>WNGG01014504.1_pt1 | contig 12578 bp, 9 predicted proteins | sample 5400661 | NCBI WGS metagenome assembly WNGG01 (sample SAMN13153372, study PRJNA577476) | soil metagenome | isolation source: 100 cm soil or saprolite under Garry oak tree replicate 1 | place: USA:California | collected 2016-06-15 | reverse complement strand
CGCACAATGCCGTTTGAATTTCCTATCCGCCCTTGCTGCCTCCCATGAGTACAGCTCTATACGCGGGACCCAGGCCTACATCCCCATACGCGTCCGCGCCTCATCCATGACCTGCGGGGTCACCTCCGCATAGCCCTGCTCACGGGCAAATTCTTTAATGCCCCGGCGAATCATGGCACGCACAAAGCTCGGCGCCCGCTCCAGACGCTGCTCGGCTTCCACCGACCAGCGTAAGTCCCCCTGCGTAGTGTTAAAAGCGTCCTGGACCATGGCGGAGAAGGGACAGGCAGAGCCTGAGGCAGTATCAGCTTCGGTCACACTCTCGGACGGACGCGCCAGATGCGTCTGGAGCATCTCCATGGGCTGGGCAGGCACCGTACTGCCGCCAATCTTGACACCCAGGGAGCGCACCATCTGGGTCTCCTGGGGGTTAATGAGGAGCGTGACGCCCCACTCACAGCTGGGACAACGGAAGGTAGCGGACATCGAGCCATCGTCATCCAGACTACCCTTCTGTTCAAACTGCATGGGTTCGTCACACTCAGTACAGACAAATTTCATGATACCGGACTCCTTGCTGGCTCCGCCTGAGCCGTCTCTAAAAAGGTACGTACCTGTTGCCCCATCTGGAGTAGGGCTTGTCCTGCTGGGGAAGCGCTGTGCTCCAGCACATAGGGCGTGCCACGGTCACCCGCTTCAGCCATGCGTGGATCGAAGGGGATACGTCCCAGCAGCGGCACTCCCAAGGGCATATCGTCCGCAGCAGGGCGACCGAAGAGCGGGTGGACATCCCCGCAGGTGGGGCACACGTACGCCGTCATATTTTCAACCAGGCCGATGACTGGCGTGTGTAAAAGATCACGCGCCATGGTAATCGACTTTGCGACCACGAGCTGGGACACCGCCGAGGGAATAGTCACCACCACGGTGCCCTGCAACGTCGGCAGCAAATCCTGCAGCGTGGTGATGCGATCGGTGCCTGGAGGGAGGTCGATCAGCAAGATGTCGAGTTCACCCCACTGGACGTCGGAGAGAAACTCGCGCAGGGTATGCATCTCCATCGTGCCGCGCCAGAGGAAGGTCTCTGCCGTTGGGCCATCCCAGACCACCGGTGTCTTATCGTCGGCCAGGAACAGGTCCATGGAGATCAATTGCACCCCCAGGGCCGCTCTGGCTGGCAGGACCCCGCCGGCGTCAAGGCGCAGTTGGTGGCCGCGCACACCGAACATTTTCGCGAGCGATGGGCCATTGATGTCTGCATCCACAACGCCCACACGCCAGCCCTGCAGGGCAAAAAACGCCGCCAGATTCGTGGTCACCGTGCTTTTACCCACCCCACCTTTGCCACTCATCACGGCAACGGTATGCTTCACCCCGGCCATACGGGCCCTGAGCCGGGCCATCTGCTCAGTGACCTGCCCGGCGATATTCGAGCCGCCGTCTCCAGCAATGTCTCTATAACGCTTTGGCATAAACATCCCCAAAATGCCAAAAGGGACACGGTACGCCGTGCCCCTCTGGAGAAGGACCCACCAGGGGACCCTCACCCCCGCTAAAACCCTCTCCCGGAGGGAGAGGGGGCACAAAAAACCCTACTCCTGGCTGCCATGCACAGGAGGGGGTAAGGTCACCACACATCCTGCCGCAACTTCATTCAGGTTGCCATCGGGGCTGGTCCAGTTGAGGTGCGGTTGGGTAGGACTGTCCTGCTGCGTACGCTGCGGCAGTTCGGACCGTGCAACAGGAGGCCGCGGCTGCGGCGCGCTTCCGGAAGGCACCACCTCGACCAAGGCTTCCTCGCTCTCACCATGCTGGAGGGCCTGGGCATCGAGGCGCTCACTCCCCACCGTCTCGTCGATGAGAGGCACGGCCAGTTCCCGGGTCACGACCGGCAGCTTTTGCATGCGTGCGACTTTTTCGATACGTGCTTTGGCCCGCCGTCTGAGGTAGGCATCGCCCACTTCCCGCAGAGCCCGTCGCGCCTCCGCCGACCACTTCAGCTTGCGACCGTCAAACGTCTCTTCTTCCAGGGTGGTCCCCTCAGCGGCGGCAATGGCCTCCACGACGTGGCGGTCGATGACCTGAAAATGCTCCGCTGTCGCACCACATACCGGACACTTCGCGGGGTTATCGGCCTTCGCCGTATAGCCGCAGACCTCACAGATGTAGGTCAGATGCTGATCGGCCCGCACTTTCTCAATCGCCAGCACCTTCGCGACCTTCCCCATCATGCGTCCGGTATAGCCAGGCATGAAGGCTTCCATGGCCTGCTCAATGACGTCCGAGGTGACGACCGAGTGACCACGCTCCATAGCGAACCGCAGAATGGCCGTGCGCGCAATCCCTTTGACCAGAGGTGGCACGCGCTCCATACGCTCTTCCGCCTCCTGCGTCCAGTTGATGCTCTCTTCGGCGCGCAGATCCAGCGGGGGCACATAGGTACTGCTCGACAGGAAGACGTGGCAGGGGGCGAGCCGCAAGAGGTTCTCCGTATTGCTGCCCAGGTCCATCTCGCCCTGCTGGCTATGAATGCCGATGCGCCCCAGGATCAACATCCAGGGTTTGACTTTGCGCGCATGCTGCAAGAGCTTTTCAAATGCCTTGCCTGGAAGCAGCGTCAGCTGCACCTCGACGCCATCTGCACGGGCAATTTCCCTCGCCACTTCGAGGTGGGATTGGTAGATTTTCGCCAGCCCGGTGTCGATGATCTCCTCGTGGAGCTGCTCCTGCTCTTTAAAGCGGAACACTTTGGAGGCCTGTGCAGAGAGCACACTGACGATGCCGTTGAAGGCAACATAGTGCAGGAACGGATCGTAGACGGAGACAATCTCAATCGGCCGGTGAAAGGTTTTCCCTAAGGCGATGGCCGTCTTGAGGCCGCCGAACGACTGCGGGCTGCCATCGATGCCGACCATAATGCTGTCACCGCACTGCATGGGATGCTCGAGGTGCTTGATCACCAGTACATCTCGCTGCACGCGCCGCACGACGCGCTCGCAGACACTGCCAATCAGGCTGTCCTTCACCGCCCCGATGCCTAAAGCGCCCATGACGACCAGGTCATAGTCGCTCTGGACAATATCGTCCACCAGCACTTTGTAGTGCTTGCCGTCGAACGTCTTGCGTTCATATGGCAATCCTGCCTCTTGGCAACGCGCCTCTAGCACGTCGAGGTAGGAATCCGAGATCAACTGCAGACCCATCGTAATGAGCGAGTCGTGAATCTTGCGCTGCCGGGCCAGTTCGGTTTCGTCCTGATACTCCTCAGGCAGGGTATACTCCATCTGCTTGAAGCGGTAGTCGTGCATCTTCGCAGCGTAGACATGGCTGCCCACGATGGTCGCGTTCCAGGGTTGAGCCAGTGCCAGCGCCATCTCGATGGCTCGATTCGCGTATTCCGAGTTATCTACAGGCACATAAATCTTCTTGAACATCGACTCTCCTTACGTCCACTCGCTACTCCAGCGCCTGGCCACCCGCACCCGCACCTGGCGTTACCCTCTCTACTTGAATACACCACCCTCAGCGCTACCATCGTCTAAGGTTTTGACATACTCGAAGTCGGACACTGCGGCCAGGTCCCGCATCTGCGTCGCAGTCAGCTGTTTCCCTTCTTTTTTCAACTGTTCCCCGACTTCTTTGACCTTTTTCTCCATCGGCTCCGAGGTGATGCCCTTCATCATCTGGTTGTACTTATCGGCTTTATCCGGAATAGTCACCTTTGCCCAATCCAGCTTGATCTCTTTATGCTTACTGGGAAACTGGATATTCCACTGTGGGGCGCCATTGCGGATCAGGTCGTGGAGCACGGTCTCCATGTCCTGGCGGAATTTGTCTTTATTGGCGTTGAATGCCTCATCCCCGCCCAGCGCCTGATAGACACGCCACGTCTTGGGATGTCGCAAGTCAGCCGCGCCAGCCTGCGTACCACCAGTACCACCCTCTCCATGGCACTGCAGGCAGGTGTTCTCACCCTCTGTATGGAACACTTCCTTGCCTATCTTCAGGAACTGGTCTTTTGGAAAGCCCAGTTTGGCTACATTGTCTGCAATCGGATCGGCAGCATAGACAGGCAAGACGAATACCCCCATACAGACAGCCACCAGCAACCATCGCATGATACGCACTCCTTCTCTCCGTCAGAGCATCAGTCAGCGCAACTCGCACAACGACAGCCCCCCTGGGCCTGGCGCGGGCTCCATTGTACGCAGCCCATAAGGGATCCGTCAAGGTCATATACTCCGCCCTGCCAGTTCAACGCCTTCGTGGCGCGCCTATCCCCCAGCACTGGGCCGTCCTGTGCTACCCCCCGACCCGCCTCCGCTTTGGCCCAATGGTTTCAATGAAACTGAGGGCACGCGGGGACCGAGGGCGACGGACTTACCCTAGCGCCGCGAGCGTTGCCTCGACGTTCTCAATCTGGGAGGCGCACTCCGCCAGGCGATCACGCTCCTTTTGCACGACCTCGGGACTGGCCTTGCGGAGAAAATCCGCATTGGCGAGCTTGCGCCGTGACCCTTCGAGGCGACCGAGCAGCTGTTCGCGCTGCCTCGTCAGACGTACTCTCTCCTTGTCCACGTCAATAACGCCGGGGATATAAACTTCGACCTGCCCCACCACGGCGGTGGCAGCGTCGGATGAGCGCTGCATGTCGGGCGTAATCTCCACAGACTCCAGGCCTGCCATGGTCGTGAGCAGGTCGGTCCAGGCACGCAGCGTGGCAGCCGCCTCGCCAGCCGCACGCATACGCACTGGCACCCTGGCGTGCGGAGAAATCGTGTACTTACTGCGCAAATCACGAATAGCCCGCACCACTTCCTGCAGAAATGTCATCTGCGCTTCGAGAGCCGTATCGCGCCAGGCATGGTGCACCGTCGGCCAGGCAGCTCGGATGAGCAGCTCTGAGGCCGACAGCGGCGCGTCGATACCGCGCACCGGGGCCTGCACGTTGAGCGGCTCCCAGAGGGCTTCGGTCAAATACGGCACAAACGGGTGCAATAGGCGCAGCACCTGATCAATCGTTACAGCGAGCACCTGGCGGGCCAGCGGGGCACGCGCGGCATCACGCAAACGCGGTTTGATGAACTCCAGATACCAGTCGCACAGTTCGGACCAGAAGAAGTCGCGTGCCGTGGAGAGCGCGGCCGCGAGATTGTACGCCTCGAGATGGCCATGCACCGTCGCGATGGCATGCGACAGACGCGATAAGATCCACCGGTCCTCGTCGGCGAGTTCCTGGTACTGCCGCGGCGTAAAGGTCACGTCCTCGAGATGCATCAGGGCGAAGCGCACCGCATTCAGGAGTTTGTTACAGAAGTTGCGCCCGACCTCGAAGCGGTCGCTGATTAACTTCGCCGCCGGCACTTCAGGCATGCTGCCCAGGACATCGAACTCCTGACCCGTGGTCGGACAGACGTACGTAAAAATGCTGCGGCCATGGCGTGCGGTGGCCAGATCCACCAGTTCACCGGTGTAGGGCGAGATGGCCTGCACGGGCAGACGGATGTCCTGCATGCCAGTCTGCATGTCGCAGAGCACGTAGCGCATGGCATCTGTGCCGTAACGCTCGATGATGTCCACCGGATCGACGCCGTTGCCCTTAGACTTGCTCATGCGTTCGCCTTTGCCATCGAGAATATTGGCGTGAATAAAGACATCAGTAAACGGCACATCCCCCATGTTGTACAGACCCATGAGCACCATACGCACCACCCACAGGGTAATGATGTCACGGCCCGTCACCAGACACGAGCCAGGATAGTAGTACTGCAGACAGTCCACATAGCCATTCTGGCGCCCCAGGGGCGCTTGCCCAGGATTCACCACGGCAGTTTCAGGGTCAGGCCAGCCGAGCGTACTCATGGGCCACAGGCCACTGGAGAACCAGGTGTCGAGCACGTCAGGATCCTGCACCAGGCCCAGTGCCGTCAGCACCGGCACCAGCGCGCTTTCCGCCTGGGTATCGCGCAGGCAGACGAGCACTTCCACCTCTTCCTCAGCAACACCACGGGAGATGGGAGCATGGGAGTTAGGAGCTAGGGAAACGTCTGTCAGGAGCTGGCTGGTGCCGTCTGCCCAGGTGAGACGCGCGCACACCTCGGCCCGCTCGAAGTGCGGTGCCAGTGCTGGGATCACCTGCTGCAGGGCCTGACCCGCGTATGTGCCAGCCCAGATGGGAATGCGATGACCCCACCACAGTTGCCGGCTGATGCACCAGTCACGCTTCTCCGCTAGCCACTGCAAGTACGTGTTGCCGTAGCGCACCTGGTCAGGATGGAAGGTCACCTTGCGGCCAGTCGGCGAGCGCCACGCTCCCTGCGCCGCATCCATAGCGGCCTGGGCTAAGCCGGGCGCGGCGAACTCCTTAGTAGTGCCACGCCCGCACACAATGCCACCCTCCACATCTCCCATGTTCACAAACCACTGCTTGGAGAGATAGGGCTCGATAGGCGTCTTCGAGCGGTCGGAGTGGCCAACTTCCACGGCCCGTTCTTCCATGGCTTCCAGCAGATCCTGGGTGCGCAGGTCGTCCGCCACCCGCTGCCGCGCCACGAAGCGGTCGAGCCCGGCATAAGGGCCAGCGTTGGTATTGAGACTGCCGTCTTCGTTGAGGATGTTGATGCAGTCGATCTCCTCCTGATGTCGCATCCACACCGCATAATCGTTGGGGTCGTGCGCCGGGGTAATCTTCACGCAGCCACTGCCGAGCTGTGGCTTGGCCCACTCGTCACAGATAAGCGGCATGACGCGGTCCAAGAGCGGCAAGCGAATTTTTCGCCCGTCGCGGGCCATCTCGACCAACTGGAGAAGCGTTGGCAGGTGCGTCTCACGACGCCCTTCCAGGCCTGCGAGTTCTTCTTCCAGGGCGGCGCGTTCTCTGACGGAAGCGTGCTCCAGCTTGTGGCGGGTCTCCTCGATGCTTGCTGTCAGGGCACCAGCCGGGTCAGGATGACAGGCCACGGCGGTATCGCCCAACATCGTCTCCGGGCGGGTCGTCGCCACCACAACATAGGTCGGCTCACCCGGCTGGGGATCAATGACCGGGTAGCGCAGATAGTAAAAATGGCCCTGCACGGTCTCATACACGATCTCATCATCGGACACGGCAGTTTGCAGCTGGCAGTCCCAGTTGACCAGACGATTGCCGCGAAAAACCAAACCGTCCTGAAACATGTGGAAGAACGTCCAGCGCACTGCCCGGGCGCAGATGTCATCCATGGTGAAGCGCTGCCGGTCCCAGTCACACGAGCAGCCCATCGCCTGCTGCTGGCTGATGATGCGCTTCTGATACTGGTCCTTCCAGTCCCAAATGCGCTGCACCAGGCCCTCGCGCCCGACGTCGTGACGCGTCTGCCCCTCTAACTCCAGGAGGCGCTTCTCGATCACTGCCTGGGTAGCAATGCCGGCATGGTCCGTGCCTGGCATCCAGAGCGTGTTGTCCCCCAGCATGCGATGCCAGCGGATCAGCAGATCTTGCATGACGTTGTCCATGGCATGCCCCATGTGCAGGGCCCCGGTGACATTGGGCAGCGGCATCATGATGACATAGCGCTGGGTCCGCTCATCCGGGCTCGCGGCAAACGCCTTGGCGGCAAGCCAGCGGTCGTAGATGCGTTGTTCAATCGTCGATGGTTCGTATTGTTTCGGGATGTCACTGGCCATGCTGGGAACCTTCTATAGTTGTGTTCTGTACTGCCTCATTGCTCGACGACGAGGCTCCGGCTGAGTTCTCTGTCTTCTCAGACGTGTGCCGCTCCACTTTCACCCGGGCAATGCGCGGCCCATCCATATCGACCACCGTAAAGGAGTAGCCCTGCTCGACAATCGTCTCCCCTCCCTGCGGAATATGCTCCAGACGCGCCAGCAGGAGTCCCGCCAGGGTGTGGTACTGCACTGACTCCTCCAGCGGCAGGGCATAGCGCTCGCGTAACTCCCCCAGTGGCGCACTGCCCTGCGCCACCATGGCACCATCCGGCAGCGTGGTCACCAGGACATCGGCTTCTGGCTCGCCTTCGTCACGGATCTCTCCCACCAGCTGTTCCAGCAGGTCTTCCGTCGTCACCAGGCCAGCCACGCCACCGTGTTCATCCACCACAATGGCCATATTCAGGCGCCGTTGTTGCAGCATACGCAGCACCCGACTGATCTGCACCATTTCTGGCACGTACAGTGGGGGGCGCAGGAGGCTCTGCACATCCCACGCCTGTCCCTCGCCCAGCGCGCGCATGACATCCTTGAAATACAACACCCCAACGATGTGATCCAGGTCCCCCTCGTAGACTGGGACGCGGGAGTGGCCGATGTCCGTTAAGCGACGCACGATCTCGTCTGGCGGGGTGGTCACGTCCAGCGCCTGGATACGTACGCGCGGCACCATGACTTCGCGCGCGGCCCAGCTCGTGCTCGACGGTCTCAAAGATACCACGCTCCGCCCCTTCACGGACCATGGTGGTGACGTCTTCCTCCGTGATCGGCGCGAGCGGGGTGAACTCTAGCGGGCGACGCTGGCCGAACACCCACAACACCGCTGTAGCCGAAGCTGTCAGGACGGTGCGCACGACCCTGCCCAGGCGCGTCAGGGCAATCAGGGGCCGTGCCAACCAACACACCATGTACTCGGGGTGTTGCTGGGCAATCGCTCTGGGGACTAGTTGGCCAAAGACCAGCATGACATAGGTGAGGCAGGTAATGACTAGAGCCAGTGCCAGCACGCCAAGCCACCACGTCGAGCTGAGCCACGGCCAGCGTGCCTCCAGCCACGGGAGCCCCTGGCCGACGGTGAGGACGCCGGCACATACAGCCGCAGCCATCCCGCTACAGGTCATGCCGATGTGCAACGTCATGACGAACTGCGCCGGTGTTTCTCGGATCAGCAATGCCATGGCGGCGCTGCGCTGGCCTTCCTCCTGCCATTGCAGCAGACGACTCTTTTGGGCAGCGCGCAGCGCTACCTCCAAGCCATCACATATGCCGTACAACAGCACGGCAAGGCCAATGAGGGCTAGCATGCCCCATATCTCAGCGGCCATGGCCGTGTGCTCCTTCCCCTACCGCGAAAAGCAGTTGCTCCATATATGCTATCATGCCATCATAGCAGGAGAGAGGCAAGGGCCGCAGCCGCGGATAAACGCGGATAAACGCGGCTAGGACGGGTGATGCTGAATTGACAGGCTGGTGGGAATTCCGTACCATCAAGAACATAGAGTGAGGTAGCGAGGTACGTCCTCGTGGCTTCATCCAGGCTACAGGCAGCCGTGAGCCCTCAGGCTCGTCGTTGTAGGAGGCGTGATGAAGAGTTACCGCTATTCAATGTGGGATGGAACGCAGGATCTGTCAGCGGTGGACGCAGACGACCTGATGGACGCCATGGCGGATGAGCTGATGTCGCATGGTGATCTGAATCAGGCGCTACGCAATCTTATGCGGCGTGGCATGCGGGGCAATATGGGTAGCGGTTTTGAAGGTATCCGGGAGCTTCTCGAGCGGTTGAAGCAGCAGAGCCGTGAACGGCTCGAGCGCTACAATCTCGCCTCGCTCATCGACGAATTGAAGCAGCGCCTGGAAGACATTCTCCAGATGGAACGCGCCGCCCTCGATCCCCAAAGTGCTGCTGGCCAGCAGGGAACCGCAGGCCAGGAGGGGGGGGCAGCAACTGGCTCTCAGGAGCACGATGGCGAGCCGGCTGGCGCCAGGGGTCAGCAGAACCCAGCCGGCCTGCAGAGCCAGCGTGGACAACAGGGTCAGCGCGGTGCCCAAGGCCAACAAGGCCAAGAAGGCCAGCAAGGCCAGCGTGGCCCATCAGGCGCCGGTGACAGACAGCAACGCATGCAGTTTCTCGACGGTTTACCGCCGGACTTCGCTAGCCGGGTCAAGACGCTGAACAACTACGAATTTTTTGATCCGCAGGCGCAGCAGGCGTTCGATGAGCTGATGGAGATGCTGAAGCAGCAGGCGATGGGCAATATGTTCCGCGACATGGCACAGCGCATGGCTAACATGACGCCGGAAGACATGCAGCGCCTCAAAGAGATGCTGGCGGACCTGAATCACATGCTGGACCAGCAAGTCTGGGGGGAACAGCCGGACTTCGAAGGTTTTATGCAGAAGTACGGCAATATGTTTGGCCCCAATCCGCCGCAGAACCTGGAGCAGTTGGTGCAGCAACTGGCTTCACAGATTGCCCAGATGCAGTCCCTCTTCAATAGCCTGCCCGAGGATCTGCGGCAAGAGCTGCAGGAGATGCTCGGCTCGGCCTTTGAGGATGAAGAACTGGCGGCAGAGTTGGCCGAGCTGCAAGCGAATCTTGACTTCCTGTCCGCGGATGAGCGCCGCTCGTACGAGTTTTCAGGCGCCGAAGGCGTGCCATTAGAGCAGGCCATGCACCTGATGGACGAACTCCAGAAGGCCGATCAGCTCCAGGAGCAGTTGGCGAACGTCGGGCGCCAGGGGTCGCTCCAGGACGTCGATGCTGAGGCGCTGGAGCAGATTTTGGGGCCAGAAGGACGTCAGGAACTCGAGAAACTGCGGGATCTGGAGCGCCGCCTGGAGGCGGCTGGCTATCTGAAGCGCAAAGGTGACCGCCTGGAACTGACCCCCAAAGGGGTGCGCAAAATCGGCCAGAAAGCGCTCAACGATATCTTCAACCGCTTGAAGATGGGGCGCCACGGTGGGCACAGTACTGACCGCCGGGGCGTGGGTGTTGAGGCCACTCACGATACCAAGCTCTACGAGTACGGCGATCCCTTCAACCTCGACCTGCAGCACAGCGTCATGAATGCGGTGCGGCGCAATGGCCAGGGGACCCCGGTACGTATGGAGCCAGACGATTTTGAGGTATTCCGTACGGAGAACCTGAACCAGTGTTCGACGGTTTTGATGCTGGATCAAAGCCGTTCCATGGGCCTGAACGGCTGCTTCGAGGCCGCCAAGAAGGTGGCCCTGGCGCTGCATAGTTTGATCAAGATGCAGTATCCGCGCGATCTGCTCTATGTCATCGGCTTTTCGGAATACGCCCATGAGCTGCAGCACGAAGACATCCCTTCGTCCTCCTGGGGCAGTTACTATCCAGGCACGAACATGCATCATGCCTTGCTGATCGCGCGCCGTTTACTCAGCAAACAACGCTATGGCACGCGGCAGGTCTTGATGATCACCGACGGTGAACCCACGGCCCACCTGGAGCAGGGCATCGCCTACTTCAACTATCCACCCAGCTGGCGCACCATCGAGCAGACCTTGCTGGAAGTCAAGCGTTGCACCAAGGAAGGGATTATCATTAATACCTTCATGATGGAACAGGACCCTTACTTGATGCGCTTTGTGCAGGAAATGACGCGGATCAATCGCGGCAGGGCATTCTACTCATCGCCGGGCCATCTTGGCGAGTACATCGTCACCGATTACATCAACAACAAGCGACGCAAGCGCATTGCGTGATTTTTTAGCCCTTAGTGCTTAGTCTTAGTACTGGACGCAGTAAATACGCAGCGGGTTGTAAACCTCTGCTCATACGCCAGACACGCGGGAACCCACCCCGCCAAACTGGGTACTGCGTACCGCCCTTGGCCCCGCCAGTTTGGCGGGGCAACTAGCCGTGCGCAGCACTTAGAACGTAGAGCTTCGAAGCAAGCACTAAGCGCTAAGCTCTAAGTACTCTGCAGAAAGTGCAGCATCTCATGCGCACAGTCCTCACTCCGGGTCAAAAAGATGTGGTGGCTAGCGTCCTTATAGACCACCAGGCGAGAGTGGGGGATGGCCTGATGCATGGCTTGTGCCTCTTCCACAGGGGCGATAGGCGACTGCCCGGGATGCAGGATGAGTGTCGGCACTTTGACATGCGGACACAGAGGTGAAACATCCACATCGGGGAGGAAACGCACGATCGCCTGCATGACGTCGGGATCGGTACCGCCAACGAGATCAGCAAACCATTGGATCATTTGTTTGTCGTCTTTGTCTGGATCGAACCGCAGGGTGGTGTCATGCAGGTACCACTCCTTTACGCTCATGTGGCGCAGCTGTTCTGGCCAGGCGCGGGCTTTGGCGCGTACGTCACTGGTATAGCGGTAGGGGGTGGAACAGAGCGTGAGGCTGGCAAGGCGATCCGGATAGTCATTGGCAAATTGGATACCGACATGCCCTCCCAGCGACTCCCCAGCCCAGTGGACGCGCTTCACCGCTAGACGATCCAGCAACAGCTTGGCCTCACGTGCCAGTGTTGCCAATGACCAGGGATAGCCCGGGCGCGGTGGCGCCGAACGCCCATGACCACGATAATCCGTTCGCAGAACGCGGTAATGACGCGCCAGAATCGGCACCCAGCCATACCAGACATCGACCGTGCGGCCCATACCATGGTACAGCAACACCATCTCTGGCTCTTTCCAGGGATCGGAAAAGTCATCAATGTCGTAATACGTTAGATACCCGTCGATTTCACTGGTAAGCATAAGATAATTCTCCCGCCGCCATAGCGCTCTTGCGTTCGCAATTGTATACTCCCACGCGTCACGGGCGAGATACGCACCTCTGCGTATGTATACTACGGCTCGTACAACAATTGTCAAGAGTCGAGTAGG
>WNGG01015787.1_pt1 | contig 12580 bp, 10 predicted proteins | sample 5400661 | NCBI WGS metagenome assembly WNGG01 (sample SAMN13153372, study PRJNA577476) | soil metagenome | isolation source: 100 cm soil or saprolite under Garry oak tree replicate 1 | place: USA:California | collected 2016-06-15 | reverse complement strand
TTCAATGCTTTGAAGTTTGGCGTTCATTTCACGCGCGGTCTGGGCGTCGATCCCCTTACGCAACTGTTTTACCATCGACAGTACCGTCTCGGCCGCTTGGTCAAGTAACTCAACCTGCTTCTGAAAACTGTGCCCGCGCAAATCGTCCGGGCAGATTAAGATCCGCTCACCGATTTTTTCGACGGTCTTCGGTATCTTATAAAGCGCCGCTGCCAGTTCCTGGATGTCCTCCCGCTCCAGCGGCGTGACGAATGTCTTTGAGAGCTGCTCGGTTAGTTCCTGTGTGATGCGTTTGTCCTCGCGTCGGCTGTGCGCAAACTCTTCGAGGTGCTCTGGCGTCTCATTTTGCTGAAGTTTTTCCAGCAGCGCGATCAGATGATGAACGCTGCTGTCGGCCTGCTGCGCACTCGCTTCCAGCAAATCGTAAAACTTTCCGTCCCTGCCGATGAGTTTTTGAATCGAGAACATAAGCAGTTCCTTCTGTAGCCAGTAACTTTAGAAAAAACGCCGCAACGTGGCGAGTAAGACTTTAGACCACCAGGGAACCACGACAATGCCACTGGTGACATCGGTTCCAATAAGCGAATAAAGGTGTCTGAGGCTTAGAAAAAACGCCGCAACGTGGCGAGTAAGACTTTAGACCACCAGGGAACCACGACAATGCCACTGGTGACATCGGTTCCAATAAGCGAATAAAGGTGTCTGAGGCGGCTAACCAACCGCCCTAGACAGAATCGCCAATTCTCGAAGTATCTTTCCTTGCCGCGGAGCCAAAGCCGAACCCACTTCCGCCAGAAACTGTTATGCCCCGCACGCCTCGGGCTGACTTGCCTTTGATATCGTCGCCGTGGATGTAGTAGTTCAGGCCTCCGGTGATGGAGCGAATGCCGTCGTTGCCTTTTTGCCCCGGGTTTAAATCCTGCCACTGAACCGCCAGTTGAAGTTTCTTCGGGATCAGAAAATAGCCGGCCGTTATGTAGTAACCGTTCGTCGTAAAGTCGGGCATGCCAGGCACGCCGTTTACGGTGCGGCCGTTCACGTACTCTTCGAGGTATTCTCCAATCAGATCAAACCGACCCAGCCTAAGCCAGGCGTCCACGCTCCACGCGGTGCGCTCGGCCGCTGTCGGCAGCGTGAATGGCGACAGCGAACCGTCGGAGTTGACTTTAAGAGTCAACGATTGCGAGATATTCGTGCCGGCATCGTCGCGGCTGTTCAGCACGTCGGCGCCCAGCTTCAGATACGATTCTCCCCACATTTTGCTTTTAAATAGCGTGGACTCCAGCCGGCCTACATACATGAAGTTATTGTTATCGTTATTGGTGATGTTGCGACCGTTCCCGTTAAAGATGCCGGCGTAATACGTAAGCAGGTCCTTCTGCTCAGGCCAGACAGTCGCAAGCGGTTTTCCCCAGAGCTGAACGCCGATCTGGCGCTCCGGTGTGATTGCGCCCGTGGGCAAACTGCGCTCGATGATGTACAAGGAGGTGTCTGGCGTGAGCTGCTCCAGACCGAATGGCGCTTTCCACTGACCCATTTTGATCTGCGCCCAGGGGAACTGATGCCAGTTGATAAAAATGTCCGTGGCCTCGAACGCGGTTCTATTCGCATTGAGTCCGTCGCTGTTTTCAAAGTCGCCTTCCAGCTTGAAATCGAATTGCTCGGCAAAATCGCCGGTGAGATTGATTCGTGCGCGGCGCAGACGAAACCGATCTTTCAAGGCGGTCTGGCCAAAACGGCCTTCGAACGCGGAAACATCGCCGTCTTCGAAATTCATCTGGATGAATCCGCCGAGCACCAGTTTCAATTCTGGTCCACGCTGCTGCACGTAAACCGGCGGTTTCTCTTCTTCGACGACGGCTTTCTCGACGTACGTTTTTCCGTCGTAAGTCACCTTTTTTTTGAATTTGCCGTCGGGCACGGACGCAGTCTCTTTCTTCAGGCTCTTGATCTCCGCCTGCAGTTCGGCGTTCTGTTTTGCCAGCAATTCCACTGCGCGCTCGAGTTTTTCGATTCGCGCAGTATCAGACGATGATTCCGCGCGCAGCTGCTGCGTAGTGAGCAACACAATTGCAGCCAGGCTTGCGCCCGCTGCCCGTAAGACGAATTTTTTGATGAACATGAGTTTCTCCTTGGTTTTTAATGGTTAGATCGAGAGGTAGAACCGCTCGGTTAAAGAACTGCCTATCCAAATACAGGCGAGGCTAGAAGCCGATTGTTACATGCGTATGACGAAAGTGTGACGATTCAGCAAACTTTGGCGTTAACTGCCGAAGCAATTCTATCGAGTGGTATAGAAATATTGGAATTTAAGGCGCGAGCGAGTTTGCTGTTCAAATGGAGACTGGCTCTGGCAGGAAAATTCTAATCATCGAAGATGAGAGCGACGTTGCCGACCTTCTCACGCTGAACTTGCGCAAGGCGGGTTTCAGGACTTCGACGGCCGCCGACGGCGCGAGCGGTTTGCAGAAGGCGCGTGACGACAGACCCGATTTCATCATCCTCGATCTGATGTTGCCAAAAATGTCGGGGCTCGAAATCTGCAAAATTTTGAAGAGCGACAATGCGACATCTCACACCCCGATTCTGATGTTAACGGCAAGAGCAGAAGAGATTGATCGCATCGTTGGTCTGGAATTCGGCGCCGACGATTACGTGACCAAGCCGTTCAGTCCGCGTGAAATCGTGCTGCGAATTCGGGCAATCTTCCGGCGCGGAGAAAAGGCGGACGAAAGTCTGAACGCCGGCCCGATCCCGATAGACCCTGCGCGCCATGAAGTTCGCATCAACGGCAAGCGGGTGCATCTCACCAGTCTGGAGTTCAAACTGCTGCGGACATTGATGCAACGCCGGGGCCGCGTGCAGGACCGCGATCGGTTGCTTAACGAGGTTTGGGGCTACGAAGCCGTGATTGACACCCGCACGGTGGACACACACGTGCGCCGCTTGCGCGAAAAACTCGGCAAAGCCGGCGACGCGATTGAAACCGTGCGCGGCTTCGGCTATCGGCTGCGGGAAAATTAGCGTAAATGATCTGGCTTCTCCTCTCCGCGATCATCGCATCGACAATCGCCCTTGTGTTGATCGCGTGGCGCAGATGGATTGCACCGTGGCGGCAAGTGGAGGGGCTCGTGACAGAAATCGGGCTCGGCGAGCAGCCGCGGACATTTCTGATTCACGGCGGCGCCGAGGCTCAACGTATCGGATTACGCTTGGAAAAGATTTTTAACGATTTGCAACAGCTCAGTAAGCAGATCGCAAAACGCGAATCCGGACTGCAGACCATTTTCTCTGCGATGCAGGACGCATTGCTGGTGGTCGATTCCAACCGGCAGGTGATTCTGACTAACCAGGTGTTTCGAAAACTTTTCGCAGCACCGGAAATTTCGATGGGGACCCCCCTGCTGGAGATTGTTCGCGATGCTACGCTCGATCGAGCGATCGCCGATGCTTCCCGCGGCAGTGAATCAGTTCGCAGCGAGTTGACCCTGGACGGTTCGCAAATCGAGCTCCACGCCGTCGCGACAAAAAACGACGCGGGCGAGATCACTGGAGCGCTCGTTTTGTTTCACGACATCACCGAGCTAAAGAAGATGGATCAGATCAGGCGGGATTTTGTTGCTAATGTCTCGCACGAATTGCGCACGCCATTGTCGATTTTGCGGGGCTACATCGAAACGTTGCTGGATAATCCGAAAACGTCGCGCGAGGAATTTTCTCGAATTCTCGGAGTGATGGAGCGGCATTCGAAGCGTCTCGATTCGCTCGCCCAGGACCTGCTTACGCTTGCGCAACTGGAATCCGGCAATCCGAATTTGCAATTGGGCAATGTCGATCTGCCGAGCTTCTTCGGAGAAGTGGTTCGCGATTGGGAAAAGAAGCTGGCAAACAAGCAGCTCAACGTAATTGTCGATGTTCCGCCTGACGCGCCGACGATTCGCGCCGACCGGACGCGCCTGCAAGAAGTCCTCTGCAATTTGCTCGATAACGCCGTGAAATATTCGCGCGAGCATGGTGAGATCAGGCTGATGGCTCGGCGGCGTGATGATCAAATCGTGCTGAGCGTCAGCGATAACGGCATCGGCATTAGCAAAGAAGATTTGCCGCGGATTTTCGAGCGCTTCTATCGCGCCGACAAAGCACGCAGCACCGAAAACATTCGCGGCACCGGCCTGGGCCTGGCGATCGTCAAACACGTCGCGCAGCTTCACGGCGGCCGCGTCGAAGCCGAGAGCGAAATCGGCAACGGCACGACGATTCGGGTGGTGTTACCGATAAGGAATGTCGAATGACGAATGTCTAATGACGAAGGATCCACAGCTTTTGAGCATTGTGCATTCGAGTTTCATTCGTCATTCGTCATTCGTGCTTCGTCATTTCCGTTTGTCACACAAACGTAACAGTAAAGATTTTGATGGCTGAATCGGCCTGGGGCAATCTCGTCGCATGACGAAACCCTACAGATCGAAAATCCTTCTTGGCCTCACAATCGTATTTAGTCCCGCATTCGCGGGAGCGACAGCATCGGCGCAAATGATGATCAACGGCGCAGGCGCGACGTAAGTGGTTCGATGAATACGCGAAGGTCGATCCTTCGGTCCGATTCAATTATCAATCGATCGGTTCCGGTGGCGGGCAAAAGCAAATCCTGGCGCAAACAGTTGATTTCGGTGCGTCGGACGGGCCAATGAGCGACGACAATTTGAGCAAAGCGCCGGGCAAAATCTTGCATATCCCGACCGTCGCAGGCGCAGTGGTGATCAGTTACAATCTCGACGGTAATCCGGCGCTCAAACTCGATGGCGAAACGACTGCCGACATTTTCTTGGGAAAAATCAAAAAATGGAATAATGCGAAGATCGCGGCATCAAATTCCGGCGCAAAGTTGCCCGATCAAGAAATCGTAGTCGTGCATCGCTCGGATGGGAGCGGAACGACGTTCATTTTCACCGATTACCTGAGCAAGGTCAGCGCGGAATGGAAACAAAAGGTCGGCAACAACACATCAGTCAATTGGCCAACTGGCATCGGTGGCAAAGGAAATGAGGGCGTGTCGGGGCAGGTAAAGCAAACCCCGGGGGCGATCGGCTATGTAGAATTGATTTACTCCATACAGAACAAAATGCCGTACGCGGAGGTGAAAAATTCCGCAGGTGAATTCGTAAAACCGACGATTGAATCAGTGACTGCAGCGCTGGCAACGGCCGATATTCCCGATGACTTCCGCTTCTCGATGACAAACGATCCGGGAAAAGATGCCTACCCGATCTCTGGTGCAACGTGGCTGCTCGTCTATGAGCAGCAGAAAGATGCGGCGAAAGGCAAAAAACTGGTCGAATTCCTCAAATGGGCGCTAACGAAGGGAGAACGAATGGCCCAAGATTTAAACTACGCGCCTCTACCGGACGCTGTTCAACAACGCGTCCTGAAGCGAATTGACGAGATTAAATCGTAGCTAAGTGTGCACGGCGGTGGCTTGCCGCTGCCAGTCCAATTTAAACTGTTATGGCGATGGCCGGATCGATAGCGGTGGGAGACCGCTCCGCGCAGGCAAGGATGGCGCCACCGTCGCGCTGGGGTGACAAAGCCTTTGAATCGCTCACGCTCGCGATGGCGCTGGCGGTGGTCGTGCTCGTCATTTTAATTGGGTGGCAACTGTGGCGCGGTTCATCGCTCGCGATTGAAAAATTCGGTTTTCATTTCCTCACTACGTCCACTTGGGATCCAGTGGCAGAGCAGTTCGGCGCGCTGCCATTTATTTACGGCACGCTGGTTTCTTCGATGATCGCCTTGCTCATCGCCGTGCCATTGAGCATCGCCACAGCAGCGTATTTGACAGAACTCGCGCCTCCGTGGATTCGGCAACCGCTCGTTTCGCTGATCGAAATGCTGGCGGCGATTCCGAGTGTGATTCTTGGGTTGTGGGGCATTTTCGTCATGATTCCATGGCTGCGGGATTATCCGTTTCCATTCCTCAAGCGCTTCTTCGGCTGGACCCCATTTTTCACTGGGCCGATCTACGGGCCCAGCATGCTCGCTGGTGGAATCATTATTGCAATCATGATTCTGCCAATCATCACTTCGGTCTCACGCGAGATTTTGCGCAGTGTTCCGAACTTGCAGCGCGAGGCCGCCTACGCGCTTGGTGCAACGCGCTGGGAAGCCACACGGATCGCAGTGCTCAGTTACGCCAAGAAGGGCTTGTTCGGCGCGGTCATCCTCGGTCTCGGGCGCGCTCTAGGCGAAACGATGGCGGTGACGATGGTGATCGGCAACACGCCACAGATCGCAGCGTCGCTTTTCAAACCTGGCTACACGTTGGCTAGCGTGATTGCCAATGAGTTCACGGAAGCAACGACTGACATGTATCTCCAAGTGCTGTTTGAAATTGGCCTGGTTCTCTTTGGCATAACCATCCTGGTGAACCTTCTGGCACAACTGCTTCTGCGAACCATCACCACAACGTCAGCGACACGCGCGGTGCAATAAACATGGACGCGAATCAGCAAAATGATCGGCACGCTGGCAGCCTGTCGGCCGAGTCAGGCAGGCTGCCTGACTTCCGATCCCATATCGCGGGCGCACACAACCACACCTGGCGCAAAATTAAAAGCGCGCTGGCCTCCGGCATCGCGTTTGTTTCGGCGCTTCTTGTGATCGCGCCGTTGGCTCTGGTCTTTTTCCATCTTCTCGTCAATGGCGCCGGTTCAGTAAATTGGGATTTCTTCACCAATTTACCGGCGCCTGTCGGAGCAGCCGGCGGCGGCATGGCAAATGCCATCGTGGGCTCGCTCGATCTCCTCGCGCTCGCGGGCGTGATTGGAATTCCGATCGGCGTTTTGGGCGGAGTTTATCTTGCAGAGTACGGCTCGGCTCGGATCAATTCTATTCTGCGGTTTCTAGCCGACGTTCTCAACGGCGTTCCGTCGATCACCTGGGGCGTGGTTGTTTATGGTTTGGTTGTCCTGCGTTTTAAAGGCTTCTCGGCCTATGCGGGTGGTCTCGCTCTCGGTCTCATTATGATTCCGCTGATCCTGCGCACGACAGAAGAAGTCGTCCTGCTCGTCCCAAATGGATACCGCGAAGCCGCGCTCGCTCTTGGGGTCAGCCGATGGAAAACGATTGTCCACATCGTGATGAAAACCGCGTCCAGAGGTATCATCACTGGGATTCTGCTCGCGCTGGCCCGCGTCGGCGGCGAAACGGCGCCGCTCCTTTTTACTGCTTTCGGCAATCGGTTTTGGAACCACAGCCTGAGCGAGCCCATCGCCGCGCTACCTCTGCAAATATTCACGTACGCGATCTCGCCTTACGACGATTGGCACAGGCAGGCTTGGGCCGGCGCGCTCGTTCTCGTCACCGGAGTTTTTTGCGTTAACGTGCTGGTGAGAATTCTCACCCGCCAGCGCACCCCGTCCGTCGTGTAGAATTACAATGGTTAATTTGCTTATGCCATCTTCGGATCCAATCGCTCTCGAGCGCGAAGTTCGCGCGGCCGAGCCAGCTCCCGAAGCTGAACCAGCAGCGCCGCTGACTTTCCAGGTAAAAAATCTGTCGATGTGGTACGGCGAGAAACGGGCGATTGACGATGTGACACTCGACATCCCCTCGAATGCCGTCACTTCCATCATCGGGCCGAGCGGTTGCGGGAAATCCACTTTCCTGCGGTGTCTCAACCGGATGCACGAGCTGGTGCTGCGGACGCGCATCGAAGGCCATGTGCTGCTCCAAGGCGAGGATCTCTATTCGGATAACATCGATCCCGCGACTGTTCGCCGCCGGGTCGGGATGGTCTTTCAGAAGTCGAATCCATTTCCGACCATGTCGATTGGCGAGAATGTCGTCATCGGCCTGCGGTTGAATGGCGTGCGCGATCGCAAATTCCTGAACGAGCGACTGGAACAATCGTTGCGCATGTCGGCGTTGTGGGACGAAGTGAAAGACGATTTGCACAAATCGGGCACGAGCCTTTCTGGTGGTCAACAGCAACGGCTTTGTATCGCGCGTGCGCTTGCCGTGGAGCCGGAAGTGATTTTGATGGACGAACCGTGTTCGGCTCTGGATCCAATCGCGACAGCGAAAATCGAGGAGCTGATCCAGGAACTGAAAAGGCAGTACACCATCGTCATCGTCACGCACAACATGCAGCAGGCCGGTCGCGTCTCCGATTACACCGCCTTCTTTTATCTCGGCCGACTGGTTGAGTTTGGATCCACAACGAAGATCTTTACGAATCCGAGCGAAAAACAGACCGAGGATTATATCACCGGGCGATTTGGATAACGCTATGCGTGTCATTCCGAGCGAAACGCAGCGAAGTCGAGGAACCCCGCGGAATTACCGAGGGTGGCTCCACGGGATCCCTCGACTTCGCTCGGGATGACAACTTAGACAAAACATGGTCACACCAAAACACATCCTTGGAACATTCGACGAAGCGCTGGCCACGCTGCGCAACGATGTGCTGATGATGGCCGGCCTGGCTGAGCGTAGCCTCGATCGGGCGATCAAGGGACTGTTCCAGCGCAGCGACGATCTTTGCGCACACGCCATCGCCGACGACGAAGAGATCGACCAGCTTGAAAAACAGATCGACAAGGACGGGTTCGAAATTTTGCTTCGCTATCAACCGGTGGCGTCCGATCTGCGGCGGGTGATTTCCGCGATGAAACTTTCGCCTAACATCGAGCGCGTGGCCGATCAGGCCACGAGCATCGCCCGGCGCGCGCGAAAGTTGAATCGACATCCGCCCCTGCCCGAACTGGAATTGATCGCGCCGATTCAGGCGCACGCGCTGTTGATGTTCAAGGATAGCATCGACGCCTTTGTGCGAGAGGACGTCGAGCTTGCCCGGGCGGTCATCAGCCGCGACAATCAACTTGACGATTTGAATCGCTCCGCGAACGGGCAATTGACCGAGCGGATGATGCAGGACCGCGATCAATTGCGCGGCTATTTGAATCTGATTTTAATCTCGCGCTGCCTCGAGCGCGTTGGCGATCACGCCACGAATATTGCCGAAGATGCAGTTTACGCAGCAGCGGCCGAAGATATCAGGCATCAAACTGTCGCGGTCTCCGGCTGAAACGGCGCGCGTTGCGTATGCGCACCTAATTGTCGATGTTGGGAAATGCCGGAAGCTCAGGTCACTGCACGGATCGAAGAGGAAAGCAGCGCGATCGCCACTCCGCAGGTCGTGCAGACCGCGCATGAACGTTTTGGCGACGCAAAAAATTTCATCAACCGCGAGCTGAGCTGGCTGGAGTTTAACCGCCGCGTGCTCGAAGAAGCACAGGACCCGACGCAACCGCTGATCGAGCGGGTCAAGTTTCTCACCATCGTCAGCTCAAGTCTGGACGAGTTCTTCGAGATTCGCGTCGCCGGAATCAAACAACAAATCGAAAGCGAGACCAGCGATATCGGTCCGGACGGTTTAAGCCCGACGGAGACGTTCGATCGCATCCAAAAAACAGTCCGCCAACTCGTGGCAGAGCAATATCGGCTCTGGAAAAATGAATTGCTGCCGGAACTGGCGAAGAATGGGATTTACGTTCGGGAAATCGCGGAATTGCCGGCGAAACGCGCGGCCTGGGCGCATCGTTATTTTCAACAGGAAGTTCTTCCGATGCTGACGCCGCTGGCCGTGGACGCCAGCCATCCGTTCCCGCATTTGTTGAATCGGAGTCATAACTTGTTGGTACGGGCAAAAACGCAGCGGCGTGGCGAACCCCTGCATGCCATCGTCCAGGTGCCGCGCGCGGTCTCGCGGCTCATCGCTCTGCCGCGCGGTAAGGGCGCGAACGAACCGTGGGATTACATCTATCTCGCCTCGCTTATCAAACAGCACATTGGCGAATTGTTTCCCGGTTTGATTCTCGATGGCGCGCACGCTTTTCGCGTCACACGCAACAGCGATCTCTACATCGACGATGAGGAAGCGGAGAACCTTTTGCGCACCATCGAGCAGGAGCTGCGGCGCTCCAGTCGGGGTAATGCCGTCCGCCTCGAAGTCGAAGCCGATTGTCCGAAAGATTTTCTCGAGTTGCTCCTGCGGTTTTTCAATCTGTCCCAAGCAGATACCTACAAACTGGACGGGCCGCTTTCCATGACGCATCTCGCGCCACTGGTAGCCAATGATGCGTTTGCGAAATTAAGAGACCGTCCGTTTCAACCGGCGCGCGATCCTGCCTTGCCACTACAAGTCGATTTTTTTGAAGTGTTGCGACACCAGGACGTGCTGCTGCATCATCCTTACGACAGCTTCGATCAAATCGTCGAGTGGATCGAGGCAGCGGCAAGAGATCCGCAAGTGCTCGCCATCAAGATCGCGCTTTATCGCACCAGCGGCGATTCACCTATTGTCGAAGCGCTCATCGGCGCGGCCAAAGCAGGAAAACAGGTTACAGCCATCGTCGAGCTTCGCGCGAGATTTGATGAAGCGACGAACATTCAATGGGCGCGGCGCTTGGAAGAAGCCGGCGCCCACGTGATCTACGGGGTAGTCGGCTTGAAGACACACTGCAAAGCGCTGCTCATCGTTCGCCGCGATGCCGACCAACTCCGGCGCTACGTCCAGCTCGGCACAGGCAATTATCATCCCCGCACCGCGCGCATTTACACCGACTTCAGTCTGCTCACGAGCGAGCCGCAATTGAGCGAAGAGGTGGCGACTGTTTTCAACACGCTCACCGGTCTCGCTGGCTACCCCGGTTTGAAAAAATTGATGGTCGCGCCCTTCGACATGCACAGTCGTCTCATTCAATTAATCGAGCGCGAGCGCGACAACGCGCGAGCAGGCAAACCGGCGCGCGTTGTTGCAAAGCTGAATGCGCTCGTCGATCAGGAGCTCATCGAGAAACTTTACGAAGCTTCCTGCGCAGAGGTGACCATCGATCTCATCGTCCGGGGTATCTGTTGTTTGCGTCCCAAAATTCCTGGTCTCAGCGAAAACATTCGCGTCATCAGTATCGTTGGTCGGTTTCTGGAGCACAGCCGGATTTTTCATTTCGAAAATGCCGGACAGCCCAAGGTTTTCCTCTCGAGCGCAGATTGGATGCCGCGAAATTTCTTCCGGCGGATCGAACTGGCGTTCCCGGTTGAAAACCCAACGTCGCGCGACCAGATCATTAAGGAGGTGCTTCCAAGTTTCTTGAACGATCGGGTGAAAGCACGCGAGCTTCAATCGGACGGCAGCTACCGGCGCTTGAAACCTGAGGGGTCCGAGCCGCGCGCGCAGGTGCAGTGGCATTTCCGCGAAGTGTCGCGGGAACGCACGAAAAAAATGGACGGGTCGAAGAAGAAATCGCGCGCCGACAAATTAATTCCGATCACCGTAGCCAGCGACAAATCTGCGACTCCAGACGAATCTGGGACTGATCGACAACCGGGATCGACACCCCCGGCTACAACGACGAAACGGTCATGATGAGGCGAAAAATCCTGGTCATCGACATCGGCGGCTCGAATGTGAAGCTGATGATTTCGCGCGCGAAAAAACGAAAATTCAAATCCGGGCCGCACTTCAAGCCGCGCGAGATGGTGGCGCAGATCGAACCGTTAGTCGGCGATTGGAAATTCGACGCGATCTCGATGGGATTCCCATCACCCGTGCGCGAGGGACGAATCCTAAGCGAGCCGAAACATCTCGGAAAGGGCTGGGTTGGATTCGATTTCGAAAAAGCATTCGGCAAACCGGTCCGCATCATCAACGACGCATCCATGCAGGCGCTCGGCAGTTATCATGGCGGCCGAATGCTTTTTCTCGGGCTCGGCACAGGCCTGGGCTCCGCCTTGGTGTGGAGCAATTACGTGTTTCCGCTGGAATTGGGAGATCTGCCATATCGTAACGGCAGCATCATCGAAGATTACCTTGGGAAACCGGGTTTGGCGCGGCTCGGTGAAAAGACTTGGCGGCGCGACGTCGAGCACGCGCTCGTCCAGTTGAAAAAAGCGCTCATTGCCGATTACGTGGTCCTCGGCGGCGGCAACGCTAAAAAATTCGATGAACTGCCGCAGGGAATCCAACGCGGACACAATCGCAATGCATTTTTGGGCGGAACACGGCTCTGGCAAATCGATCCGCAGACCCGGAAGCCCAAGTGGCAAATCCTGTGAAGTTAAATTGGGCAGCATGAATCGTCCCGTTTTAACTTTGTAACTCTTGTAACGTTGTAACCTTTGAATCATGGAACTCTATTTTCTCAGACATGGTGAGGCCGATTGGCCGGACTGGGACAAGCCCGACGATGAACGTCCGCTGACCAAACACGGCAAAAAAGAAATGCGCGAGGTCGCGAAATATCTCGATCGTCTGAAGGTGCGACTAAACTTGATCGTTACGAGTCCACTGCCGCGGTCAGCGCAAACTGCCGAAATCGCAGCCGATTATTTGAAAGCGAAATTGCGGAAGGATGAATTGCTCGCGCCTGGATTTGGAATGAGCGAACTGCGAACCGTGCTGAAGCGACATCGCGCAAAAGTTTTAATGCTGGTCGGCCACGAACCGGACTTTACGAATGTCATTTCGGGATTGACTGGCGCTTCGCTCAAACTTTCCAAAGCGGGTGTCGCGCTACTCGAA
>WNGG01009179.1_pt1 | contig 12582 bp, 9 predicted proteins | sample 5400661 | NCBI WGS metagenome assembly WNGG01 (sample SAMN13153372, study PRJNA577476) | soil metagenome | isolation source: 100 cm soil or saprolite under Garry oak tree replicate 1 | place: USA:California | collected 2016-06-15 | reverse complement strand
TGAGAGCAGAGACGTTGCCCCAAGCATCGCGCGCTCGAACCGCGTAAGTGTGGATCTCACCGGCATGCACCGTGTTGTCGGTGTAACCCGGCGAGCTGACGTGGGCGAGGACCAAGCTATCGCGAATCACGTCGTAGCTGGCGACCACAGTGTTGTCCGTGGACGCATCCCAGGTGAGCTGGACCGAGAAGGATGACGTCGCGGTGCCGTTGAGATTGCCCGGCACGCTGGGGGGCGTGGTATCGCCACCGGGACCGAGTCGGCTGGTGCCGAAGGCGGCGTCGTCAAAGAAGACGTCCCAGGTGCCAATCGCCGTGTCGCCGATCTGCAGGGTGCCCATGGGCGCGGCGCCAAGGTTCGCCCCACTCAACGTCAGGTCCGAAACCGCCGCACCGTCGAGCCACACCTCGACGACACCATTGCTGATGGACAGGTGGAGCTCGAGCACATGCCAGGCGCCCTGCGAAGGGGTCACAGCACTAGTGGTCGACGTGCCGGACGCGTCCTTGAACTGGAGCTTTCCACCGCTGGTGAGAGCGATGAATCCTCCGTTTGTGCCCACCGACGTATCGCGGAGCCGCAGGAGCGTCACCTGGGAATTCGGGCCGTTGACTTTGAAGGCGACCCTCGCGTAGGCGTCGAGGAAGGTCGAGGGCAGAGTCTCCTTGGCGTTTGCCGAAGTGTTGGTCGTTGCTCCCTCGGCTGCGAAGCCGCCCGAATGGAAGTTGTTCGATTCCACGGCAAGGCCCGCGGAGGTGGTCCATGCCGATAGGTCGGCAGTCTCGAAGCCGTCCGCAAAGATCGGCGCCGCCGCCGCGGGCGTGGTCACCGAGACCGGAGCGCTGAGGGCAGAAACGTTCCCTGAGGCGTCCCGCGCCCGGACCGCGTACGTGTGTGTGCTCCCCGCCAGGACCGTATTGTCCGTGTAGCCGGGCGAGCTGACCTGGACCAGCAGGGAGCCGTCGCGTATCAGGTCGTAGCCGCTCACCCCGACGTTGTCGGTGGAGGCGTCCCAGGTCAGTTGGGCCGAGAAGGCCGAGTTGGCCGTGGCGGACAGGTTGGCGGGTACGCTCGGTGGAGTGGTATCGCCGCCGGGCCCGAGCCGGCTGGTGGCGAAGGCGGCGTCGTCGAGGACCACGTCCCAGGTGCCGCTGGTCGTGTTATCACCCACCTGGAGCACCCCCATGGCGGCGGTCCCGAGGTTGGTGCTGCTGAAGGTGAGGTCGGGCACCGCCACGCCGTCAAGCCAGACCTCGACAACACCCGTGGTGATGTTCAGGTGCAGCTCGAGCGCGTGCCAGCCCGGCCCGGGGGCGACAGCGCTGGTCGTGCCGCCGGGCAGCGCGTCGCTCCGGAACCCGAGCTTTCCTTGGGGCGTCATGTATAGATATCCGCCGTTGCCGGTGGGCGTGTCGCGGAGCCGAAGCAGGGTCACCTGGGAAGCCTGGCTCTTGACCTCGAAAGCGACCCGGGCGTACGCGTCCATGTAGGTCGAGGGCAGGGTCTTCCTGGCGAAGGTCGAGCCGGCCGCGGTGCTGCCCTCCGCGGCGAAGCCACCCGAGTGGACGTCGCCTGACTCTAGGCTCAGGTTGGAGTTGCTGGTCCAACCCGACAAATCCCCCGTCTCGAAGCCGTCCGCGAAGAGCGGTGAAGCGGCTGCCGGCTGCGTCACCGAGACCCCTGCGCTCTGTGCTGAAGCGTTGCCTGATGCGTCGCGCGCCCGCACGGCGTACGAATGAGTCGACCCGGCTGTCGTCGCAGTGTCCGCACAGGTCGGCTTCGAAGGGTCCTGCCGCCGTTACGGCCAGGCCTGTGGGCACCGTGGGCGGGACGATGTCGGCGGCAGGACCCAGTCGGGCTGTACCGAAGGCCGCGTCGTCGAACAGGACGTCATACGTTCGTCCTGACTGCACCTCGCCGATCTGCATCAACGCTACCGGCGAACTGCCGGTGTTCAGCCCGGTCCCGGAGAGGTCCGCGACGTAGATGTTGTCGATCCAGATCTCGACCACGCCTCCAGTGGCGTCGGGCTTGAGATGAAGCTCCAGCGCGTGCCATCCGGGTGACGGCGAGACGCCGCTCAGGGTGTTCAGCCCAGTCGCGTCGTTGTGGAAGCCAAGCAGCCCGGTGGTGTCGACGTAAACGTATCCGATGGAATTGCCGCTAGCGTCGCGGAATCGAAGGATGTTGACCTGGCTCGGCTGAGCCGCGATGTCAAATGCCACACGTGCATATGCATCCGTGTATGTGGACGGCAAAGTCTTCTTGGCGAAGGTGTTGCCGACCGTGGTGTTTCCTTCCGCCGCGTTGGTCCCGCTGTTCACGTTGGCCGACTCGATCACCAACCCGGCGCTCAAGTTCCAGGCGCTGAAATTGCCAGACTCGAAGCCGTCTGAGAAAACCGGTGATGGCGGCGGCGGAGACGTAACTGAAACTACCGGTGTCAGCGCTGAGACATTGCCCGCAATGTCGCGCGCCCTGACTGCGTACTGGTGCGTCGATGAACCAAGCACCGCGTCGGTGTAGCTCGTCACCGCGCCCAGGGCCTGGTAGAGCTCGCCGTCGCGGTAGAGGTCGTAGCCGGTGACCCCGAGGTTGTCTGACGCGGCCGACCAGGTCAGCGCCACAGTGAAGGGACTCGTCGCCGTGGCGGCGAGGTTCGCGGGTGTCGTCGGGGGTGTGGTGTCCACGGTCCATGACGTTGTCGCTGGGGTCGGATCGGCTGACCTGTTGACGGTCGCCACCACGTTGAAGGTGTGTGCGGCTTGGGTCAGGCCGGAGTACGTGATCGGGCTGGTGCACGACGTCTTGGGGTTGGCGTCGAGCTGGCACATGAACGTCGCCGGCGTCCCGCTGGCGTGGAAGGTGAAGGTCGCCGACGTGCTCGTCGTCCCCGGCGGCGGCGAGGAGTCGATGTAGGTGTCGGTGGGGACTTTGAACGTATAGGTCTGCACGTCAAAGGTGTTCCCAGTCGAGTCGGTCGGCGCCACGGTGATCGAGGTCCCGGACACAGTCACCTTGAGGAAGTGGAAGACCTGGCTGTCGGAAGTCGGCGCGGGCGCCGAACCGCACGCGCTGCCGTTGAGGTTGGTCGGCGACCAGCCAATGGCGTACGCATCGAAGGTGCTGCACGTGCCCATCGGCTCGAGGGTCGCGCCGCCGCCGCCCGTGACGTAGGTGATAGGCATCCCGCCCCCGCTTGCGCGGTTGCGCTCGTAGATGTGGGCGTGACCGTTGAAGACGAGTTGCACGCCGTGCTGGCCGAGCAGGCCTTCGAGGTTCGCCGGGCCGTCGAGGTATGTGTCCGACGGCTGGGTTGGGTTGTCGGAGTAGAACGGGTAGTGAGAGAAGGCGAACTTCAGCTGCGTGGAGTGCGTGGCGAGGTCGTTGAGGAGCCAGATGTATTCAGGCGTCCCCGGCGCGAAGTGGGCCAGGGCGTCATTCGCGTAGGGCGACGCGGTGCCGCCGTTCGTGTCGCCCCAGGCGGAGTCGAGCACGTAGAAGCGCACGTTGCCGGCCGAGAACGCATACCACTCGCTGCCATAGTTCGATGAGAACGTCCCGTTGATGCAGCAGTAGACATCGTTCTGGTAGCGACCACCGGAAGACGAGACTGCTGTGGCCTGGGTCCACGTCGTTATGTCAGTGTGCTTCACTCCGCTTACGCCGTGGTTGCCCACGGCCGCGAACAGTGGGATGGAGCCGCTTGGCAAGGTCCAGAACTGCGAGCCGAAGATGGCGCTCGTGTCGGCTCCGGACTGCTGCAGATCGCCATAGTTGATCTGGCTGCCGTTGGGGTAGCCGTTGTCGCCGACTGAGACCGCGAAGCGCGCTCCGCTTGCGGCGATCTGGGCCATCAGGTTCGCCTGGCCTGCGTTCTGGCCGCTGGCGTCGACCTGCCCCCAGTCGCCAAAGACGACGAATGAGTAGGACTCGGTCGAGCCGAACTGCACCTGGGTTGTGAACGCGGGCGACGCGTTGGCGCCCAGTAGATCGGTGGTGCCGAGATAAACGCGATAGCAGTACGTCCCGGTGGCGGGCAGTGTGATATCGCCCTTCCACTGATATTCGAACACTGTGCCGACGGAGATCGTGATGCGGCTCGCGGAAGCGACAGTCGACGGTGAGCAGCTGCCTCCAGTGCCCACGGCGCCATACACCACGCTCGCGGTCGTGGCCGACTGGTCGGTGGCGAAGTTGACCGCCACGTGAAGATCGACGAGGTCGGTCAGGTACGGCGCGCGGGTCAGGTGCGCGTTGTAGGAGGCCGTCGGTCTCGCCCACACCGGCGAGGACTGCAGAGAAACGTTGCCGGCCCCGTCGCGTGCGTCGACAGCATACGAATATGTGACGCCCGTCGCGACTGTACTGTCGGCGTACACGGTGACCGCGCCGACCGAAGCCAGCAGCGACCCGCCTCGGTATATGTCATAGCCGGTCACGCCGACGTCGTCGGTGCTCGGATCCCAGCTCAGGGTGACCGACGTGGCCGATGCTGAGGCGTTGAGTCCTGTCGGTGTGCTTGGTGGTGCGACATCGATGGTCCAGCTGGCCACCGCCGGTGTCGGGTCATTTACACCGTTCGCGGTGGCGAAAACCGAGAATGAATGAGCCCCGGCGATCAATCCGTTATAGGTCCTGGGACTGTTGCAGCCGCCGGCCTTCGCAGCGTCGAGCTTGCACGTGAAAGTCGCACCCGAGGCGGTCGAGTGGAAGACGAACGTGGCGGTGGTGGACGTCGTCAGGGGCGTCGGCCCGCTGTCAATAAGCGTGTCGGGAACCGGAGGCGTCGTCACGACTACGCTGTTGCTGACAGCCGAAACGTTGCCGGCGCCGTCCTGAGCCTGGACTGTATATGTATACGTGCTGGCCGGCGCCACTGTTGAATCGGTGTACGAGTTCACCGCGCCGGCAGTGGCCAGGAGGGAGCCATCACGGTTGATCAAGTTCATCGTGACCCCGACGTTGTCGGTTGCCGCGTGCCAGGTCAAGGCTATTGAAGTCGTCGACCGCGCGGTGCCCGCGAGGTTAGTCGGAGCCGACGGCGGCGTCAGGTCGATCGTCCAGGTCGCGCTCGCCGGACTTGGATCGGCGACTCCGCCCGAGCTCGAGTCGACCATGAAGGTATGAGAACCGGCGGCCAGGCCCGAAAACGCGGTGGGGCTCGCGCACGTGTCGAATGGGCTTCCGTCCAGTCTGCATGTGAACGTCGCCCCGGAGAAGGTCGAGTGGAACGTGAACGAGGCTGTCGTTGCGCTCGTAGGGGACGCCGGCCCGCTGTCGATGATGGTTTCCGGGGTCGGTTTGGCCACAGCCACGCCCGGGGTTGCGAGCAGCAAAGCAACGGCGAGTGAGATCACCTGGAGTGGTCTCAAAGCCATCAGATGGCGCGTTCGACGGAGCCGGAACAAGACATCCGGAATGGTCGGGTCGGGTCCCCATTCGTTCAATGGTTCATCGAGGCAAGGCATGGGCGTTTGTCCTCCGTCCGATGGATCGCTCGCACGAGTTCGCCTGCGGGTCCGGAACTCTCCACGTCCAGGCTCGACAGAGCCGGGACAACCGGCCCACACGCGCAGGCGCTAATCCCATTGCCGGCATGCCGCCAGGCGCCGATTCCAGGAGCGTCGGATGTTGCGTGCGATCGCTCCCCACATCGAAGAGCACTTCCACACGGGCGACAGCGTCGTCGGCGAGATCGCGGTCGACCCGCTGGGAATTTCTCGCCGGCAGGCGCTACACGTGCTTGCGGTCGGTCTGGCGGCGCTGGCACGTTGCCCGGGGGCGGGAAATCCCATTGCCTGGGCCGGTGACGAGTCCTAGAACTTACCCATCGGAATGGTCACGTCGCTGGCTTTGCAACCCGCGCGCGCGGTCGAGCCGCCCCGGAGGCCAGATGCCGCGGATGCGCTGGGATTCCTGGCGGGTCGGCACTACACCTGCTACTGCGGGCAGTCCCTCGTGGGCACGATGCTCTGCCCTTCGTGCGCCGAGGAGATGGTGAAATGTCTCGTCATCCGCCGGCGCGGAGTTCCTGCCATACAATTTGCAAAAATTGGCTAGAACTGACCATTGACTTGGATTATCAAAGTCATTTGTATTGTTGACACTCGTATCGGGTTAAGGTTTGGAAAGGGGCGACGTCTGACCGTTAGGGAATTTCCAAGCCTACCCCACCGCCACAAGAGGGAGCATTCGGATGATCGTTCCGGCAGAACAGGGTGAAACCGCCAACACAATCCGGCCGCGTCGCCGTCCGATTCGATCAGGAGCGCGGGGGGACATTGACCTTTCCAGGGAGCTCCACGACCACATCAGCCAGACCCTGAACCTCCTCCTCCTGGAGATGGAGATCTTCAAGGCAGACCAGGTGGGCCGGGAAGGCGTTCTGCGCGAGCTCGACCGCATGCAGACAAGCATCCGTGGCGTGCTGGCGAACGTGCGCGGCATTCTTCACGACATTCGGAAGGACACCGCGACCGCGGAAGACCTTCGGCCGTCGTTGCAGGGTTTGGCCACGCGCCTGGCGACCTCGTGTGGAGCCGTGGTCAGCGTCTCCATCGCCCAGGACTGGCCCAATGATCTTCATCCGGCCGCGGTCGTGGACTTGATCCGGATCCTGGAAGAAGCGGCCCACAACTCAGCCATCCATGGAGCGCCGACGACGATCTGGATCGAGTTGAGCGTCAAGGAACAAGCTCTGACCGCCAGCGTGCGGGACGACGGCCGGGGAATGGTTGGCGGTTTGACCAGTCCTGGACTGGGAATCCGCGGGATGCATGAGCGCGCCAGGCTTCTGGGTGGGACGCTCAGAATCACCAGCGAGCTTGGCAAGGGCACGCAAACGATCGTCGAGATTCCTCGGCCGGAGCCCGTCCCCGCGACGCTGCCATTCCCGGTCGCACAGGCGGAGACCGCCTGACGACCTGACCCATGCTCTATGCACCAGGCCCATTGCCTGGGCTTGCGCTTCGGCGGTAGAAACTTCTCTGTGCGCGTCAGCGGGCTTGCGAGGGAACGTTATGAGAGCGGACAGAGATCGATTGGTCGCGGCTTGGTCTCGATGTTGCCGCGGCCGGCGGCGATACAGGCTTTTCGTCACGGCGGCGACCCACAGCTCGGGGCCGGCGAATCCTGTGCTTCGAGATAGCGCAGTCTTGGCCCGTCCATCGGGTCGATCGGCCGGATATCGCGTCTTGCCGGGACTCCATCTCGCGGCCAATTCGCTGAAGGCAAGCCTTAACGAGCTCGGCAGCGGAGCGCCTTTCCGATCCATTGACGCACGCCGGCTCTGCGCGACCTCGCTATGCGCGGGCCGGCTGATCGGATACCTCGAAGCGCTCGAAGCCACGGATCGACGCCTCGCTCAAACCGTGGCCGGCGAGCTGACGGACGTGCTCGTGTCGATAGAGACGGTTCGGCGTCAGTTCGAGCGCGAGTCCGGCTGAGCGCCGACTAAGGCCGCCGGACCAAGACCTTCCGGTCGGCACAAGGGTCGGCTTGCGGGACGAACGCCCAGTCGATACCTAGAACACTCATGGACGCGCCCTGTGTGAGATCCGACCATGACCAGCAATGGCGGTGCACGCAACGATCCTCGCCGGTGGAGCCGGCACACGTCTCTGGCCTCGATCGCGTCGGGGACAGCCCAAGCACCTGCTTGCATTGCAGAAAGGCAGCGCTCCCTTGCTTCGGCAAACCTACGAGCGCATCAGGTCTCTGGTCGACGAAGTTCATGTCGTCACCGAGCGGAGTCAGGTGGACAGCATCTGCGAGGTGCTCCCCGAGCTGACGCCGGATCACATCATCATCGAGCCTGTCGCGCGCGGAACTGCGAGCGCGCTCGGACTCGCCGCGATGACGCTCGCTCAGCGCGATGCCGGCGCGGTCATGCTCTCTATCCCCGCCGACCACATAGTGGGTGACGGCCGCCGATTCGGGCAAACGATCCGGCGCGTGGTCAAGCTCGCGTCCCAGTCGTCTCAGCTGGTTACCGTCGGCCTCACGCCGTACTATCCGGCGACCGGCTTCGGGTACATACGCACTGACGGTCAGGTTCGGTTCGGCCGAACGACGGGGCTCAAGGTTGTGGAGTTCATCGAGAAGCCTGCCTTCGAGAGAGCCTCACGGTTCGTAGGCAGCGGAGGTTACTACTGGAATCTCGCGATCTTCGGCTGGCGTGTGGAAACGCTGCTGGATGAGCTACGCCAGCACGCGCCAATCCACCACGACGTACTGCGGCAGGTTGCGACCGCACGCCTGGCCGGCGACGAGGCAAGCGTGGCGACGCTATACAGCGATCTTCCAAAAGACGCCATCGACTACGCCGTCATGGAGAAGACAGATCGTCTGCTGCTGATCCCCGCCCGGTTTCATTGGATCGACGTCGGATCCTGGTCCGAGCTGCATTCGATCTTGCCCAAGGACGTTGCCGGCAACGTGGCGGCCGGCGCGCACGTCCTGATCGACTCGGAGTCCAGTCTGTTCGATGTGCCGGGGAAATTCGTAGCCGCGATCGGCGTCAAAGACCTGGTGGTCGTGGAATCGGGCAATGCCTTGCTCATCTGTCTGAAGTCGCGAGCCCAAGAGGTCAAGGGCTTGGTCGAGCATCTTCGACTCGGCGAGTTCGCCGAATACGCTTGATCACACGCAAGGAGAGGATCGATTTGATTACGGCGGAAGAGGTCCGAGTCGAGAAGCCGTGGGGTTACGAGCTGCGCTGGGCGATCACCGACAAGTATCTCGGCAAGGTGCTGCACATCAACCGCGGCGAGGCGCTTTCACTCCAGTATCACAACCACAAAGACGAGTCGATCCTGGTGTTGACCGGGACGATGGTCTTGGATCTGGAAGACGATGCCGGAGTCCTCGGACATCATCGTCTCGGGCCCGGGGATTCGCGACGAATCTATCCAGGCCGCCGTCACCGGATGACCGCGACAGCCGACTGCGATGTGCTGGAGGTGTCGACGCCTGATCTCGATGACGTGGTTCGGCTCGAGGACCGTTATGGCAGGTGCTGAGCTCGATTAAGTCCTGATTAAGCGAAGGGTCAATTTGATCTAACGCCGTAGGGACAGGCGCCCATTGACCGGGCGGCCATGCGACCTGTGCAATCGCACTTACGAAATCGCGCACTGTGCGCGCGGCGGCGCCGATGACTTTCGGTGTGGTCGAGAACGATCCGAATTGGCCCGCGTGTTCGACACAAGGAGCACCGCTTGATGGCAGCGACAGTTGAGGCGGCGCGAGCTACGGCTCCGCGTGTCACGTCACGGACACGCCGGCCAGGTCGGACTCAGCCGGTCCGGATCTCCGTGGTCATCCCGACGCGGAACGAGGCCGGCAACGTGGAAGAGCTCGAGCGCCAGCTCGACTCCGCCTTGGGCGGCGTGGACTACGAAGTGGTGGTCGTTGACGACAGCAATGACGATGTGACCAGGCCGGCCCTCCGGGCCGCAGCCGTCCGCAATCCGCGTTGGCGTGTGATCGAAAGGGGTCAACGTGACCAGACCGGCCTGGCCAGCGCTGTCGTCGCTGGCATCGATGCGGCGCGCGGGATGGCCGTATGCGTGATGGACGGCGATCTGCAGCATCCACCGGCGATCGTGCCGCAGCTTCTCGCCACCATCTCGGCAGGCGCTGACCTCGCGGTCGCTTCTCGCTACATGCGCGGCGGTAGTCGGGCGGGCCTCGACGGCACGCTCCGCAACCTTGTCAGTCGATCGTGCACGTGGCTGGCGCAGGGCGTCTTTCCCGAGGCCCGCCGCACGAGCGACCCGTTGAGCGGGTTCTTCTGCTGTCGCCGCGCCGCTATCAAAGGCCTGGAGTTAAAGCCAAGGGGTTTCAAGATTCTCCTCGAGCTCCTGGTCTGCGCGCCTCGCCTTCGCGTGGCCAACGTGCCGTTTGTTTTCGCGGCGCGTCACGCGGGGGAGAGCAAGGCCAGCACCCGGCAGGGAATCCTGTTCCTGGGCCATCTGGCTTCGCTGTTTGTCTACGTCCCGGGCGGCGCGGGGCCGTTGAAGTTCGCGATGGTCACTCTCGCGGGATTGGCCGTGTTCGCGAGCCTGCTGTACGGGCTCGTCCATGCAGGCGTCCACCCGCTGCTTGCGTGGCTTACCGGCACCGCGGCCAGCGCCGCATGCACCCTGGCGCTGCTGCAGCTGGCGCCCTTCCGAGAGCTCGGGCGCCATGGCGAGCCCGATGGCAAACGCCTCTACTACGCGGCGGCCAGCGTGTCGGCCGTGACGTCGTTTGCCGTTTTCGCGATCCTGCTCGTCCCGGGCAAGCACCACCTATTCCTGGGTGCTGCCGTGGGACAGGCGTGCGGGTTGCTCCTGACCTTGACGGTGAACCAGCCTCCGGTGTGGAGACGGCTGGCCCGGATGCTCCGCCTCGTGCCGAGGCTGGACATCGATGCACTCGCGCGGAGGCTGGGCGCGCAGGAGGGCTTCTGGATCACTGACCACGGCGATCTGTCCGACCCACGGCTCAACCTCATTGGCGGCGTCGTCACTCGGGAGATGGTCGCCACCGCGTCGCGTCATCAGCAGCCGGCCCTTTTCGTCGAGCGCAAGTCGGCGCGGCCGCAAGCTCGCCTCAACATCGAGACGTCGAGCGCCATTGTCGTCCCTAGCGTCGACGAGTCGGGCGAGGTCTCGGCGGTAGCCGTTTTCGTTCGCACCAGTCGCAGTCCGTTCGAGTCTCGCCACCTGGACGAGGCGATCAAGTGGATGGCATCACACGGCCGGCTGTCCCCGGTCATCGCCGAGTCGCAGGTGGTCGCATGAAAAAGATCCTCACGCCGCAAAGGCTTGGTGCGGCGGCGAAGAAGCTCATCTCGGGGTCGCAGTTCGCGACCGTGGGGGCGCTCGGCCTGGTCGTCAACCAGGTTGTGCTCTGGCTGCTGGTCGATGTGCTGCACACGGGCCACCTGCTTCTCTCGGCTGCGATGGCGACCCAGGCTTCGACCACCTTCAATTTCATCGGCACCGAGTCGTGGGTGTTCGGGTCGCGCCGGGCCGGCGGAGCGATGGGCATCATCAAACGTTTCGTTGTCTACGACGCGGTCAACTCCACCGCGCTCTTGATCCGTCTGCCGGTCTTGCAGGTGATGACCGCCGGCCTTCACATGAACTACCTGGTCGCCAACCTCCTCACGCTGGTCGCGCTCACGCTGCTTCGCTTCTTGATCGCTGACTCGCTGATCTGGCGCGGCCCCACTCTTCCCCGGAGGGCTTAACGATGTTTGGCTTTTCGTCCACGAAAACCAGTTCTTACCGCCATTGCTACGACATCGACGGCATGGTCCGCATTAAGAGCAGCGTCCGCCTTCCGGAGCTGGAGTTCTTTAGGTCTTCAAGCGTCGGCGACGCTGACATCGTCATCCGCACGCGGCCCGTGGGCGGATGGGCGCCACGCATGAACATCGCGATCACAAACGGGTCGACCAGGCTCGAGTACCGGGAACACCTCGGTCCCCTGTTTGCGAACTTCTCGGTCGACATGGAGGATCCAGTGGTCGTGACCGCGGGTCCGCTGCTGGCCCTCTCACCACACGTGCTCTATACGAACGTGATCGAGCCGCTCCTCCGCTTCATCCTGGCGAGCAAAGGCAAGATGCTGCTGCATGCAGCCTGCATCTCGATCGGCGGGCGGGCCATCATGCTGTCGGCCAAGACCGACACAGGCAAGACCAGCACCATCCTCACGATGCTCCGCGCCGATGGAGGCGTCTTCTACTCCGACGATATGGTCATCATCGATGAGGACGGCATGGCGAGCCGTTATCCGAAACCGCTGACGATCAGCGCGCACACCCTGCGCGCGGTCCCGCAAAACCGGCTCAAGCGGACTCAGCGCTTGAGCCTCACCTGGCAGAGCCGCCTCCATTCTCGGGAGGGGCGTTCTGTGGGCAAGAAGCTGGGCGCCGCGAATCTTCCGATCATGAGCATGAACGCAGTCGTCCAGGCCATCATCCCGCCGCCGAAGTACAAAGTCACGGACCTGGTCACATGCGTCGTGGGCACGCGGGTGCGCATGGAGAGCCTCTACGTGATCGAACGTGGGACGCCATCGCTGACCGAAGCCATCTCCCACGGAACCGCGGTGGATGAGCTGCTGGAGAACACTGAGGACGCGTACGGCTTCCCCCCGTACAGCTCGCTCGCTCCGCACCTCGTCATCGCGGGCAACGGACCTGAGCGTCTTCGGAAGCTGGAGCGACACATCCTCTCGTCGGCGCTCTCGAAAGTGAGCGTGCAGCGAATCCGAGTCCCGGACTACAGCTGGCCAGAGCTCATCAATGCGGCGCCGGCTACCGTGGTAGTCACCATGCCGGAGGAGCACGAGCCTGTCCCAGTCATCTCCGGCGATTGGGTGGGGGTGGCCAGCCAGGCCTCCTGACCCACGGATAGTCCGGACCAACCGAGCTGACTTCCGAGGCAAACCTCGGACAGTCCGGACTGAGTGTCAGGCTTGGCTGGTCCGACGGGTTGGCTCACAGTCCGGATGCCGACCGACTTCGGAGTGGCTTGGGTTAGAACTGCCGCCCGCCGGACACAAACTGGACCGGCCGGCGTG
>WNGG01007789.1_pt1 | contig 12586 bp, 13 predicted proteins | sample 5400661 | NCBI WGS metagenome assembly WNGG01 (sample SAMN13153372, study PRJNA577476) | soil metagenome | isolation source: 100 cm soil or saprolite under Garry oak tree replicate 1 | place: USA:California | collected 2016-06-15 | reverse complement strand
ACGTCGGCTTTGACGATGCCCCAATGGTCGAGGATCAGTGCATTGGTGATGACGGTGTCGACGGCGCCCGCCGCATTGGCGACCTGGCTCTGCCCCATGCCGTCGCGGATCACCTTGCCGCCGCCGAATTTCACCTCCTCGCCGTAGGTGGTGAAATCCCGTTCGACCTCGATGATGAGATCGGTGTCGGCGAGCCGCACCCTGTCGCCGGTCGTGGGCCCGAACATGTCGGCATAGACGCGCCGTCCGATCCGCGTTGTCATACTCGCCTTCCCTGCTCAAGAGGTCGAAACGCGGCGGCTTCCACGCACGCGCTCTTCCTGCTCCGTCATGGCTTCGCCCACCGCGGAATCGATATCAGCTCCGGTCACCGGGCGGTCGAGCGGGGGCAATTTGAGCTCGTCGAGCCGATCAAAGATGCTGCGGGGATGAATCACCGTAACGGTCAGTCGGCCGGAGTCAGAGAGGTGGAATCGCAAGCGGTCGCCGGGCTTGACGCCGAGACGCTCCCGGATTTCAACGGGGATCGTAACTTGGTGCTTGGATGTAACGGTTGCGTCCATTTTGCGAGACATAGACAACTTCCTTAGTTCGATGATGCATCACCCGATCCGAATGTAAGAAGCAAATCACAGCTTTCCCATGATTTGCTGGCGGAAGCCGTAGATCTTCCGCGCGCCGGCAAATGCCACGAGCGTCACCTCCCGGCTCTGCCCCGGCTCGAACCGCACCGCGGTGCCATGTCGAGGCGCATGCCACGGGCCTTCTGGCGGTCGAATTGCAGCGCCGGATTGGTCTCGAAGAAATGATAATGCGAGCCGACCTGGATCGGCCGGTCGCCGGCGTTGGTGACCGAGAGCTTCACGCTCGGCCGGCCGGCATTGAGGATGATCTCGCCGTCCTGGGTGATGATTTCGCCGGGGATCATGGCGTACCTCAATCTCTCCACATCGTCATTCCGGGGCGCCGCGCAGCGGCGAACCCGGAACCCATGATCACCGCGGTGGCCATGGATTCCGGCACTCGCTTCGCTCGGCCGGAATGACCAGCGAAGCGATAGGGGAAGATCACCGGATCGGGAGGTGCACGGTCACGAGCTTGGTGCCGTCCGGGAACGTGGCCTCGACCTGGATGTCGTGGATCATCTCGGCAATGCCGTCCATCACCTGGGCGCGGGCGAGCACGCCGGCGCCGGCTTCCATCAGCTCGGCGACGCTGCGCCCGTCGCGCGCGCCTTCGAGGATGAAGTCCGTGATCAGCGCCACCGCCTCGGGATGATTGAGCTTGACGCCGCGCTCGAGCCTGCGCCGCGCGACCATGGCGGCCATGGCGACGAGCAGCTTGTCCTTTTCGCGCGGGGTGAGGTTCATGGGCGGTGCCGTCAGTTGAGCCACAGCCGCGGCAAGCGGCCCGCGCGCAGCAGCATGAGCAAGGTCACGAGATCCTGCCGCAGCTTCGCGCCGGTGTCGGCAACGAGCCGCGCCAGCGCCAGACCGTTCCAGGCCGAGATCCCGACCTCGCCGCAAAATGTTTGCTCCCGTACCGACCCCACCAGGGCGTCATCTGCGGGGATCGCCAGCACGCTCGCGACCGCGATCCCACCGCCCGCGCAAGCCGGTGCAGCGAGCTTTTCGGCGATGGCGCCGTCCAATCGCAGCGTATCCGCAAACAGCAGCCGTTTTTCGCGCCGCACGCGCCAGCGATCGAGCACGAGACCGCTCTCGACCCTCTCGCCCATCCCGGAGCGTCCGAAGATCACGGCTTCGGCAAGGATCAGCCGAGCGTCCGCGGCGAGATCGACTTCGATCGAGCGATTCATGCGGGCGCGGTCGAACAGGATCGTCTCCTGGGGCAGCCAGGCCAGCGTCGCGCCGCTGGCGACCTCGAGCTTGATCCGCAGGTTCGCGTCCGGCCCGAGCGAGCGATAGACCTTTTCGGCGGCTGCGCCGGTCACGGCCAACCGCGTTCCCGGACCGGCGGAGAACGCGATCTCGAGGTCGTCGCCGCCGGCAATCCCGCCCGCGGTGTTGAGAAGCACCGCCTCGAGCTCGTCGGTCGCCGGGGCCGGAAACCGTACGCGCAGCGAGCCCTCCTCGCGCACGCGCTTCGGCCGGCTCGCGCCGTCGCCCGCCTCGACCGACACGGCGATGCGGCTCGAGGCGCGGTTGGCCGCGAACACCCGGTCCTCTGCTTCGTCGGCGGCTGACACGCCGGATCCTCGGGCGTGTTCCCTCCCCCCTTGTGGGGGAGGGTCAGGGAGGGGGGTATGCTCGGCTGACTTCGTGAAACTCATCACCCCCCTCCCGGCGCGCTGCGCGCGCCGACCTCCCCCACAAGGGGGGAGGTGTCAAGAAATAACTACAGCGCGAGCGCGCGTTTGAGCGCGCTTTCGTCGAGCTCGCCGCGCTCGCAGCGGTAGACGATCGCGCCCCGCTCCATGACCGCGAAATGATCGCCGAGCTCGCGGGCGAAGTCGAGATATTGCTCGACCAGCACGATCGCGATCCGGCCGAGATTGCGCAGGTAGGCAATGGCGCGGCCGATGTCCTTGATGATCGAGGGCTGGATGCCTTCGGTGGGCTCGTCGAGCAGGAGGAGCCGCGGCTGCATCACCATGGCGCGCCCGATCGCCAGTTGCTGTTGCTGGCCGCCGGAAAGATCGCCGCCGCGCCGGCGCAGCATCTCGCGCAGCACCGGGAACAGCGCGAACACGTCGTCGGGGATTCTTCGCTCGTCGCGCTTGAGCGGCGCAAAGCCGGTCTCCAGATTCTCCTCGACCGTGAGCAGCGGAAAGATCTCGCGACCCTGCGGCACATAGGCGATACCGCGCCGCGCCCGCTCGTCGGGCTTGAGCCGGGTGATGTCGGCACCCTCCCAGCGGATGCTGCCGCGGCTCACCGGATGCTGGCCGACCAGCGCGCGCAGCAGGCTGGTCTTGCCCACGCCGTTACGGCCGAGCACGCAGGTGACCTTGCCGGGCTCCGCCTGCAGCGACACGGCGCGCAAGGCCTGGGCGGCCCCGTAGTGAAGATCGATCGTCTCGACGTCGAGCATGAGCATTACCGTCCGAGATAGACCTCGATGACGCGTTCGTTCGCCGAGACCTGGTCGATCGAGCCTTCGGCGATGACGGAGCCTTCGTGCAGGACCGTGACCTTGACGTCGAGCTCGCGCACGAACGCCATGTCGTGCTCGACCACCACCAGCGTGCGGTCGCGATTGATTTCCTTGAGCAGCTCGACCGTCTGCCGGGTCTCGGCGTCGGTCATGCCGGCGACCGGCTCGTCGACGAGCAGGAGCTTGGGATCCTGCGCCAGCAGCATGCCGATCTCGAGCCATTGCTTCTGGCCGTGGGCAAGCCCGCCCGCAATGGTGTCGCGCACCGCGCCGAGCTGCGTGGTCTCCAGCAGCCGGTCGATGCGCTGCCGCTCGTCCTCGCTCTCGCGCCAAGAGAGCGCCTTGCGCGCGCGGCGATCGCCTTTGAGCGCGAGCCGCAAGTTGTTCTCGACGCTGTGGCTGTCGAATACGGTCGGTTTTTGGAACTTGCGCCCGACCCCGAGCTCGGCGATCTCGGTCTCGTCGAGGCTGGTGAGGTCGAAGGTCCCGTCGAAATACACTTCGCCGCCGTCCGGTCGGGTCTTGCCGGTGACGACATCCATCATCGTGGTTTTGCCGGCGCCGTTCGGGCCGATGATCGCCCGCATCTCGCCGGGCTCGATCGCGAGCGAAAGATTGTCGAGCGCGCGGAAGCCGTCGAACGAGACGGTGACGCCGTTGAGATACAGCAACGCCGAAGTGGTGCGGGGCTCCATGGGCTACTCCGCGGGCCGCGGCTGGGCGATGCCGGGATCCTGCGCGCCATTGCCGCCCAGGAACCGCGACCGCTCGCTCCACCAATAGACGATGGTGCCGACGATGCCGCGCGGCAGCAGCAGGGTCACGGCGACGAACAATCCGCCGAGCATGAACAGCCAGTAGGGCGCCAAAGCGCCGCTGGTGAAGGTGGTCTTGGCGTAATTGACGAGGATCGCGCCGATCACGGCGCCGACCAGCGTGCCGCGGCCGCCGACCGCGACCCAGATCACCGCCTCGATGGAATTTGCCGGCGCGAACTCGCTCGGATTGATGATGCCGACCTGCGGCACGTAGAGCGCGCCGGCGACCCCGGCCATGCACGCCGAGACCGTGAACACCAAGAGCTTGTAGGATTCGACCCGATAGCCGAGAAAGCGCGTGCGGGCCTCGGCGTCGCGGATCGCGATCAGCACTTTGCCGAATTTCGAGCGCACGATGACCCGGCAGAGATAGAAGCCGATGCCCAGCGCCACGACGGAGGCCGCGAACAGCGCCGCGCGCGTGGCGTCCGATTGCACGTTGAAGCCGAGGATGTCCTTGAAGTCGGTGAGGCCGTTGTTGCCGCCGAACCCGAAATTGTTGCGGAAGAATCCGAGCATCAGCGCGAACGTCAGCGCCTGGGTGATGATCGAGAGATAGACCCCGGTGACCCGGCTGCGGAACGCGAACCAGCCGAACACGAAGGCGAGCAGGCCGGGCACCAGCACGACCATCAGCGCCGCATAGGCGAAATGCTGGAAGCCGTACCAATACACCGGCAGCGCGGGCCAATTCAGGAACACCATGAAATCCGGCAGGATCGGATCGGCATAGACCCCGCGGGTGCCGATCTGCCGCATCAGGTACATGCCCATGGCATAGCCCCCGAGCGCGAAGAACGCGCCGTGCCCGAGCGAGAGGATGCCGCAATAGCCCCAGATGAGATCGATCGCGAGCGCCAGCAGCGCGTAGCAGAAATATTTGCCGAACAGCGACACCAGATAGGTCGGCACGTACCAGGCCGAGAGCGGCGACATGGCCAGGTTGAGGACCGGGACCACGATGGCGATCGCCGCGAGCAGCCCCAGGAACGGGATCGACACGCGATCGAGCGCGCGGATGAGCGGCGAGCCTGTCATGCTTCGACCGCCCGGCCGCGCAGCGCGAACAGCCCGCGCGGACGCTTCTGGATGAACAGGATGATCAGCACCAGGATCAGGATCTTGGCGAGCACCGCGCCCGCATAGGGTTCGAGGAATTTGTTGGCGATGCCGAGCGAAAACGCCCCGACCAGCGTCCCCCACAGGTTCCCCACCCCGCCGAACACCACGACCATGAAGGAATCGATGATGTAGCCCTGGCCGAGATTGGGGCTGACGTTGTCGATCTGGGAGAGCGCGACGCCGGCAATGCCGGCGATGCCGGAGCCGAGCCCGAAGGTCAGCGCATCGATCCGGCTGGTGCGAATGCCCATCGCGGCCGCCATTGCCCGGTTCTGGGTGACCGCCCGCATTTCGAGCCCCAGCCTGGTGAAACGCAACAGCCCGAGCAGCGCCACGAACACCACCAGCGCGAAGCAGATGATCCACAGCCGGTTGTACGTCACGGTGATATGGCCGACTTCGAAGGCTCCGCTCATCCACGACGGAGCGCCGACCTCGCGATTGGTGGGCCCGAACGTGGTCCGCACCGCCTGCTGCAGGATCAGCGAGAGCCCCCAGGTGGCGAGCAGGGTTTCGAGCGGACGGCCATAGAGGAACCGGATGATGGTGCGCTCGATCAGGATGCCGATCGTCCCGGTCACCAGGAACGCCAGTGGCAGCGCGATCGCCAGCGAATAGCCGAACAGCGCCGGATCGTTGCTGCGGATCAGCTCCTGCACCGCGAAGGTCGTGTAGGCGCCGAGCATGACCATCTCGCCGTGCGCCATGTTGATGACGCCCATGACCCCGAACGTGATGGCGAGCCCGATCGCGGCGAGCAGCAGCACCGAGCCGAGCGAGAGCCCATACCAGGCGTTCTGCGCCGCCTCCCACAGCACGAGCCCATTCTGGATCGCCGCCACCGCGTCCCTGGCGGCACGCGTGACCGCCGGGCTCGCGGCGGCCGGCAAGGCGGAGAGCAAGGCCACCGCGTCCTGATCGGCGCGGGCGCGGATGATTGCGACGGCCTCGATCTGGTCCGCCTGCTTGGCTGCGCTCATGTTGAGGATGACGGCGGCACGCGCTTCCGTGAGCGCCCGCTTGACGCCGGCATCGGTTTCCTTGGCGAGCGCGGCGTCGAGCGCAGGCAGCGCCGCCGCGTCGCGGGACCGAAACACGGCCTGTGCGGCCTCGAAGCGCCTCGCCGGATCCGGCGCCAGCAAGGTCAGCGACCCGAGCGACGCCTCGATCGCGCGCCGCAGCCGGTTGTTGATCCGGACCAGCTTCAGGTCGGAAATCGTTTCGCCCGCGGCCGCTTCCCCCGTCGCGGCGTCGAGCAGGGTTCCGGATTCGGTCTTGACGTAAACCTTCTTGGTTCCGGCATTGAAGAACAGCCGGGCGTCCTGGAGCGCTCCGATCACGATCGCGGCGCGCGGATTGCCGCTCGCGGCTATGGCCTCGATCGCCTTTTCGGTGTCGCTGTAGGAATCGCCGGCAAAGCCGGCCAGCGCGTCATCGAAGCTTTCCGCCCGGGCGCCCGCCCCCGCGCCCGCGGCGACGAGCACGCCGAGGGCGGTGACGAGCGCGATCGCGCGTTCGCGAAGGACATGCATCTTCTCGCATTCCCGGCATCGAGGAGATCGGGAGGCGGCGGGCGCCGCCTCCCATCATGTCACGACTCGCCCTCGATGTCAGACCCCGCCGCCGCATTTCTTGGTGACGGTATTGTAATTGCCGCACTTGAGGGTCTTCCAGTCGCCGATGAGGTCCTTCGAGCCCTCGAGATATTTCGACCAGGCGTCGCCCGGGACCAGGCCTTCGGTCTTCCAGACTACGTCGAACTGCCCATCCGCGCGCACCTCGCCGATGTAGACCGGCTTGGTGATGTGGTGGTTGGGCAGCATCTCGGAGGTGCCGCCGGTCAGGTTCGGCGCCTTGATGCCGACGATGGTGTCGATGACCTTGTCGGGATCCGTGCTGCCGGCCTTCTTCACCGCCTCGACCCACATGGCGAAGCCGATCACGTGGGCTTCCATCGGGTCGTTGGTCACGCGCTTCGGGTTCTTGGTGAAGGCGTGCCATTTGTCGATGAACTCCTTGTTCACCGGCGTGTCGATCGACTCGAAATAGTTCCAGGCGGCGAGATGCCCGAGCAGCGGCTTGGTGTCGATGCCCGCCAGTTCCTCCTCGCCGACCGAGAACGCCACCACCGGGATGTCGGTCGCCTTGACGCCCTGGTTGCCGAGCTCCTTGTAGAACGGCACGTTGGCGTCGCCGTTGATGGTCGACACCACCGCGGTCTTCTTGCCCGCCGAGCCGAATTTCTTGACGTCGGCGACGATGGTCTGCCAGTCGGAATGCCCGAACGGCGTATAGTTGATCATGATGTCGTCGGGCTTGACGCCTTTCTGCTTGAGATAGGCCTCGAGGATCTTGTTGGTGGTGCGCGGATAGACGTAGTCGGTGCCGGCCAGCACCCAGCGCTGCACCTTCTCTTCCTTCATCAGGTAGTCGACGGCCGGGATCGCCTGCTGATTGGGCGCGGCGCCGGTATAGAACACGTTGCGCTCGCTCTCCTCGCCCTCGTATTGCACCGGATAGAACAGCAGGCCGTTGAGCTCCTTGAACACCGGGAGCACCGACTTGCGCGACACCGAGGTCCAGCAGCCGAACACCGCGGCGACCTTGTCCTTGGTGATGAGCTCGCGCGCCTTCTCGGCGAACAGCGGCCAGTTGGAGGCGGGGTCGACCACCACGGCCTCGAGCTTCTTGCCCAGCAATCCGCCCTTCTTGTTCTGTTCGTCGATCAGCATCAGCATCACGTCCTTCAGCGTGGTTTCGCTGATGGCCATGGTGCCGGATAACGAGTGCAGGATGCCGACCTTGATGGTGTCCTGCGCCTTGGCGGGAAGCGCCGCCAAAGCCATGGCGAGCCCGGCGGTGGCGGCAAGCCAACGGCGGGCGATCGGTCGCTGCGCGACCGCCTGGATCCGGTTGAGCATGAAAGAAATCCCTCGTTTTGACGCGTCTCTCGCGCGCACGACCGACCGCGGAGGTGCGCGCTTGCTTGAGGATGGCAAGGGATGTGCCAGCGTCGGGTCCGGCCGTAACGGCTTGAAGCGTCTGTCGGATTCGCCAGACACCCGATGGTCTGCATATTTATCGGGCACGATCGATTGCTCAATTTTTAGGCTTACGCGCGGGCTTTGGGCAGCACGCAGGATCGCGCCGGCGAGCGATTTTGCCGGCAGGCCCAAACCGGCGCCCTGCGGAAGCGTTACCGGGCAGTGAGATACCTTTCCGACCACGTTCGCACCCAGGCGGAAGAATGCTATCGCTTGGCCAAAGAGGCCCGCGACAGATGGATCGCCAAGTTGCTGGAGAATCTCGGTCACCAATTGCATGAGCGGGCGGACCAGCTTGAAAGCAGGGACGACCGCGCGCAAAACTAGGGGCTGGAGAGGATTCCGGCTTGGCAGACGGTCCGCCCGACGATCCGCCGTTGATGAGCGCGCAACACCAGCTCGCGTCGATACGGCGTGAACGGGACAAGCTGGCCAAGCAGATTCAGGACAGCAAAGAGACCATCGCGAAATCCCAGGCGCTGATCGAGCGGCTCGACGCCCTGTTGGCGACGCTCGACTCCAAGCAATAGGCCGCCTGAGCCGGGCCTCGTCCGCATGAACGACGAGAATTTTGCAGCCGCCGACCGAGCCGCCGTAGAGCGCGGTTCGGCGCTTTCGGTGCTGATGGCTTTTCTGAAGCTTGGGCTCATGAGCTTCGGCGGTCCGGTCGCGCATCTCGGCTATTTCCGCGACGAGTTCGTTGCCCGCCGCAAATGGCTCGACGAAGCGACCTATGTCGATCTCGTCGCGCTCTGCCAATTCCTGCCGGGCCCGGCGAGCAGCCAGGTCGGCATTTCGATCGGCATGCTGCGCGCCGGGCTCAAGGGCGCGCTCGCCGCCTGGGTCGGCTTCACCATGCCGTCGGCGCTGGCGATGATCGCCTTTGCGTACGGCGTCGCGAGCTGGGCGGATGCCGGCCGCGGCGCGTGGTTGCACGGGCTCAAAATCGTGGCGGTCGCCGTCGTCGCCCAGGCGGTCTGGAACATGGCGCGCACGCTCGCGCCGGATCGCGAGCGCGCCACCCTCGCGGTCGGCACCGCGGTTCTGATGCTGGCGCTGCCCTCGACCATGGGCCAGATCGCCGTGATCGTGCTCGGCGGAATGGTCGGCTGGCTGCTCCTGCCGGCCGCGACGCGCGAGGATCGCGCGCCGCTGATCGTGCCGCTCAGCCGGGGCGTCGCGATCGGCGCGCTGGTGTTGTTCGCGGTCCTTCTCGTCGGCTTGCCGCTCGTCGCCGGCGCGACGGCAAACCATTGGATCAAGCTGATCGACAGCTTCTATCGCTCCGGATCGCTGGTGTTCGGCGGCGGCCATGTCGTGCTCCCGCTGCTGCAGCAGCAGGTGGTGCCGCCGGGCTGGGTCGACAACGACACCTTTCTGGCCGGCTACGGCGCGGCGCAAGCCGTGCCGGGCCCGCTGTTCACGTTCGCGGCCTATCTGGGAGCGGTCATGCAGCCGCCGCCGAACGGGTTCGCGGGCGGGTTGCTTTGTCTCCTCGCGATCTATCTTCCCTCGTTCCTGCTGCTGGTCGGCACGCTGCCGTTCTGGAACGAGCTGCGCCGGCGCGCCGCCGTCCAGGCGGCGCTCACCGGGATCAACGCCGCGGTGGTCGGTCTGCTGCTCGCCGCGCTCTACACGCCGGTGTGGACCAGCGCGATCCAAAAGCCCGCGGATTTCGCCGTCGGCCTTGCCGCGTTCCTGCTGCTCGCGTTCTGGAAGGCGCCGCCGTGGCTGGTGGTGATCCTCGGCGCGGCGACCGCGCAGCTCATCGCGGTGTGGTAACCGGAAATGCGGGCGAGCGCCGCAGCGCTCGCCCGATCGAGATTTAGACTTCTTGAGATCTAGACTTCGCGCCCGATCAGCGCGTCGACCGAATAGCGGCCGCCGCCGCGAATTGCGAAAGAGAGCGCGACGATGCCCCACAGCAGCGGGTACTCGTATCCGCCGCTGGTCCAGAAGAAGCCCGCAGGGAGATGGACCTGAACGACGGCGACCGCCATCAGGCCAGCCACCAGCCCGGCGACCGCGCGGGTGGCGATCCCCGCCGCGAGCAAAAATCCGCCGAAAAATTCGATGGCGCCGGCCACCACCGCAAGCGACGCAGGCAGGCCAAGCTTGGCGGCGAAAAACTGCCCGGTGGCATCGATGCCGTAGCCGCCGAACCAGCCGAACAGCTTCTGCGCGCCGTGCGGAACGAGCAGCAGCCCGGCCGCCACGCGAACGAGGGGTTCGGCGAAGGGCGCGAGGGCATCGGTGATCGACGTGAAGGCAGGAACGATCGGCCTGGCGTGGGAAAGGGTGGTGACGGACATCGGAACCTCCTGGCATTCGATTGGCGAGGCGGCGTTCGCCCGGCTCGTGGAGGCTGATTTAGCTTGCACACAACGTTGCAACAATCCACTATTTCGGAACAACACTGTTGCCCGAGGAGCAACAATCATGGATCGCCTTGCGACAATCGAAGCCTTTGTCAGAGTCTCGGAAACGCAATCCTTTTCGGAGGCGGCCCGGCGGCTACGCTCGTCCAAATCCTCCGTCAGCCGCCAAGTGGCCGCGCTGGAAGCCGAACTCGGGGCGCGATTGTTTTATCGCACCACCCGCTCGCTGACGTTGACCGAGGCGGGGCGAAGTTACTTCGAGCGCGCCTCGCGCATTCTGGCGGATCTGGAAGAAGCCAATCTTTCGGTCAGCCAGCTGCAGTCGGCGCCACGCGGCCGATTGCGCGTGAATGCCCCGATGAGCTTCGGCTTCCTGCACCTTGCACCCGCCCTCCCCGATTTCCTCCGCCGCTTTCCGGAGGTCGAGGTGGACGTGACCCTGAACGACCGTTTCGTCGATCTCGTGGACGAAGGCTTCGACGTGGCGGTCCGCATCGGCAACCTCGCGGATTCGAGCCTGGTGGTGCGCAGGCTGGCACCGATCCGTCGCACGGTGTGCGCAAGCCCGGCCTATCTGAAAGTACGCGGTGTCCCCGCCTCACCCGACGACCTGAAGACCCATGATTGTCTGTGTTACAGCAACCTGGCGCAGGCGCGCGAATGGCAGTTCATCAGGGCAGACGGCCGCCCATGGCCGGTCGAGGTCCGAGGACGGCTGAGTGCCAACAATGGCGACACGCTCAAGGCTGCGGCGTTAAAAGGGCTCGGCTTGGTCAGTCTGCCGACCTTCATCGTCGGCAGCGAACTACAGGCCGGCGCGCTGATTGTCGTTCTCGATGAATTCCTCGCTCAGGACATCAGCGTGAACGCGGTCTACCCGCACTCCCGTCACCTGTCGCCGAAGGTGCGCGCATTCGTCGATTTTCTGGCCGAACGCTTCGGTCCGCGGCCGTATTGGGATCTGGCGGAAGAACCCCCAGCGAGAACGTCGAATTGACCCGATCGCAATCGGGGGGCTGCCGCCGTGGCTCATGGCGATCCTCGGCGCCGCGACCGCGCAGCGAAATGGGGGTGTGGATAAGAATATGAAGACTTGTCATCCCGGGGCCTGGGCGAAGCCCGGGAACCCGGGATCCATAACCACGGCTCGCAAAAATTGCGTCGCCGGTGTCCATGGGTTCCGGGTTCGCGCCTTGCGGCGCGCCCCGGAATGACGGCGCCGCGGAACTACGCCTGCGAGATGAATTTCTTGTTGGTGTACGCCTCGAGGCCCTCGATGCCGCCCTCGTGGCCGTAGCCGCTGTTCTTGACGCCGCCGAACGGCGTTTCCGGGGTCGAGATCGCCATGCTGTTCACCCGACCATGCCCGACTCCAGCGCGTCGCCGATCGCGGTCGCGGTCTGGGTCGAGCTCGTGAACGCGTAGGCCGCGAGCCCATAGGGCAAACGATTGGCGCGCTCGACGACTTCGTCAAAGCTCTTGAACGGCACGATCGGCGCGATCGGTCCGAAAAGTTGGTGCTATGGAAAATCAATAAGTTATCGCTGACCCAACCCGTTTTAGTGCTCGTTGATGTCGCTAAGTTTTTCGAAACACTGACCGAACCAAACTTATTGGCAACTGTGGAGCCCTGTCCGGCCTATTCCCATTCCCCCCGACTGCCCCTACCCCTACAATGCCTTCCAGCGCCTGTAAGACGCCCGCCCAAGCCTTTACGCGGGATCGGGGCACACAGCAGGCACCCCCGAATGCGATGCTGCCCTGCTCCCCAAATGAAAGAAGCCCCGGTCAACTCCCAGGACCGGGGCTCCATGGAAAGGACGTAGACCCCGGGGACACGCCGCATCGAGGTCCTGATGCCCCTGGTCGGTCCGGGCGTGTTGAACGGATAACGTGCCGCCAGGGGTTCGACGAAAGAACGCCAGAAGGACACGTTAGTTCCCGAACTTGCTCCCGGGCATCTCCGTCCGATGATTGCCGGCGATGGCGTCATCGCCTTGGTAACGCCAGCGCGGCTGATCGCTTGCTACCGAACTATGACGTGGAAAGTCACCATCCACGATACCCCCAATATCGATGGCCCCAATATCGATGAGGTCGATAATAG
>WNGG01034387.1_pt1 | contig 12587 bp, 14 predicted proteins | sample 5400661 | NCBI WGS metagenome assembly WNGG01 (sample SAMN13153372, study PRJNA577476) | soil metagenome | isolation source: 100 cm soil or saprolite under Garry oak tree replicate 1 | place: USA:California | collected 2016-06-15 | reverse complement strand
TGCAGATCACTCGGGAATTCGTCAAACCCGGTAAAGCAGGAATGGTTCACGACAAGACGGAGAGCGCGTTTGTCGACGCGATGACGCGTGCCAAGTGGCCCACGCACTACATTGGAATGACCTCGCTTTCCGGCAAGTCGCGCACCTTGTATCTCACGTCGTATGAATCATTCGACGCTTGGCAAAAGGACACGGAGGCGGTGACAAAGAACGCCACGCTTTCTGCAGCCCTCGAACGTGCTGCGGTGGCGGATGGCGAACTGCTCGACTCCTTGGATCAAGGCGTATTTTATTTCCACGAAGAAATGAGTTTGCACCCGCGTGCGGATCTTTCCCAGATGCGCTACATGGCACTTGTGCTCTTCCACGTGCGCCCGGGAAAAGAAAAGCAATGGACCGAGGTCGTAAAGATGGCCAAGGCCGGTTATGAGAAGGGCGTGCCTGGTGCGCACTGGGGAATGTTCCAGCAAATTTATGGAGGCGACAGCGGCACCTACCTTCTCTTGATCAGTCACAAGACTTTGGCTGAAATCGACAAAGGCTTCACGGAAGATAAACAATTCGAGGCTGCCATGGGTGAAGATGGCATGAAGAAATTCGGAGACCTCTACGCGGAGTGCTGCGAAGCTTCGCAGGATCAATTGTTTGCCTTCAACCCGCATCAGAGCTACGTGCAAGAGGAATGGATCAAGGCCGATCCCTCATTCTGGAAGCCCAAACCCGTTGCCGCTTCGGCCAAAGCACCTGGCGAAGGCAAGAAACCGAATCCATAGGACTAAAGGAGACGTCCTCAAGTCCTGATAAAACGTACAAACCGGAGACGTGGATCCAGGAGTGTCACACCTCAGGATAAGTATGCACGTCGGTATCTTCGCCGGGTTTCACTCCACAATAATCCGGTCTGACCACTCCACGAGCGAGACAAAGATCGCTGGACTTCCGAATTTTGCTCCCCACTGATTCAAGTATGTTTCCGTGACCCCACGGGCCCGGGAGCAGGCTCCTCAAGCAAAGATCGGAATATGTTTCGCTACAACCTTTTCGAGGGTTTCGCTCAACGGCGGCCAGCCAACCGGCAGGATCGCGTTCACCATCGACTTTCGCAGCAAAGAGGTGGCCTCAGCGAGTAGGAAGATTTGTACTTCGTGGCCGGCTTCTGCGAGCGCGAGTCCGTGCGCGAAAGGGAATGCTGCCCTTGTTGGGTCATCGGGTCCCCACGCGCTCTTCATCATGATCTTCAGAGGCTTTTTAGACTCCTGCGCCTTTGTGCCCAATGCCAGAAAAGGCAAGCCCGCCAGCTGCGCCAAGAACATGCGTCGCGCCATTTTTTGCCTCCTGAGTTGGGATTCGGACAAAGCAAATGTCGCAAGTCTATACCTCTTTCTCTCTCTTGGCCCAGGTATCAATCACGCTAAGAGGCATCGCTAACCGAGCGCCACCCCGAGAGGTCCCGATTAACGCTAGCGCTTTACCTGAGTGCAGTTGTGAAGTCTGAGACGTTTGTAGGAGTCTTGCTCTTTACAGTGATCGGCCGGATGCCGCTCGTTGGTTTTGTTGCTTCGCTACAGTGGCATGCGGACAAGTGACGTAGTAGCCGGAAAGTTCGATAGTGCGGTCCGCAGTTGGCAGACACGGCTCAAGAAATTATTTGAGATTGCGGCGATTGCGAAAGGACACGCACATCGCTTCAGGGACACGTTCGGCGTGGAATTTACTTCTCGCCGGAGTTCCAATTGAGCGAGTCTCAATTCTACTTGGCCATCAGAGCGTCAGAATAACTGAGAAGCACTACAACCCTTGGGTTCGATCTCGGCAAGAGCAATTGGAAATGGTGCCCGGGGTGGGAGTCGAACCCACATGAGGAAAAATCCCCGGAGGATTTTAAGTCCTCAGCGTCTGCCATTCCGCCACCCGGGCGCTGGCTTTACAAATCTAACCAACACAAGCGCGTACTGCAACATGGCTGCAGGTTCCATGGTTCGCGGTGCTGGTTTTCTGCAGCAACTTGCTAAAGCAACTGCCCCTTACATTTCGATGGTTCCCGGTATAGGCGCGAAACGCAGCGCGATGTTTTTATTAGCTCCAATCCCGGAGACTAACTAAATGCATATCTTGCGACTTGCATCTTTTGTGTTGACGGCGGCAGCAAGCTCCATCGCTGTCATGCAGATTCACGCGTCGCCTTGGCCTGGTCAGAATTTGCAAGGACCACAAGGTGAAACCAGGCCAGTTACGCAGGATCGAGACTCTCGGCAGGACCGCACGCCGCAAAATCCTGCCGAGTACCAGCCGATTACGTTACCGGAGGGAACCGTAATCCCTGTGCGCGTCGCGGACGATGTTAGTTCCAAGCACGATCGTCCCGGCGAATTGTTTAGCGGAACAGTCGATCCTTCTGTACTCATCAACGATATCGTGGTGATTCCCCGCGGCACCGAAGCGCACATCCGCATGGTGCACAGAAAAAAGGGCGGACATATTCATGGAAAAGCGGAGGTCACGCTGGAACTGGTCAGCCTGATCATGAACGGCCAAAGGTTCGAAGTTGATAGTGACGTGAGAACCAAAAAGAAGGGCGCAGCTTCCGCCAAATCCTCGGCCATCGCTAAAAAAGGAGAAAGCAGTGGCGGGGCGGCGGTTGGTGGCGATCCGGCGGCCGCCGCTGGTCCAGTAATCGCGGCGTTTACAGCGGCAAAGGCCGAAGTGAAAGCCGGCAGCCGAATCGAATTCAGACTTGAATCGCCATTCACGTTTGAGAAACCGCCCATCAATAATTCTGACCAGCGTTAGGCAGCGAGCAGAAGACCATCTGCAGGATTAGTCCAGACGCGACGCGAATCCTACCTAGTGCCTGGAAACGGTAAAAGCGCGTATGGGATGCCCAAGCTGATGCGCGGGCCCATCGTGCATTTATTCTCTGCTATCCAGCACGCAGATGGTGTTTTCGGTATTTGATCCAATAAAGGGAAATCCACACGAGGTAGTAAGACTGCAAGAGGAAACCGGTAACATGAATTCAGGACTTTCTCCCGACGGGAAGATACTCGCAATTACCAAAAGTGGCGAGAACCGCATCCGATTGCTGTCACTTTCGGGCCAGCCAACTCGCGAGCTGGTCTTAAAAAATTGGAACACTTTTTCTTCCGTGGATTGGACGGCGGATTCGAAAGGGCGGTTTGTCACGAAGCAACCCGACCGGCTGGCGGACCAGCTTGCTGTACGTGGATCTGGCCGGCAATGCGCATGAAGTTTGGCAGGCTAGGAGCGCTGCACCAACCTGGGGAATCGCATCGCGAAACGGAAAGTATGTGGCCATTCGAGCGCCCACGACGGGTAGCAACGTGTGGATGGCGGAAGGTTTTTAGCGACATTTGAAGCGGACAGCCGGTCGCTGCGCTTCGAGATTCATCACCTCAAACGAAGCTCTAGGGTCCTGCGGCGAGAGAATTGGCACCGGCCGAGCGCCGCCAATGTGAAGATACCATCACGAAACGGTAGGACTGTCGCACCCTTGCGCTTTGCGAATTGAACCTGTATATAACGTGTCAGTTTAGGGTTTGTAGATTCAGAGCCTAAGGCTCGTACTCTTGCACCGCTTTCTACAAAGATTACAAGGCTGGAATGTCCCACAACGTTCTGGAGACCGATGGACAAGATTGTCATAAGTCCTAATGAAATCACGGAGATAAAAGAAGTTCCGGAGCAGCCGGCACGGATCGAGCCGAAGCTGCCGCCGGCGATTCCGTGGTGGGCGCGGCTCTCCGTGGGGATCCTGGTTCTGTTTCTTCCGTTGCTCTGCCTGGTAACAATCATTCTGCGGGTGGCGTTCCGGGGGCAGACTCCGCGGATTCGTTACGCCTGGACGGGCTTCCTTTCCACACTCTTGATTGTCAGCGGATTTTTGACATCGGCCGCATCGGTACTTTTGTTTTCATTTGGGTCGGTCCCCGCGATTGTGGCGACCGGTCTTTCTGAACTTGACGAACGCACGGACTTCCCTGCCCTGCCTGCGAGCAAAGATCTGAGCGGAGCCGACGCTTCCTCGGAATTGAAACCGCTGGTAGCGGTGATTGCACCGACGGCACAATCTTTTTTCAGCAAGCGAGAAGTGCTTTCCAATAGTTTTGGCGCCGGGCTCCTTCTTGAAGCAGATGACAAGGGATATTTGTTTGCGACCGCGCGACACGTCATCGGTTTGGGTAGTTGGAGTCTGAAAGAGCGGCACCGCGCAATGCTTTCGCTTTCTTCCGGAGTTTGGGCGGGAGCGGAGGTGATTGCGCGCCACACGAACCTGGATTTGGTGCTGATCTGGATTCCGCGGCACTCGGGAGCCGCGGAGTTTGTGCAGCCGATCGCGGCTCCGAAAGAAGGACAGACAATTTTTGTGATTGGCCATCCCGAAGGTTTGAAATACACGTTAAGCACGGGAATTATTTCGCGAATGGAAAACAGCACGCTGCAAATTTCAGCACCAGTGAGTCCCGGAAACAGCGGCGGTCCTGTGTATGACCTGCAAGGAAATTTGTTGGGAGTGGTCAGTTCAACGCTGGACAAGAGTTATCAGCCAAATGCGGAGAATTTGAATTTTGCGGTTACAGCGCAGGCTTTATTGAAGGAAAGTGGCTGGGAATTCGCAAAGGATGGGCGCGAGCGTCTCGAAACGTATTTAAAGGCCGTCAGCGCGCAGCAGGAAAAAACGAAAAGAAATAAAACCCATTTTTGAACTCAGGGTTTGTAAGTACAACTTTTCACCTCAGAGCCTTTAAGTACAGGCCCTGAAACCCGCTAGGACCGGTAAACGATGGCCACGATCAACGTAACAGTGTACGACTCGACAGAAAACAAAAGAGTGCCGGTGGAGTTGCCGGACGACGCTCCGTGCAACAAGATTATCGTGGTGCTGATTCAGAAATTGCGGCTGCCGACGAACGGACCGGATGGCGCGCCGCTCAGCTACAAATTCCATCACAAAAATTCAGGGCGACAAATCCAGGATTCGCAAACACTCGCGGAGGCGGCAGTGAAGGATGGGGACATCCTGCGACTGCAACCGGAAATCACGGCTGGCTGAGGATGACGCCGCCGATTCCGGTACGCATCGGCGAAGAGGAAGTCCGTGAGGACCGGTTCAGCCGGTTCCGGCTGATTCCGTGGTGGGATCAGACGAAATTGCAATCCGCGCGAGTTTTGGTGATTGGCGCCGGCGCGCTGGGAAACGAAATCCTGAAAAATCTGGTGCTACTGGGATTCGAGCGAATCGTCGTAGTGGATCTGGACAAGATCGAGGAGTCGAATTTATCCCGCACGATCTTGTACCGCAGCAGCGACGTCGGCTCGTTGCGGCCTCGGAATTTTTGCGTGGAGCGACGTGATCATCGCGGGACTTGACAATCGCGAGGCGCGACTGTGGATCAACCGCTGCGCGTGGAAAATGAATCGGCCGTGGATTGACGGTGCGATAGAAGGCATCAATGGAATTGCGCGCGTGTTTGTCGCCGGATCGGCACCGTGCTACGAATGCACGCTGGGCGAAACGGACTGGAAATTATTGGAACAGCGAATGTCCTGCAATTTATTACTGCGCGAAGCGAATACAGAAGGAAAGATCGCCACGACGCCGACGATTTCTTCCGTGATTGCGGGAATCGAAGTACAGGAAGCGGTGAAACTTCTTCATGGACTGCCCACGCTGGCGAGCAGTGGCTTTGTTTTCGAAGGGCTGAATCACACGTCGTACAAAGTGGAATACACGGCCAATCCGGATTGCATGAGCCACTTTACGTTCGAGAATGTAACGGAGCTGCCGCGGAAATCGAGCGAATGGACACTGGAGGATTTACGTCAGTGCGGTGCAATGGATTTGGGAACGCAAGATGTCGTGGTGGAGTTCAGCCGGGACATCGTGCACGAACTTGAATGTCCTGAATGCGGAACAAAGGAAGAGCTTTTCGCGCCAGTCGGAAGCATTCGTTATGAGCAAGGGCCCTGCCCGAGCGACGGGCAGATGCGCGTGGTGAAAACGATTCATAGCTACGACGGCACGGAAAGTTTTGGCAAACGCACGATCGACAACCTCGGTCTTCCTCTGTTTGACGTGTTTACAGTGCGATCGGCGGACCAGGAAAAGGCGTACTTGATGGCCAGAGATAAGAGCACGGTTTTGGGAGACGAGGTCTAGCTGACCCCAGCGCGATGGCTAAACGGAAACCCGATCAGCGGCAGCCGCGAGTGAATATCGAAGGCGAAGTGCTTCGCCAAATCCGGCAGCACGCGCGCTCGAACAGCAAAACGGAAGTTTGCGGAGTGCTGATTGGCGAGGAAAACGGCAACGGGGTGAGCATCTCCGCGCGCATCCCTGGACTGAACGCGGCGCAAGCGGGGACTTACGTCACGTTCACGCAGGACACCTGGGAACACATTTACAAGATCAAGGATAAGGAATATCCAGACGAACGCATCGTGGGTTGGTATCACTCGCACCCGGGGTTCGGCGTATTTCTGTCGGATCATGACACGTTCATTCACAAGAATTTTTTTTCCTCGGCGCTGCAGGTGGCATGGGTGTATGACCCCCACAGCGATGAAGAAGGTTGCTTCGGGTGGGCAGGCGAGCGGCTGGAGCGCGTTTCTGAAATTCACGTGAAGGATGACAAGGGCGGCGAAGAAGCGGGCGAAACGGGAAAGCCCGAGCCTGTTGGGAGCATCGACGAGAACGAAGAAATTGCGGAAACAGACCGCGAAACAGAAGTTGGACCGCCGGTCTGGCTCAAGTGGATGTTGGCGGTAATGTCCCACGTCTTAGTGTTCGTAGTTGGATTCGTGATCGCATATTTATTTTTCCCGCAAATTCGATTCTTCGCGGTCGATCCCTATACGCACAGAATTTTTGGCGAAATCAAAAGAGGCGAAATAGCGCCGGTGCCGGACAGCGTGAGCGAGCCGAGGCCGCCTGACTTGCAACCGCCATCCTCCGATCGAAATCCAAAGCCGTCCGTGCCGGGCAGCACACCGCAACCGGCACCGAAGGCCCCCGCACCGAAAACCGATGGCGGGAAGGATCAAAATGCCCCCAGAAAATAAAGACAAATCAATCAAGATCACGTTGGACGATCTGGCGAACGTTTCGATACCGGAAGCGGGTGCGCTGCTGCCGGCTGTACAAACAGCGGGCGGAGCCAAGGTGTATGGATCGATCAACGAGGCATCCGACCCGCAAGCACAGGTTGCGGAAGAGAAAGGCAGCTTTCTGCTACAAGGCTGGTTCTACCTGGGCGCCGCCGGATTGCTGGGCGCGATTATCGGGTGGGGAATCTGCGAGCCGCGATTTGTGGATAGCCTCGACGGTGGTGGAGGGCGCCAATGGGGGAATCTTTTCATTATTCCGCTGATCGTAGCGCTCCTCTGTGTCGGCTTCGGAATTGCGGAAAGCATCGTGGAAAGGTCGCCCAAGAAGGCATTGATTCGCGGAGGGATTTGTTTGCCGCTCGGAATTGTTTTCGGGTTCATTTTTGAGTTCGCGGCAAATTTGATTTACACGATTGGGCTGGGGATCTGCGCGGAGATGGGAGTACAAACGGTGCGAAATCCCGCGGTGTGGATTGCGCGCGGCGTCGCCTGGATGGCGTTCGGCGCTGCGGGCGGAGTTGTTTACGGCATCGTTGGCATGTCCTCGAAGAAGACGCTTTACGGAGTGCTGGGCGGCGTCATCGGCGCGGGACTTGGAGGAATTCTCTTCGATCCGATTGCGCTGCTGACTCATGGAGGCGCAGCGAGCCGCGCCGTGGGTTTCGCGCTCGTGGGAGTTGTGACGGGCGTGGCCGTTGGATTAGTCGAGAGTGCGCTCAAAGACCGCTGGCTCTACGTCACGGCAGGTCCGCTGGCCGGCAAACAATTTATTTTGTACAAGCCGCGCACAATCGTGGGCAGCGACCAGAAATGCGACATCTACCTATTCAAGGACAGCAACATCGCGAGGGAACACGCAATGATTGAGCTGGCAGGTTCGCGCATCATGCTCCGAGCCATTGGCGAGACTTATGTGAATGGCCAGCCAGTGCGGCAGCAGGTGCTGATGACCGGAGCGGTAGTGCAGATTGGGCGCTACGCGTTCCGTTATCAAGAAAGGCAGCGGAATTGAATCCGGTCTGCCCCTATTGCCGTACCGAGGTAGGCGAAGCCGAGGGTGAACGGAAGGATTGCCCAGGCTGCGGAACCCCGCATCATGCGGATTGTTTCGCTGAGAATGGTGGCTGCACGGTGTTCGGCTGCGCAAATGCGCCGTCCGATGAAGCGAAAGTGACGGTCAGCGGAACGGACTTGATGGGAAATGTGGTCACGCGGCAGGCGCCGGCACCTGTGGTGAGGCCGGGATTTTCCCTGGGGGCGGGTTACACAACATTTCGCGCACCTGCGTTAGGCGCGGAACAGCCCGGCCCGCAAAGGGTTCCGGAAGCGAGCGGTACGCAGCTGCCGCCACCACCGCCTCCTCCGATCGCTGGAACGGGAGTCGCGCCACCGCCACAAAGCGGGCCGGGACCACAAGCTCAGCAGGCACCGAGTTCGTTGGCGCACTACTATCCGCCGCCGCAGCCAAAATCCCGGGTCGTCTTTGTGCTTCTGGGAATTTTTCTGGGCGCTTTCGGCGTGCACAATTTTTATGCGGGCTACGTGAAAAAGGGAACGATTCAGCTTTGCGTGACGCTACTGACATGTTTTTATGGGGCCCTTGCAAGCTTGGTGTGGGCGATTATTGAGATTTGTGTGATCAATCAAGACGCGGACGGAACGCAATTCGTGTAGTGCGAGTTGCGAAACAGGAGCGACGGAATGAACTACTTCATTAAACGGGACGACAAGGAATACGGGCCGTATTCGCTGGCCGATTTACAGAAGTATGTCGCTTCGGGAAACGTGCTGTTGACGGATCTCTGCCGCAGCGAAGGGCTGATGGATTGGGTGCCTGTTTCGCAGGTGATCGGAAATATTCCCGTGCCAGTTGCGGCGACGCAACCTGCGGCGGGAACAGTTTACGGAGCGCCTGCTGCCTACGGGGCTCCAGCGGGCTACGCCGCGCCAGCGGTGTCGCAGTATCCACCGCCGCCGTCGCTGCATTGGGGAATTTTGGTTTTGCTTGGCGTGTTGACCTGTGGAATCTTCGGTTGGGTGTGGGCGTTCATTCAAGCTGCGTGGGTAAAAAAAGTGCAGCCTGAGAGCAAAGCGCTGATCTATTACGGAATCGCCGTCGGATTGTTTGTGCTGATATTCGGAGGCGCTTTCATGGCAGGAGTTCAGGGACAGGCAGGGGCCAGCCGGGAACCAATATTCCTGCTTTTGCGGCTGGGCGGTGGAATCATGTGGCTGGTAGCCGCATTCAACATGCGAAGCTCCATCGAAGATCATTTCAATTCGGCTGAGCCCATCGGCTTGTCCTTAAACGGCGTGATGACGTTTTTCTTCAGCATCTATTATTTCCAATACCACTTCACGCGGATCAATGAGATGAAGCAGCGGCAAATGGCGGGCTATCCACGATGATTTCTGCGCGCGCAGCGGCGAATTGCGTTGCAGCGGCTGGCCTGGCCGGCACCGCGGTGCTATTTCGATTTTCTCCGCAGGAGTACTCATTTTATCCGCGCTGCCCGTTTTACGCGTTGACAGGTCATTACTGTCCGGGTTGTGGCGCGACGCGCGCGATCGCAGAATTGCTGCATGGACACATGGCGGCGGCATTGCATTTCAATGCGGCAGTGACATTACTCTTGCCCATCCTGCTTTGGTATTTTGGAACGATGTACTGGACGGCGCTGCAAGACAATCGTGTGAAATGGCCGCAAGTCCCGCAGTGGTCATGGAAAGTCGCGCTTGCGTGCGTCTTGCTCTTTGGCGTAGTGAGAGATTTGGCGTTAACAATTTTTTGAGGAATACTGAAACCGAATCATGCTTTCGCCGCGCATTCGACGATTGAAACTGGATCATGATCAGCTGGTGCAGAAGTTTGCGGGCTGGCCGCTCATCCAAATTACCGGCACGGCCGGAATGCCGCCTGAGGTCTACCGGTTTGTCTACAACATCAAGGGATTGTTTGTTTCGCCGACGGGAGAAATTCAGGAACGCGCGCAGCATCACCTGGAAGTGAATCTTTCGCTCGGTTATCCGCGGCGTGCGCCGCAGTGCCGCATGCTGACGCCGGTGTTCCGGCTGGCCGCCAAATGGGCGGAGCAGCACGCACGATTTTTTCCGGTTGATCAGCGGGATATTGCGCCGCCACTGGAAAAAGCAGCCGCGCCTGCCGAAGCGGTTTCGGCACCACTGGCGCCCGATATGGAAGCATCGATCGCCGGCAATGGGACAAGCTCTGCTGCACCGCTTCAAACTCCCGCGTCGCCGCAGAATGGTGACGCAAACGCTTCGGCATCGCCCGATCCCTGGGCCGAACGAATCACGATCGAATAAGTCGATCAATAAGAGGTTACGGCTTCAAACGGACGCCGCTTGGTGGACAATTCTGCATTCAAAGGCGAGTTGACGTAGAATTCCCCTACCCGGTACGTATCCCCGGTGCATCTAAATCCTGACTTTCCTGCGGGAGCCCTCCTACCCGCACAGGAGCTAATGTGAGCCAGCAGAGCGCGGTTGTGAGTCAGCAGAACATCGACCAGTTGTGCGTCAATACGATACGAACGCTTTCGATTGATGGAGTGCAGCAGGCAAATTCCGGGCACCCGGGTGCGCCGATGGGCCTGGCTCCTGCGGTGTACGAACTTTGGCAAAAATATTTGCGGTATGACCCGGCGAATCCAGTGTGGCCGAACCGCGATCGTTTTGTGCTGTCCGCTGGCCACGCTTCGATGCTGCTGTACTCTACGTTGCACTTGACGGGCGTCAGGGCTGCGACGGCGGAAGGCGAAGTGCTGAACGAGCCGGCGATTTCCATGGACGAGATCAAACGATTCCGGCAACTGGATAGCAAAACGCCCGGGCATCCAGAGTCGCACATCACATCAGGAGTCGAGACAACCACAGGCCCGCTGGGCCAGGGCGCGGGGAACAGCGTCGGAATGGCGATTGCCAGCAAGTGGCTCGCAGCAAATTTCAACAAGCCAGGTTTTGAAATCTTCGATTTCAGGACCTATGCAGTATGCGGCGACGGCGACTTGATGGAAGGCGTTGCAGCGGAAGCAGCTTCTCTGGCGGGACACTTGAGGCTTTCCAACCTGTGCTGGATTTACGACAACAACCGGGTGACGTTGGATGGGCCGGCTTCGTGGTCGTTCAGCGAAGATGTCATGACGCGATTCGTCGGCTACGGCTGGAACGTGACTCGGGTTGCGGACGCCAATGACCTGGCGATGCTGGCGCGGGCATACGAAACCTTTTTGAAGACGACGGACAAGCCGACGTTGATCGTTGTGGACAGCCACATCGGTTACGGTTCGCCGCACAAACAGGACTCGTATGAAGCACATGGTGAGCCGCTGGGGGAAGCGGAAGTAAAATTGGTAAAGAAATTTTATGACTGGCCGGAAGAGGCAAAGTTTTTTGTGCCGGACGGCGTTTATCAACACTTTAAGGACGGCATTGGGAAACGCGGCGGCGAGGCCCACGCACAGTGGGTAAAGATGTGGGGGGACTATTCGAAGCAGTTTCCCGAGCAGGCGGCGCAGCTGGAGTTGATGCAAAAGCGTGAGTTGCCGGATGGCTGGGATAATAATTTGCCGACGTTTCCGGCGGACGCAAAGGGTATGGCGTCGCGCGAGAGTTCTGGCAAGACGGTGAACGCGCTGGCGAAAAATGTTCCTTGGCTGGTTGGCGGTTCAGCGGATCTGGCGAAATCGAACAAGACGAATCTGGAGTTTCCGGGCGCAGGCGATTTCTTGCCGGGAGAGTACAAAGGACGGAATTTGCATTACGGTGTACGCGAACACGCGATGGGCGCGGCCATGAGCGGAATGGCGCTGAGCAAGCTGCGGCCGTTCGGTGGAACGTTTTTCAATTTCAGTGATTACGTCAAGCCGGCGGTGCGGCTTGCTGCGCTGATGGAAGTTCCGGTGATTTACGTGTTCACTCACGACTCGATTGGACTGGGAGAGGATGGGCCGACGCACCAGCCAATTGAACAATTGGCGGCATTGCGCGCAATGCCCAATATTTTGGTGCTGCGGCCCGGCGACGGAAATGAAGTTGTGGAGGCTTGGAAGCTGGCAATAACGCACACGCACGGGCCCACGGCGTTGGTGCTCTCGCGACAAGCGATGCCGACGTTTGACCGGACAAAATTCGCACCGGCGGCGGGCGTAGCCAAAGGCGCCTACGTTTTGAGCGATGCGCCAGGCGGAAAGCCGGATCTAATTTTGATCGGAACGGGCACGGAACTGTCGCTGTGCGTGGCGGCGCAGGAAAAGCTTGCAGGAGATGGCGTGAAGGCAAGGGTTGTGAGCATTCCGTCGTGGGAGTTGTTTGAACGGCAAGATCCGGCATACAAAGAAAGCGTTTTGCCGGCCGCAGTCACGGCTCGCGTCACGGTTGAAATGGCCTCGACGTTTGGCTGGGAGCGTTACGCCGGACGCAAAGGAAAAATGATCGGCATG
>WNGG01021624.1_pt1 | contig 12587 bp, 9 predicted proteins | sample 5400661 | NCBI WGS metagenome assembly WNGG01 (sample SAMN13153372, study PRJNA577476) | soil metagenome | isolation source: 100 cm soil or saprolite under Garry oak tree replicate 1 | place: USA:California | collected 2016-06-15 | reverse complement strand
TACCTGGAGCGGCTCGCCGGCATCGCCGTCGAGGAGCCCACCATCTCGGTGGACTTCAAGGTGAACGACTCGCCGTTCGCCGGGCGGGAAGGGAAGTTCGTCACCGGGCGCCAGCTGCGCGAGCGGCTGTTCCGCGAGCTGGAGCGCAACGTCGCCCTGCGGGTAGAGGAGACCGACGATCCGCAGACCTTCACCGTCTCGGGGCGTGGCGAGCTGCACCTGGGGATCCTCATGGAGACCATGCGCCGCGAGGGGTATGAGTTCCAGGTGAGCCGGCCCCGCATCATTCCGCGGGAGGGCCCGCATGGGGAACGGCTGGAGCCGTACGAGGAGCTGCTCATCGACTGCCCGGAGGCGCTGCTGGGGGTCGTGATGGAGAAGCTCGGACCGCGCCGGGCCACGATGCTGGACATGAAGAACCCCGGGCAGGGGATGGTGCGCATGCGCTTCCGCATCCCCGCGCGCGGCCTGCTCGGCTACCGGTCGGAGTTCTTGACGGATACGCGGGGGCAGGGAATCATGCACCACCGCTTCCTGGATTACGGGGCCTGGGCGGGGCCGATTTCGGGGCGGAGCCGGGGGGTGATGGTGGCGGACCGCGAGGGGGTGGTGGTGGCCTACGCGCTCTTCAATTTGCAGGAGCGCGGTACCATGTTTCTCAAACCGGGGGATCCGGTGTATGAGGGGATGCTGGTAGGGGAGAACGCCCGGGTGGACGACATGGAAGTGAACGCCACGAAGGAGAAGAAGCTGACGAACATGCGGACGACGGCCGCGGACGAAATGATCATCCTCGAGCCGCCGCGCCCACTGAGCCTGGAGTTGGCGCTCGAGTACATTGAGGACGACGAGCTGATCGAGGTGACGCCGGCGTCGCTGCGCCTGCGCAAACGCGCGCTGGGGGCGACGGAGCGGCGGAAGTTGGCCAGGGACCGCAAGGCAGCAGAGGACAACAACCTCAGCCGGGGGTGACAATGCTGGCCGTGGCGACGTCGATGGAGTGGTCGCTCAAGCGTCGGAGCGACAACATCGACGAGGAGTTCGAGGAGTTCGAAGAGGACAAGGAGCTGGACGAGGATTTCGAGGACGAGCTGGACGACGAGGAGTCGGACGACGAGGAGTCGGACGACCTCGACGACTACGACGATCTGGACGACGAGTTCGACGACGAAGAGGAGGAAGGCTTCCGGCCGAAAAAAGGCCCGCGCCGGGAGTGGGAGTGACCGCGGTCAGAGGGCCGGACGGTGCGACCGTCCGGCCCTCTGACTACATGCTCACCCAGTAGTTGACCTTGACGAGCAGCACATTGGTGGGCCGGTCGCGGAACAGCTCGCGCCGGAAATCCCGCTGCAGGTCGAACCCCGCATCATACGGCACATAGCCCGAGCGGCTCTGCGTCCACACGACGAACAGGGTGGAGCCCGGGCGGTACTCCCAGCGCAGCACCGCGTTGACCTTGACGGCGCGGGTGCGGAAGTCGGGGTCCGTGAACCGCAGGGTGTCGCCGGGCCCCGCGCCGTCGGGCTCGACGACGTACGTGGCGCCCACGCGGCTGATCGTCGAGCCGTGGTCGCGGCCGTAGTGGTTGAACGCGAACGTCCTGCGCGCCCGCAATTCCTTGAAGTCCGAGTAGTCGCCCGTGAACGCGAACGGCTGGGCGTAGAGCTGGAAGCTCAGCGTCGGTGAGAACGTCGCGTTGGCACGCACGGTGACGTACGCCTGGCGCTGCGCCAGGGCCGCGAACACGTAGCGCGTGCCCAGTGTCGCCGTGGCGGTGGAGTCCGCGGCCCGGGTGACGAACTGCGCCGTCGCCCGGCCCGCGACATAGCCCGCCGTCGCGCTCAGCGACAGCGCAGCGCTGGGCCGCAGCGTGAGCTGGGGAATGAGGTTCACAGCCCAGCCCCCCGTTTCGTCGCGCTGCACCGACACGAACGCGTAGGCGCCGAGCACGCGCCGTGTGTCGGTGGTGAGGTCCGCGCTCGTGTACCACCCCGCCGGCTTCATCGCGAGCGGCCCGCCCCGGGTGAGCCGGTCGTCCACCACCCGGGGCGTATAGGAGACGGACCAATCGGCAAACCAGAAGTTCCGGAACTGCGCGTACCCGAACGCCGCGATCTTGCGGTCGATAGGATCGCCGTCGTAGTTCCAGCTCGGCGCGATCTGGAGATAGGCGTTCGCCTGCCGCAACGTCCTGCCTGACTTGGTCCACTTGTACCCCAGCGCGGCGGCGGCCGAGATGCGGTCCACGCGGTTCTGGAACCCGAGGTCGTTCACCTCGAACCCGGGGGAGGTGGTGCGCCCGGCCACGCCCCATCGCCAGTTCCCCGCGACCTTATTCAGGTACAGGTCGGCGCTGACGCCGGCGAGCGCCGTGCGCGTGGGATCGTACCGGAAGCGCTGCGCGTCGGGGCGTTGGAAGTAGCGGTTGGAGGAGCGTTGCACCTGCTGCAGCGCGGCGGGTTCTCCCTGGAGGTAGGAGCCGCCGACGCTGCCGGCCAGCGTGTAGTGGTTGTCGCCCCAACGCTGGAAAAAGTCGAGGCCGCCGGCGAACGCGTCGCGCGGCAGCATGTCGAGCGCGGGGGTCGTAGGCCGCCGGTCCATCGCCGTGGCGAGCAACCCGATGCTGGTGTTGCCGTCGTTCAGATCGCGCTTGACCCGGCCGGCGAAGTAGTTCGTTGCCGGCTCGACCTCGTCGCGGTAGCGCGTGCCCGTCACCGTGTCGAGCACGGTGGCGCGCTCGCGGGCGGTGAGCGCCTCGAGCAGCCCCACCGACCAGCCGCCGGCCGAGCGCCCGGTGAGCTTGGCGGCGCCGAGGATGGTGGTGCTCTGGGGAACGTCCTTGAAGGCGCCACTCGAGGACGGCTTCCCCTGCGGCGGCCGCCCGATGCGCCGCGAATAGAAGTACAGCGGCGGGTCGCTGAAGCGGTTCACGCCGCCGCCGTTCCCGCCGAAGTCGAAGATCTGCGTGCCCTCGATGAAGAACGGCCGGTGCTCGTCGAGGAACTGCTCGAAGGCCGTGAGGTTCACGAACGTCTCGTCGACTTCCACCTGGCCGAAGTCGGGGTTCACCGTGGCGTCGAGGGTCTGGCTGGAGCTGAGGCCGTACTTCACGTCCGCGCCGGCATTGCGATGGTAGGCGTTCGGCGTCTCGAACGGATTGCCGAGCGTCGTCGGCTGGCGGTACGTCCCGCTCCCGACGGCGTAGGGCAGGAGCTGCAGGTGCTTCCGAGTCTCGAGGCTCGCGATCCCCACCAGCTCGGCGAAGCGGGAGGCCATCCCGCTCTCGGTCCGGGCGACGAAGGGATAGAGGGCCAGCTCGTTCTTGCGCTCGATCCAGCGGACGAAGCGCACGCCCCACACCTGCTCCGGCGCTTTCGCGAACCGCAGCTGCGTGAACGGGATGCGAATCTCGGCGGTCCAGCCGAGCGAGTCCACATTGGTGGCGGCTTCCCACACCGGGTCCCAGGACTTGTCGGAGAAACTCCCGTCGCCGCCGTACAGCACGTCGGTGTGGACCCCTGCGGCGTTGACGGTGAACTCGAACGCGGTGCGGCGGTCGTGATAGCTGTCGAACAGCACCCGGAACTCGTCGCTGTGCGTCGAGGCGTCGCGCCGCGCCAGCCGCCGCACGATCCGGCCGGGCTCGGCGTCGAACAGCCGGGCGCCGATGTACACGGCGTCCGCGTCGTAGACGATCCGCACTTCCGTTGACTCGGAGGCTGGGCGCCCCTCGTCGGGAACGCTCTGGAGCAGGTCGCGCACCGACGTGGCCTGAGCCCAGGCGGCGTCATCGAGATGGCCGTCGAGCTGCGGCGCGCGGTCCACGCGCACCGCCGTGACCGTCGGCGCCTGCAGGGCCAGGACGGCGAGCAGGGCGATCATGAGGCCGCCGCCAGCGCCTCCCCACGGCGCGCCCGCTCCGCGGCGGCGAGGATGTGGCGCGCCAGCCGCGCCGGAGCGTCAGGGACGCCTTTATAGCCGGGGACGCTGGCGACGTCCACCACGTACGGCCGCCCCCCGCTCTCGATGATGTCGACGCCGTACAAGTCGACGCCGAACGCCCGCCCGCAGCGCCGCGCGATGTCCGCCAGCTCGGCGCCGACGTGGAAGGGCTCGCCCACCTTGTCGGCGTCGGTCCGACGTGGAAAGATCTTCTTGACGCCGAACAGGTCCGCGCCGATGGCGTAGATCTTCCGGTCGCGCCCGTGCGGCGGATGGTAGCGCTGCGCGAACACCGGCTCCCGCTTGTTGACCGGCACCGCGGCCAGCTCGACGGCGGTGCGGACGACGTGGACGTGGTGTCCCCCCGCGCCCAGGTAGGGTTTGACGATCAGCGGTCCCTCCTCGAGATGCGGCAGCAACTCATCGGCATCGGACGCGACATACGTGGCGGGGATGGGGATCCCGGCCTCCTGGAGGACGCGGCTGCCGACGATCTTGTCGCGTAACGCCGCGGAGGCGCGGTAGGGGTTCAGAATGGCGGCGCCGAGCTCGTGCAACGCCCCGGCGAGGCTGAGCGCGAACCCGCTGAGCTTGCGCAGGACATAGAGATCGTGGTCCACCTTGAGAGTCGCGAGATCGACGGCTCCGCGCGGCGGATGCACCACGTCTACGACGGCCCCCGCCTCCGTCAGCGCCCGGGCGACGAGCGGCCAGTAGCTGCTGCTGCGCGCCGAGTAATGCGGCATCAGCAAACCGATGCGGACCGTCACGGCAGTGCCTCCGTCAGCACCCGGGCCAGGATCTTCCTGGCGTCGAACTGTGTCGCGGCGATGTCCCGGGCGGCGCGGCAGTGGCGCTCGTAATCGCCGTTGATGGCGTCGAACGCGGCCGCCGCTTCCTCCAGCGTCGTGAAGCGGAACAGCCCTTCCCCGTCGGGGAGGTAATCGCTCGGCCCGGTGTGCTGCACCACCGCGGGTTTCCCGGTCGCGAGGTAACACACCGTGCGGTCGCTGACCCACGCGTTCTGGAGCTTGACGAAGAACGGCTTGGCGCAGCTCCATTCTCCGCGCGAGCGCTGGATGTACGTCTGGTAGTCTTCCGGCGTCGCAGCGACCTCACGGGCGTCGCGGACGCGCCAGCGGTGCCGCTCGAGCAGCGCGCGGTCGGCGCCGTCACCATCCGCCAGGAGGAGCGCCAGCTCGATCGGCTGCTCGGTCATGCCAGCGAGCGGCAGGCATTCCAGGAACGCCACCCGCTTGTTGTTGTCGTGGCAGACTTCGTTCCCGTCCTCGATCACCTTGATCCACTTGCCCGACCACCACCCCGCGACCGTGGTGAACGCCTTGCTGGCGGGGTCGTGGACGTACGGCCAGAGGTCGAGGCAGATGGGAGGGTGAATGTGCGTCCACGCGAGCCCGCAGTCAGAGAACCGCGCGCCCGCGGTGCCGACGGTCTCGCCGATCGTGAAGTAGACGTCGTGCGGCGGAACCTGAATGGCCCCGGTGCTGATCCAGATCTGGGTCAACCCGGGGTCGATATCCACGAGCGCCGTGCGCCGCGCACAGGCGAGTAGCCGCGGGTCGATGCCGTAGTGGAAGTTGAGCACGAGATCGGCCCGGCGCAGCACGGCCTCAGCCGCGCTGCGGGGCGCGCCGATGAACTCGATCGGTCCGTCAGCCCCGTCCCGGCGCTCGTAGAGCACGACCCGCCCCGCCAAGCCGAATCGCCCCATGCGCTCGAAGAATGTCACCAGCGCGTGGTCGTCGCCGCGCGCGGCCTTGCCCCGGCGGAACTCTTCGAGCCAGTAGACCTCGCACCCCAGCCGCCGCAGCCCCTGGGCGTACTGCATGTACACCCAGAAGTGGCCGCCGCCGCCCGGGAAGTTCGCGACGTCGAAGGCGGACAGCACGATGGTGGGCATCAGACGGGCAGCACCGGGGTCATGGCGTCGAACCAGCGCTCGATCTCCGCGAGCGACTCCCACCCCCACGCCCCGCCCTCCTGATGGAGCGCCGCGGCCGGCCAGATGATTCGGTTCGCGTAGCGAGCGTACTCGGCGGTCTCGAACAGGGCGTTGAGCTCGAGCGCCGGGGGCAGCAGCCAGCCGGCGCCGGCCACCGCCTGCCGGTACCGCTCTAAGATCCACCGGCGGTCGGCGGGGGCGAACCGGTACAGAAACGTGGAGAGGTCGTAGCTCGCCGGACCGACGGCCGCATGATCCCAGTCGATGAGTCGCGCCTGGGTTCCGGTGCGCGTCCGCGCGACGAACGTGTTCGTCGTCCAGAGATCGCCGTGCAGCAGGGTGTCGGGGCCGCCGAGCGCCTCGAGCTGATGGGTGCGCCGGGGCAGCTCGGCGTGCAGCCGGGAGAGCCGGCTGAGCAGGCGCGCGCGTATCGCGCGCTGCTCCGGCGTCGCGTCGACTTGGGCCGGGACCAGCGGCTCGAGGACGGCGATGGCGTCCCGGACGTTGGCGGCGAAGAACGCCGCGCCGAGACCGCCGCAATAGTGGCGGCAGTCGGGGAGCAGGGGATGGCCGGCGGCGCGCACGTGCATTCCCGCGATCAGATCGACCACCAGCTCTACGGACCGCCGCGCGGGGCGCTCGGCGTCCACCGCGCCGTCGCCCAGGTCCTCATAGACGTGCCACACCGCGCGGCCCGTGCGGATCGTAGCTCTTGAGCACGAACGAGCTCGCCACGCCGTTCTCCCCGACGCGCGCGCGGTAGACGTGCTTCTTCAGCCGTACAATCTCGACGGGCTCGTCGGCCACGCCGGCCTCGCGCAGGGCGCTGCTCAAGGCCTCGTACAGGCCCGCGGTCTCGGGAATGGCCGAGCGCAGCGCGGCGTCGATAGCCGTCACGCGGTCTCCTCCTCCAGCCGTCGAACCGCCTCCGCGAGGCGCTCGTGGTAGGCCCGCACCCAGGACATCGGTCGCCGCAGGTACAGAGGAGAGTCGTAGCGGAGCTCGGGGCTCACCCAATGGATCGCCACGAGCTGCAGCAGCACGCGTCCCACCGCGGCGAGTCGCCGTACGTGCTCGAGCTGCACGGCCGACCACGCCGGACGAACGGCCGCCCAATAGGTGGACAGGTCGATTCTCGTGAGGTCCGCCGCGGGGACGCCCCACCCGGCGGTCTCCCAATCGATCGCGTACAGCTCGGGCCCCGCCGGGCCGTGGCGGATGTAGGTGTTCTTGCGCTGCAGGTCGCCGTGCACCAGGGTCGCCGGGACGCCGGCACAGGCGGTTTCCAGCCACGACCAGCGGCACTCGAGGCGGCCCAAGTCGGTGACGAGCCCGCGTAGCGTCGCGACGTCCTCCGCTGCCAGCGCGGGGTTGGTCAGCGAGCCGAGCAGCTCGCGACTGGCGCGCAGGTACTGGAGGTAGCGGGGCGGCCCGCCCTCAGGCAGCTCGCGCGCGGCCGCGACGCGGGTCGCCCCGGTGTGCAGCTGCGCCACCCAGCGCGCCGCGAGCGCCCGGTGCTCCGTATCCGTGTCCGAGTAGCGGTCGTCGCCCACATCCTCGAAGAACAGCCACGTGAAGGCGCTCCCCCCGGGCTCCCCGCGGACGCCGTAGTACTTGGGAGCGGTGACCGGCAGCTGCGGCAGGATCCGCTCGTACACGGTGCGCTCCGGCGCCGCCTTCTGCGCCAGCGCCCGTTGAGCGATGACGGCGGTGCCGTTCGGCCCCACGCCGGCGAGCCGGTACGTAGCCGACTTCTTGCCTTCGCGGAGCACCTCGACGCACTCGGGGCCGGGGCCGTCGCCGTCGAGCTGCCGCCAGGCGGCGACGGCGGGGTGCCAGGAGAGGTTCCCCCAGAGGATGCGGACTGGCGGCCGGCGGCTCAGCGTGTCGGACATAGCAATGACGGCGTCGCCTCGACGAGGTAGCCGCGCTCCAGGCGCAGTTGCACGTCGCAGGCGGTGAGGGCGCTGGGCCGGTGCGTGATCAGGAAGGCCGTGCGGCCGCGCATGAGCCGGTCCATCGCTTCGAGGATCGCGGATTCTGTTTTGGCGTCCACCGAGCTGGTCGGCTCGTCGAGGATCAGGAGCGGCGCGTCCTTGAGGAACGCGCGCGCCAGAGCAATGCGCTGGCGCTCGCCGCCCGAGAGCTGCATCCCGCGCTCCCCGACGGGCGTGTCGTATCCCTGGGGAAGGCGCTCGATGAAGGCGTGCGCATTGGCGGCCTCGGTGGCGGCGACGATCTGCTCGCGCGCGGCGCCGGGCGCGGCGTAGGCGACGTTCTCGCCGATGCTGGCCGAGAACAGCACGGTGTCCTGGAGGACCACCGCGAACTGGCGGCGCAGCTCCGCCAGCTTGTAGTCGCGCAGGTCCACCCCGTCCAGCAGGATCGCCCCGGCGGTCGGGTCGTAGAAGCGCGTCAGCAGGCTGATGAGCGTCGTCTTGCCGGCGCCCGTCGCCCCGACGATGCCGAGCCGGGTGCCGGGCTCGACCTCGAACGAGATGGCGTGCAGCACCTGCCGGTCCGGCCCATAAGCGAACGACACATCGCGGAACGCAACCGCTCCCACCGCACGCTCGATCGAGCGGGCATGCGGCCGCTCCGTCACATCGGGGCGCTCGTCGAGCAGCGCGAACGCGCGCTCGATGCTGGCGAGGTAGGACTGCAGCCCGGCGGCCTTGCCGCTCATCGTCTTGAGCGGGTCGTAGAGCTGCCCCAGGTACGTCAGTGCCATCAGCAGCTGGCCGAGGGTGAGCGCGCCGCTGCGCACGTGGCCCACCCCGATGAGCAGCACCGCGGCGGTGCCCACCGCGGCCGTCAGCCCCACCAGCAGCCCGTACCGGCCTTCGAGCAGCGCCAGGCGAATGCGGGCGGCCATCCCTTCGCCCGAGCGGCGCACGAAGCGATCGGTCTCCCGGGCTTCCTGCCCGAACGCCTTCACCACCCGCAGGGCGCCGAGCGTCTCCTGCACGATCGCGAGCGCGGAGGTTTCCAGCTTCTTCACGCGGCGCGCCTGCCGGCGCATGCGGGGGCGAAAGACGCTGGAGAGCAGGAACAGGGGCGGCGACACCGCCAGCCCCACGAGCGCGAGCTGCCAGTCGAGGCGCACGGTCACGGCGATCATCGTGACCAGCGTGATCGTCGCGGCCGCGAACGGGATGACGCCTTCCACGACGATCTTGTCGATCACGCCCGCGTCCTGCTGGATGCGATACAGGGCATCGGCCGTGCCCTGCGAATCGTGATACGACACCGACAAGCGTTGGGCGTGATCCACCAGCTGCGCGCGCAGCCCGAGGACCAGCCGCTCGCCGACGTAGGTCTGCATGAACTTGTTGGCCAGGGATTGCAGCCGGCCGAGGACGGCGACCGCGAGGAGCAGGCCGACGGCGACGGCGAGGAGCGCGTTCGCGGAGCCGGTGGTCGCCGCCGGGAGCACGACGCGCAGGAAGCCCGGCAGCGGCCGGTCGCCGAGCACCGAGTCGACCACGATCTTCAGCGGCACCGGGTTCAGCAGCGCGATGGGGCTCGCCAGCAGTCCGATGCCGAACACTGCGCCGAGGTGGACCCAATAGGGCCGCGTCTGGCGCAGCAGCCGCCGGAACAGGACGAGATCGCCCATCAGCCGTCGCCGTCCCGCAGCAGCCCGACCGCCCGCTGCAGCGTCGCCATGGCCGCCATGCACTGCTCGACGATGTGCAGCAGGGGCAGCAGGGCGGCGAGGCCGAGGAGGACGGCGGGCAACCAGGCGTGAGCCTGCACCGCCGCAAACGTCAGCACCCCCAGGCCCAGCGCGAGGATTGGCCCGCGACGCGGCACCTTGGGCCACCACCGCAGCCGCATCAGCTGCTTGCCGCCGGGGTGATCCTCCACGCCCACGAGCAGCCGGGCCGCCCCGAGAATCCCACCACGGACCTCGAGGTCCCAGCCGTCGTGCGCGTCGCCGCACAGTACGCAGGCGTGCTCGGCCCGTAGCAGCCGCTCCAGGAACAGCAGCCGCTCGTCCTGTGACGCCCAACGCTCGCTCCAAATAGTGGTCGCGACTGTGCGGAGCGGGGCGCGCTGCACCGTGCCGTACCGGCGCCACGGCGTGAGCCCCTCGTTCAGGCGGCCGCGCAGCCGGGCGATCGGCTGCAGCAAGTGCAGGGCGGCCGTGAGCAGGCGCCGACCCAGGCAGGCCCACGAAGGGCGCGGTACGTCTGCGAAGCACGCGCCGGCGGCGCTGAGCCACGCCTGCGCGATGGGCGGGACGATCGCGCCCACGAACAACGGCAACGCCAGGCGCAGCGGGCTCCACACCACGCTGAGCCCCGCCATCGCCCCCAGTGTCGCTGTCATCAGATGCCATTCGGGCATCTGGGGCAGGAACGCGACCAGACTCGGCGCCGGCTTGTACAGCGACTGGAACGGCGCGCGACCCCATTGGCCGTGGTAGATGCGGGGCCGCCGCCACCCGAGCAGGCGCGTGAGACCGGAGCCGTACATGCGGCCGGCCCAGCGCACATGTCCTGGCCCGTTGTACTTCTCAGGCCACTTCCGTTCCAACAGCGCCTCGGCGCGCCCGTAGCCGATCTGCTGCTTCCAGTAGGCGCGGACCGAATTGCGGCGATGGTGCCAGACCATGGCGCCCGGATGGAAGCCGATGGTCCAGCCGCGCTCCTGCAGCCGCCAGCACACGTCCACATCGTCGCCGGCGGCACGAAACTGCGGGTCGAAACCGTCGATCGCCGCGAGGGCCGATTTTCGGAACGCCATGTTGCAGCCGGGGATGTGCTCCGCCACCGTGTCGGTGAGCAGGACGTGTATCGGTCCGCCTGGGGCCCGCGCGACACAGTCGGCGATGGGCCCGTCCCCCGACGGCGCGATGTTGGGCCCACCCACCGCGACGTGCGACGTGCTCATGAACGTCGCCGCGAGGTACTTGAGCCACTGTGGGTCGGGGTAGGCGTCGTCGTCGATGTACGCGACGACCTCGCCGGTGGCCAGGAGGAGGCCGGTGTTGCGCGCCTTGGCGAGGCCGTGGTTCCTGGTGCGGACCAGGCGGAAGTCGTACTCCTCCACGATCGCCGCGGTCGCGTCGGTGGATCCGTCGTCCACCACGATGACCTCATAGTCGGGGTAGTCGAGGCGGCGCAGCCCTTCACAGCAGTCGCGAATGGTACGCGCTCCATTGTGGGTGCACACGACCACGGACACCCGGGGCCAGTAGAGCTGCGGGGCGAACGGCGCCTCCGCGTACGCCTCGCGCACGGCCCGGAGCGCGGGCTTGGGCTGGCGATCGCGGCGCGTCAAGCCGAAGTCCCAGTCCTCCACGTCCTCCCCGCCGCGGTACCACTCGTCGGTCCAAGCGTAGGTGAACGCGCCGGCGCAGCCCGCGGCGAACACGGTCCGCACCTGCCAGTCGAGGGTGCGCGCCTGGACGTCCTCGCCATGGCGCCGGCTGTCGAGCCCGACTTCGCTCATCACAAGGGGGCGGTCGCCGACGATCGCCTGCAGCCGGGCGAGGTACGCCCGCAGCCGGTCCTGCGACTCCAGGTACACGTTGTAACACGCGAAATCGAGAAACCCGAGCCGCAGGTACTCGGTGGAGGGATAGTTGACGTAGGTGACGAGGCTCTCGGGGTCCTCGTCCTTGGCGGCCCGATACAACCGCTCCAGGTAGCGCTCTACGCGGCTGGCGCCGAACCAGCGCGCCACCGACGCCGGGATCTCGTTGCCCACGGCATAGCACAGCACGGCCGGATGGCCGGCGCAGGCGCGCACGCCGTCGCGCACCAGGCGCTCGACATCCGGCGCCTTTTGCTTCTCGGCGAGAAACCCGATGTAGCGCTCGACCGGCAGGCCCACCATCACCCGCAGCCCGTGCCGGCCGGCGGCGTCGAGCAGCCAGCGGGGCGGCAGGGAATAGGTGCGGACGGCGTTGATCCCGTTCGCCGCCATCTGCGCGAAGTCCCCCTCCACCACCTCAGGCTCGGGGACCTCGGCGCCGTCGGCGCGAGGGCGAAACGTGCCGTAGGTGACGCCGTGGAGGTAGAGCTTCTCGTCGCCGACGAACAGGAATTTCCCTTGCGCGCGGGGGCGGCTGAGCGCCAGCGGCCTGGAAACGGTGTGGGTTGGGGAAGGTCCGGCTCCGGATCCGACAGATGTCGGACCGGTCAGATACCGCTCAACGCTGCGGGCGGGCCTCACAGTTCGTCCCCTCCAGACGAGCGTGTGGTGCGAATGCGACGGAAGTGATTTTCACTTACGAGAGAGCAAGACGTGTGCCGAAGTCGGGGAATGCCCACAGGCGCGCGGCAGCGGTGTGTACACCGCGGGAGAATGTGACAAGTGCTCGGCGGTCGGGCCCGATCGCCGTGGCGCGTGTTCCACATCGAGAAACTCGACGGGTTACCTTTTTGTTAAGCCAGACTCAGCAAGGATTTCCCGAGCCGCGAGTACCCAACGACCACGTGGCCAGCTACATTCATGCCGCCGGGCCTGTAGCTCAGGTGGTTAGAGCGCACGCCTGATAAGCGTGAGGTCAGTGGTTCAACTCCACTCAGGCCCATGGGTATTACAGGGCAGCCCGTAGCTTCCGGCAGGTCCATCGGTTAGACTGCGGCAGCAGCGCCTCAGGGAGCAGAGAGAGTCTCGAGATGTCCAAGGTCAACGGTATTTTTTCGGATGTCCGGCGGGTCTTCAA
>WNGG01020402.1_pt1 | contig 12589 bp, 8 predicted proteins | sample 5400661 | NCBI WGS metagenome assembly WNGG01 (sample SAMN13153372, study PRJNA577476) | soil metagenome | isolation source: 100 cm soil or saprolite under Garry oak tree replicate 1 | place: USA:California | collected 2016-06-15 | reverse complement strand
CGTAGCGCGCGTCGGCGCCGGCGACTGCCTCGACGTCGACGCGGCCGCGGATCGAAGGGGGTTCCAGGCGGAATTCGAGGACGGCCTGGGCCGCGGGATGCACCTGGAAGAGTCGCAGGCTCGGGGCTTGCCGCTCTCCCGTGGTGACGGCCCAGGCCGCCATGCCATCGGACACGAGCGGGGAGGTGTGTCTCGGGAGACGTCCCAGGAGACGGGCCGGACGGCCGGGGACGGTCAGGACGTGCACCTCGCGCTGGTTCGTGACGGTCAACATGACGTTCCCGATGGCGACGCCTTGCTCCACCTTCACCGCGGCGAAGAGGGGAAAGCCGGCAAGAACGAAAAGCACGGTGGCGACGGTCGCGAGTCGCTGCATGGTGTCTTTCCTCCCGGCCGGAGGTAAGGCAAGGCGGATGCCAGCCGCGCCGGCCGTGACCGGCGCTGGGTTTTCAGGGAGTTACGACGGGGGATGTGTCGCGGTCCGCGCACGATGCTGCGCGGGTGCGAAGAGGGGTGCGCGGCGGGTCGACGCGGTCTCAGCGCGCCGCGGAGGAGTCCCAGACCACCCGGCCGCCGACGATCGTGGTGACCGTCTTGACGTCCTTGATGGCGCGCGGGTCGATGGAGAAGATGTCGGCGCTGAGGATCACCAGGTCGGCGAGCATGCCCGGTGCGATCGATCCCTTCTCCTTCTCCTGGAACTCGGCGTAGGCGGAGCCCTTGGTGTACGCCTCGACCGCCTCCCGGACTGTGATCTTCTGCTCCGGCACCCAGCCGTCCGGGTTCCTGCCGTCGAGCGTGGCGCGGGTGGCGGCCGCGTAGATCGTCTGCATCGGGTCGAGGGGGGCGACGCTCCAGTCGGTGCCGAACGCCAGGCGCACGCCGCGGTCGAGGAAGGTGCGGAAGGCGTAGGTCGTCCTGATCCGCTCGGGACCGATGCGCTTCTCGGCCCAGCGGCCGTCGTCGATGGCGTGGTACGGCTGCATCGAGGCGATCACGTGCAGGGCCGCGAAGCGCTCGAAGTCCTTCGGCGCCACATGCTGCGCGTGCTCGATACGGAAACGACGGTCGCGCTCGCCGTTCGACCGCGCCACGTCGGCATAGAGGTCGAGGATCATCGAGATCCCCCGGTCGCCGATGGCATGGACGCAGAGCTGCAGTCCGGCGGCGTCGGCCTTCGTCATGAGATCGCGCATCGCATCGAGCGGCTGCATCTCGTCCGACAGGAGCCCGCGCGTCGAGGGTGCGTCGAGGTACGGCTCGAAGAAGCAGGCCGTCGTCGATCCGAGCGAGCCGTCGGCGTAGCCCTTGAGGGCGCCGAGCCGCAGCCAGGAGGATCCGAAGGCGCGGCGCAGACCGATCTTCGCCTGGTCCCTCCAGTCGGTCAGCGACGGGGCGGCGTAGATCCGCGTCGTCAGCTCGCCGCGCTCGAGGAGATCGGCGTACACCGCGATATCGTCGTATTCGGGATTCATGTCCTGCACGGACGTGACACCGAGCGAGGCGGCGTGCGCGAGCGCCCGGCGCGCCGCCCGCAGCCGTTGCTCGCGCGAGAAGGGGGGAATGACCTTCGCGACGAGCGACATCGCCGCGTCCTTGAACAGCCCGTTCGGCTCGCCCCGCGCGTCCCGGACGATCTCGCCGCCGGCGGGATCGGGCGTTTTCGCCGTCACGCCGGAGAGCCTCAGGGCGACGGAGTTCGCCAGCGCCATGTGGCCGTCGTAACGGCTGAGGAAGACCGGTGTCGTCGGGGTCACGCGGTCGATGAGGGCGCGGTCGGGCAGTCTCGCCGGCGTCCAGTTCTGGTCGTCCCAGTTCCCCCCGAGGAGCCATTCCCCCTTCGGAGTGCGCGCGGCCCGCTCGGCGATCCGCTTCACGAACTCTTCCGTATCTTTTGTGTTCTTGAGGTCGAGGTTGTCGAGATCCATGCCGCCGCTGACGAAGTGCACGTGCGCGTCGTTGAACCCCGGGACGACCCGCCGTCCCCCCGCGTCGATGACATGGGTGGCGGGACCGCGCCACGCGGACACCTCGTCGCTCCCCCCCGCGGCCACGATGCGCTCGCCCAGGATGGCGACCGCCTCCGCCTCCGGATGGGCGGGATCACCCGTGAAGACCTTCGCGCCGGTGACGATCAGATCGGCCGCCGGCCGGGCCTGGAGGAGAGGGGTGGCCGGCAGAGACAGACTCGCGGCAAGGAGAATCAGGGGAGGGCCGGCCCGCATTCAGGCCGCCTGACCCGGATTTCCGCCGGGGCCGCGGCCGCCCGGCGACCCGGGACCGCCGCCGTGCCCGCCGCGCCGGCGGCGCCGCCGCCTTCGTCCCGTCCCGGCCGCTCCGCCCCCCTGCGCGTCGTGGCGCTGGCCGCCGGACGCGGGTGGGTGCGCGGAGCTGCCGGCGGAGGACGACCCGCCGCCCCCGTCCGCGTAGGCGCGCGGCGAGACGACGGCGTCCGCGTCTCCCGCCGCGGCCGACTCGTCCAGAACACCGCGTGCCGCCTCCTCCTCGAAGTGGGTCTTCAGGAGGTAGCCGACGATCGCGAGCCTGTCGGCGTCGTCCAGGATTCCGCGCGCCATCGCCTCGTACTCGGCGCGCTCGTCCGGGGTGAGCCGCGCCGCCAGCTCCTTGAGCGTCTCCACGATCCGCCTCACTTTCCGGCGCGCCACCTCCTCGTCGGAGGGCACGTCGATTTCGTAGGCCTTCAGATGGTTGGCCCGCACCAGCCGGTTGAAGTTCATGAGATCGAAGGCCGAGACGAGCGAGATCACGCGGCCGGTCTTGCCGATGCGGCCGGTGCGCCCCGCCCGGTGGATGTACTGGTCCGACGAGTCGGGGGTCGAGTAGATGAAGACGTGCGACAGGTCCTCGATGTCGATGCCGCGGGCCGCCACGTCGGTGGCGACCAGGTGCTTGAGCGCCTTGCTCTTGAAACGCCGCATGACCTGCTCGCGCTTCTTCTGCGGCAGGTCGGAGGAGATCATGGCGACGGGAAGGCCGCGCAGGGCCAGGTACGAGTGCACGAGGCGCGTCTCGGCCTTGGTGTTGCAGAAGATCATCGAGGAGGCCGGCGTCTCGTACTCGATCAGACGGTAGAGCGCCGCCGCCTTGTCCATGCGCGACAGGATGCAGAACAGGTGCTGCACGCCGGTGACGTAAAGAGCGTCCTGCGACAGCATCAGCCGATCCGGCTCGCGCTGGTATTTGACGGCGATCGCCTCGATCGACGACGGGATGGTGGCCGAGAACATCAGGGTCTGCCGATCCTTCGGCACCTGGTCGAGGATCTGCTTGACCTCCTTCTCGAACCCCATGTCCAGCATCCGATCGGCCTCGTCCAGGACGAGAAAGCGCGTGGCGTCGAGACGGAGCGTCCTCTGGCCCAGGTGATCCAGGATGCGCCCGGGCGTCCCGACGACGACGTGCGCCCCCTGCTTGAGCCCGTCGATCTGCCGGGTCATCGAGTCGCCGCCGTAGATCGCCAGGACCCTCACGCCCGAGCCCTGGCCGAGGCGGCCGAGCTCGTCCGCCACCTGCACGCTCAGCTCGCGCGTCGGGCAGAGGACGAGCGCCTGGACGCGCGGCATCGACGCGTCGACCTTCTCGACGATCGGTATGCCGAAGGCGGTCGTCTTGCCCGTGCCGGTGCGCGACTCGACGATCAGATCGCGGCCGGAGCGGGCCAGCGGGATGGAGCGCGCCTGCACCTCGGTCGCCTGGCCGTACCCCATCGCCTCGAGAGACTTCAGGATCGGAGCGGGGAGATCGAGCGATGTGAAGGGCACCGGCACGGCCGGAAAGGCCGATCGCTCCTGGCCCTCGAGACGCACCGGCGGCGCGGGCGGCGGCTCGCGCGGCGAGCCGCGCGGCCGGATCGCGACCACCCTCATCTGGCGGAGTTTCCCGGACTTCTTCGAAGGCTGGTCCATCAGATGCCGAGCACCCCTCCGATGATCTGCCCGGTCGTCATCATGCAGACTCCCCGGGACGCCCAGCCCGCGACCAGGCGCTCTCCCTCGTCGGGCTTGATGGCGCGCGTCGCGTCCTGCACCAGGGCGACGCGGTAACGCTTCCTCACGAGGAGCCCCTCGATGGCGTACCGGTCGCACACGTCCAGGGCCACACCGTATACCACGATGCGGTCGGGACGCACAGCCTCGAGGACGGTGTCCACGTTCGGGTTGCTGAACACGTCGAAGCGCTGCTTGCGGAACAGGACTTCACCCCCCCGGTCGAGGTGCCGCTTCACGCGCTGCTTCAGCGCCACCTTGTCCTCCGGACTGCTGTCGATGAAGAGGGGATCCTTCGGGCGAGTGGCCTCGACCTTCTCCTGACCCGGCGTGCCGGCGAGGCAGTGCGGCGGGAAGGTCTCCCGGAAGTCGGGCTGGTCCGAGATCTCACTGTCGTTCGCGGCATGGTAATCGACCGACCCGAGGAGCGGGAGCCGTTTCTCGCGCGCGAAGCCGGTCAGGGCCACGAGATTCGGCAGGATCGCCTCGGCCCCCTGGATGTAGAGGTTCCCGTCCGGCATGATGAAATCACGCTGCGTGTCGACATCCCAGAAGACCGTTCGCGTCATGGCAGGGTCGGATTCTATTCTGGACGGGGGTCCCGGTCAAAATGAGGACGCCCGCCGTCCATCCCCGGATGCCCGGGAGGGTGAGACAGACGGCGGGCGATGGGGTATCGACGAAGAAGGATGGCCGGCTCTCCGTCAAGAGTCACGCCGCTTGCTGGGGGCGGCGAGACCGACCCCACTTCTCGATCTCCGAGGGGCGGCATAGTGCAATGTGCGTGCCTCGTGATGGTCCGCGACGCGCAATTGGGGTTCAGGCGCTGGCGTATCAACGAGATGCGCGCGTGATGGAGTGACGATCGGTAGGATCTCGTACGAGTCTCAAGCGCCGTTTGAGACGGCGGCGGGGGCGGGCCCACACCCACGGTCATAGCAAAGCGGGCGCCGGCGCGACGGTTCGTGGAAAGTCTCAAGCAGAAGACATCAAGGCGGGGGTTGAGACGAACGGAACGGATTTACAGTACTACCGGGTAGATCTTGCGGTGGACGTGGGCGCGGTCGAGGGCCTTGCCGCTGCCGAAATCCCAATGCACGAGTGCTACGAACTGCTCCTCGACGAAGCAGCGCGCCATGATCATCGACAGGTCCTCGAGCGAAGGGACCGGCAGGCGTCGCGTCAGGCCCGCGAGGGCGTTCTGGCCCGGCAGGATGGAGACGAGCGCGGGGCGCTCGTCGAACAGGGTCGCCTCGAACTCCGGGAGATCGCGGCGCGTGTACGACGTCATGCCGGCCAGCGACAGGGCGGCGCGGCTCTCCCGGCCCTCGGTCCTTGGCGTCAGGCGGAAGCCGGTGTGCAGCGCGAAGTCGTCGAGCGGGTCGGGGCGCGGATCGGCCGGACGAACGGCCGCGACGATAGGGAGCCGGAGCGGATGGCCGTCTCGTTCCACCGTGATCGTGGTCTTCTCCCCGATCGTCTGGTCGAGGACCGCGTCGAGCGCCTCGAAGACGTCGCCCGTGGCGACATCGCCCACGGTCACGACGCGGTCGCCGACCCGGACCCCGGCCTCGGCGGCGGGGCTGTCGGGGTAGACGCGTCGCACGCGCGCGCCGGCGTTCCTGTCCCAGCCCTTCCCTTCGCTCGCGGCCAGGAGCGGGTCGTCCATGAGCATTCCGATCCAGGGCCACTCCGCCTGCGGCGTTCCGAGCATCCGTTTCATGGCGCGCCGGGCATGGCGCGCCGGGATGAACAGGCCGGCGGCGTGCCGGTCGGTCCGCTGCGTCGCCTCCTCGGTGTAGGTGACGAGCAGGCTCGGGATGCCGACGAGGTGTCCGGCCGTGTCGAGGATGGCGCCGCCGGAATTACCCGGACCGATCGGCGCCTCGACTTCCGACCAGAACTCGAGCGGCCGGGCGCCGACTCTGACCCGGCGGTGCGTTCCCATCCTGGCCCAGGCGATCTGGGGGCCGCGATCGCCGAGATTGCCGAGGACGTACAGCCGCGTTCCGGGCGCCGGCAGGCCGTCCTCGGAGAACGGCACCGATCGAAGGCGGCCGCCGGAGGTCTTCAAGAGAGCCAGGTCGGAGGCTTCGTCCACCGAGACGACGCTGGCGCTCAGGTCGCGGCCGTCCGCCGTCGCGATGTCCACGCGCGTGGCGCCCGCGACGACGTGAGCGTTGGTCAGGATGAGACCATCCTCCGAGACGACCACTCCCGATCCGGCGCCGAGTCCTTCCACCTGCTCGCGCAGGAAGCGGCCGCCGCGAAACACCGGCACTTTCACGACCTCGTGGACGCGCACGCTCACGACGGCGCCGAAGGCCGCCGTCACCGACTCGGGGATCGACTCGACCCCCGGGGCGGACGGTGCGACGGTCATCGATGACGCGGCGAGAAGAGCGACGGAAGCGGACGCCAGGATGCGCATGCCGGTCGGGAATATAATTCCCGCTCCACGTCGGTGCCCGTCCGATGGGAGGCTTGATGCGCTTTCCCGGCCTGCCGGTTCTCGTGGCGCTGGCGCTCGGTCCCGGTGTCGTCCTTTCGACTCCCCGGCCGGAGCGCATGGCGTCAGAGCCAGCGCCAGGAGCGGATCAGCCGGGGCGTCAGGGTTCCGCCGCGGCGGGCGCCATCGAGCTCGCAAGGCTTGGTGAGTTTCTGGACTGGGCCCATCCCGCGGGTGACGGCTGCGGGTCGCCTGCAGACCTCGCGATCGTCGAGACCTGGGAAGGCGGCGTGCGCGCCAGTTACCGGATTGTCTGCGGCCTCTCGAGCCGCGTGCTGGAGGGGGTCTTCCAGGTGCGCGAGCAGGTGCGCGACAAGGAGGGGGTGCCGCGCTCGGGCCGCCCCGGGCCACCCCGGGTGGCGCCGTGTCCGGGGCTGCCGGCCCCGGGAGCTCCGCTCCTCCTCCCGCCGGGCTCGCGCCGCCGCCCGCGAACACCGGCGCCCTGCGGCCGGATTCGCCGCTGCGCTTCGTCGCACCGCCGGAGGCGACGATCGAGACTCCGCCCGAGTTCCCCGAGGAGGCGGGCCGGGCGAGGCTCATCGGCGAGGCGCATGTCGAGCTGCTCGTGCAGATTTCCCCCGAGGGAGCGCCGCTAAGGGCGCGACCGCTGCGCGGACCCGATCCGGATCTCGGAATGCGACGCGCGGCGATCGACGCCGTACTGCGCTGGCGGTTCGAGCCGGCGCTCCTCAGAGGCTCGCCGTTGACCTATTACAGGCCGGTCGAGCTGACCTTCGGCGGCCTTCCCCCGGAATCGCGGGACTGGGTGCACCGCGCCCTGTTCCACGTCGAGGCCATCGTCTCGGACGACGAGATGGTGGTGCAGGAGGCCCTGCGCCGTGTGAAGGTGGGCGAGCCGTTCGCCTCGGTGGCGGCGCAGGCGATCGGGACCGGGCCGGAGCGCGGCGGCGACTGGGGGTTCGTGTCCGCCGCAGCCTTCCCCGCCGCCGTGCGCAAGGCGCTGCACGAGGCGCGCGTCGATGGCCTGGCCGGGCCGGTGGCCGCCGAGGGACGCTTTTATCTTCTTCTGAAGCGCGGCGAGCTGTACTACGCCTTCGATCCGCGGCCGGGAGGCGGGATATCGTACGACATTCTGCACCGGAGGAACGCGCCGGAGGGGGAGGCTCTCAAGCAGGCCGTGGAGGGGGATATCGCGGATTACCTGGCCGAAAACCGGCGGCAGGCCTACCTGAACGAGGCGGCGCGCACGATGGGGATCAAGCAGGTGGAGACGGAGATCGGACAGCTCGAGATCCGCACCGACGTCCTGGACGAGGAGGAGACCAGGATCCTGGGCCAGGTGGTCGAGGCGACCGTCCGCGCCCACCAGCAATTCTGGGGACCGCTCGTGACCCTGCGCCCTTTCAGCCAGAAGGTGCAGGTGTACGCCTGGGCGCGCAAGGCCGATCACGATCGGATGCACCGCCTGTGGCTCGCGTCCCGCGGGAAGGGGGCATCCGGAGAGACGAGGCCTGCCGCGAGCGCCGGCGGCACGCCGTCCGGCTCCGAGGTGTGGAGCTTCACCGGCGAGTACATTCCGGCGTCGCGCATCCTGTCGGTGCCGTGCGAGAGGATGTCGGGACACCTGCCGGTGCCGATCGTCATCCACGAAGCGATCCACATGCTCGACTACGAGAGGACGTACGGGCCGGGGGACCAGCCGTCGAAGTGGTTCGAGGAAGGGCTCGCGACCTACTTCGGGTTCTCGCAGATCGGGTCGCGGCTGAACATCGAACCCGGGGACATCCGCCGGTCCGGCACGATCCAGGCGGGGACGGTGCGGGTCCAGTTCGATCCGCGCACCCCCCTGCGGGAGTATATAAAGAGGATAGAAGGGGGCGAGCCGGTCCCCCTGCGCACTCTGCTCACCTCGAAAGCGGGCGACACGTTGTGGAGCGGGGACCGGGCGGTCCTGGCCTACGGCGCCTCGTGGACGCTCGTCCACTTCCTGATCCACGGTGCGAAGGGGGCGCACCGCCCCGCGTTCGAGGAGTACGCCCGCGCGGAGGCGCAGGGAAAGGGGGGCTATGACACTTTCGTCCGTCTGTTCGGCCCCGACCTGGTCCCGCTCGAGGAGCAGTGGCACGAGTACGAGGACGATCTCTAGACCCGGGGGTCGGCGATGCACGAGGACCCGCAAGACGATTCCGGCGAGGACACCGAGCCCCCCTCGGAGGGATACGTCTGGGGATTCGCCCGCCAGGAGCGCGAGCTGCCCGCGAAGGACTACCGTGCCCACATCCGTCTCCTCGACGAGGTCGAGGAGGAGGAGCTGGAACGGCTCGACCTGTCGCGCGCCGACGACTACATCCTCTGGGCGGCCGCGCAGGCGTTCGAGGAGATCGATCGCGACCAGGACGCCATCGCCCTCCTGAAACGAATCGCCGACTCGACGGCGCGCCACCCCGCCCTCAACTACGCCGACATCCTCCTGCGCCTGTCGGAGCACCTGAAGGACCGCGGCGACTACGATGAAGCGGTCGCGGCGCTGGACAAGGCGGAAGGGATCGAACCGGACCTGCACCTCCCCTGCGACGAACGCCGGGCGGAGATCCTGGTCCTGCGCGGCCGGACCGGCGAGGGGCTGGCTCTGTTCCGGGAGACGGCGCGCGCCGCTCCCGGCGATCCCTGGGTGCCGCTGCGCGCCGCCTGGGCGCTCCTGGCTTCGGGGCGCTACGCCGAGATCCCGTCCTGGATCGAGGAGAGCGAGCGCGCCCTCAAGGACGTGAACGATGAAGAGGAGGCACGGCTGGCGGCCGGCGAGATCGACCGTCTGCGGCAGGAGGCGGAGGGCCGGCTGGCCCGCCGCGAGCGCCTCGAGGCGTCAGGGGTGGGTCCGGTCGCGGGCCTCGAGCGGCTGAAGGACGAGATCCTGTCGGATCTCGACGCCGAGGAGTCCCGGCTGACCGGAAATCCGCCCCGCACGGAAGACGCCCGCGCCCGGGCGGGCGAGCGCCTGGCCGCGCTGCACGCCCGCGCCTCCAAGGGCTGGGACGACGCGGTGGAGGCGCGTGACGAGACGCTCATCGCAGAATTCGACACTCTGCAATGGGACGTCGCCGGGCTGGCCGGTCGCTTCGCGATTCCGCTGCCCGGGGTCGATTAGGATCGGGTGTCGTCCCGCCTACGGGTTGCGCTCCAGCTCCGAGTCGATGATCTCGGCGAAGGAGTTGACGTCGCGGGCGCCCACCATCGGGATGCCGTTGATGAAGAAGGTCGGGGTGCCGGTCACGCCGTACTTCTGACCATCGTCGAAGTCCCTCTGCACCTCGTCCTTGAACTTGCCGCTCTCCAGGCAGGTCTTGAATTTGTCCTTGTTGATTCCGGAGATGGCGGCGGCGGTCTCGACCAGCTCCGGCTGCGTGAGCTTGGCCTGGTTGGCGAACATCGCGTTGTGCATCTCCCAGAACTTGCCCTGGTCCTTGGCGCACTCCGAGGCCTGGGCGGCGATGTTGGCGTTCGGGTGGAACTGCAGCGGATAGTCGCGATACACGAGGCGCACCTTGTCCCCGTATTTCTTCAGGACCTCCTGCACCGTCGTCTCGGCACGGCTGCAGTACGGGCACTGGTAATCCGAAAACTCGACGATCGTGACGGGGGCCTTGGCGGGGCCCTTCGCGGCATCGTCATCCACGGCGATCTCGATCCGCGGCGGCTCGAGCAGCGTCTTGGCCCCGTACTTCTTGCGCAGCCCCTTCATGTAGTCACGCTGCGCGTCCGCGAGCTTCTGGTTCTTGAGCATGGCGGCGATCTGGGGCGCGAGCTGCTCCTTCGTCTGGGTCCCGAATTGCGGCTTGTGCTGTTCGTAGAAGCTGTCGATCTCGGCCTGCGGCGGGTCGGTCACCTTGTCCGTGACATCGGTCTTGAGCAGGTCGTCCTTGCCCACCTTCTTGGCGGCCGCCTCCTTCATCAGGACTTCGTTGTTCACCATCGCCTCGAGCGCCTGCCGGCGGGCATCGTACTCCTCCTGACGCACCCGGGTGAGAGCGCTGGCCGCCTGGACGTCGAGCTCCTGCAGCGTGATGGTCTTGTCGCCGATCATCGCCACGGGCGTGGTCGGGCTCAGCGAGGCGGCGGTCGCGGTTGTCTTCTTCGCGTCCTTGCCGCTCTCCTTGCTGGGATCGCCCGTGGCTGCGGTGCACGCGAAGGCCGCGCTGGCGCACACGACGGCGGCGAATGAAATGAGCAGTTTGCTGCGGGGTTGCATGACGCCTCCTTATAGACGTTATGGGTGTCCTGGAATCGGCGAAGATTCTACTCCCGGAACGCCCGCCGGTAAAGTACAATGCCCTCCATCCAGAGCCATAGCCCAGGGAGGAGTGCGCGCCGATGAAGTACCGTCAGCCCGGCTACCGGGACCAGGACTACAAGGAAGAACGGGAAAAGCGGAAGCAGGAGGACAAGGGTCCGCGCGGCCCGCGCGAGCCGCGCGGGATGGCGCGCGAGGCGCGCCTGGTCACGCGCTGCTATCAGTGCGGCCACCAGGAGCCGGCCCTCGACAGCGTCCCCACCGATGCTCTCTGCCCGAAGTGCCGCGCGGCCCGGCACTCCTGCCGCAACTGCGTGCACTTCGATCCGGGCGCGCGCTTCGAGTGCCGCCAGCCTATCCCGAAGCGCGTTCCGTCCAAGACCGCCGCCAACACCTGCGAGTTCTTCAAGCCCGAGACCGTCCTCGACGCCACCGGCCGCCGCATCGTCAGCCCGGGACCGGCCGCGCCAGCGGGTGAGAGAGTCAGCCCGGGGCGCGCCGCGTTCGAGGCGCTGTTCAAGAAGAAGTAATTCACCTGTCAGGTCATCACCCGAGATCACGCGTTGTGACGTCTCCGCGCGACGTGCGGGCCGCGAGTCGCGTGGGCGGCCCGAATGCGCTCCCGCGATGTGACCCTGCGACGTAACCTTCCTCCCGGGTGCGGGAGCGTCTCGCCGACGGCTCCCGATGCTCTAATCGCCACGATCGGAAAGGAGTCCATCATGCTCAATCGTCCTTCGGGTGGCATCGGCCTGGTCGTCGTCACTTCCTGTGTGGTTGCGCTCGGCTTCCTGTCGGCAGATGCGGCACGCGCCGACTGTCCTGCCGGGCAGTCGAACCCGATCACGAGCGGCCGGGGCGACCTGCGGCCGCCGATCATCCTGGGCAATCTCGGCGCGGCACCGCGGGCGTATTTCTATCTCCTGGGCTCGGGGAACATCAACAACAGCGGGTCGCTCCCGGCGTCGGCCTGGCTGCACAACGTGGGCGACCTCGACGGAGACGGCCGCCCCGATTTCCGCATCGACGCTCCCGGGGACGGACCCGGTGGCTGGGGGGATCCGGGGACCAACGGCTGCCCGTCGACTCTCGACCCGTCGCATCCACCACTGGTGATCGTCATCACGCACGAGAAGGAGGACCGGGACGGGGACGGCAAATTCGACATCTTCGAGGACCTCAATCACAACGGCGTCCTCGACCCGGGGGAGGATCAGGACGGGGACGGCCGCCTGACTCCGCCGGGCGGATGCGAAGGGGCACTGCGCGAGGACGTCGACTGCGACGGCCATCCGGACCTGATTTGGGAAGACGACAACAACAACCATCAGCTTGATCTGGGCGAGGATCGGGACGGCGACGGCAAGCTCGACTACATCGACGAGGATGTGAACCACAACGGCCACAACGGCGACCCGTGCGGACCGACTCCCATCCCGGGATCGGGATGCGATCCTGGAGAGGACAGGAACGGCAACGGCCACCTGGACACGTTCGACCCGTTGTTCCCGATCGTGCGTCCGTACATCGAGGACAGAAACGGAAACCAGACCCTGGATGACCGCCCCACCCCCAGCGTGCTGGATCCCCAGCCGCTCTACCCGTACGGCGAGCTGAGCCTGGCGCCGGGAGGGATCATCGTCGTTACGGTCGCATGGGACGGCACGGCTTACGACCTGTCGAACATCACGACGCCCACCCGCATCGTGCCCGGCGTGCAGGGGCGGTTCCTCGACGCGACGTCTCTCGATCGTCTGACGCCAGCGGTTTCGGGCGTCATCCGGAAATCCGATGCGACCTGGCGGATGAGGTTCGATGTGCGCG
>WNGG01012873.1_pt1 | contig 12589 bp, 11 predicted proteins | sample 5400661 | NCBI WGS metagenome assembly WNGG01 (sample SAMN13153372, study PRJNA577476) | soil metagenome | isolation source: 100 cm soil or saprolite under Garry oak tree replicate 1 | place: USA:California | collected 2016-06-15 | reverse complement strand
CGAATGCAGAATCGCTGCTACAGTGTCGAGAAAAATATAAAATTATTTTTGTTTAGGTACATAGCTACCAGGGAAAGCAGGAACATGCACCCGCAGATGACGAATATCCAAGCCTCAGCACAGGATGCTTTCGAACATATCTTCGCATCCGCGGGTGCGCTTGTGTTCGTCAACGAATACTCAGGGTCTGCCGCGCCACCGGCTCCCTCTCATGCCTTCGCAGCACACAAGCTGGCATGTCCCTTGGCACCACTGTATCACACCCTGGGAGATCACACATGCAGCCAGAAGCGCCCGAAGCATTTGCAGCCTTCGTCGGCCTCGACTGGGCCGATGCCACACATGATGTGTGCTTACAAGCTGCGGGCTCCGAACAACGAGAGCACAGCAGTCTCGACCACACACCAGAAGCCATTGAGGCCTGGGTGTGTGCCCTGCAGAAGCGATGCGAGGGACAACCGATCGCCATCGGCCTCGAACTCAACAAAGGCCCCAGCGTCTTTGCCTTGCGCACATACCACTGCCTCGTGCTCTTTCCCATCAACCCCCTGACCCTCGCACGGTACCGCGAAGCGTTTACCCCCAGCCGCGCACAGGATGACCCCACCGATGCCGCACTGCAGCTCGCATTGCTCCGCACTCACCGCGACACGTTGCAGCCCCTCACTCCACAGAGCCCCATCATGCGTGCCCTGGCACAACTCGTTGCACACCGCCGGCGCGTGGTTGGAGACACAGGGCGGATCACCCATCGGCTCACGAGCACCCTGAAAAACTCTTTCCCGCAGGCGCTCTAATGGTTGCAGGACAAAGACACGGTCATGTTTTGTGATGTTCTCAGCCGCTGGCCAACCCTGAAGGCTGCCCAACTGGCCCGCCGCTCTCCCCTGGAGACCTTCGTTCGCGAGCACCATGTGCGCTCGGCAGATGTTATTGCACAGCGCCTCAACGCCATCAAGGCTGCCATCCCCTTGACCACCGATGCGGGCATTATCACCTCCAATGTGCTGCTCGTGCACGCCCTCGTCAGCCAGCTCCGGGCCACCTTGCAGGCGATCCAGGATTTTGACACCGCCATCGCGCCGCATGCCCAGCGTCATCCCGACTTCCCCGTGTTCCAGACCCTCCCCGGCGCTGGCCCTGTCTTTGCTCCCCGGCTCCTCGTCGCCTTCGGCGAACAACGCGAACGCTCTGCGTCCGCCGCCGAACTGCAACGGTGTGCGGGCATTGCCCCTGTCACGGAACGAAGTGGCAAGCAATGCTGGGTCCACTGGCGCTTCCAGTGTCCGACCTTCCTCCGCCACACCTTCGTGGAGTGGGCCGCGGAATCGATCCGGCATGCCTTCTGGGCACGCGTCTATTCCCAGCAGCAACGCGATGCGGGCAAAGCCCACCAGGCTGCCGTGCGCGCTCTGGCGTTCAAGTGGATACGCATGCTCTTTCGGTGTTGGCAGGATCGCACGCCATACGATGCATCCGTCTATCTCAATGCACTCAATCGCCGTGGGTCATCCCTGATCCACAATTTTGCGAAGGAGTCCTAAAAAATCGTAAAAAAACCTTGACAGCCCCCCTCAGGGCATGTGTTCGGTGCAGTCGCGGTTGGCCAGTCCCAGCAGGTGAGTACCTGCCAGCCTCCCCCCTGTTGGTCCCTATCGCACCGCCCGAAGGATCCGATGCAGGGTGACATACGGGTCCACGTCAGGGTGCTCCGCAATGTTCCATCCGGTCACGACAACAATGACCTCGACCTCCGGCACGATCAAGAGGTACTGCCCTCCATAGCCAAAGGCAGCCCACGCCACGGTCCTCCGCGGCGCCTCGTCTGTCAGCAACCACCAATGATAGCCATAAGCGGTGTGGGGTCTCATGTGCGGCATTGCTGGGCGTGTCGAGGCCTGCACCCAGCCCTCGGGCAGGAGGCGCTGCCCCTCCCACCAGCCGTCCTGTAAGTACAGATAGCCAATCTTGGCCAGATCGGTCCGGCGCAGATACAGCCCGCCTTCCGTATCGGGGAGGTCACCAGGGGCGCGTTTCCAGTACAAGTCCGTAATGCCAAGCGGCTGAAAGAGGTGGACGGCAGCATACGCATCCACTGGAGAGCCGATGGCGCGCAGGAGGATATGGGAGAGTAACTGGCTCAGCCCGCTGTTGTAGGCAAAGACCGTGCCGGGTTCGTCTGCCATGGGCCGGTTGAGCGTGAACCCGACCCAGTCCGCGCTCTGCTCCATTTGCTGGCACACGTTGGCGGGGTCCTCATAGGGCACCGACAGCTCATCCCAGTCGAGGCCAGCCGACATGGTGAGGAGGTGCCGCAGCGTGATCCGCTGCTTCCAGTCGTCCAGATGGTCGATCTCGGTGGCGTCGAAGTACGGAAGGATTGGCACGTCTAGAGTGGGGATCGCGTGTCGCGCCAAGGCCATGCCCACGAGGACCGCGGTCACGCTCTTGGTCATGGACTGGAGGGTGTGCAGGTCGGTGCCGTGATAGTAGGGATGCCACGCCGGGTGAAAGTAGTTGTATGGACGCAGCGTCGCGTCGCGCCCGCCGTAGGCGGTGGCATAGTCGTGGGGGTAGGAGCGGTCAAAGACGATGGCGCCATGGCGAATAAGGGTCAACCCATCGACGAAGCCGTGGTCACCCTGGGCGAACTCGGCATCAAAGGCCAGAATGGGGGCCGCCTCGATGTCAGTCTCGGACATGGCCGCACACGGCCAGCGTGCGGTTGGCCAGTGGTCCAAAGGGAAGCGGCGGACGGTCATGAGTGGTACTCCCCATAAAAGTGGTGCAGCAAGAGCGGACATTGAGTTTGGTAGCGCCGAACGAAGAGCGTTTTATCCATCGTGGTCCCCCATGAGGGATAAAACGTGGTTGCCCTGAGCTGCTGCACCACGGGGGAGCGCGTCTTGAGGGGGATGGTAGCACGAGGTGCGGCGTGCCTCAGCAGCCAAAGTCGGTGGCCGTGGGAGGTGCAGAGGCGCGAGAACGGTCTCCAGGCCCCCAATGTGCACCGCAACAGGGAGAAGCGGGGCCAGTACCCCACAGGTCAGGGGGCTCAGCCCGCTCTCGAGACGCACGTCCCCCAGAGAGCCCCTGGGGACCCATAACGGTATCGGCTGAGGCAGCCTTGGCCGACCGTGAGGGCTCATGAGGCGTCGTCGAGCGGCACCTCCACAGGCGTCCCTCGGCTCGCAGCGGGTGGAGAGCGAGGGGGCAGAGGGCGCCGTACGAGTGGGCGTGCGCCCCAGGGCGGACATGGCGTGCGGTCGACTCCCGTGACCGCTTGCATCCCCTGGACCACCCTCTGGGGGCGGCGTGGGGGTGGCTCGGAGGGCTGGCCCACCAGTGCCCGACAGCGGCGCACGGCACGCGCCTGGTGCCGGTTGGCAAGCAAGCCATCATGCCGGAGACGCAGGCAGCCGCGGGGCAACCCATGCCAGAGGCAGCGGCGGATACATGCGGCGGCGGCGCGCGTCATGGTCTGGACCCGATGGCCCTGACGACGATGACGGGAGGCGACGCGGCCCCCCCCGTCACGCACGTCGAGGCTCCGGTGGTGCGCGATGGCGACGCGATGGGGAGAGCGGCCGACATCGGCCAAGACGTGTGCAGGATCTGCACCGGGTGCCTGGGCGTAGCCAACCCACTCGTGCGCATCGCGCGGCGCGCGAAGCGGCGCGCAGCGCTCAGGCAGGCCCCGTGCTGTGGGGCTCTCAGCGCGGGGCAAGGCGCCGGTGGAGTGTGCCTGGGCCAGCGCCGCGCAGCACTGCCCGCGCAAGACGGGGCTCAAGGCGCGCCCGGGCAAGAGGAAGCGGGGAGCTGCATCGCTCCAGGGCCCGCCGTCAGCGGCCAGCGCCCCGGCCGCGATGCCGCCGTGGACATGGCAAGGCGCCCCTCACGGCTGGTCCCAGGGGTGCAAGACCATGGGGCACCCGCTCTGCCCGCCGCGGTTGCGGGGCCCACACAGGACGAGGGTTTGACTGGCGGCGTTGCCCAGGATGGTGAAGCGCGGTCGCTGGGGGGCCAGGATGAGGGGGGTGAGGTCGTGTGGCACGCTAACCACCAGGTGGAAAGAGGGCCCAGGCAGCCCTGCAGCGTTCCGGTCCGCACCCCACTGCCCCTTGGTAACCGTCTGACACTGCGGACAGTGGCGATTGCGACAGGCCTGATCCGCGTACCGCTCGCACCCACAGCTGGGCCAGTGTGCGGCGTGCCCCCCGCGCTGTGCGGTCCGGCAGGCCGCGCTCTCGTGCCTCCCCTTCTGATGCGCGGGCGGTACGGGATGGGTCCGGCGGGCGGTCGCCCCGGAGAGGCGGCAGCGCTCGGCGACGTCCCACGGTGGGGCGCTGGACTGGCGCATTGCTGCCGCCTCTGGGCAGGCGGTGGCAGGCGGCGGCATGGGATGACTCCGGCGTGAGCTGGGGTGGGTCCCCGCCGGGCAGGAGGGCAAACGGGCTGCGGATCGTCGCCAGAGGCGGCCGAGGAATCCGGAGGGACCGTGTGGTGGTAGCCAGCGCCTCCTGCCCCAGCCACAGCTGGATCGTGCGGACCGCGACCCCCGCTGCCCGCAGGTGCGTCGCCAAACAGTGGCGCAACGTCTGGATACCGTGGCCGGGCGTGATTCCCGCCGTCCGCTGCGCGGGCTAGGAGATTTTCTGGGCCGTGCCGATGGGCCGTGGCGCGTGGGGATTGAGGCCCGTAAACAACCACGGGGCTGGCCGGGAGAGTGGCCCGTCGGCGCGCCGTGCGGTCACAAGGCGGGCGGCAAGCCGCGTGGAGCGCTCCGGGCGCCCTTTGCCCTGCTCGACACGGAGCAGCCCGCGCGCACTTGCCATGGCTGTGCGCTGCAGGCGGACGACCGCACTGACGCGCAGGCCCGCGGCAGAGGTCGTCATCAGGAGGACCCGGTTCCTGGGGGTCTTGGCGCTCATGACCAGGCGCTGGAGGTCCGCGACGCGCAGGACGTGGGGGAGCTGCGCCAGCGCTGTGCGCGGCGGCAGGTGCAGAGACAGCGCCTCCCACCCCAGGGTCTTGGTAGAGACAAAGCGGCGCCCACAGGCCACGTGGTGACAGGAACTCCAGGAGCGGGGGCGCTCGACCAGCCCATGGTGCAGGGAGCGGCGCATCTGTTCAGGGCTCAGTTGGTCGGGGGAGCGATGGGAGAACGTCGCTCAGCCCGCCACAGCAGTGCCAGAGGCTGCCTGGGGCTTGGGGGCCAGCCGTGCGCGTTGCATGTCGTCGATCATCTTGGCACGTCACGGGGTCCGAGGGGCTCCCTGGCAAAACGAGGGGGGACGGACGGCGGTGCCCACGGTCGGCACCGGTATGGAGCCACTCTAGACACCGGCTAGGCATGGCCACGCACCAGGCGTGCGGCCCAAAGTGAGGCGCTCACTCCGTCAGGGAGAGGGATGACGCAGAGGCGACTGCGGAAGGGAGGAGGGGGAATGGGGAAAAACTGCCGTGCAGCGGCTTAGTGCAACCATTGATTCACAGGCCCTTTTGCTCTGATAATACGATATTGGCGGAGTTTTCAGGCATTTTTGCCCACTGCCCATTATCAACGATCGCAGGACGCCATGACGGAGACCTTATATGCCTGACGCGACGCAAAGTCAACCACCAAAACTCCTCGATGACGTCCGAAAGGTGCTTCGTCTGCACCACTACTCCATTCACACCGAGCGATCCTATGCGGAGTGGATCGTACGATTCGTCCGTTTCCACGGCATGCGGTCGCGCAAGGACCTTCGCCCCGCCGAACCGAAGATCGAAGCGTTCCTGACCGACCTGGCTGTGCAGGGCAACGTCGCTGCCGCCACCCAGAGCCAGGCCATGCATGCCCTGGTGTGCCTCTCCAAGCGCGTCCTCCACCAGGCTCTGCCGGGTGTATCAATGCCGTGCGCGCCGACAAGAAGATCAATGTCCCCGTGGTCATGACACGCGAAGAAGTCGCCGCCGTCATCTCGCTGCCGGATGGCACGGCCCAACTGGTTGCTACACTGCTCTACGGGAGCGGCTTGCGTATCATGGAAGCCGTCCAGCTCAGGATCAAGGACATCGATGTTCAGATGAAGCAACTGACCGTCCGCTCGGGCAAGGGCGACAAGGACCGCTTCACCACCTTTCCCGCCACCCTAAGGCCATCAAGGTGGCGGTGCGCCATGCCGGTCTAGTGTTTTCGTCGCGATCCATCGACAACTGACAGGTGGGAGACTGATGCTGATATTCACACAGCGCTTTCTGGAGCATGTGCCCGCAGTGGGAACATTGCTGTGACGTGTACCGGAGATCGATCTATACTACACGCCACCCGGCCTATGCTGCCTTGGTCGTCGTGATCTGCAGCAGGAACAGTCTGTTCCTTGTCCCCTCAGAAACAGGTTGTAATGCAGGGGTGAGAAGAACTCCGCCTCACAGCGCCTTGTACAGCCGTTCGTAGATCATCAGGTTGCGCAGGATCAGCTTCACATAATTGCGCGTTTCGTCGAGCGGAATGCGCTCAATAAACTCGTCGGTGGGCACATCGGACCATTGCTCGCGCCAGCGTGCCGCCCGTCCGGGACCGGCATTGTAGCCCGCCAGGGCCAGCACGACGTTGCCCTGGTAGCGCTGCATGAGGCTGGCAAAGTAGTGCGTACCCAGGGTGATACTCAGTTGGGGATCGTGCAGCCGCGACGCGGGTTCCTGCGGGAGTTTGAGCCGCGTCAGCACCTCTTGGGTCGTGGTGGGCAGCAACTGCATCAAGCCTCTGGCACCGGACGAGGAGGTCGCTGTCGGATTGAAAGCGCTTTCCTGGCGGATGATGCTCAGCAGCAAGTACGGGTTGAGACCCTTCGCCTGGGCTTGCTGGCTAATCTCCGGCCAGAACGCCTGCGGATACAGCGTGGTCCAGAATTCGCGTGGCAAGCCCCGCACTTCTGTCGGGCTCAAGGCCTCGACAACGCCGTTGAGCACACGGAAGGCCGCCGGGCGTTGCTGATTGTCCACGTACAGCGAAGCCAGCAAGTATTGCGCTGCTGGGGTACGGGGCAAGAGCGGCGCCAGGGCGCGGATTTCCTGCCCGGCCGGCTGATACATCTGCAACTGATGTAATTCCTGCACGCGGATGAGATGGAAGCGCGCCCGACTGGGCTGCCCCTGGGCCACTTCCGGCAGGAGGCCGGGATCGTGGAGGAGCACAGGGGTAGCAGGAAGTGACGTGTCCGCTCCCAGCATGGAACGCCTACCGGCCTCCTGCAGGCTGGTCTGGGCCTGGGTGCTGTAATAGTGCGACGGGTAGTCAGCGAGCACGCGTTGATACAGACGCAGCGCCGTGTTCTGAGAGCCTCCCTGGTGGGCCGCCCGCGCCTGCCAGTAAAGCACCCGGGGGAGCAACAATGAGCGCGGGAAATGCTGCTCAAAGCCTTGCCAAAGGGTGATCGCAGGCTGGTAGTGATGCTGGCGATACTGCAGCCAGCCGGCCTGCCATAGGCTGGCCTCGGCATGGTCATGGGTGGGAAAATCCTGCGCCAGGCGTTGATACAGCTCGATGGCCCTGGCCAGGTCTTGCCGCTCTTCCTGGAGGCGGGCCAGCGCCCACAGGGTTTTGGCAGTCCAGGGCAGGGTCGGGGGCTGGGCCAACCCCATCTCATACGCTTGCAGGCTGTTGGCGAACTGGTTTTGCCGTTGATAGACAATCCCCAGCAGATAGTACGCTTCGGCCAGATGCGCCCCTTGCGGATAACGCCGCAGCACCTCCTGGAGCACGGCGCTGGCCTCCGCCAGGCGCCCGCGACGGACCTCCACCGCGCCGCGTTTCAGGAGTACGTTGCGGACGAGCGCTTCGGGTTGCGCGAAGGTGGCGAGAGTGGCCAGGCGGGCGTCGATTTCCTCCCAGAGCTGTCCCTCCGCCAGGCGATCAAGGCTGGCCAGGAGTTGCTCTGGGTCTGGTTGGGGACGTTGCGTTTCGGGAAGTTGCGCCAGGAGCTCGCGGCGGTGGCGCAAGGCTGCCACCGCCTGCCGGTCACGGGGATACGACTCACCCAGGCGCTGCAAGGTCTGCGCCGCCAGTGCGAGTTCACCGCGATCTTCGTACACCTGGCCGAGGAAAACCATGGCTTCGGGGCGGCTAGGATGGTCCGCGGTATCGCCGAGAAGACGTTCCAGCGTGGCACGTGCCGCGGCAGATTGCCCCAGCCGGTGCTGGGTCCGCGCTAGCAGCAGCTGGCTCTCAGGCAGCAGACGGCTGAACGGACAGCGCTCTGCCAGGGTGGTGACGATTTTCTGCAGCGTCGGTAACAGGTCGTGGGCCGCATCGTACTGCACCATTTCCCAGGCGGCATAGTCTGCCAGGGGTGGATAGCCCTGCCACACCCGCTCAAAAGCCTGCTGCGCCGATTCAGGACTGAGCAATTTTTGGGCCAGCGTGCCGCGCACAAACCATAACCGTGCCAGCGCCGGGGGCATGGAGCGGCCACCCTCCAGCTCGCCGATGGCCTCCAGCGCCTGCTGCCAGGCCTCTTGCTGCATCAACCCCAGGGCTTGCGCCAAGCGTTGCTCGTACGGTACCGTCTGTGCGGTACCGCATCCCAGAAGCAAGCCCAGCAGAATGCCTGTCCAGACAACCCCTTGCACGCACCACAACATATCTCTCTCCCGCTCGCCCGCATGCAGGATGCGCTCCAGATGATCCTCAGGACGTTCTTATGGGACGTTCCTATGGAAGGATACCTGGGAGACCCCTGGGGTGCAACAGCACCCACAGCGCTCGTCGCGTGGAGGGAGGGGAAGGTTAGACAAGTCATGCTATGCCTGGAGCAGCACGAACTGGCTCGGCGCCCCTGCGAGTGGTCGGCCATCAGGATCAATCACCGACTCGACCCCTGCCCCGCGCAGCCCTGCCGGGGCGTTGGCAAACCACGGGCGACCGCAGGCATTGTTCGGCCGCCGTGAGAGGCCAGGGCCCTCCTGGCAGCCCTGGCCTGAGCCGCCCTTACGCCTCGGGTTCTATACCAAGCTCCCGTAACCGTGCCGCCAGGCGTTCGGCTTGCTGTTGGGCTTGCTGGCGCATGACGCGTTCCTGGTCGGCCCGCTGGCGTTCTTGCTCGGCCCGCTGGCGTTCCTGCTCGGCCCGCTCGGCCCCTGTCAACAGCATCTGCCCGTCCCGATCACGCCAGCGCAGCCAGGTGTCTTCACGGTCCTCGAACTTGCCCTGCCACAGCAGCAGGCCCAGCTCCACCCCCGGCAGCCACATGTCCTGGAGTGCAGCGGCATTGCCGGGGTGCAGGGCATACACCCGCAACACCTGATCGCTCAACTGCTTGGTCGGGTCATACAGGACGTAGTACGACACCCCCATACGGGCATAGGTGCGCAGTTTCACGTCCGCTTCCCCGCCAACGGTGTTGGACACCAACTCCAGCACCACCTCAGGCGGCTTGCCGTATTCCCAGATCATGTACGAACGATGCCGCTTGGTCCAGATGTCCACGGGCAGCTCGACATCGAGGCTGACCAGGACATCCGGCACCAGGGGCGGCTGATTGATGCCATAGAACAACCCGACATTGGCCAGAGCAATAAAGGGACGCCCGTCACTGGGCCCGGTCCACGAGGCATACAAACTCTCGGTCAGCAGCCGTTGTTGCTTCTCGCAGTAGATGTTGTCCACGGGCGTAGCGTCCTCGGTCACGAGATGGTCAACCTGCGGCCAATCTTCGGGTTTGAGCGGGCCGATGGGTTCCTCGCAGCGCTGCAACTCTTCGGCAGTTGGTGGCGGTTGGCGTAAGAACGGGGCGTCGAAGGGTTGTTTATCCCGGTCTGGCGTAGAGGATGAAGTAGCCATGGGATCTCCTCCATGGGTCCACACGTCTAACAGTCGTGTCAGAGTATACCCCAACCGTCGCGTCGTCTCACGGCAGGGTCAGGCGCAGCGCTCTCTCTTCCCCTCAGGCTGGCACAATCTTCCCCAGGACGACCGCCCGCTGCGCCCCCGTCGCCCCAGGAATATTGGTGGGCTGGCCGTGTACCGTGGCGTGCGCGAGCAGCGCAAACAGGATAGCCTCCAGCGCCTCATTGGGATAGCCATAGGTTTCTGGGGTCGTCACCGGACATGGCTGTATACCCTCGTGCAGCAGGCGCATCAATTCTGCGTTATAGACTCCCCCACCGCAGACAAGCACTTCGGCAATCGTCCAGCGCGGCCAGATGAAGCGTTGGTAGTTGAGCAGGATCGAGGCGGCGGTGAAGGCCGTGCAGGTCCGCACGACGTCAGCGGGTGACAACCCGAAGGCGCCGGCGCGCTCCAGCACGGTGCGCAGCAGCGTCTGGCCAAACACCTCACGCCCGGTGGCTTTGGGAGGAGGCTGGGCGATGAAAGGGTGGGCGAGTAAAGCGGTGAGCAGCTCCTGGTGCACATGGCCCTGCGCCGCCATCTGACCCCCGGCATCGTAGTGTTGCTGGCCGCCGCTGAAGTGGCGTAACGCCTCATCAATGAGCATATTCCCCGGACCGGTATCGAACGCCAGCAGATCCTGCATGTCAGGGGCAGCCAGGACCGTGACATTGGCGATACCGCCGATATTTTGCACCAGTTTCGGACGCTGCGGATCAGCGAAGAGCAGGTAGTGCCCGTAGGGTGCCAGGGGTGCCCCGAGCCCCCCGGCGGCCATGTCGCGGGGACGAAAATCCGCCACGGTGGTGATCCCGGTGCGTTCAGCAATGATGCAGGGCTCGCCAATCTGCAAGGTCGAGGCGCGCCGCAGTGGCGCATTGGACGTTTCCGGGATATGATAAATTGTCTGCCCATGTGAACCAATGAGATCGATCTGGTCGAGAGGCAGACCAGCCATACGAGTGACGGCCATGGCCGCCTCAGCGAAGCACTCGCCAAGGGTAAAGTTCAAGTGGCAAATAAGATCAACACTGCTGCTATCCGGATATGACGCCGCTAGAATTTGCGCCCGTAGTGCGGCATCGTATGGGTAGGTTGCATGGGCCAGGACATGGACCTGGGTTGCCAGGCCGTGGCCCTGGATCTCCACCAGCGCCGCATCAACTCCATCGGCGGAGGTACCTGACATCAGACCGATTACGCGTTGCACTGCTGGTATCTCTGTACTCGTCCCTCGCATGACGACACTGTGACAAATCTCTGCGGCAGTTGTCAAGAGGAGGAAACGCTTGACATCCCATGGCACACCACGTATCCTGCGCCAGGTTGATAGTCCGGGCGAGCAGAGTGAGAACCTCACGGATTGCAGGGAGGACCGGACACTGATGACAGGCACGCAACGGCGAGCGGCAGGCCGGCGTCGGCCGCAGCCCCTCGATATCGGCTTACCACTGCTACCAGTACGTGACATTGTGGTGTTTCCCTACATGGTGGTGCCATTGCCCGTAGGCCGTGAGGCCTCGGTGCGGGCCGTCGAGAGCGCTTTCAACGCCGACCGCCAGCTAGTATTGGTGACGCAACGTCAAGGGGCGGTCGAAGAGCCTGAACCAGACGACCTCTATCGCGTTGGCACGGTGGCCTCGATTCTGCGTATGTTGAAACTGCCTGATGGACGCCTGCGACTCCTGGTGCAGGGCCACATGAAAGTGCGTATCCATGCATACATGCAACTCCAGCCATACTGGCGTGCGCGTTGCGAGACCCTCGAAGAGACCGGGAATGTGGCGGCGTCGGCGCTGGAGCTCGAGGCGCTGATGCAGCATACCCGCGCGCAGCTTGAGCATCTGCTGTCCATGGAGAAACTCATCCCGCCCGACGTCCTGATCCTGGCGGACAGTGGCAAAGCACCTGGGCGTCTGGCTGACGCGATTCTGGCCAACCTGGGGCTAGGAGTCGAGGAGGCCCAGGCGTTGTTGGAGCTCCCGGATCCGATCCGTCGGCTGCACCGGGTCGGAGAACTGCTGCACAAAGAACTGGAAATGATGGCCGTGCAGCGCAAAATTGAGTCTGAAGTGCAGGAGGAAATTGGCAAGATCCAGCACGAATTCTTTCTGCGCGAGCAGCTCAAGGCGATTCAGAAAGAGCTGGGCGAGATGGATGCCCCGACTGCCGACCTGCTGGCTCTCAGGGAGTGCATTGACCAGGCCGACCTGCCGGGCACAGTCGAACAGGAATGCCGCAAGCAACTGGCGCGGCTGGAGCGCCTGCATCCTGAGGCGGCTGAGGCCAGTATGGTGCGCAGCTACCTCGAGTGGCTGGTGGAGCTGCCCTGGACCGTCACGACTACCGACCATCTCGACTTGCGCGAGGCGCGGCGTGTGCTGGACGAAGACCACTACGGTCTAGAGCAAGTCAAGGAGCGTATCCTCGAATACCTGGGCGTGTGCAAGCTCAAGGAGCATATGAAGGGACCTATTCTCTGTTTTGTGGGTCCCCCAGGGGTGGGCAAGACCTCGCTGGGGCAGTCGATTGCGCGCGCCTTGGGGCGCAAATTCGTACGCCTCTCCCTGGGCGGGATCGGAGACGAGGCCGAAATTCGTGGGCACCGGCGCACGTACGTGGGGGCGTTGCCCGGGCGCATTGTGCAGGGCATGCACCAGGCGGGATCGGCGAACCCTGTGTTCATGCTCGACGAGGTGGACAAACTTGGAGCGG
>WNGG01022526.1_pt1 | contig 12594 bp, 9 predicted proteins | sample 5400661 | NCBI WGS metagenome assembly WNGG01 (sample SAMN13153372, study PRJNA577476) | soil metagenome | isolation source: 100 cm soil or saprolite under Garry oak tree replicate 1 | place: USA:California | collected 2016-06-15 | reverse complement strand
GGACCGGCTGCTTGGCCGGCCGGTGGCGATCAAGGTCCTGCGTAGCCAGTACGCCAGCGACCCGGCGTTCCTGGAGCGCTTCCGCCGCGAGGCGCAGGCGGTGGCGGCGCTGTCGCACCCCAACATCGTGGCGATCTACGACACCGGCATGGAGGACGCCACGCCCTTCATCGTGATGGAGTACGTGCAGGGGCGCACCCTCAGGGACGCCATCCGCGACGAGGGCGCCCTGCCGGCCTTCCGCGCCGCCGAGATCGGCGCCCAGGTGGCCGCCGCGCTCGGCGTCGCGCACCTGCGCGGCCTGGTCCACCGTGACGTCAAGCCCGGCAACGTGATGCTGACCGCCGACGGCACCGCCAAGGTGATGGACTTCGGCATCGCCCGGATCGAGACTGCCAGCCCCCTCACCCAGCCCGCCGCCGTGGTCGGCACCGCCCAGTACATCTCGCCCGAACAGGCCGAGGGCAGGACGGTCGACGGCCGCAGCGACATCTACTCCCTGGGCTGCGTCCTCTACGAGATGCTCACCGGGCAGGTCCCGTTCACCGGCCCGACCCCGGTCGCGATCGCCTACCGGCACGTGCAGGACCAGGTGATCCCGCCGCGGCTGCTGAACCCGAACGTCCCGGCGGCGCTGGAGGCGGTGTGCCTCAAGGCGATGGCCAAGGCGCCCGACGACCGCTACCAGACCGCCGCGCAGCTCAGCGCCGACCTAGCGCGGCTGGGGAGCGCGCCGCTGTTCGCGGCCAACGGCCCGGCAGGCGCCGGCGCGGCCGAGATGGCCACCCAGTACATCCCGCCGGCGCCGGTGGGCCCGCTGACGGCGGGGCCTGCGGAGACCCAGGTACTCAGCTCGCAGATCCCGATCGGCTCCAGCCGGGCTGCCCGCTACGCCGACAGCGCCACCATCGGCACGCCGTCCCGCCCCCGCAGAGGCCGCTTCGCGTTGCTGCTGGCACTCGGCCTGCTGTTCACGGCGGGGCTCACGATCGCGGTCGCGTCGATGGCGATCAGGTCGCTGTCGCCCAACACCACCGCCACGACCACAGCGGCAGCGGCGGCCCCCCCGTTGGCGGAGTCGTCGACCACCAACACGCCGATCACCAGTAGCGGCGGCCCGCTGGTCGCCTCCTCCACCACCCCCAGTGTCACCAGCACCCCGCCGACGACCGCTCCGACCAGCACCACCGGGAACGGCCTGGTCACGGTCCCGAACGTGTTCGGCCAGCGGGAGCAGAACGCTCGGACTAGGCTGGAGCAGCTCGGGTTCCAGGTGACCGAGTTCAACATCCCAACCCGCCCCAGGAACGCCGGCCGGGTCCTCCAGGAGTCTCCTCGCCCGGGCACGCAGCGGCCGAGCGGCTCGACGGTCACCCTCGGGATCGGCCGCTCCGGCCCGATCCCATAGGCAACTCCCACAGGCCTGCATCGCTTTGGTAACTCCTTTGCTTGTCTTGGAACCTTCGCGTGGTCTGGGAGCGTCGTAGGGGTCGTACGGACAAAACCGTCCTGTCCCCGGTGGTGGATGACTGCCAGCAGGACGATCGTCCGTGGGGGAGGGAGCCATGTCCCGTCGCATCCTGCTCGCCGGGTTGGTGCTGGCGTGCGGGCTGGCGCTGACGGCCGCACCGACCGTCGCCGGCGCCAGTCCCGCCAAGCTGTCACCCGGCAAGATCAAGCTGCAGGCCCTGTCGCAGGGGGCCAAGACCTGGTGGGCGGGCAAGCCGTCGCCAGGGACGGCCGCCGGTCCGCGCAAGGGCGCCTCGCTGTCGTTCGGCAGCAACGTCGACGCCAACAACCCTGCCAAGGACCTGGCCGCCGGCCAGTCCGAGACCGCCATCGCCGCCTCCGGCCAGCACGTCCTGGCCGCCTGGAACGACATCTCCGGGGCGCTGGTGCTGCCCAGCAACCAGGTGACGGCCTCCGTCACCGGCGTCGGCTACTCGGCGAACGGCGGCAAGAGCTTCACCGACCTCATCGGCCTGCCCAACAACAACAGCAACGAGCAGTGGTTCGGCGACCCGACCGTGGCGGCAATCGACAGCAGCCACTTCATCGTCGGCAGCCTCTACTTCCCGCCCTTCGCCACCCTCGACTGCACCCGGCCGGCCGAGTTTGACATCGCCGTGTCGGTGGCGACCATCGGCGCGGGCAACAAGGTGACCTTCACCAACCCGATCGTGGCGGTCCACGGCGCCGACCTCTGCGTGCTGTTCAACTCGCCCAACCCACCGCCGGACGCCGCCCAGCCCGACAAGGACTTCCTCTCCTTCGACGCCAAGACCCGCACCCTGTCGCTGTCGTACACCCGCTTCTTCTTCGGCTTCGGTGGCCAGAGCGGCACCGGCCAGATCGAGTTGGTCCGCGCCCACGTCCCAGCCGACCCGGCGGCCCTGACCGCCGCCAGCTTCAGCCACCCGATCGTGGTCTGGCCCGAGGAGCCGACCGTGGTCAACCAGGGCGCCTACCCGGCGGTCGCGCCGGGCGGTGACACCTACCTCGCCTGGGAGCGCAACTTCGAGACTAATCTGGGCTTCAACGGCGACCCCTACGTCTACATCCAGGCCGCCCGCGTGCCGGCCGGGGCGACCAGCCCGTCGGTCGGCGGTCCAGCCCACCCGGTGGTGGTGACCAAGGGGCAGAAGAACTCCAGCCCGGCCGGCGGGGTGAAGTCCCTGGATGGCGTGTTCATCTCCGGCTACAACCGCGGCATCGGCCAGGACTTCCCACGGATCGCGGTGGACGCGCCCCTCGGCAAGGTCCTGGTCGAGTGGAACGACGCCAGCCTGCACCCGCTCGGCGACATCTTCCTGCGTAGTCTGTCCCTCGGCCTCGGCAGCCCCGGCGCGATCGCCAAGGTCAACGACGACAACGGGTTCGCGCTGCACTTCCTGCCGGCGGTGAGCGTCCGCGCCGACGGCTCGGTTGCCAGCTCCTGGTACGACCGGCGGGTGGCTGGGCCTAACTCCACCCTAACCGACTATTTCGCCGATGTGCGCAAAAGCCCGACGGCCAACGCCAAGGACTTCCGCGTGACCACCGGCGCGACCGACTGGAACGCCACCTCCAGCCTGATCGCTCCCAACTTCGGCGACTACACCGACAACGCCTCAAGCGGTACGATGACCTATTTCACCTGGTCAGACGGCCGCATCGGCGTCCCGCAGCCGTTCGTCGACCACCACTGACCACCCAGGCGAGCGCCCGGCGAGAATCCCTCGCTGGGCGCTCGCTCGTATGCGCCAACTTGACACCGCCAGTACCATTCCAAGGAGTCGTCCACCCCACAGGAGACCGAATGTCCTGTAGCAGCGTCCTCGTACTTATTTCGTAGCGCGAACCCAACGCCGGGTTCGCGCAGCCTCCTACGCCAATTGGCAGGAGGTTTTTTTGTTGCCCGGCAACCGCAACCGCGAACGCCACCCAACACAGGAGTAGGGAGTCGTCTTGAAGGTCACCGGAGCCCAGGCGCTGGTCCGCAGCCTGGAGCGATGTCAGGTCGAGGTTGTGTTCGGGATCCCCGGGGGCGCGATCCTCCCCGCCTACGACCCGCTGCGGGAGTCCAGCGTCCGCCACATCCTCTGCCGCCACGAGCAGGGCGCCGGACACGCCGCCGAAGGGTACGCGTGGGCGACCGGCAAGGTCGGCGTCTGCATGGCTACCAGCGGCCCCGGCGCCACCAACCTGGTCACCGCCCTGTCCGATGCCTACATGGACTCGGTGCCGGTGGTCGCGATCACCGGGCAGGTCGGCACCAAGGTGATCGGCTCCGACGCCTTCCAGGAGTGCGACACCACCGGCATCACCCTGCCGGTGACCAAGCACAACGAGCTGGTGCTCCACCCGGAGAGGATCCCCGGCGCGGTCGCCGAGGCCTTCTACATCGCCGCCAGCGGCCGCCCCGGCCCAGTGCTGGTCGACATCCCCAAGGACGTGCTGCAGGCGAGCACCGAGTTTACCTGGCCGCAGACCCTGGACCTGCCCGGCTACCGGCCCACCGTCAAACCCCACGCCAAGCGCGTGCGGGAGGCCGCCGCGCTGCTGCGCGAGGCACGCCGCCCGGTGCTCTACGTCGGCGGCGGCGTCATCAAGGCCAACGCCCACGAGGCCCTGGCCGAGCTGGCCGAGCTGGTGCAGGCGCCGGTCACCACCACCCTGATGGCCCGCGGCGCCTTCCCCGACACTCACCCGCTGGCGCTCGGCATGCCCGGCATGCACGGCAACTTCGCCGCGGTTGCTGCGCTGCAGGAGGCCGACCTGATCATCGCGCTGGCCGCCCGCTTCGACGACCGCGTCACCGGCGACCTGAAGACCTTCGCGCCCAAGGCCAAGATCGTCCACGCCGACGTCGACCCCGCCGAGATCGGCAAGAACCGCACCGCCGACGTGCCCATCGTCGGCGACATCAAGCTGGTGCTGGAGGAGCTGGTCGCCGCCTACCGCGCGATCCTGGCCGAGCAGGGCCCCGGCGACACGGCCGCCTGGCGGCATGCCACCGACCAGTGGAAGCAGCGCTTCCCCTACCGCTACGACCAGCAGCCCGGCGGCCCCCTGAAGCCGCAGTACGTGGTCGACCGGGTCTCGGCGCTGACCGGCGGCGACGCCATCGTGGTGGCCGGCGTCGGCCAGCACCAGATGTACGCCTCCCAGCACATCCAGTTTTCGAGGCCGCGCTCCTGGATCAACTCCGGCGGCGCCGGGACCATGGGGTTCGCGGTGCCCGCCGCGATGGGCGCCAAGGTCGGCCGCCCGGACGAGCTGGTGGTCGCGATCGACGGCGACGGCTGCTTCCAGATGACCGCGCAGGAGCTGGCCACCTGCACCATCGAGCGGATCCCCATCAAGGTGCTGATCCTCAACAACGGCCACCTCGGCATGGTGCGCCAGTGGCAGGAGCTGTTCTACGACGAGCGCTACTCCGAGGTGCACCTCGGCTTCGACTGGCCCGACTACGTCAAGCTCGCCGAGGCCTACGGCGGCGTGGGGCTGCGCTGCGAGCGGCCCGAGGACGTCGACACCACCCTTGAGAAGGCCCTGGCGGTCGAGGACGTGCCCGCGGTGGTGGACTTTCGGGTGGACCAGCACGAAGGCGTGTTCCCGATGGTCCCCGCCGGCCAGCCCAACGACTCGATCATCCTCGGCCCGGAGTTCTCCCCCGAGGAGCAGGCCGCCGCGACCCGCCGGGAGGTGCGCGCCCAATCATGAGCACGCATACGATTTCCGTGCTGGTGGAGAACAAGCTGGGTGTTCTCGCCCGCATCTCCAACCTGTTCAGCCGGCGCGGCTTCAACATCGACTCGCTGGCGGTCGGGCCGACCGAGGACGAGACCATCAGCCGCATGACCATCGTGGTCGACTGCGCCGACAACCCGCTGGAGCAGGTCGTCAAGCAGCTCAACAAGCTGATCAACGTGCTCAAGATCGTCGAGCTGGAGCGGCCCCGCTCGGTCGAGCGCGAGCTGGCGCTGGTCAAGGTCAAGGCCGACCCGGCCCTGCGCTACCAGATCATTGAGCTAACCGAGATGTTCCGCGCCAAGATCGTGGACGTGGCGCCGGAGTCCCTCACCATCGAAGCCACCGGCAGCCCCGACAAGATCGCGGCGATGCTGGAGATGCTGGAGGGCTACGGCATCCGCGAGCTGGTCCGCACCGGCCGTATCGCCCTGGCCCGCGGCAACAAGGGGATCGTCGACCGCGCCCTCAAGCTGCGGTCAGCCTGAACGCCAATGGCAACGCCAACGACGGATGAAGGATCGACCAGAGGAGGTCATGCAGCGATGGCCACGGTCTACTACGACGACGACGCCGACTTGGGCCTGGTGCAGTCCCGCAAGATCGCGGTGCTCGGCTACGGCTCCCAGGGCCACGCCCACGCCCTGTCCCTCAAGGACTCCGGCTGCGAGGTCCGCGTCGGCCTCCATGAGGGCTCCCGCAGCCGCGCCAAGGCCGAGGCCGCCGGTCTCACCGTGACCACCCCGGCCGAGGCGAGCGCCTGGGCCGACCTGATCATGGTGCTGGTGCCCGACACCGTGCAGCGCCAGGGCACCCCCGTGCTGGTCGCGGTCGCCCAGGACGCCACCGGCAAGGCCTGGGAGCTGGCCAAGTCCTACGCCCGCGCGATTGGCGGCACCAAGGCCGGCGCCCTGGTCACCACCTTCCAGGAGGAGACCGAGACCGACCTGTTCGGCGAGCAGGTGGTGCTGTGCGGCGGCATCAGCGCGCTGGTCCAGGCCGGCTTCGACACCCTGGTGGAGGCGGGCTACCAGCCCGAGTCCGCCTACTTCGAGTGCCTCCACGAGCTGAAGCTGATCGTCGACCTCATGTACGAGGGCGGCCTCTCGTGGATGCGCTACTCGGTTTCGGACACCGCCGAGTACGGCGACTACACCCGCGGGCCGCGCATCATCAACGACGCCACCCGCGCCGAGATGCGCCGCATCCTCGCCGAGATCCGCTCCGGCGAGTTCGCCCGCGAATGGATCGCCGAGGACGACGCCGGCCGGCCGAACTTCACCCGCCTCCGCGAGGAGGGCCACAACCACCCCATCGAGCGCACCGGCAAGCCCCTGCGCCGCATGATGTCCTGGCTGCGCCGCCCAGAGAGTGAGTAACCCCCACAGCACGTGCCACAAGCAACCGCCCGGAGAATCCGGAGAACCCGGAAAACGACGAAGTAAAGGTAGGCTGGACACAATCCAATGGCCCGAATCCTGATCGCAGAACCGCTGGCCGACGCCGGCGTTGAGATGCTGCGCGCCCGCCACCAGGTCGACGCCCGCCAGACGATGACCCGCGAGCAGCTGCTCGCGGCCGTCGCCGAGGTGGACGCCCTGGTGGTGCGCTCGGCCACCACCGTCGACGCCGAGGTGCTGGAGGCGGGCCGCAACCTCAAAGTGGTCGGCCGGGCCGGGATCGGCCTGGACAACGTGGACGTGGACACCGCGACCCGCCTCGGGATCGTGGTGGTCAATGCGCCGCAGTCCAACGTCATCTCGGCCGCCGAGCACACCATCGCGCTGATCCTCGCCCAGGCCCGCAACATCCCCCAGGCCGACCAGGCGCTGCGGGAGGGCCGCTGGGAGCGCTCCCGCTTCCAGGGCACCGAGCTCCACGGCAAGACGCTCGGCATCGTCGGCCTCGGCCGCGTCGGCACGCTGGTCGCCCAGCGGCTGCTTGCCTTCGGCATGCGGCTGCTCGCCTTCGACCCGTTCGTCAGCCGCGAGCGTGCTGCCCAGCTCGGCGTCGAGCTGGGCAGCCTGTCGCAGGTGCTCACCCAGGCCGACATCGTCACCGTGCACCTGCCCAAGACCCCCGAGACCGTCGGCCTGATCGGCGAGGCGCAGCTCAGCGCCATGAAGCCGGGCGCGCGGCTGGTCAACACCGCCCGCGGCGGCATCGTCGACGAGGCCGCCCTGGCCAAGGCGGTCGAGTCCGGCCACCTCGGCGGCGCCGCCCTGGACGTGTTCGCCGAGGAGCCAACCACCGAGAGCCCCCTGTTCCACCTGGGCAGCGCGGTGGTGACCCCGCACCTCGGGGCCTCCACCGCCGAGGCGCAGGACAAGGCCGGCGTCACCATCGCCGAGCAGCTCCTGCTCGCCCTCGATGGGCAGTTCGTGCCGAACGCGGTCAACGTGGACGCCGGCCCGGTCCCGGACGCGCTGCGGCCGTTCCTGCCCCTGGCCGAGAAGCTGGGCCGCCTCTACACGGCCCTGGCCGGCGGCGGGCCGACCGGCCGCGGCAGCGCGCTTGGCGGCGGTGGCAGGCTCCACATCGAGTACGCGGGCGAGCTGGCCGACCAGGACACCCGCATCCTCAACCTGGCCGTCCTCAAGGGGATGTTCGCGCCGGTCGTCCACGAGCCGGTCACCTTCGTGAACGCGCCGCTGCTGGCCGCCGAACGCGGCATCGACCTGACCGAGACCAGGACCCGCCACAGCAAGGACTGGGTGAACCTGATCCACCTGTCCGGCGAGGGCTCGCGCGGCCCCGTGGGCGTCTCCGGCACCACCGTCGGCGGCCACGACGCCGAGCGGCTGGTCGCCGTCAACGGCATCCCCATCGACATGGCCCCCGCCGACCACATGGCGTTCCTGTTCTACGAGGACCGGCCCGGCGTGATCGGCAGGGTCGGGACCGTTCTCGGCCAGGCTGGGGTGAACATCGCCAGCATGCAGGTCGGCCGCCGCAAGCAGGGCGGCGAGGCGCTGATGGCGCTGACCGTGGACGCCGGCATCCCCGACGGCGTCCTCGACGGGGTGATCGCCGAGATCGGTGCCCACGACGGCACCTTCATCCACCTGCACGAGTCGCTGCGGCCCAACCAGCCGCACCGCGACTCGGACACCGCGGGAGCGGGCGCATGACCCAGACGACCTCTGGCGCTGCGTCGATCCTCCTGCTCCTTTGCCGCCGTGGGGCGGCATCGTGCCTGCCGCCTCACGGAGACGCTGAGGTCCGACGGCGCACCGGAAGAGGAGCAGGAACGAGACGGCAGACAGCCAGAGGAGGCTCGCGGTGTCAGACCGCATCGTCATCTTCGACACAACACTGAGGGACGGGGAGCAGGCCCCCGGCATCAACCTGAACGCCAAGGCGAAGCTGGAGATCGCCGAGCAGCTCGCGCGGCTGGGCGTTGACATCATCGAGGCCGGCTTCCCGGTTGCGAGCCAGGGCGACTTCGAGGCGGTCCGGGCGATCGCCCGCGGCGTCCACGGCCCGGTGATCGCCGGGCTGTCCCGCACCCAGATCGCCGACGTTGACCGCTGCTGGGAGGCGGTCCGCGACGCCGGCCACGGCCGCATCCACGTGTTCATCTCCACCAGCCCAAGCCACATGGAGCACATGCTGCGCATGGCCCCCCACGAGGTCGTGGCCGCCACCCGCGCGGCGGTGGCACGCGCCCGCGAGCACACCGAGGACGTGGAGTTCAGCCCCCAGGACGCCACCCGCACCCCCATGGAGTTCCTGCTGGAGGTCCTCCAGGTCGCGGTCGAGGCCGGCGCCACCACCCTGAACATCCCCGACACCGTCGGCTACGCCATCCCTGACGAGTTCGCCGCGATGATCCGCGAGATCCGCGACCAGGTCGGTGGCGACTACGTCATCTCCTGCCACTGCCACAACGATCTGGGCCTGTCCACCGCCAACTCCCTGGCGGCAGTGCAGGCAGGAGCACGCCAGGTCGAGGTCTGCGCCAACGGCATCGGCGAGCGCGCCGGCAACGCCGCCCTCGAAGAGGTGGTGATGGGCCTCCGGATCCGCAACCAGCACTTCGGCGGCCCGGTCACCGGCATCAACACCGAGGAGCTGGTGCGCACCTCGCGGCTGGTATCGCGCCTGACCGGCTACCCGGTGCAGTTCAACAAGGCGGTGGTCGGCAAGAACGCCTTCGCCCACGAGTCCGGCATCCACCAGCACGGCGTGCTCGCCAACCGGGCCACCTATGAGATCATCGACGCCCGCGAGGTCGGCCAGGAAGCCGCCCAGATCGTGCTGGGCAAGCATTCCGGCCGCCACGCGGTCTCCGACGCCCTCAAGAAACTCGGCTTCGAGCTGGACAAGCCCGACCTGGACCGTGCCTTCACCCGTTTCAAGGAGCTGGCCGACAAGAAGCCCCGCATCACCGACGCCGACCTGGAGGCGATCGTCACCGACGAGCTGCTGGTGGACGAGGAGGCCTATGGCTTCGTCGGCCTCCAGGTCGCTGGCGGCTCGGTGATGTCGCCGACCGCGACCGTGCGGGTCTCGTTTGACGGCGGCGTCATCGAGGAGTCGGCGCTCGGCGACGGCATGGTCGACGCCGCCTGCGCCGCCATCGCCAAGGCGGTCGGCGTTGACGCCGCCCTGATCGAGTTCAACGTCTCCGCGGTCACCGGCGGCACCGACGCGCTCGGCGAGGTGACCGTCCAGGTCGAGGCGCAGAGCGGCCCCGCCGCCGGTACGCGAGTAAGCGGGCGCGCCGTCGCCACCGACATCGTGGAGGCCTCGGCGCGCGCCTACCTGCAAGCCGTCAACAAGCTTGCCCGCCGGCCGGTCCCGGCAGCGGCACCAGCACCAGAACCGGGAGTTCCAGCATGACCCGCAGGCCCGCATCTACCAGAGCCCAGCACCACGACGAGGCCCATGCCGCCATGGCGCGCGTGTTTGGCGTCGGCGTCAGCGTCGACTCCAGTTTCACGACCGGCGACGGCGCCGCTTGGACGTCCACCGCGCCCGAACCGGGAGCGGAGGACGCCGAACGCCGCGCCGCCTTGGGACGAGTCTTCGGAACGGAGGTCTGAGACAACGATGAACATGAGCGGTAGTCGCGCCTACACCGTCGCGTGCGTCCCCGGGGACGGCATCGGCCCGGAGGTCATCGCTGAGGCGCGCAAGGCGGTCGACGCGGCTGCCGCGCGCCTCGGCTTCGAGGTCGACTGGGTCGCCTACGACCTCGGCGCCGACCGCTACCTGCGCACCGGGGAGGTCCTGCCCGACACCGTGCTCAAGGAGTTCGGCGGCGTCGACGCGATCCTGCTCGGTGCGGTGGGGCGGCCCGACGTCCCGCCAGGGGTGCTGGAGCGCGGGCTGCTATTGCGCCTGCGCTTCGAGCTGGACCTCTACGTCAACCTGCGGCCGGTCAAGCTCTACCCTGGGGTGGTGACGCCGCTTGCCGGCCGCGGGCCGGGCGACATCGACGCCCTGGTGATCCGCGAGAACACCGAAGGTCCCTATGTCGGCGCCGGCGGGGTCGCCCACCGGGACCGGCCCGCCGAGGTCGCCACCGAGGTCTCCCTCAACACCCGCGCCGGGGTGGAGCGCTGCATCCGCTACGCCGCCGCCCGCGCGCTGGAGCGCTCCGGCCGCCTCACCCTGGTCCACAAGACCAACGTGCTGGTCCACGCCGGCGACCTGTGGTCGCGGGCCGCCAAGCAGGTGGCCGTCGAGACCGGCGTGCGCCTCGACTACTGCCACGTCGACGCCGCCTGCCTCTACCTGGTCAACGACCCCGGCCGCTTCGACGTGCTCGTCACCGACAACCTCTTCGGCGACATCATCACCGACCTCGGCGCCGCCATCGCCGGCGGCCTCGGCACCGCCGCCAGCGCCAACCTCAACCCTGCCCATACCGGCCCGTCACTGTTCGAGCCGGTGCACGGCTCCGCGCCCGACATCGCCGGCACCGGCAAGGCGAGCCCGGTCGCGGCGGTGCTGTCGGCCGCACTGCTGCTGGAGCATCTTGGCGAGCGCGACGCCGCCACGGCGCTGGAAACGGGGGTGATGGCGGCACTGCCCGACGCTGCGCGATACTCGACCCGAGAGCTTGGGGACCAGATCGCCGCCGCCGTATCGGGGCAGGCGACGATTTCCTGACCCCTGCCCTGCAACGGCGCAGCGCGGCTCTCAGCGCGCGGCCAAGGAGGAACCTACCGATGCCGATCGAAAAGACCAGCAAGATCTGGATGGACGGCGACTACGTCGACTGGGACCAGGCGACCGTCCACGTCCTCACCCCGTCCCTGCACTACGGCTGGGGGGTCTTCGAGGGTATCCGCGCCTACGACACGCCGCACGGCTCCGCCATCTTCCGGCTCACCGACCACATGAAGCGGCTGTTCCGAAGCGCCAAGATCTACCACATGGAACCGCCGGTCTCCCTGGAGGGCGCCGTCAAGGTCACCAAGGACCTGGTCGCCATGAACGGGGTGCAGGCCTGCTACATCCGCCCGATCGTCTACCTCGGCTACGGCGAGATCGGCCTCAACCCCCTCACCAGCCAGGTCAGCATGGCCATCGCCTGCTGGCCCTGGGGCGCCTACCTCGGCGAGGACTCGTTCCAGACCGGCGTGCGGGTCAAGGTCTCGTCCTGGCGGCGCCTGGACCCCAACATCATCCCGCCCGCTGCCAAGGCCACCGGCCAGTACCTCAACTCCTCCCTTGCCAAGGCCGAGGCCGTCAAGGCCGGCTACGACGAGGGCATCCTGCTCAACACCAGCGGCCACGTCACCGACGGCTCCGGCGAAAACCTGTTCGTGGTGCGCGACGGGGCCCTGATCACGCCGCCGCCGTCCGCCGGCTGCCTTGAGGGCATCACCCGCGCCAGCATCCTCCAGATCGCCGCCGACGAGGGCATCCCGGTGCGCGAGGCCGACCTCGTGCGCACCGACCTGTACCTGGCCGACGAGGCATTCTTCACCGGGACGGCCGCCGAGGTCGTGCCCATCAGGGAGGTGGACGACCGGGTCCTCGGCGACCCGGGTCCGATTACCCGCCGGGTGCAGGAGGTCTTCGCCGCCGCCACCCGCGGGCAGGACGACCGCTACCGCGACTGGCTCGAACCAGTCTCGTAGCCGCCCAGCAACCTCCTGCGTCCCTCCAACTTCTTGAGTTGCGCCGGCGGCCAGCTACGTCCCGGCCGCCGGCACCCACTGCCACACGCCCGACCGGAGGGAAGCAAGCACGTGAAGCCAGCACACGACCGACCAGTACCAGGACCAGTAGAGACCTACGACACCACCCTGCGGGACGGCTCCCAGCAGGTTGGCCTCAACTTCACCGTGGCCGACAAGCTGCGCATCACCCAACTCCTCGACGACCTCGGCGTCGACATCATCG
>WNGG01020235.1_pt1 | contig 12596 bp, 8 predicted proteins | sample 5400661 | NCBI WGS metagenome assembly WNGG01 (sample SAMN13153372, study PRJNA577476) | soil metagenome | isolation source: 100 cm soil or saprolite under Garry oak tree replicate 1 | place: USA:California | collected 2016-06-15 | reverse complement strand
CCTAATGCCTCGCAGCCGAACTGGTGGTGTTCGCGGTAACGACCTGCCTGCGGCTTCTCGCGGCGGAAAAAAGGGCCTATGTAAAAGAGCTTGACGGGCTGCGGCAACTTATAGAGGCCATGCTCCAGGTAGGCCCGTACAGTTCCGGCGGTGCCTTCTGGACGCAGGGTGATATTGGTGCGGTGGCCCTCCTTATCGGGGCGGTCATCGAAACTGTACATTTCATGTTCGACGATATCGGTACCTTCGCCAACGGTGCGATGAAAGACGCCTGTCTCTTCCAGTATGGGCGTTTCGATGCGCCGGTATCCATAGAGCTGGGCTACTTCTGTAGCCGTCTTCCCAACAAAGTGCCAGTAGGGTTGCTCATCAGGCAGGATATCTCTAAATCCTTGCAGTGTCTTATAGCGTTCAGTCACGGTATTATTCATTCTCTCTCCTCTACTTAATATTTATTTGAGAGGCTATTATTATTGTCAGAAGCTTCACGCAGTAATACTGACCTGATCTTGATAATGATAAAACAGAGAATATGTGTAAACCCTGGTAGAGCCTGATTATATTTGTTGGACATGCTGGTTACTTTGCTCTACCTGGGAATGTGAGGCTATTATAGCAGATTAGAATGTAAGGGTGCAATTTAATGTGCTCCCTACATTATACAATCCAATATCCCGTCAAAAACTGCAGGAGCATGAAGCAGAGAACGGCACCTGAGAGGGTGAGGTAGTAGAGGTTAAACTGGCGGTTTTTGCCGATGGCGGCCAGCACAATAAAGGCGGGGAATAGCTCTAATACGAGACGTGAGAGTGAGGCCAGAGGGAAACCGCCCGCCTCAGGGACTAAGAGGGTGAAGAAATAGATGCTGGCGGCGTACAAAGCATAGGCCCAGAGGTCTCTGGAAAACTTCAAGGGACCGATAAAGCAGAGAACTATGAGCAGGAGCATCAATAGACCGGCGCTGAGGTCGATCACATTGTGAATGGTGTCGAAGCTCAGGATGCCGCGCCGCGTGATGATCAGAAATGAGTCGAGCAAACCATGCCAGGGGCCATGTAACTGGCGCAGCCACGAACCCTGCGCGTGTGAGAAGGCCAGCGGGTCACGAAAGCGCAGGTAACAGTAGAGGGCAAAGACACCCAGGCCAGCAGGCATACCGATGCTGGCGAGAATATCAAAGCGCGTGGCTCTCAATTTGAATTGATGTTGCTGCAAGTATTCATAGAAAAAGGGAACGAGTAAGAAAAGTCCGACCGAGCGCGTAAGACTTGCCAGGAAACCAAAAAGGCCGGCCAGCCACCAGTTACCCCTGCGCATATAATAAAAACTGAGCAGAGCCAGGAAGAGAAAGAGTGACTCGTTATAGGCTGCGGCAAAGAAGAAGGCGGTCGGAAATACAGAGAAATAGAGCACGGTACGATAGGCGAGCACGGCATCGAAATCCCGGGCTACCAGGCGATAGAGGACCGTCAGCATACCCAGCCCTGCAAGGTTGGCAATAACGAGGCCCGCTACAAAAGGGTCATGCGTAAGAAAGGCTAAAGCGCGTTCAAGCAGGGGAAAGAGTGGAAAGAAGGCTGTCCGGTAGGGAGCATCATATCCTTTTGTAGCTATTTCTACAAAATGGCCGCTGTCCCAACGATCCCAGGATTTTATTAAAGTGGAAAGAGGCAAAGAATAGAGCGAAAAATTCTTGGGGGTAAAGGCAAACAAGGTTGCCAGGTAGGTGAGGACAAGGAAAACAAGATGGACAGCGATATAAATAGGCAGGATATCTTTCAAAGCGCTCAGCCATGTTGCTGGCCTGGGAGTTGTACCGACAACACCATGTGCGGGTGCATCATTAGATGGTGCTGCTATGTCAGAGGAGTATGTATTTGAACGAACTTCCTGGGTTTGAACCGTGGAAAGTATATCTTTTTCCCCCGTAGAATTGGTAGGAGATTGCATATGTGCTCCGCTCGTAAATTCTATCTCACATCACGTATCACGTACAGTTTAGGACGCTCTTGTTGTGCGGTGGTAACGATTTAGCGAGATTTTCCTATCATCGTTACAAGAATGATGCAGTACTCGTTTCTCATGAGCAGGATTGTTTTTTATCAATGGGCTGTTTTAATTGATGGGAGTTGTTCTTGGCCAATTTATCTGAAGTGCAAACCCCTGTAGAATTGTTACCTGGTGCACAAGATGTTGTTTCTCTACCCGAACGCCGGTGGATTACTCCGCTCTGGCAAATCGTGCGCTTTGGAATTGTGGGTGTTCTTAATACCACAGTTGATATAATAGCATTGAATATCCTGCTCTGGCGATTCCCGACTCATGACGCCAACCTCCTCTTGTTTTATAATTCTATCGCATACATACTAGGAGCGCTTAACAGTTTTGGTTTCAATAAGTATTGGACGTTTAAGCATAGACAGGCTGTTACAGGAAGTGAGATTTTACGCTTTGCCATCGTCAATATTATAGGTATTCTGTGCAATGATGGTATTATTTGGAGCGTAGCAAGTATTTTCCACACTTTGATTGCTAACCATATACTCTGGGCCAATGCATCGAAAGGATGCGCCATTATCGGAACTGCAAGCGTATCATATTTGGGGATGCGGCTATGGGTCTTCAGCAGGTCGCAGAATGGACCTAGCAACGCAAAGGAAGGGCGGTTGACCACCAGGGTCCCCGCCCCTACGAGATCGGGTGACATTCATGAAACATGGCTAGAGACAAACGGAAGCAAAATGATTACGAAGCATAGTCTTTCGGTGATTATGCCAGCACATAATGAGGAGGCGGCCATTGCCGCAACTGTTCACAGTGTTGTGAATACATTGAAAGCATGGGTGCCGGACTTCGAGGTCATCGTCGTGAACGATGGCAGTAAAGATCGTACAAGAAGCATTGTTGAAGAAATTGCTGCTAGCGACCAGCATGTACGCCTTATCAATCACCCTGTGAACCAGGGATATGGTGCCGCTCTCGTGAGCGGATTTGAGGCGATTACCAAAGACCTGGTCTTCTTTATGGACTCTGACGGTCAATTTGATATTGCCGATTTAGAGCGTTTCTTTGCGTTTATCGATGAATACGATGCAGTGCTTGGCTATCGCATTGACCGCCAGGATACATGGGTGCGTAAACTCAACGCGTGGGGTTGGAAAATGCTGGTACGTCTCGTCTTCGGACTGCGCGTAGGCGATATCGATTGTGCCTTCAAACTCTACCCTGGAAAATTTTTCCATGAACACCGGCTGGAGACACGCGGAGCAATGATTAATGCCGAAATTTTATATAAGTTTACCCGCGCCGGCTATACTTATACGCAGCTTGGTGTACGCCATTTGCCACGGCGCGGCGGACGAGCAACGGGAGCTAAGCCTGCTGTGATCGCACGCGCCTTCCGTGAGATGTTCACTTATGCCCGCAAGTGGCACCGTGAAGAGCGAGAGTCAGGGAAAATAGTCGATGACTCAAACAAGTAGCATGCTGCAACAAATCATGGAAGGCAGTGCCTCTAGTGATACGCAAGCGAAGGAAACGCTTCCACAACGAGAGCACCTGTTAGCAGCGTGGATTTCCTCAAATTGGGTACTTTCCCCTTTCTTATTCACTCTGGCCCTCGGCTTCAACCTGTATCGCCTGGGAACGCCAAGTATCTGGTTCGATGAGGCTTTTTCCGTCGAATTAGCAAGACAACCCCTTCCCCTCTTGTGGCATATCATCTTTGGCTTAGAGCCGAATATGGAACTCTACTACCTGCTTTTGCATGGCTGGTTAGCTGTCACAGGCATGCTCGGACAACACAGCACAGAGTTTGTAGTCCGCTTGCCTTCAGCCATCTTTGCGGCATTGAGCACGGTTGTCGTATTTTTACTTGGGCGGCGCTTTTTGACAATGCCAGCAGGACTGGTCGCGGCAGGTCTCTACTTGCTTAATGACTTACAACTTGTCTATGCTCAACAAACTCGCTCATATAGTCTGCAACTTTTGCTCACCTGCATTGCCTGGTATGCCTTTTTTGTGGCCATCACAGGAGAGTCATATGCGAAACGCTGGTGGATGTGCTACATTGGAGCAACAACCCTGGCAGTCTATACGCACCTGTTTAGCCTCTTTATCCTGCTGGCACAACTCTGTTTTTTTAGCGGTATGCTGCTACTGTCTAAGCGCTGGGAGCCCTGGCGAAGTAAGATGCGGCGGCAAGTACTGTGGTTATTCATAAGCCTGGCCGCCATTGATGTATTAATCATACCTGTCCTGCTTGTGGGCTTACAAGGCTCAAAGACCGGGTGGTTGCTCGCTCCGCATCTCAGGGATATTGCCCTTCTCTTGCTCTCCATCAGCGGTGATAGCAAGATCTATCTGTTTGTGCTTGTTGCCTGTTGTATAGCTGGCCTGTTCCTGGCTACATTGGCTTATTTTTCACGGAGCATTTCTCTCCCGATACGTATCACGTGGATTAGTGGCACTGATGGAAAATGCAGAGCAGAGCTTCAACAGTTTTTGCCTATCGGCCTGGCTCTCCTCTGCTGGCTAATCGTGCCGGTTGTAGCGAGCTACATCGTTTCTCAGGGTTCACCACGCCTCTTTTCGTCACGATACCTCGTGACGATTGTACCGCCGCTTTTCTTGCTGGTTGGCATGGGTGTAGCCGGGCTTCGTTGGTACCGCATCCAAATGCTGCTGACTCTGGGGCTGTTAGCCCTGGCTTTGTCTGTTGTTCCCTTGTATTATAGAAGCGCCCAGGTAGAAGACTGGAATGCAGCCTCATTCTGGTTGGAGCACCATTACCAGGTGGGTGATGGCCTGGTTTGTTATGATAATGCAGTTGAGCAGGGATGTCAGATTTCGATTGAGTATTACCTGCATGCTTATCCCAGTACTGCATATTTTACAAGTGATTCTCCTGGCGCATTTTCGTGGGCAACCTTTAGTTCAGCTCGTCCCGACGCCGCAGTTGATCCCACTGTGTTGGCGAGCTATGGAGCAAAGCATCCTCGTATCTTTTTCATTGTTGGACGTCTTTCTGGGAATACAGCAGTTGCACGAGCAAAGGCGGCCCAAAGCTGGCTGAATAGCCACTACCACTTTATTGCTCAAATCGTGACTCGGACTGTGACCGTTCGTTTGTATACAACAGACACGACCGAGATGACCCGATTTATCGCACCCACAGGAGGTATTTCATGACTCAGGCGAGCGGTAATTTGCGGAAAGTTGAGGAGGACCAGGATTGTACTGAAACCAGGGAACAGGCAACTCTGCTAATTCGATTACAGGGTATGCTACTCGCTGCTTCCCGGTTCTTTGCCTCCCACTACTGGATACTTTGCGTTCTAATTGGCGGCGTGGCCCTGGCCTTTAATCTTTTCCAGCTGGGAAGCAAAAGTATGTGGTTCGATGAAGTCCTTTCTGTCGAGCGGGCACGCCAGTCGTTGCCTGTGCTGTGGAAGATCATCTTTGCTACCCAGCCGAATATGGCTTTCTATTATATATTCCTGCATTTCTGGCTGGGTTTCACCTCTCTCCTGGGATTGAATCCGACGGAGTTTGTCGTACGCTTCCCCTCCGCAATTTTCGCCGCCCTGAGTTCAGTGATGATCTTTCTGCTGGGGCGCCGCTTCCTGCTCTACTTGCTCAATGACCTGGAGCTTGTCTATGCGCAGGAAACGCGTTCCTACGCTTTGCAACTCTTGCTCATCTGTATCACCTGGTATGCTTTTTTCGCTATACTTACCGCAGAATCTCGCCAGAAACGCTGGTGGACCTGTTATGCTATTGTCACTATAGTGGCTATCTACACGCACCTGTTCAGTTTACTCATTCTTGCTGCGCAGGTAGTTACCTTTGGTGGTTTGGCGCTTCTGCCCGGGCCGTGGCGTAGTAAGGCACGGCAGCAGTTACGCAGTTTTCTCATTAGCCTGGTGGGTATCTTTGTCTTCATTATCCCTCTCTTATATGCGAGCCGGCATGGGTCGAAAACGGGCTGGCTTCCCATTCCCCAGCTCAGGGATATCATACGCCTGTTTCTCATCTTTTGTGCCAACAGCAGGGTTTATCTCTATTTGCTGCTCGCATTGTGTCTCCTGGGTCTTTGTGCGGCGATATTCGCATACCGGTCTTGGGGTGTGCGGCTACTCAGCAAAGCCTCCCTTGTTGATGGTGCTAATGACAAACGCTTGTCAAGGCTGCGACAGTTGTTACCTGTAGGCTTTGCACTGCTCTGCTGGATAATAGTGCCTGTTGTGCTCAGCTATACTATTTCCCAGGGACCGACGCGCCTTTTTTCGAGCCGTTATCTTGTGACGATTGTACCTGCATTCGTCCTCCTTGTCGGCCTGGGTATAGTCGTTTTACGCTGGCGAGTGGTCCAGGTGGCACTGGCACTCTGTCTGCTCTTGCTCACTTTACATTACGTCCCTCTCTATTATCAGAATCCCCAGGCGGAAGACTGGAACACGACCTCGTTCTGGTTGGAGCAGCACTACCAGGCTAATGATGGCCTGGTGTGCTATGACAATGCTCAGGGGTGCCAGGTCAGCGTCGAGTACTACTTGACCGCTTATCCCAGTGCTGCACATTTTACAGCCGATTCCCCCGGTTCCTTTCCCTGGGTGAACTACGATCTTACAAATCACCTGGGCAATGCTGAACCCGCGGTTGATCCAAAGGCCCTGGCAGTCTTTGGTGCGCACCATCCACGCATCTTTTATATTACCGGGCGCATCTCCAGTAGTAGCACAGCGGCACAGGCGCAAGCGGCCCAACACTGGTTAGATGCTCATTACCACTTTATTGCCCAGATCGTAACCCACACCGTCACTATGCGTTTGTATGCGACACAGTAGAAGGACGTGATGCAGAGCATCTAGACCCAGGTTTTCAGGTTTTCATTTACCTCGACAGCAAGTATCTACTATGTTACACTACAGACAGAAAAGATTTGTAGGAGCGTTCTCGTATGGCAGGTATATATGACAGTAATATGAAACAGTTAGTCGGAGCTTATATACAAGATTTTATCACGTGGCTTTTAGCGGGAGCAGTCGTTACGGGTGAACTGTCCGGACACCTTAACCGCGCTATCGAAGTTGATATTCTTTATGAGGTGACGCTTGATGGGCAGCAACTAATTTTTCACCTTGAGTTTCAACGGCATCGTGATGTGGATATGGCAAAGCGAGTTTTAGAGTATAATGTCCTTGCGAGTTGTAAGTTTGACTATACGGTTGTCTCGTTTGTCATCTACTTGAAAAGAGATGGTAATGTTATCGAATCGCCCCTGATTCGGAGATTGCCCAGCGGTGAAGAGGTTCTTCACTTCAATTTTATTACGATAAAGCTCTGGGAAATTTCGACGGACGAACTGAGGCAAACTGGCCTGGTCGGATTACTTCCGCTCTTGCCACTAACAAGAGAAGGAGCAACTCATGAGGTTGTAGAAGAGGTTGTAACCAAGCTTTTAGACTTGGAAGATCAGTCAAGACAGACAAACTTGCTCTCGATCACTTTTACTTTAGCATCACTAGCATTCGATGCACAAGAAGACAAGGACTGGCTGATAAGGAGGTTCAAAATGCTTGAGGATATACTGCAAGAGACCGAGATCTATCAATACATTAAGGACCAAGGGCTTGCTGAAGGTATTACTCAAGGTATTGCTCAAGGCATTGAATTAGAGCAACAGCGGGAATTACAAAACAAGCGTGAAATGTTTTTACGTTTTGTTCAGGCGCGCTTTCCGAAAGCAGTGCGCTTTGCCACCAAGCAAGTAGCCGTTGTTACAGATGGGCAAATCCTGGACGACTTGATTTACAAGGTCGGCCTCGCCCAGCTTACCGAAGATGAGCTTCGCAAGATATTGCTCCATCTAGATATAGACGACGAAGAGAACAGTTGACACTCACCGAACATCACTCGTATTCAGCATGTTCAATTGAAAGATAACCTGTTATGCCCAATACGTTTGCAGAACTTTATGCATCACTACTTAAAAACGATGTTTTCACTGTCCAGGCCCAGGAAAATCTGGCACAGGGAGCTGATGGGCTTACCTGCGCGCTGGCCTACGCGGAGCAAGGTAAACCTGATTTTACCCTGGCATATTTGCTATTGATCGATTTATCTGAGAATGAAAAACGTGAAATCCTGGCGGTCTCATTTGAGCTGCGGGCAAAAATTTCGGAGGAAAAGGCAGAACAGTTTGATCAGCAGTTTCACCGGCCTTTTCCGCTTATCAAACTAGAAGCGCAGAAAGATCGCCTGGCGGCCCAGCAAGTGCGACAAGGGCGGCGAGTGCGTCGCGATAGCACTGGAATCAAGATGCTGCACGTCAATTGAAGATGGAGAAATGTCATCAATTTGCTGTTCTTGCCCCAAATTGTGAAATATTACCTATTCAGAACCTCTACACTATGATATGCTTATAGAGTTCACGCCTGTTCGTGTCTCGAACAATTACTATGTTGACAGGGGTATCATCGATGCGGCGTTGTTTAAATCCTAAAAATCCGCATAAAAATATGAGTGTGCCCTCATCCGTTACTGTGCCGGCGAAAGATGCTACCCGGTCATCAAGCGATGCCGTCGAACAATCCTCAATTTCATCTCCACTTCAAGAAGAGCAGGTAACGTGCCAGTTTTGTAAATACCTACTGGAAGGCGCATTGCTGGGTGATTGTCGTGTCACCAGCTGGATTGGCTCCGGCACATTTGGTGATGTCTACGAGGCACAGCAGTTACCGCCTTTAAACCGCTGTGTGGCACTTAAAGTGATGGCGGTCGAGCATGTTGCTGACGGGCGGGCAGTTGAACTTTTTGCACGTGAAGTACAGGCTATTGCCGCTCTAGACCATCCAAACATCTTGCCGGTGCTACGTGTGGGCACGGTTGCAGAAGAACGGCCCTACCTGGTGATGAAGTTTGCCGCTCATGGCTCACTGCAAAAATTCTGCCCGGCAGTTTTACCCCCCTTTTCGCTCTTGCCAACGGCTAGTCTTGAACTTCAGAACGAGCAGCCCAAAAATGCTCCTTCTGATACGAATGTATTGACCAAAGAAGTCAACGTAGATGACAAGGGTAAAAGCAATGATAAAGCAGACGAGATAGAGATGCCCGTGTCTTCTCTTGCTGAGCAGGGTACCATCCTCGATGATGAGACAGTGGAAATCGATGTACCTGGGCAGGAAGATAAGGAAGAAATTGCTGAGGGCGCTGCGACTTTGCCCATATCTACGGAAGCCATTGTGCTCACTCCACAGCAATTGTTACCTTATCTTGAGGGCGCTGCGGCAGCCCTACAGTATGCCCATGAACATGGCATCATTCACCTGGACGTCAAGCCAGCCAACCTGTTACTGGATGGGGAAGATCGTCTGTTGTTGGCCGACTTTGGCGTCTCCGCGCTCTTAGAAGGATATACGCATGCTTCATTGCATGGCTATGTAGGAACACCTCTCTACACGGCACCAGAACAGTGGTTGGAACAACCACGTGCGGCCAGCGATCAGTACGCGCTGGCAGTGACCTGTTATCAATTGCTCACAGGCCGTGCACCATTCACCGGCAACCTGTATTCGATCATGCATGGGCATATTTCAACGCCACCACCACCACTGCGTCAATTTCAACCACTTATCCCTTCGGAGGTTGAGGAAGTTATCCTGCAGGCCCTGGCTAAAGAACCAACGAACCGCTATAAGGATATGCAGACCTTTGCGCGTGCTTACCGGACTGCCGTGGAAAGTTCTGCAAGTTCGCAAACAGATGCGCATGAGCAGCACTATACCACAGAGGTGATCACCCAGGAGCTTGAGCTCAAAACGGGTATAGAAGAGGTGCAAACAAACATTCCTACCTCTGGTCAGGCTGATGCCACCCCGGTCCCCGTTCCAACCCCAGTTCAACAAGAGGCGTCAAACAGGGGAGTGCTACAAACCTTGAGTCAATCGGCGATAGCTGTAGACGAAGCTGTCCGTGAGACGTCTAAGGGAGGAAGTGAACTGGAAATTGAAGGAAGGTTGTCAGGAGAAAAGGTACATCCTCACAAGAAAAACTGGCGGCGAAGCGGTCTCCTTGTGGTACTGGCACTGCTTTTAGTCGCGAGCAGTATGGTCGGCATTATCTGGTTTACCAATCCTTGCCTGTTAGGCATATGTCCCACTATGGTGTTAAATACGCACAATGTACTATTCCACAACAGTGATTCCCAGCAAGTGACTATTCATAACACCGGTAGGGCGGATTTGCACTGGACAGTTTCTCTTGTGAGTAACGTCACATGGCTAAGGTTCTCACCACAAGAGGATATAGTACATCCTGGCAAGACTGGCTATTTTACTATCTCTAGCAGCGTGAGCAACCTGGCGAATGACGGCGCATACACAACAGACGTACAGGTCGTAGGCCAGGGTTTACCAGTACAGAATATAGCAGTGACGATGCAGGTGCAAACCGGACTCGCAGCCGTTGATGTACAGGCTACTGGCACTGAATTCTCACTGGTTCAGGGTAAGTTACAACCAGCTTCGCAGAAGATTACGATCACCAATAGGAGCGGGCAGACACTTTCCTGGTTGGCAAGCTTTAGCGAAAATACCTGGTTGTTGATAACAACCCTGGACCATGACAACGCTTTAAAAAATGGCACATCGGATGTTTTGCTGGTCACTGCGAACACGCAAAATCTTCCACCCAATACCTATACAGTGGTACTGACCCTGACAGGTAGCCTTGGCAAGCAATCAGAACCAGAGGTATTACATTCTTTCGTGATGAGCCTACATGTGTCATCACGGGCTTCCAGCGTAACTCCTGCAGGAACCGTGACGCAGGTAACGCCAACGACGACCCAGCCTGCATTTCAATTCCCAGGTTACAATGCACAGGCCGCTCCTTCAACCAATGCTCCAGTTACCAGGCGCTCAGGACATGCTATGGTGTGGGATGCTCGTGATGCTTCAGTGCTGGTCTTTGGTGGCCTTGATGACAAGGGCAAAGCTTTGAACGATCTCTGGGCGTACAATACGAGTACAGGGAATTGGCCCGAGTTAACTCCTCCTACAGTCGCGCCAGTCGCTGGGAGTTGTGGCATTACACCGGCCCCACGTATGGATGCTGCCATGATATGGGATAGCATTCACCAACAGGTGCTGCTCTACGGAGGCATGGACGCAAATAACAACTACTTTGGTGATCTCTGGTCGTTTGACCCCAGCGCCAAAGTCTGGACAGCGTTACAATGTTCTGGTAATAGTCCAGGTGCGAGGTCATCCAATGCCGTTTGGGATGGACAGCATATGTTGCTCCTCGGTGGAGTAAATGCGAGCGGCCTATTGAAGGATTTCTGGTCATACACACCAGGGAGTTCGGGGGGAAACGGGTGGCAGCAACTGGCCGATGCGCCAATGGGGTCACGTGCCTATCAGACGCTGGTATGGGATAGCACCGATAGCCGTCTCTATGTATTTGGTGGGCTCGATGCCAATGGACTGCAACAGAACGATTTCTGGATGTACACCTCCAGCGGGGGATGGGTACAGGTGACGCCGCTGAGTACGGGTATTGGTACGGGCAGACCAGGGGGACGGCAGGAGGCAATAGGGGCATGGGATAGTAAGAATAACATTATGCTCTTAATGGGAGGATGGGAGGCTGGTCAAGGCGTGCCTTATTATGGAGTATGGGCCTATGACCCGCTGCAGAATGCCTGGGGATTGGTGACGCCTGATTATCCCGGCAGTGGTTCAAATCCTGGCCCACGTATCATACCAGGACGTATCGCGGCCGCGATGGTTTGGGATACTACTCACCAGCGGGCCTACATTTATGCTGGTAGTAGTAGTTATCTCAAGCGCACCAATCTGAACGATTTTTGGATGCTAGTCTAGAAGATGTGTGTAATGTGAGGAGTTTCAGCAGTGCCAGCAGTGCCAGCAGAAGCGAACAAAGCGCTCATCCGGCGTCTCTTTGAGGAAGGCTTCCACTCCGGTAAGCTGATCGTTGTAGATGAGGTCTTCCACCCCAATTTTGTTGATCGCTCCACTCCCGAACAGCCACCGGGTACAGAGGGGGTCAAAGACTATATTAGCATGGTACGTACAGGTTTTCCTGATATTTCCATCACCATTGAAGACCTGGTCGCAGAGGAGGAGAGAGTGGTAGTGCGCACCACCTGGCGCGGCACTCACCTGGGGGAATATGAAGGCATTGCGCCGACCAGCAAGCAAGTGACAAGAAGCATGATCCAGATTTTTCACGTCAAAGATGGCAAGCTGCTGGAAGAATGGTCCGAAGGGGAAAGCCTGCGTCAGCAGATTTTGTTCTGATGAAGGGCTACACCTCCGCATGGGTGCGGAGGTGTAGCCCTTCATCATCAGAGTAGGTTTACGCCTCTTCTTCTACACTATTCTCATCTGAGAGAGCTTCTTCCTCAGCATTCCCATTGGAAGGCTCTCCGGTCATATTCTCATTGCCATCTGGCTCATCCAACTTTTTCCCATTCGTCGTTGCCACCGCAACGACTGAATCACCCTCGCCGAGATTCATCAAGCGTACACCCTGCGTGGCACGTCCAGACCTGGCAATAGCGCTGACAT
>WNGG01014889.1_pt1 | contig 12597 bp, 11 predicted proteins | sample 5400661 | NCBI WGS metagenome assembly WNGG01 (sample SAMN13153372, study PRJNA577476) | soil metagenome | isolation source: 100 cm soil or saprolite under Garry oak tree replicate 1 | place: USA:California | collected 2016-06-15 | reverse complement strand
TCGAGGTCGCAACCCAACCGGCCCGTGAACGAAATGACTGCTGGTTCAAAGCGCTGACGGTTCAAACCTTTCACGATATGAACCGCCACGCGCTCGGCGCCACCGGGGCTTAGCATCGGAACTATATGGACCACTCTGATCTTCTTCATGATCTCAGTCCGTCGGTAGGTAACGAAATGTCTCTCGCGAGAGCCGTATGCGAGCCATTCGATTTGCGTTCAAGATTCCTGAGCCTTCGTGGAATTCACACGCAGAGGGTGATCTAGGAAAAGAGTGTCGACCTGGCCTCGTACGGCATCTTAGATTCGAGACGAGAAGACGATTTTCATGGCCGTTACGCGCGCAGAACGGTTAGTTGACCTTCAGCAAGAGCGGGAGCATGCCCCTGCGCCCTGCGCCGCTGGACCGTGCTGCCACATTGCGCCATTATCAGGCCGAAGAAGAACCAGGTCGGTTTCCGCATCTCCCAAGTTAAGCTGGACACTCCTACCACCCATACCCCAAGGGATACGATCCACAGTCTCTTCGGGAAGCGCGGCATCGCCCTCAGTGACAGCGCTAGCGCACCTAACAAGGCGCAAAAAAGCGCAAAGCCAATTACGCCTTGCTCGACAAGGACCGACAGGAAGGTATTGTGCGCAGGGGGCGCTGGATCGCGTTCATCGAGACGAATCGGTTCAGCCAAAACACGGCTGACGATAAGCCGGAACGCATTCGCTCCGATTCCGAGAAAAGGATGGGCGCGGAAAATCTCCCAGCCCGCTTTCCAGATGATCGTACGCCCGGTGAACGTCCCGTGCTCGAACTCGCTGGGCAGCGTGGATAAACGTTCCCACGAGGTTGAGGGAACGAAGGAGAGAGCGCCAGCGACGAGCAAGGCTATTGTCAGCAGGAGCGCGATTCTCTGACGGCCATTCAAGCGGGCTTGCGTTAAGGGTACGATCGCGAGGGCAACAAGAGTCGCCAGAGTGGCTCCCCTAGAGGCTGTCAGCAAAATGGTCGTTCCCACTAAAATAAGTTGCACCCTGTAGAACCAAACCATCCACCCTTTGTTTTCAATGAGCAGGTAGTACGACATGGGGATACTCAAGGCCATGATGAGCCCCAGGTCATTGGCATCTAACCTGGCGCCGGCATAGCGTTGATAGGCGGATTCCTGGTGAGAAAGAAACAGGTAGAGTGTGTCAATTCCCGAGACAAAGGTTCCAAGAACATAAGCTCGCATCAGCCGCATCTGCTCCGGCACCCCCGGAGCCAGCTCCCAGATGAGCCACACCATTGTGAAGAGCTGGACGTAGGAGAACACCTCGACTATGGTTCCCTCGGGATAAAGACTCCACAGGTAACTTAGAGCCGCCAGCACGACAAATAGGACTAATATGACGTGGCCCGGTGCAGGACGTCTGACCTTCCCTCTTTCGATGATTGCCAGGACACCAAGGCCCACAGCGACCATCCCGATCAAACGCACGCTTGTACCAAAACCAGAAATTGTGATGGCGTCTTCCCATGGCATGGCGAAGACCAGCAGCCACAGGCACGCGAATGCAAATTTGCCGAGCGTAGAAAACTGCTCTGTTGCGGCAAGAGAGCGAGCGGCTGCGCCGGTATCGGATCGCACCAAAGTCTCGGGCTGACGCACACTCGGCCATGACACGCTCCGGTGTCCCAGCGTAAACCCCTGCATCGCACCATGAGCCATTGCGCTCGGCTGCCCAGGAAATGCGTTGAAGTGTCCCTGCTCAGTCACTGGGATGGTTCTCCGTTCCGGTGAAAGGGATATGGAGCGAATGCATCATGCTGCTTCCAATTCTTGGGCGCGTGCGCAAGAGTTCGCACGCCCATGACTAGAATTATGGCGCTCGCCGCAAGCTGCACGATCGCGGCGATGAGCATCGCAATAATCACGCCCAAGAGGCCCTGCCGCCCAACCAGCCAGTAGCAGGCTGCAATAAGACTCAGGTTGGCTAGAATATTCAGAACGACCTGAGAATTGTAAAAATTGGCGGCGGTCATCCCGAATCCCAGGAACTGGGCCATATACACAACTCCTCCGGCCGCCATGATCCACGGAAGAAGGTCCGCTCGCTCGGCGTATTCGGGCCGGAACAGGATGGTAAGGATCTCGCGTCCCGCCAATTTGGAAATAATCATTCCGCACACTCCCACCGCTGCCCCAAAGGCGAGGAGCTTGGCAAGGAGCGAGCCGAACTCTGCAAGATTGCCTGCGGCATACGACCTGGCCAGCCGGGTGAACGCTGACTGCCCAAGCGACACTACTGCCATGTTTCCTACCGATACCGCGAATCCGATGGCTGCGAATATCCCCAGGTCCCGTTCCCCGAGCGCGTGTTTGATGAAATAGCTAGGGACGCTCGAATTCAAAGCGACTAAGAGCACTACGATTCCAAGAGGGAGGCTGAGCCATAGCAATTTGAGCTGTACCTTCACATCGAGGCGCGGCGTCAGCGCCTCGTTTCGGGAGAACCGTTTGAATTGCCCGGCCAGACCATGGGTACGCTCACAAATGTCGTAGCCGAAGAGGACACCGGCCCTGGCCAGTACAATACCTACAATTCCCCACAGAAGACTCCTGCTGATATACGTTGCGATCGCCAGTGCAAGCACGGACAACACCGCCCTTGCAATCAATGACTTGGACATTTCAGCCATTCTGTCGTAAAGCTGCAGCCGCGCATAATACACATCGCTAATGGCTTCGATGGCGTACGCCACACCCACCATCAGAACCACGGCCGTCAATTCCCAGCGATATCTTAGGATTTGCGTAATGGCGAAGATAATCGCCAGCGCCAGCGACGTGGTCAGCAAACGCAGAGTCAGGTAGTAGCCGAAATGCGTGTGCTGGCGGGTGCCCGAAGTCATTACCGCCCGGAGCTGCAGGTTCGCCAGATTGATTACGGGATATACCATGGCGAGACCTAAAGCGTACTGCCCCACCAGCTCTGGCGGAAGCAGCTTGGCTAACAGCATCAGCGTCGCAAACTGGCCGCCCGCATAAACGGCATTCCCCACGAACATCCAACTGAAATCGGCGCGCAAGGAAGGACGTGCGCCTTGCTGTACCGCGAGCACGCTTGGAGCCTCAGTGCTCACGGCGTTCACTCCTTGTGCATACTGTGATAGTCGCGGATTTTCGCATATCTCTAATGTCGTGCGGCCAGCGTGTCGTGAGTCACGACTCTCTCAGGAAGATCCTTTGCCAGCGCTGATGTGAAAAGCACTGCGCCGTCGGCATTGAGATGCATCCCGTCCCGCTGGTAAAACTTTGCGGAAAGCGCAGCTGGATCAATCGGCACCGAGATATCCACTCCAGCCGTGTGCGCAGCATAGGCCATTTGGCTGACCGCGCTCTCCGAAGACAGAGTCGGCGGGACCAGAAGAATCAGCTTGGCTCCATGCTTTTCACATAACGCACGCAGCCTTCGCAAACGAGGAATGGAAATTTGTTCAAACTCCCGACCCTCCGGAATGGCCGATGTGCAAGCAAGAGGTTGCTAGTTGCAGTGCGATCCAGACGTAAATCTGAAGCTACGGCGAGCGTGTCTCGGGCATCGAAGAACAGCATCGGAGCATAGTCCTGGCGCACACCGTTCTCGAGAAAGTAGTTCACACCCACACCGACCACCACCACCTGTGGTCTTGCTCCCTGACGGAACAGCCGCTGCAGCCCGTATAGCCAGTCATAGTAGCCGGTAGCTTCAAGGAAAATTGGATAGATACGCATACTGGCGCAAGTCAACGCCTGCAAGCGATTCATCTCGACTCCGTGCAGGAGTAAAGAATTGCCCACCATCAGCACACTTGGAAGCTCACCGGATCCAGCGGGGCGCACTTTCACGGCTTCATCATATTGCCGGGAAATCCGTACATAGGTGACCGAATGATGCTTGAGCAGATAACCGGATGAAACCTCGAGGGCAATGATCAGCAGCGCGCAGATGACTTAGAATCGGAAATAGACGAACGCATTGAGATTGTTTCCCGAAAAAAAGGCCAATGCAAAGAGAGCAACCGTGGCGAGTCCGGTCCGAAGCGCGTAGGAAGCGTTCGCAAACGGGTATTCTTGGTTGCTGGCTTCCATCAATAAGTCCACCACGAACAAGGGAACAGAGAAAAGGCACAGCATGAGGAATGCCGAGGCGTACTCGCTCCGCCAGGCAAAATTAGACAATCCAGCCAAAAACTGCACCGCAGAACTGAGTGACGTCGCTCGGAAGAAGGCCAAGCTCAAGCAAAAAATATTAAAGGTTACGACTCGTTGTGCCCAGAGAGAAAGAACACCGGCAAATCGTCGGGGCTGAGTTGCTTCGCCATGCTCTTTTGCGGCTGGGAAAAGGCGACGCTCAATGGCCAAAACGACTCCATGAATCGCACCAAAGATCACAAATGTCCAGTTTGCGCCATGCCAAAGCCCTGCCAATATCATGGTCGCCAGTAGATTCAAGGAGGTTTTCCATTTCCCGCCCGAACTGCCACCCAAAGGGATGTACAAGTAATCGCGAAGCCAGGTGCTCAAACTGATGTGCCAGCGCCGCCAGAAATCCTGGAGCCGGCGCGCCAGAAACGGCTGCCGGAAATTGACCATGAAATGGAAACCCATCAATTGAGCGCTGCCTCGCGCGATATCGCTATAGCCGCTGAAATCTCCGTACACTTGCCACGCGAACGCATACGTCCCGATCAGCACAACCCACAGGTTCGGCTTTCCGAATTGGCCGCCAAAAGCCGCATTCGCCAGCAGAGCGCAATTGTCCGCGACCACGCACTTGCGCAAGAGGCCTGAAAAAATCAGCATCAGACCATCGAAGAACCGGTCCGCATCGAAGGTGCGATCCCGCTGGACCTGAGGAAGCAGGTGCCCCGGTCTTTGAATCGGGCCTGCGATCAGGTGCGGGAAAAGGCTGACGAATAAGCCGTATTCAACAAACGATTTCGCGGGCTCGAGCCTCCCCTTGTAGACGTCCACGATGTATGCAACTTCCTGGAAGGTATAGAAGGAAATGCCCGGTGGAAGAATGATACGGATGAGTGGCAGCGGAATATCGTGGATGCCTATTGCACTTAGGGTGGCTGAAAAGGAGTCCGCGAAGAAATTGAAGTATTTGAATGTTCCAAGAATGGAAAAATTCAACACCAGTGAAAAGATGAACCACTTCTTGCGGTTTGCGTCTAAGAGACTAGGGGCGATTTTCTGCGCAATCAGAAAATCCACCGTCGTGCTGCCGATCATGAGCGCAAGGAAGCGCCAATCCCACCAGCCGTAAAAGAAATAGCTCGCCAGCAATAGAAAGATATTCTGGTGGCGGCGATTCAAGCGCCAATAAGCCAGCACAACGGGGATCAGGAAAACAAAATACGCGGGCGAGTCAAAGAGCATGGTGATAAATTGGGTTTCCTACGCACCTGACACGCCGCCGAGTATAGGCAAAAATTTTCCTTGGCGACCGCCGGAGCCCCACGTTTCCGCAGGATGGTTAGGGTTGATCCAACCGGAGCTCTCGTTCAAGGACCTCCGCTTTCTTGGGAGACTGCTGGTGGTTGAGCCAGCCGAGGAGTTCATTTTTTTTGACCTAATGTCCGGCATACGCACGGTAATCGCGGTAACTTCCGTAGCCGTAACCTCGGGTCGTTCTCGGATCCCAGCTGTTTAGAACGGTGCCTAGCACGCGCGTACCGTCTTCGGCAAAACGCTGCCTGGCGAATAGCGCACTTTCGGCCGTGGTTTGCCCGGCTCGGATCACCAATATGACGCCATCAGCGAGGCGGCCCAGCACGCGGGCATCGGCGAGATGAATCATCGGCGGTGCGTCAATCATAATCATGTCAAATTCCGTTCGCAGCCGCTTCAAAAGCTCCGACATTCGCGGAGAATAAAAGAGATTCGACGGGGTTACTCCGCAGCCGCCCCCAGGCAGTAGGCAAAGACCGGAGACTTCGGTCTCGCGGACCAAGTGTGAGATAGGAACGGTTTCCAGCGAGGTCTCTGCCCACAGCACGTCACTTACACCCCACTTGTTGCCCATGCCAAAAACCTTATGCAGCCTGGGGCGGCGCAGATCGCCGTCAATCAGGACCACCTTGCGACCGATCTCTGCCATCGCGATACTGAGATTACAAGCAACTGTCGTTTTGCCATCGCCGGCGGATGGACTTGTGAGCACAATGACCCGAGGACCCTCTCCATTCTGACTAGGCAAAAGAATAGAAGTCAGCGTAGTGCGGGTGCATTCAGCGAGCAAAGAAGGCTTGCGCTTCCAGGTGGCTAGTTCAGGGCAATCACCTAGTGACGACCTCACAGTACTCTCGGGAGGAAGGGAGGAGGCAGGGCGGTGCTGGGGCAGGCGATTAGGGATTTGCCGGGAGATACTGGCCTCATCCAAAGGTATAACGCCTAGTTCCGGGAGATCCAAATAGACCTGTGCGTCGCCCGGAGCACTTATCCTGCGGTCAATACGCTCTCGGAGCAGCACGAAACCAAAACCCAGGAGCACTCCGCTGAACAAGCCAATCGCCGAGTTCATGGGAAGACTTGGACGGTAGGGGAGCAGTGGCGGTCTGGCGCGGTCAACGACTAGTACGTTGCTGTCGCGCATCGCGGAAGCCAAACTGGCTTCCTTAACCTTCTGGAGCATCGCTTCGTATAGCCGGCGGTTCGAATCCACGTCACGCTTCAGCGTGTCGTAGTGGATCGCCTTCTCGGATTGGTCCGCCACCACCTTCTCCTGCTCGGCGTGGGCCTTGGACAGTAGTGTTTCACGGCGGAGCGCGGCAGCGTATTCGTTGCCGATGCGGTGCAGTACGTTGCCACGTTCCTTCTGTATCTCGGACCTTAGTTCGTTGATCTGCGCTTGTACCCGCTGCACCTTGTAATGTTCCGGGGTCAGTGTTGCACTGAGTTCGGCATATTGCCGCTGCAATTCAGTCAGCTTCTGGCGGTAGTCGCGCATCGTCGGATCTTCCAAAATTTCTGGCAGCGAATCCGCCGGTTTGCTCTTCGCCGCCTCAAATTTCGCCTGGTTGGCAATGCGGTCGGCCTGGGCTTTGGATAACTCGTCTTGTAATTCTTTGAGCTTGTCCTCCGCTAAGTTCTCCTTCTCCGAAGCGAACGACAGCCCGGAAGTGTGCGCGTAATCCTGGAGCTGCGCCTCTGACTGCTCCAGCTGGCCCTTCATTATGGCTAGGTGGTTCGTCAGCCATTCGGCAGTGCCCTGGGCGGACTTCCATCTCTCCTCTTGGCTTAGTTCGATAAACTCGCTGACGAGCGTATTTGCGAAGTCCGCCGCCAGTTTGGGATCCGGCGACTCGTACAGCACCTCCAGCAAGCGCGAGTTACCGGACGTCCGCACAGTCAGATTGCGTTCGATCTTCTGGAGCAATTCCTCCCTTTCCGGGAGATGCCGAACGCGCGACGCGAAAGATCGCCAGCCGGTTGCGGGCCGCTCTTTGAGCTTAAGTTTGTCCATCACGTGCTCGAGTAGAAATTCGCTCTGCAGGAGTTTGACCTGGGTCTCCACGTACGACTCTGGAGTGGGATAGCCCCCAGTGGAGTCGGAGGAGCCCTTCATTTCCTGGAAGTTGGTACTCTGGATCTCAAGGGAAGTCCTCACGCGGTAAATCGGTGTCATCACCAGGCTAATTGATATCGCCCCGAGCAGCCCCATCAAGGCAGCGCTTAGCAGTGTCTTTCTGTGACGGAACAATATTTGCCAGTAGTCTAGGAGACTGTCGTAGCCCGGCGAAGCAGCGACCTCCGGCGAACGCGACTCCACATACCGGTACACCGCGGGACGCTGCTCTGCCCGCCGGCCGAATTCGTTCAAACGTCCGTCAGTTTTCTCGAGAGGAAATTCGGAAGGTTTCATTCTGTGCCTCAGACAAGCCTTCAAGGCGTGCGCCAGATGGCCAAGCCGGTTCCTGTTTGAATAGCTGCTTCGAGGGCACGTAGGGCCGCTTTCTTGCCCGTGCTACCGGGAATGAACAAGATGTCGTCGCCCTGCAGCGCGACGTCTGGTTTCTTTCCAGTGAGAACGTCTTTAACATCCACGGCTAATTCTTCGCGCTGATCGGCATCACGCTTTAGTCGCAGGATCCTGGCATGCCGCGTGTCAGCAGCTCCATTGAGCCCCTCTGCAAGCGAAAGCGCCTGTAGCACGGAGATGGACTGGTGCTCACCGAGCACGAATCCACCTGAGCGCTTTACCTCTCCGATCACGTACACCATCTCGGCCTTCGGAACAGAGATGACGTCATGCGGAAAAATCTGAATGTTCTCCTCAGGGGTTTTCGCTTCCATGATTTTTTTCAAGTTGAGTTCGGCCACACTGAACCGACCCGAGGCGTCGACCTCCGCTTTCGGTAGAGGGATGCAACCCCACGCCACCTCCCGAGTGATACGGACGCTGTACCCTGCGTCTGGCCGTATCCCGCCGGCTAATGCCAGCATTTCTAGCAACGTTTTGTGTCCCTGTACTTGGTGAACGCCCGGTGCGTTTACCGCGCCTAGGACGGAGACTGGCTGACTGCGGATTTCCGCGACATTTACGACAACTTGTGGGTGACGAATGTAAGTGCTCAGGACTTTGTTGAGCTCTTGCTCGGTCTGCTGCACGGTCAGCCCGGCCACATGAACCCGTCCCGCCAGCGGCACCTGTATGTCGCCGTCGCCGTCAATGCGCATTGGCTTGTTAGCGAGATCAGTCAATTCAGGCCCAGAAATCTCCAGTTGGTCATCAGGTCCCAGCAGGTAGGTGGAACGAACCTGGCTGCCGCATTTCGCCTTCAGTTCATCCGGCTTCGGCGACGAAGAAACTTGCGCACCAGCACCTACAACCAGGAAGAAAACTCCCAGGCCGACAGGGATAACTCTGGTAATCTTCAGCAAACCGGCAAGACGGTGTTTCGCCGCCAGCTCGACAATGTCCGCGGACTGTTTTTGCATGTCTATGGCGGCTGCCTCATTGGTCGTAACTGATATTGCTTTTGAGCTCTAGCCTGAACTGGGAACCGCTATCGAGTGCCGTACCCTTGAAGCGATCACTGAACCGGCTGATTCGAAAGCAGGTAGCAGACTCCTTTCTTTTTGCGTCTTAATAAACCAGGAATCCTGCATTTCCTCCACACAGGCGGCAACCGCGCCGGAGAAACCAGTCGTCGTGAAGACTTCGAGATCCATCCAAAGAGGCGATTGCGTATTCTTTCGATACAGAGTGAAACCGCCCAACTGCTTTCCATTGCGTTTTGTTAGGCTGAAAGTCAAACTCCAATTTGTTTCTGATTCTGTTAGTGACCGGTCCCAGAAAAATTGAAGCTTGGGCCCGCTGACTTCGTTGAATTGGCCAGGCTCAACCGCCATTGGGAATCCGGATGATAAATACATGCCGAAACCATCGAATCCAACAGGTTCAAGACACTGCCGCAAAATCTGGCAGAATTGTGGGAGGCTAGTGCACGACGCCAGTGCGTCTGCGGCCCGGCGAACGCTTATTCCATTGGCGATCACATGACGCTGATTCAGTGTACGGTTGGCCACGCGGCCCAGTTCTAGGAATTCGTGGTAGCGTAACTGCGGCACACCGATCAGGACGCCAAACCCCACCACCACGAGGACCGCTGCCAGTGCGGCACCTCCTGGATTGAGCAGAAGGAGACTGAACAGGCCAAAGCAGGCGCCTACGCCATAAAGTACCAAGACGGCCTGCCTATGGGAAATACCCCGCGCGAGCAACTTGTGGTGAATATGCTCGCGATCAGGGTCGAATAATCGTTTGCAGCTCAAGAACCGCCGCATCACGGCAACGGCAACGTCCAAAATCGGCAGCCCAAGAGAGACAATGGGGATCGAAACCGCCACCATAGTCGGAGATTTGTGCGATCCGGCGAGGGCAATTGCACTGATTAGGAAACCGATCAGCAGACTGCCACAGTCGCCAAGGAAAATTGAGGCTGGATTGAAGTTGTACCTCAGAAATCCAGTGATTGCGCCCGCTAGGGCGAGCGTCAGAAAGAGAACTACTTCATTGTGGCCTAGTAGCGCCACAACGCAAGTCACCAGGCATGAGAACAGTGCCGATCCTGCTGCCAGTCCATCAAGGCCATCGATCAAATTGAATGCATTGGTAATCCACAGAACCCAAAGAATTGTCAGTGGAAGTCCCACCAGCCATCCCAAATGAGGATGACCCGCAAGGATCGACAGCTGGGAGATTCCGAGACCATTGCAAAACAAAAGCACGGCTGCTCCTGCCTGGACCGCAAACTTTATGGACGCGCTGAGTCCATAAAGATCGTCGATCAGACCAAGCAAGAAAATGATAGTTGCCGGTCCCAATATCTTCAAAGTGAGATGCGGCAAAGGAAATTCCAGCTTGCCGAAATGCTCCGGCAGCCAATGTGCCAGGAGCGCCATGCACCAGAGCGTGAGGAAAATGGCAACTCCGCCCAGCCGCGGTATCGGACGAGTATGAACATGACGATCCGAACCCGGTGTAGACACCCATCCGTGAGCGATGGAATAGTTTCGCACCAAGCGCGTAAATGTTGCCGATGCTACAAGCGCGACGACAAACACCAGGACGTGCATGACCTTCTCTCTCTTCACTCACTCAGGGGATAGTGGAATCCCGTTTGGGGTCCCCCAGCCGGGCGAATCCCCCTTCTCAAAACGCTGCTTCCAGATGTGGATTTGCACCTCGAAATACCAAGAGCACGACCGTGTCAATGCGGCGAGGAGAAAATCGAACTCGACGCTGCTTGATTTGCACCTGATCTGACAGGATACGCTGCACCGATCCAGCTACGATCTATTTCGACCGCAATCGAGCGTTGTAACAAATTAACGGACAGCACGAGCTTCAACCCCGACTTGATTTTGATTACGATGCCGCTAATGCCCCGCAGAGGTCCATCCTCGATCTGCACAACGTGTCCGACTTTCAGGTATGGCCAAGGCATCGTTGAAAGACAACTCTTGCCTACGCGCTGGATAGCCGCGATCTCCTCTTCGTCTACGGGGACGGGCGTCTTGCCCACTCCAACGATCTGGATGACTCCTGGGGCCATCAGCACTGGTAAACGATCATTAGGGTTCATCCGGCAAAAGAGATAGCCAGAGAACAATGGCACTTCAATCTCTTTCACACGGTCGGACCATTGGCGCGGAAATTTGATTACGGGCAAGTAGCACTCATAGCCTGCGTTCTCCAAGTGTAAGGTTGCAAGCTTTTCTCTGCCGGTCCTGGCCAGGATCGCGAACCACGGCCACTGTTGATTGCGGATACCCATACTGACTCCCCCAGAGAAGCTACCGCCGTTGGAGTCCCAGAATTTTCAGAACCCCGATTCGGCCAAAGCCTCGTTCCTCCTCCACCAGATCAGGCCGATCAGACCAGCTTCGCTGACCAGGAGAAACTTGGCATGTGGGCAACCATAGCTGGGCCCGTACTCCCTCACAATCCGGTCTTAACCTGAAATATCGCGACAACAATTCCTGAGAGAACGGGCGGATTGGTTTTTCGTTGGTTTTGTGGGGTGTTGCTCAAAAAGTATTGGTCGGCGAGTTTCTGTTCGGCCTAAACTCAGGTATTACCCCGACTCCAAGTCCGTGGTTCACCTGATTGAGCCATCCACATTCACCTGAAAACTGAGTCAAATCGCATAACCCGAAGATCGTCAGTTCAAATCTGCCCCCCGCAACCATTTCGTGATCGACAAGGCCGGAAACCAGGATTCCGGCCTTTTTTTTTTGTGCAACCGCAGACGAGTTGTCCATTGGGTCACACTGTCCAGGAAACTGTTGTCCGCTTCTTTCTCGGAGCTCGACTCCAACAGCTCCAGAGGACTATTCCGACAGGAAATCGCCTCAAAACTTCCGGATATAAGCCGACGACCGTTTGATTGGGAAGTGAAACGGTAGAATTTACATCCTGGGCTTCCCGCCCGCCGAACTTGCGAGTGTTCACAATGCGCTCTCCGGCAAATTTGTGAGGCCGGGTATTCGGGCAGGCTGTCAGACTATGGGGGACAATCTCCAAACAGAAGGTCTGACACAAAAATCGTTTCTCTGCCGACAGAATCAGAAGCACTTTTCATTTAGATTCTCTCCATGGGCACAGGTTTAGGAAGCGCATGGGAATCTCGGCGCGGGCACGAAGACCTCACGCTGCTTAGCGATCTTTAGAATCCAGAGACCTGTCCTTCCAAATTGTCGTTAGTCCACCCAACCCCCAGCCCCATCGAGACAGCGGCCTAGAGAAGCCCACGAAAAATTATTGGGAGTGTTCCGTTGAAAACTAGAAAATTCTTTACTCTCCTTTGTGAGACTTTTGTCCGCCCCCTATCCCTCAGTGGGGCTAGTCCAATCGCAGTTGGTAGCTGGCCGAAGGACACTGAACGTGAAGCATGCAGTTCCAATTTGAGCCCTGCACCAAAACTGTTCTTCACACCAGTAGTCAGCCAAGCGTTCGTCTCTCTATCATCCACGTGTAGTGGAGTTAGGACAATCCAGAGCAGCGATCCGAGAGGAACCCACCCTCGTTTGCGATTACGTCCTGACCTCAGCCCAAAGGAAATGATGAC
>WNGG01006920.1_pt1 | contig 12597 bp, 8 predicted proteins | sample 5400661 | NCBI WGS metagenome assembly WNGG01 (sample SAMN13153372, study PRJNA577476) | soil metagenome | isolation source: 100 cm soil or saprolite under Garry oak tree replicate 1 | place: USA:California | collected 2016-06-15 | reverse complement strand
ACCACGGCGGGGGCGAGATGATCTCGCGCGTGTGGGACGATCATTCCACCTACAACAAGATCCCGCACAAGTTCGAAGCGGGGACGCCGAACGTCGAAGGCGCGGTCGGACTCGCCGCCGCGATCGGCTACCTCGAGCGCATTGGCCGCGAGCGGATCGCCGAACACGAGCAGGCGCTCGCGGCCGCGGCGATCGACAAGCTCACGCAGATCGAGGGCGTGACGGTGTACGGCCCGCGGGGGAAGAGCGATCGCGCGGGCGTCGTGTCATTCACGTACGGGGACATTCACCCGCACGATATCGCGACCATTCTCGACCAGGACGGGATCTGCATCCGCGCCGGCCATCATTGCGCGCAGCCGCTGATGCGGCGGCTGAATGTGACCGCGACGGCTCGCGCGTCGTTCTACCTGTACAACGGGTTGGACGAGGTGGACGCCCTCGCCGGCGCGCTCGTCAAGGCGGGAGCCCTGTTTGGATACGTCCCCGCCTGATCCGCAACTCAGCGCCCTCTATCAGGAGCTGATCCTCGATCACTACCGGCGGCCCCGCAACAAGGGGACGCTGGAGCACGCGACGCACGCGGTGTCGCTCAACAACCCGCTGTGCGGCGACGAGATCGACCTGCAGCTGCGTGTGGACGACGACATCATCAAGGAAGCGCGCTTCATCGGGCGGGGCTGCTCGATCAGCCAGGCGGCGGCCTCGATGATGACGCAGCTCGTCAAGGACAAGTCGATCCCCCAGGCGCTCGCCCTGGCCGACCGGATGAGCGCCATGATGCAGGGGGACGACGGCGCCGCGCGGGACAAAACGCTCGGCGAGCTGCGTGCCCTGGCGGGCGTGTCGAAGTTCCCCGTCCGCATCAAGTGCGCCCTGCTTCCCTGGAACGCGCTGACCGACGCAGTCAAGCCGTAACGGGGCTAGATTAGCCGCGCGCGCATGACGTCCTCCTCCGCCTCCCCCTTCCCTACCCCGATCCTGAGCCTCGACCGGGTCAGCAAACGCTTCGCCGGTCACACCGCCGTTGATGAGCTCTCGCTCTCCATCCCCCAGGGCGTGATCTACGGTCTCCTGGGGCCGAACGGCGCCGGCAAGACGACGACGATCCGCATGATCTTGGACATCCTGAAGCCCGACGGCGGCGCCGTGCGGCTATTCGGCGAGCCGGGCGGCGGGCGGGCCCATTCGGAGCGGATCGGCTACCTCCCGGAGGAGCGCGGCCTATACCGCAAGATGCGGGTGCTCGACGTGCTCGTGTTTCTGGGCGAGATCAAAGGCATCGACCGGCGGGGGGCGCGGCAGCGGGCCGGGGAGTGGCTCGAGCGACTCGGGCTCGCTCAATGGCGACTGCGCCGGGTCGACGAGCTGTCGAAGGGAATGCAGCAGAAGGTGCAGTTCATCTCGACCGTGCTCCACGACCCGGATCTCCTGGTTCTCGACGAGCCGTTCTCGGGGCTCGATCCCGTCAATACTCAGGTGATGAAGGACACCGTGCTCGACTTGCGCCGCCGCGGGAAGACGATCCTGTTCTCGACCCACATCATGGAGCAGGCCGAGAAGCTGTGCGAGCAGTTGTGCATCATCGCGCGGGGACGGAAGCTGGTGGACGGCGCGCTCTCGGACATCAAGCGGATACATGGCGGACACCATCTCGTCATCGGATTCGACGGCAGCGCCGGCGCCGCGCAGCAAGTCTTTGCCGACCGGCGTCTGGTGAAGAAGGTGGACGACTACGGGCAGTTCGCCGAGCTCGAGCTCGCGGCGGGGGCAGACGCGCAGGTGATCCTGCAGCGACTCCTAGCCTCCGGTGCCCGGCTCTCGCGGTTCGAGCTGATGGAGCCGTCGCTGAACAAGATCTTCATCGACCTGGTGGGGCCGGAAGCGGCGAGAGCCGTAATGCGCCCGGAAGGCGAGGCCGCCCGTGCGTAAAGTCTGGGCCGTCATCCGCCGTGAGTTCGTCGAGCGGGTACGGAGCAAATGGTTCTGGGTGTCGGCCGCCCTGGGGCCCATCTTCTTGGCAACTCTGTTTTTCCTCCCGCTCCTATTCGCGGGCTCCGGTGGCCCGGAGCGGATTGTGGTCGTCGACGGCACCACGACGGGGTTCGGCGAGCGCGTCGCGGACTCGCTCGCTGCCAGCGGAACCTTCACGGTTGCGGCCCGGGTGGCGCCGCGGGTGGGCCTCCTTGACTCATTGACCCGGGCGGTGGTCGCCCGACGGCTGGACGGGTTCCTGATCCTCACCGATCAGACTCTGGAGAAAGGCATCGCCGAGTACCGCGCATCGAACGCCGCAGCGCTCCGGGAGATCGCCGAATTGAGAGGAGTGCTCGGACGGTTCGCCGTGACCACACGGCTTGAGCGCGCCGGCATCAGACCGGAAGTCGTCGATCAGGTGCAGCTTCGGATCGATCTACAAACGAAGAAGATTTCCGGGTCGACGACGAGCGGCCAAAGCTCCGCCCAGTCCTTCTCGCTCGCCTATATCATGGCGATCCTGCTGTTCATGGCCATCGCCGCTTACGGCGTAAACGTGATGAGCTCGGTGCTCGAGGAAAAGACCACGCGCGTTGTCGAGGTGCTCGTGTCATCCTTGCGGCCGTTCCAGTTGATGCTCGGTAAGATCCTGGGCGTCGGTGCCGTTTCGATCTTCCAGTTCGTCATCTGGGGAGTGTCGGGCAGACTACTGCTCACCCAGCGCGCGGCGCTTGGTGGTGGGATGGCGTCGGTTGATAGTGGTGCGGAGGCGTTCGAGTTGCCGCAAGTGTCCACGGGGACGATCGCGATCTTCCTCGCCTATTTTCTCGGGGGGTTCCTGTTCTATTCCGCCATGCTGGCGACGGTGGGCGCAATCTCCTCGAGCGATCAGGAAGCACGACAAGCAGTGCAGCCCGTGATTTTCTTGTTGATGATCGCGTATCTATCCATCTGGGCCCTTTCGAGCAATCCCGAATCGACGTATGCGGTGACGATCTCTCTCATCCCGTTCACCTCACCGATCGCGATGCCGGTGCGGTGGGCGGCGAGCATCGTCCCCGCGAGCGAGCTGGCGACTTCACTGGCGATGCTCGTGCTCGGCATCGTGGCGGTCACGTGGATTGCGGCGCGCATTTATAGAATCGGTATTCTCATGACGGGCAAGCGGCCGAGTCTTAAGGAGCTCGCCCGCTGGGTTCGGGCGTAACGCGTCACTCTCCATGAAGGAAACCGAGAAGAAGCCGACCCGGAGCGCCCGGCGCTATGTCCTTGCGCTGCCGGTGCAGCTCGCGTGCGGATCCGGCCTCACCCGCGACGTGAGCGCCGGCGGAGTATACTTCCTCACCGACCAGGCCTATCCGCTGGATTCGCAGCTCGACTTGACCCTCGTGTTCGACGCCACGGTACCGGAGTCACCGATTCAGGTGCAGTGCCACGCGCGTGTGGTCCGGGTCGAGCTGCGTAGCGATGGTGTCGGGATCGCCGCCGCCATCACGTCTCTCAGCTTCGCGTAGTTCAAGCAGCCAACTCCACTCTACCAAACGATAGAGCGGGCTCTATCGTGCGCTACTCGCCGTCCGCGGCTGTTACCGGCGTGCCACATAGCTGAAGGCCTGCGAACCGCCCTGCTCTAGGTGCCGCCCTGGCACAGCTGTTGCCTCGACGCCACACCAAAGGCGCGTGCGGGCGATGCGGTGGAGGACGCCGTCACGTCTCGGGGTGCGCTGGGCGCGGCTAGGCCCAGCGTGCGCACCACGACGAACGCCGGCCGCCCACACAGTCGCTGGGCCTTCTCTGGGAGGTGGGTTGTGAAGCGCACCCCTGTACTTTCGGTCGCGGTACTGCTGCTCATGACTGCCTGCTCGGACGCGCCCCAAAAGCTGGCGGGACCGTCCGCACGCCCGGCGATGCAGGTTTCGTCGGCCCGCGCGTCTTCGACGGTGTGCGTCGCGTACGCCAAGGCACTTGAGCGCGCCCGGGCACGCGCTGCGGCCCGTTCGGGTGTGGCCGGCCTGCTGCGCCATGTGAACGCGCTCAGCGCGGTCATCACCGACGCTTGCCGCTGAGCCGCGCAATGAAAACGCATGGAAGCTTGGCGCGCCGCCTGCGCGCAATTCTCACGGTGTGCGGTCTCGGCCTCGGACCGTCTGTTCTGAGTGCTCAGAGGGCGCTGGTCTACTGCCCAGTCGGGATCGATCCCACCGGCTGTACGACGTTCGTCCAGGCGCTGGGCGACTCCGGCGGTCCCTTCCCGCAGCGCGTGGACATGGGCTACGACGGAACGGACGGGACGATCGATCTCGCGAGCGCCGACCTCTCGCCCTATGCCGTGTTCATCGTCCCTGCCTTGGCGGATAACGCCGACACCAAGCCATATGACCGGTTGCGGACCGCGACGGTGGCCAGCCGGTTGCGCAACGTGCTGCTGGGGCGAATTGCGGTGTGGTCCGGCACACCGGATCAGGGCGCCGTGAGTCGTACGGAGAAGAACACCCTCGTTCGCAACCTCGCGGTGTGGGGGGCGGCGAACTACGCCACGTCGGGGCTGAGAGGCCTCGTCGTCCTGCAAGACTATTCGGACTCGCTGGCGCAGCGCTACGGGTGGGTAGCGGAGATTTCGCGGCTCGCCGTGGCGGCGGACTCCGCGCCCGGGATTTATAACGAGGTCCAGGCATTGACGGCCACGGCGACCCAGCTTCTGAACAACGCGGGCCAGCAGCTCGCTTACACCGACATGGCATCGTTCGGGATCGAGCCCCCCGGGGACTCCTCCAGCGCGACGGTGGACGCGAGGGGCGGAACCTCGGGAAGCCAGGTAGTGCTGGTCTCCTCCCTGGGGCACGGGAACGGCGCCGCCACCGTGAAGACGGACCAAGCCGACTACGCCCCGGGCCAGGTCGTAACCATCACCGGCTCGGGGTGGCAGTTTGGTGAAGTCGTCTCGCTCGTGCTGAACGAAGATCCCGCGATCGACACGCACCCCACGCTGACGGCGACGGCCGATGCATCCGGGCACATTCTCAACAACCAGTTTGTACCGGATGTGCACGACGTCGGCGTGAGGTTCTACATGACCGCGACGGGCCAGACGTCTGGGTCCGTGGCGCTGGCGACGTTTACGGATGACAATTTCAGCGTCGGCGCCGTTTCGCCGGCGTCTGGTCCGACGTTAGGCGGGACCCCAGTCACGATTACCGGAACCAGCTTCACTAATGGCCGACAGCCGTTCACCGTGAGCTTCGGAACCGGTGCCGCAGTTTCGGCGACCCGTGCGGACAATCAGATGCTGACCGCGACGACGCCGACACACACAGCGGGAACGGTTGACGTCATCGTCACAGGGAACGCAGGCCAAGGCAACGCGACGTCCGTGACACTGACGAATGGCTTCACGTTCACCAGGCTGGACCAGGCCGCGGTGACGATTAGCGCGCCCGGCAATGCGACCTTTGGGACGGCGGGCGGGACGGCGACGGCCTCGGGCGGCAGTGGCACGGGCGCCTACAGTTTCAGCGCAGGTGCCTCGACGGCCTGCTCGATTGACGCCAACACCGGGGTGATTACGGTGACCAGCGGGACGGGAACATGCTCGCTGACGGCGACGCGGGCCGGGGATGCTAATTACAACGCATCGGCCGCCAGTGTCCCTGCCACGGTAACGATTCACAGGGCGGCCTCGACGACGGTGGTGAGCTGCCCGGCGGCGGCGCAGACCTACACCGGGGCGCCCATCGAGCCCTGCACGGCGGCGGCGACGGGCCCGGGCGGCCTCAACGTGGCGGTCACGCCGGTCACCTACACGAGCAACACGAACGTCGGCACGGCAAGTGCCAGCGCGACGTATGGTGGGGACGCGAACCACTTGGGCAGCACCGGCACGGGCAGCTTCTCGATCAGCCAGGCCGCCTCGACCACCACGGTGAGCTGCCCGGTGGGGCCGTACACGTACGACGGGACCGCGCACACCCCGTGCAGCGCGACGGTGACCGGGGCCGGCGGCTTGAGCCTCGCGCCCACGCCGAGCTACAGCGGCAACACGAACGCTGGCAAGGCCACGGCCAGTTACACGTTCTCCGGGGACGCGAACCACACCGGGAGCAGCGACTCGAAGACCTTTACGATCGGGCAGGCGAGCTCGACCACGGTGGTGAGCTTCGAGGCGGGCCCCTACACCTACCGCGGCTCTGCCTTCACGGCGACCGTTGCGGTCACCGGGGCCGGTGGCCTGAGCCTCACGCCCGCGCCGAGCTATAGCGGCGACTGCACCAACGTAACCGGTCTCAACGGCTGCACGGCGAGCTACACTTGGACTCCTGACGCGAATCACACCGGCAGCTCGGACAGCAAGAGCATCACGCTCACCCAGGCCACGTCGACCACCACGGTGAGTTGCCCGGCGGGGCCGTACACGTATACCGGGTCGGCCCAGACGCCCTGCTCGGCGACGGTGACTGGGGCAAGCCTGAGCCTGACCCCGACGCCCGGCTACATGAACAACACCGACGCGGGGACCGCGAGCGCCAGCTACACCTTCGGCGGCGACGCGAACCACACCGGCAGCAGCGACTCGAAGACCTTTACCATCGCCAAGGCCGGCTCGACCACGACGGTCACCGCGGGCTCGTTCATCTACGACGGCAGCCCGCACGCGGCCACAGCCGTGGTCAATGGGGTGGGGACGGGCATCACCCAGACCGTGGCGTTCAGCTACAGCGGCTCCTGCACCACTGCGCCCACTACGGTGCCGCAGGGGGCGAGCTGCACCGCGCGAGCGGATTACGCGGGCGACACCAACCACGAGCCGAGCTACGGCACCGCCGCGGTCATCATCACTAAAGCCCCCACGACCACGGCGATCACGGTGGGCGGCGCCACCTATGACGGCAATCCCCACGGCGGCACCGCGGTTGTGAACGGGGTCGGCCTGTCGAACCAGCCCGTCACCGTCAACTACGCCGGCATCCCGCCGACCAGCTACGGGCCGAGCACCACCGCGCCGACCGACGCGGGCGCCTATCGGCTCCGCGCAACGTACGCGGGGGACGACAACCACCTGGGCTCCCAGGACGCCCAGACCCTCACGATCGACAAGGCCGCCTCGACGACGGTGGTGAGCTTCGAGGCGGGCCCCTACACCTACCGCGGCTCTGCCTTCACGGCGACCGTCGCGGTCACCGGGGCCGGTGGCCTGAGCCTCGCGCCCGCGCCGAGCTATAGCGGCGACTGCACCAACGTAACCGGTCCCAACGGCTGCACGGCGAGCTACACTTGGACTCCTGACGCGAATCACACCGGCAGCTCGGACAGCAAGAGCATCACGCTCACCCAGGCCACGTCGACCACCACGGTGAGCTGCCCGGCGGGGCCGTACACGTATACCGGGTCGGCCCAGACGCCCTGCTCGGCGACGGTGACCGGGGTCGGGGGCTTGAGCCTCACGCCCACGCCGAGCTACAGCGGCAACACGAACGCCGGCACGGCCACGGCCAGTTACACGTTCCCCGGGGACGCGAACCACACCGGGAGCAGCGACTCGAAGACCTTCGATATCACCAAGGCCGCCTCCGTCACCGCGATCACGGTGACCAACGCCACCTATGACGGCAGTCCGCGCGGCGGCACTGCGATGGTGACCGGCGTCGGCGGGTTGAACCAGTCCGTCACGGTCAACTACGCGGGTGTGTCGCCCACGAGCTACGGGCCGAGCACCACGGCGCCGACCGACGCCGGCACGTACCGGCTCCGCGCGACCTTCGCGGGCGACGACAACCACCTGGGCTCGCAGGATGCCCAGACCATGACCATCGCCCCGGCGAGCTCGACCACGGCAGTCAGCTGCCCGGCGGGCCCGTACACCTACACTGGCGCGGCCCAGATGCCCTGTTCGGCGATGGTGACCGGTGCGAGCCTGAGTCTGACCCCGACGCCCAGTTACGCGAACAGCACCGACGCGGGGACCGCGACGGCCTCCTACACGTTTGCTGGTGACGCGAACCACACGGGGAGCAGCGACTCGAAGACCTTTACGATCGGGCCGGCGAGCTCCACCACGACGGTGAGCTGCCCGGCGACAGCACAGACCTACGCCGGCGCGCCGCTCAACCCGTGCACGGCGTCGTACAGCGGCGCAGGCGGGCTGAGTGGGTCGCTTACCCCGATCTATTCGGACAACATCAACGTGGGGACGGCCACGGCGAGGGCGAGCTTCACCGGGGATGCCAACCACACCGGCAGCAGCGCCACGGGCAGCTTCACGATCGGCCAGGCCCCCTCGACGGTGACGGTGACTTGCACGGCGGGGGCGCCCTATCCCTACACCGGGTCGGCGCAGACGCCCTGCACGGCGGCCGCGACCGGCGTGGGGACGAGCCCGGTGGACGTGAGTGGGTCGCTGAGCTATGCAAACAACCTCGCCGCGGGCGCAGCCACGGCGGCCGCGAGCTGGGCGGGTGACCCGAACCACACCGGCAGCACGGGCACGGGCGGCTTCACGATCGAGCGGGCGGCCTCAGCGGTGACGGTGACCTGCACGGCGGGGGTGCCCTATACCTACACCGGGTCGGCGCAGACGCCCTGCACGGCGGCCGCGACCGGCGTGGGGATGAGCCCGGTGGACGTGAGTGGGTCGCTGAGCTATGCGAACAACCTCGCCGCAGGCGCGGCCACGGCGGCCGCCAGCTGGGCGGGTGACCCGAACCACACCGGCAGCACGGGCACGGGCGGCTTCACGATCGGCCGGGCGGCCTCAGCGGTGACGGTGACCTGCACGGCGGGGGCGCCCTATACCTACACCGGGTCGGCGCAGACGCCCTGCACGGCGGCCGCGACGGGCGCGGGCGCCCTCAACGTGGGCGTTACGCCCGTGGCCTACACGAGCAACACGAACGTCGGGACAGCCGGCGCCAGCGCGACCTATGGAGGGGACGTCAACCACTTCGGCAGCGCAGGCACGGGCAGCTTCGCGATCGGCAAAGCGGCCTCCTCCACGGTAGTGACCTTCGAGGTCGCGCCGTACACGTATCGCGGGACGGCGTTCACGGCGACCGCGCAGGTAAGCGGGGTGGGCGGGCTCAGTGCGGCGGTCACGCCGGTGGTCTACACGGGTGACTGCACCAACGTTACGAGCGGCGGCTGCACCGCGACGGCGACCTATGGGGGCGACCCGAACCACGATGGCAGCAGCGACAACAAGAGCATCACGCTCACCAAGGCCATCCTCGCGGTTACGGCTGACAACAAGACGATGCTGTTCAACGGTTCGCTTCCCGCGCTCACGGGGACGCTGACGGGTGTAAAGAACGGCGACGGCATCACGGCTTCTTACTCCATCTCGACGAACGGCACGAGCGTCGGTGTATTCCCCATTGTGCCCTCACTGTACGACCCGAACGCCAAGCTCGGGAACTACACCGTCGCCCCGACCAACGGAAACCTCACCGTTCAGTACGCGCAGGGCGGGATCTGCCTCGCATCGCCGGGGCACCAGATCCTGCAACCTGTGAACGCCGACGGATCCAGTGTTTTCAAGAAGGGTAGCACGATTCCCGTGAAGTTCCGGGTCTGCGACGCGAATGCCAACCCCATCGGTGGAGCCGGCCAGGTTGTCACAGTCTGGAACCAGAACTGGCCTGTCCTCTACTGGAAATCCTCTGGAGCTGGTGGTATCGACGAAGAGATCTTGTCGACGACGCCTGATACCCAGTTCCGGTGGGACGACACTGCGCAGCAATGGGTGTTCAACCTGAACTCAAAGAACCTGACAGGGGGGATGACGTACACGTACCGGATTTACCTGAACGACACGTCGAACATCGAGTTCAAGTTCGGGGTCAAGTAGCCCCCGCGCTTGACGCGGGTCGTCACCGCAATCCGGTCAGAGTCGGTGAACTCAGACGAGCTTATTCGACTGGGCGTGCAGCACGAGCTCCAGGCGGTTCTGCACCTTTAGTTTCTTATAGATGTTGTGCAGGTGGATCTTGACCGTGCCTTCGGTAACGCCGAGCCGCCGCGCCAGCTCCCGGTTGCGGAGGCCGCTCGCCACCATACGCACGATCTCGATCTCTCGTGGGGTGAGGACGCTATTCCCTGTACGCCCACCGGCTTCCCGCCGCAGCAGCGTCTCGAGCACCCGGCTTGACAGCTGCTTCTCGAGCCATTGTTCGCCCGCGTGCACTTTTCGGACGCATTCCACGAGCTGCTGGGGCGCGAGCTCCTTGAGCACAACCCCGCGGACTCCCAGCCGCAGCGCTTCGAGGACTTCGTCCTCCTCCAGCGCGCCTGCGAGCAGCACCACTTTGGTGGGGAGCTTTTCGCGGCGGAGCGTCCGCAGGATCTCCAATCCGTCACCCCGGGGCATGCGCAGATCGAGGATCAGGATGTCGGGGCGGTGCCGACGCACCGCGACAAGCGTCTCCTCGCCGTTGATACAGCGGGCCACGACCTGGAAATCCGGCTCCAGGCGAAACAGGCCTTCGAGACCGTCGAGCACGATGGGATGGTCGTCGGCCAGCGCGAGGTGCACCGTCATGTCAGGCTCTCGACGGTACGATACGGCAGCGTGATCTCAAGGTGGGCGCCGTCGATCGTCGAATCGATCTCGAGCATCCCGCCGAGCGACTCCACCCGCTGCTTGAGCAGCACCGGTCCCAGCTGGAGGGATGTCAGCGTCGAATGGTCGTAATGCCCGTGGAAGGCGAACCCGTGACCGTTGTCGGCCACGGTGATGCACACCCGACCGTCTTCTCCCCTCACGGCGACGCGCACGTGCGACGCGCCGGCGTGGCGGGCCGCGTTGACTAGGGCTTCCTGGACGATGTGGCAGATTTCGTACGCCAGGCCATCGGCGATTCCCGCGCCCAGGTCCTCCAGCAGCAATTCGACCTGCAACCCCCACACGCTCTCAAGACGGCGCACCAGCTCGCGCAGGCGCTCGTCCAGGCCCATTTCTCCGGACGACGCGCCGACGGGGCCGAGCTTCGAGTCGCGGATGAAGAGGCGGAGGTTACGCTGCTCTTCAGCGATCAGCCGCTGGATCTCCGACAGGCGCTCACGAGCCGCCTGCTCATGGGTTTGCCAGAGGCGCTGCACCGATTCGAGCTTGAGGGCCGTGCCGGTCAAGGACTGAAGGACGCCGTCGTGCAGGTCGCGCGACAGGCGGACGCGCTCTTCCACCGCGGCGGCCTGCTCCACTCGCCGCGATAGCAAGTAATGATCCAGGGAGGCGGCCACGTGGCCCGCGACGATCTCGCCCAATACCAGATCATCCGCCGTGAGGGAGTGCTTATCGAGCGAGAAGAGATGCCCAGTGGCGCATTGCCCCTGCACGCGCGCACCCAGCACGCCTTTCATACCGAAGCGCGATCGCAGGTCGGGGTGAACCGGTGCGCCACGCCACTGCTGCAGTCCAGTGGCTGAGGCCCACAACACCGCCGCCTGCGGCTGGCTGGTGTCTCGGGCAAGAAAACTGTAGCTCGCGAGCGGCTCGGCGACCGGTGGGTCGTAGCGCTCCGGCGGCTCGCGCGACAAGTTGAACTCGCCGTCGCGCGACCAAGCCGTGAGATACAGCCAGGGCTCGTCGATCTCTTCCCAGACGAGAAGTGCCCGAGGGGCGTTGAGGACGCGCGCCGCGCTCTGGAGCAGCTCCCGCAGCATGGTGCCCGGCTCTTCGAATACCGGGCGGGGCCATGCGGCCAGGCTGGCTAGTTCGTGACGGCGCCGTTCCTCGTGCGCGCCCAGAGCCGCCAGCAAGCTGGCCAGAACGACGAGATAGGCGCTCCGCGTGAAGAACCGGTCGAGCTCGAAGTTGGGGTCGCGGATCACCTGCGCGGCGTAGAGCCCGACTGCGTTGAACGCCACGACGGCCATGGCGGCAGTCCAGAGCGCCCCGCGAGACTGCCAGCGGAGCGTCGCGGCCACCAGGGCGAAAACAAAGTACGTGAAAAACGGGCTCGCGGGGCCTTCGGTCAGGTATACGAACAGCGAAAACAGCGCCAGATCGAGTGCGTGCGTCAGCAGTCCGAATCGGACGAGTGAGGCGTGGGCGAACCACGCGACCATCGCGAGCACGAGCGCGTACCAGAGGTAGGCCGCGAGGAGCAGAGTCGTGAGTCTGCCGTAGCTTGGTGCGGTCGCGGAGGCGATCCAGACGGCTAGGAGGGAGAACGCTGCCAGTACGAGTCGGCTGGTCGCGATCAAGCGCTCGGCCCGAACGCGGGGCGCATAGTTCGGGTCCGGGAGACGGCCCCGATGGGTCGTTCCTTCCTGGTCCAGTTCGGAGGCGGTCGCAGCGCGCATCGTGCCGGCAAATAGGGCGGCCCTGGTCGAGCGCGACCGGAGGAGCACGACTGCACACCCCACCCGAGACTGGGGCCTCCCCGCTGGCCACGCCCGACGGGCACTTATCCGCGAACAACATATGGCCCGTCGGGGCGCGGGAATAGAGAGGCCGCGAGCAGGCGACATGCCCTGAAGGCGAAGCGCATTCTTACGCTATAGGCATCATAACGTTATATGTATCACACGCGATATGTACCACGCGCGGCCCGCAGGTGATGCTGCGTGAACGAGATCGAGAAGAGACCGACCCGGAGCGTCCGGCGCCATGTCCTTGCGCTGCCGGTG
>WNGG01017179.1_pt1 | contig 12598 bp, 6 predicted proteins | sample 5400661 | NCBI WGS metagenome assembly WNGG01 (sample SAMN13153372, study PRJNA577476) | soil metagenome | isolation source: 100 cm soil or saprolite under Garry oak tree replicate 1 | place: USA:California | collected 2016-06-15 | reverse complement strand
TCGCTTGTACGACGACGCGATCCTTCATTTCCAAACCGCGCTACACGCCAATCCCGACTCCGATGACGTGAAGTTCGATCTTGCCGACGCTTACTTCCGCAAGGGCCAGTATCAACAAGCGCTCGAAATCGCGAATCAAGTTTCCGCCGATGGCCAGAAGGACGACGCCTACCTCGCTCTCCTCGGCGACATCTACGCGCATCTCAGCGACTCCGCAAAATCCGCGCAAATTTTCAAGGACGCCATCGCTCGAAATCCCGACAACGATCAATATTATTTGTCCCTCGCACTGGTCCAACTTCGCCGCGGTGACGTGGATTCGGCCGAGGCCACTTTATCTAAGGGACTCGAACGCGTTCCAAGCTCCGGCAAAATTCTCTGGGGACTTGGCATTGTCTCCGCTCTGCGCGGAAATTCCGTCGAGGCTGCCGAACGCCTCGAACGCGCCGTTGACCTCCTGCCCGAATGGCCGGGCAGTTATTCCACGCTCGGCGTTTTCTACTATCAAACGGGGCAGTATGCGAAAGCGCGCGAAGTTCTCGACCGTTTCAAAGGCAGTCATTCCCGCACCGGTCTGGATGTAAGCCGCATCGAGCAAGCTCTGGCAAACGCGCCGCAAACTTCTGCTTCCGCGCCTCAGCCGCTCCCGATGGCCGCGCGGCAACAACTCTTGCAGGTCGCATTTTCTCTCGCGGACCGCACTCTATGAATCCTGTGAAAATGAAAAGGGGCAACGCGACACGATCCTGCGCCTGGCTTACACTGGCAGCCATTTTCTGCTCGTCGTTTTATTTGCAAACGCTTTCAGGCCAGTCCACCAGCCAACCCACTAAAAAACAGGACCCTCCCATTCCCGTCCGCTTTACTGACATCCGGAAATCGGCAGGCATCACGTTTTTACAAGATTCGACGCAAACCGAAGAAAAGCTCTATCTCGAAACGATGGGCACCGGTGTTGCCTGGCTGGACTACGACCAGGACGGCTTGATGGATTTGTATTTCGTCCAATCCGGACCTACCGAACTCTACAAGCCTGCGCATCCTCTGCGCTCGGCGCTCTATCACAACAATGGCGACGGCACCTTCACCGACGTCACTCTAAAAGCCGGCGTCGGCGGTGAAGGACACTACGGCCAGGGCGTTGCCGTCGGCGACTACGATAACGACGGCTATCCCGATCTCTACGTCACCGGCTATCAGCGCGCAATTCTGTACCACAACAACGGCGACGGCACCTTCACCGATGTCACCGCCAAAGCGGGAGTCGCCGACGAAGGCGGCTGGTCAACCAGCGCTGCGTGGATGGACTACGACAAAGATGGCTATCTCGACCTTGTCGTCACCAACTACATCGAATGGTCGGCCAAGAATAATCTGTGGTGTGGTGAGCACCGCCCGGGCTACCGCTCTTACTGCCATCCCGGAAACTACAAAGGTCAAAAAATTAAGCTCTACCACAACAATCACGACGGCACGTTCACCGACGTCAGCGATTCCTCCGGCGTCGGCAAGCCCGAAGCAAAAGGCATGGGCGTCGTCGTCGCCGATTTCAATAACGACGGCTGGCCGGACATCGCGGTCGCGAACGACTCCTGGCCCAATTTTCTATTCATCAACAAACATGACGGCACTTTCCAGGATGTCTCTTTCATCTCCGGCATCGCCGCCAGTGAAGACGGCCGCTACGAAGCAGGCATGGGGATTGACGCCGCCGATCTGGATGGCGATGGCTGGCAGGACATCTACATCACCCATCTCGATTTCGAACTGAATCGCCTCTATCACAACAATCACGACGGCACTTTCACCGATGCCACGTTCAGCTCGACGGCGCGCTCGGTCCAGACTTCAGCCGCCCGATCGCTGGTCGCGGACTAGCTACCGCCGATTTTGACAATGATGGCGACATCGACATCGCCACTAACAATCGCGGCGATTATCCTTCGCTTCTCCGCAACGACGGAGGCAACGCCAATCACTGGCTCGAAGTCCTCCTGATTGGAAGCAAGTCGAATCGCGACGGCGTCGGCTCTTCACTGAAGTTGACTTCCGGCGATTTTGTCCACGTTGAACAAGCCAAAGGCGGCATGAGCTACATGTCCGCAAACGATCCGCGAATCCATTTCGGCCTGGCCAAACGCGCAAAAATCGATTCGCTCGAAATCACCTGGCCCAGCGGCCAAGTCGATCGCCTCAAAGACCTCCCCGTGGATAAAATCATCGCCGTGAAAGAAGGCGCAGGCATCGTCCCTCACCCCTTCCCCAAGGTCCCCAGCAAATGATGATCCTGCGCTCGCATTTCAGTTTTGTTTATCATTCCGAGCGAAGCGAGGAATCTCCCTTCGATTGCTCACCCAAGGCCGGCCGCTCGTGACCCTACTCCGCCGCCGTTTCCTCGGTTCCTCCTTCACCATGCTCGGCGGTTCCCTGCTCGACGCCCTCGCCACTCCGCTCTGGAAGTGGACACCCGGCACCATCCTTCAAGCAACAACCGTCCCCCAAACGAACGCCAAGTCTCCTGTCCAATTTGTTGACGTCGCCCGTGAAGCCGGTCTCAACTCTCCCAACGTCTGGGGCGATCCCGATCACAAACGCTACATCATCGAAGCGAAAGGCAGCGGTCTCGCTTTTTTCGACTATGACAACGATGGCTGGCTCGACATCTATCTCACCAACGGCACGCATCTCGATGCCAAATGGCCCGCAGGACAAGCGCCCACTTCGCATCTCTACAAAAATAATCGCGACGGCACGTTCACCGACGTCACGGAAAAATCAGGCCTCGCACGTACTGGATGGCAGACCGGTGTCTGCGTCGGCGATTACGACAACGACGGCTTCGACGATCTTTTCTGCTGCTTCTGGGGGCACAACATTCTGTTTCACAACAATGGCGACGGCACCTTCACCGACGTCACGAAAAAAGTCGGCGTCTATAACGACGAAATCCGCTGGGGCGCGGGCTGCACCTTTCTCGACTACAACCGCGACGGCCACCTCGATCTCTTCGTCTGCAATTACATCAAGCTCGATCCAGCGAAGAATCCCGACCCCAACGGACCCGCACAGTGCCAGTGGAAAGGCATTCCTGTCATGTGCGGTCCCCGCGGCCTTACCGGCGACACCAATGTTCTTTATAAAAATAATGGTGACGGCACTTTCACTGACGTCAGTGAAAAAGCCGGCATTCTAAAACCCGGCCCACGCTACTCCATCACTGCCGTCTCCTACGATTTCGATAACGATGGCTGGCCTGACATCTACGTGGCCGTCGACTCACAGCCCAGCATTCTCTTTCGTAACAATCACGACGGCACGTTCACCGACCTGGCTGTCCTCGCCGGTGTGGCCTACAGCGACAATGGACACGAGCAAGCCGGCATGGGCGTAGCTGTCGCAGACTATGACTGCGACGGCTCACTCGACATTTTCAAAACCAATTTCGCCGACGACACCTGCAACCTTTATCACAACAATGGCGACGGCACTTTTACCGACGTCACCTTCTCTTCCGGCATTGGCATCAACAACGGTTATGTCGCCTGGGGCTGCGCTTTTCTCGACTATGACAACGACGGCTGGGCCGATCTTATGCAGATCAACGGCCACGTCTATCCGGAAATCGAAGGTCACGCCGTCGGCCAGACCTACAAAAATCCGCGTCTCGTCTATCGCAACATGGGCAACGGACACTTCACCGACGTCTCCGCGCAGATGGGCCCCGGCATCACGGAAAAATATTCAAGCCGCGGCGCGGCATTCGGTGACTACGACAATGATGGCGACATTGACGCTCTCGTGCTGAATCTCGGTGACCTGCCTTCTCTTCTTCGCAACGATGGCGGCAACGCGCAAAATTGGATCAAACTCAAACTCATCGGCACCGCGTGCAACCGCACCGCAATCGGAGCTCGCGTTCGCGTTGTCACTGGCACCCACTCCCAAATCGACGAGGTCCACAGCGGCTCGAGCGTCATGTCCCAATCAGATCTCCGCCTCCACTTCGGCCTCGGCAAATCCCAAATCATCGACCTCATCGAAGTAAAATGGCCCACCACTCAAAAAATCGAGCGCTTCACCAAAGTCCCCGCCAATCAAATCCTAACCATCCGCGAAGCCCACGGCATCACCTCCACCTTCAAACCAAAATCGAAATAATCTTGGTATAGGGGCACGCTATATCGTGCCTCTGAGGGTGCCTCAGGTGTCCGGATTTACACCTGGGTTTCTCTTTTGCGCGGGACTCAGTGTCAGGTGAGGCCAGCTCACCGCGAATGCCTAAGGATGAATGCGTGCTGCCCAGCCCCCACCCGGCGCCAAATGTATTTTCAGCTTCTTACCTTTGTTGACCTGCGTCGTCGTCTTTTTGTAGTCGCTCGCCATACGCTCCGCATTCACTCCATCCTGGTACGCTTCCATCGTGAAATTTCCTTCGGGCAAAAACGACAAATCAATCTCCAGATCGCGCGCCGTCCAATCCGTCATCGCCCCAACGTACCAATCGCGTCCGCTCCTTCTCGCCACCGCCACGTACTCGGAAATCTTTCCGTCGAGCGCTTTCGTCTCGTCCCACGTACTCGGCACCGGTCGAAGGAACTCCATCGCTTCCGGCTCACGCATATAATTCGACGGACTGTCGGAAAGCATCTGCAACGGGCTTTCGAACACCACGTACATCGCCAGTTGGTGGCACCGCGTCCCTAACGCCATTGGCCGCTTGAAAATCGGCGCGAACATGTCCTTCTGCGCATTCAGCATCGCGCCCGGAGTGTAGTCCATCGGTCCCAGGAACATTCGCGTGAATGGCAGCGTGACGTTGTGCTTCGGCTCCGCATCCGCGCTCCACTTGCTCCATTCCATTCCTCGCACTCCCTCCGTGCTGATGAGGTTCGGCCACGTCCGCGTCAGCGATGCGGGCCGTTGTGCTCCGTGAAAATCCACCAGCATTTTGCGTTTTGCGCACTCGCGACTCACCTTGTAGTAATAATTCATCAGCTGCTGATCGTTCCGTTGCATGAAATCAACTTTGATTCCCTGTACGCCCCATTTCGCATACTGATCTAGAGCCGGAATCAGCTGGTCGTCCAGCGACTTCCACACCACCCAAAGAATGACGCCCACGTTTTTTTGCTTCGCGTAGGCTGTCAACTCTTCCATGTTGATTTCCGGCGCCACGTCGAGCACGTTGCCGAGTTTGTACCAGCCTTCATCGAGAATGATGTATTGCAAATGATATTTCGCAGCAAAGTCGATGTAGTACTTGTAGGTTTGCGTGTTCACGCCAGCCGGAAAATCCACGCCGTAAACATTGTTGAAGTTCCACCAGTCCCACGCGACTTTGCCCGGCTTGATCCAGGAGGTGTCCTGTACCTGCGATGGTTTTTCCAGCAGCCACACCAATTGATTCGTCAAAAGGTCCGCGTCGTGCTCGACAATTCCCAGCAGCCGCCATGGAAATGTGCGGGTCCCCTGAGTCACGGCGATGTAATCCGCCGATTCGATAACTTTGAAATCGCGATCCTTCTCGAGTTTTTCCTTCAATGGATACGGTTCAAACGTGGCGGATAAACCGTTCGCGCCCGTGCCGCGTAGCCACAATCCGGGATAGTCTTCAACGCCGGACTCCGCGACCGCGATTTTCACTCCGTCCCCGGCGTCCACAACCGCGGGCAACGTCGCAAACTTCGTCGCCGCAATTTCTTTCAGTGGATGCGGCAAATATTTCCGCTCGTTGTGAGAGAAGAAACTCTCTTCTTCTGGATAAAATGCGGTGTAGTCTCCAGCAAAGCGAAAATTCGCCTCCTCTTTGTAAACCTTTACATTTTCGCCGCCAAGATTCGTTTCGATCCGGTAAGCAATCCCCTCCGGATACGCTCGAAACACCACTGCATATCCGCCATCCAGCTCCAGCCGCAATTCGTTGTACCGCTCGCGAATCTTTGCGAACTTTTGCCGCACAACTGGTTCCAAAATGCGGTCCGCGCTGTCCTTCTTCGTGGATTTCACTTGCGGATTTTCGCCTAACGTTTTTCCATCCATGTTGATGGACAACGTCGAGTCTTTCACCAACAGCTTGTCTTTTAGCAAAACGTCGTAGGCGATGCGGTTGGTCACATGAATTTGCACTTCGATCCGGTTGTCCGGAGACTTCAGGCTATAACTTGACTCCGCCGCGGTCCGGCTTTGAAGTAACACCATGCAAAGCACCGCAAATAATATTCTGCTCGCACTGCCTGATGTTGCCTTCATGAAATCACCTTTTCCTCATTTTTATGATTCACGTTCTGGAATTTTTAGTGTGGACTTGAAGCCCCGGGCGCATCTTTCAAAATCGTCACGAACTGCCGCAACTCTCTCCGTTCATTTTCTGCTTCGGCGGCCTCGGCGCGCTCAATCTCTTTGTACACTCGCAGTTCGTGCTCCGCTTTTGCGATTTCTCCAGCGCGTCGATACGCGAGACTCAGTTGATAGTGTGCCGCTTGAAGCTTCGGGCTCGCTTGAATTGCCTGCTCATACCTACGCAGCGCTTCATGCAAATCTCCTCGCGCGGCAATCATCAAGCCGAGTTGCACGTAAGCCTCTCCGAAACCAGGATCAATTGTCACGGCTTTTCTAAACAGGACCTCCGCTCGTTGTAGTGTCGGGCCGCTTTGCGATTTTCTTCCCTCTTTCCAGAGCACCAATCCGTAGTAATAGTTCGCTTGCGCGTTTCCCGGCTGCTCTTCCGCGAATCTTGCCAGTTTTTCCTTGGTGCAAGGCAACAGCTCTGCCGCTGTTTTTTCCATTTTGCCAAGCAGCAGATACGGCTCGGTATCGAACGGCTGTAGATCCGACGCTTCACAAACCCGCCGCGCTGCTTCAACATACTGGCCGTTCGCATAGTACGCTGCGCCTAATCCTGCAAGCATCCGTGCCGAATTCGCGTGGTCTTTCGCTCCCTTGGAAAACACTTCGATCGCGGCTCCGCTCGCTCGATGCAACAGCAGCTCCGTACCCCACGCAAAATAGTTCTCTTCGCTGGGGTCCATTCGCGCAGCCTTTTCATATTCGTTCACCGCGCCGATGGGATCGCCGCTTTTTTCCTTGGCGTCACCCAATTCTCGATGGGCGTCCGCATCGCCCTTGTTGGTGGACTTCGCACCGCTCGGAGTGGGCTTCAAAGCTGCTGTCTCTTTCGCCAGGACTTCACTGGTTCGCGCATTCGCAGCCGACCCGTGCAATCCCGCAGCACTCCAGTCGGTCACGCCCGCCACAGCAAAGTTTGGCTCATCGGAAAATTTCAGGTCCGCGCCCTCGGCATTTTCTTTGTTCTTGGAAGCAGCGGCACTGCCGGGCAAGCTCTCGAGCACGATACTCATGTGCCTCTTTTCGCCGGCGCTCAGGTGGAGGGAATCCACAATTGTCGGCTTCCATCCCGCCTTTTCCGCGTGCAGCGTATACGTTCCCTCGCGCGATTCCAGCAAAACAAAAGTGCCGTCGACATTCGTCTTGGTCTCGATCTTTCTGTCGCTGGCTTTCGCCACTAACGTCACTAGCACTCCCGCGACCGGTTCACCCGAAACCGCGCACACTTTGCCATCAACCCTGCTAGGCTCTTGGCCTTCCTGCGAATGAAGTAATTTGGCCCCTGTCGAAGGGCTAAGGATCATTACGAGTAGGACGAGCGCCGCGGGAACCGGCCAGCCGAACGCCCGCGCCTCAGATCCGAATCCAGAAAAACTCGACATGAAGAAGAAACTCTCTGATTTCCGGTCAAATTGCAGGGCGCACGAAACCGTGACGCATTCTATCCCTGCTCATCTTCGCTAGGCAAGGTCACCGGCTCAGGCCTAATCCAAGTTGAGTGATGTTAAGTGATCCTTTGCGGCAGACCGCCCTCGGTGATGCGCCCGAAATCGATTGTCCATTTTGGGCTCACCCAACGACTATTTAGTGTAGCAAGGGACTGCGACGGCTCAGGAGGAAGTCATGAAGTATCTGTGCTTGGTTATTCTAACGTCATGATCATTCCGTTCGCGATTTTGTTCTCTCGTGTCCATTCGATTCTGGGGTAGCACCAAGTCGGCGTGGTGCCCCTTGAGGCCTGATTTCCGGCCTCTACCTGTACGACGAATGGGAAAGTTGAAACCGGACATCGCTTGATTCCTTTTGGACGCCCAAGAAGCCCTAATGCAAGGGCTGCGGAGGTTCGGGAAGGGCCTTGAAGCTGAAGAGAATTTGGTTGCGGAGTTCGACTGAAGCGACTCCGACCCACCAGAATTGTAAACCATTTTATATACAGGATTTCCCGGATTGAAATGAGTTTGTCAGTATTTTAGAAACCCCAGCGACGGTTGCCTGGGATTCAGACACTAAGGATCAAAAAAGCCTCTGCCTCGGAGACCAAGTGATTGGGAGCTTGCGCGACAGGTGTGGTGTCGGCGTCACGCAGGTTTCCCCATACCTCCCAAGCCGAACGAAAATTCTGAATCAACACAAGGAGTCCCTGATGAAGAATGCCTATCGTAAGGCTGTCTTGGTTCTTTTCATGATCCTGGCAGGTTCGGGAATCCTAATCGCGCAGTCTGACCTTGGCACCATTTCAGGCTTTATCAAGGACCCCTCGGGTGCTTCTGTTCCCAATGCCAAGATCACGGTGCGAAACAAGAGTGGCGTGGAGCGCCAAGCCACCACGAACGAATCAGGCTACTACGCCATGACCAACGTCCCGGCCGGGTTCTATACCATGGGCGTTGAAGCCCCTGGCTTTCAACGGTACGAGTCCACCGGCAACAAGCTCGACCCCAGCGCCACTCTCGTCATTGATGCGACGCTGACCGTGGGCTCCACCAATCAGACCGTTGAGGTCTCGGCCTCTGCGGTCGTATTGCAGACCGAATCGGCATCGGTGCAAAAGCTTGTTACCCGCGAGCAGATCGACTCGCTTGAGATCAACGGTCGAAATCCTATCTTCATGGCCAATCTGGTGCCCGGCACTCGCGGTGGCACGCTTGCGAACCTCAGCTTCAATTTCAGCCAGGGCCCGTCGAATATTAATGGCGCGCGGACGCCTGAAAGTCTGATCACCTATGACGGCGCTCCTGCGGTTCGCACGCGCTCCAACGGTACCAGCATTGGCGCGGCCGACGTGGATTCTACGCAGGAAATTCAGATCCTAACCGCCGATTACGCGCCAGAATTCGGTCGCTCCTCTGATTCACTACAATCAGTTCGGGTACAACATTGGCGGGCCCCTCTACATTCCGAACCATTTCAATACAAGTAAGAACAAGGTTTTCTGGTACTGGGGAGAGGAATGGGTGAGGTACATCTTTACCGACACCAACAGCCTAACGGTTCCCACGGTCTTGATGCGGCAAGGAAATTTCAGCGAATTGCTGGATCCCAGCAATATTTTCTACCACAAAACCGTAGTCCTGGTGGACCCGAAGACAGGCCAGCCATTCCCAGGCAACATCATTCCGGCGCCCGGAACAGCCACCACCGGCTCGACCGCGAGCGCCAATGGTCTGGGCATACTGAACGCGTATCCGCTGCCAAATCTCACTACCCCGATCAACGGCAACCAAAACTGGTTTTTCTCGGCACAGCATCCGCAGTACCAGCGTAAGGACACGTTGGCCGTCGATCTGAATTTGACCGACAAACAGCGGCTGCGGTTCCGCCGCGTGTACTTCACTTTCTGGGAGTTTCAACCACTGGATGGCGGAACCAATGAGACGCCGAAGTTTTTCGATCGCCCCAACCAGACCAATTCGATTGACCATGTGTGGACCATCAGCCCCACACTCGTGAACGAGGTTCTATTTTCTTTCAGCCTCGACCAGGTCCACATTCCGGTCGACCAAGCGCATTTCCTCGACCGCACCACTGTTGGCTTGAACTATCCCTACATTTTCCCGGAAGGCAAGCTCATCCCGAATCGCATTCCGACGGTGAATATGTCCGCCTTCTCAGGACTGAGTGGTGGACCTTATCCATCGCATTCCGCGGGTCCTATCTTTGATCTATCCGACAGCGTTACGTGGGTGAAAGGCAACCACACGGTGAAATTCGGCGGGTTGTATGAGTATTCCGGTGAAAATGACAACGACGAGATTAACGTGCAGGCCTGTCCCACCTGCACAAACAACCAGAATGGCCAATTCCTCTTCAGTGACAACGGCGGGAAGTTCGTGCGGCCAGGATACGTCCTCGCGTCCAGTGGCACCGCTGCTGGCAACGCCGCTCTAGGGCTCTTCGACAGCTACTCGGAGATTGGCCATCGGGCATACACCGTGTTTCGTGGAAGCATGTGGGAAGGTTTCGCGCAGGATTCCTGGAAGGCTAGGCAGAACCTGACGATCAACTACGGCCTTCGTTACACAGTCATCATTCCCTATCATGCGATCTGGGGTAACATGGCCGCCTTTGACCCAAGCCGTTATAACCCAGCCAATGCCGTCACGATCGATCCCGCGACCGGCCTCATTACCGGTTCACCCACGATCGATCAGCTTTACAACGGCATGGTCATTCCTGGTCCTGGCTTCCCGACTTCTGCTCTTGGCCGCGTTCCGGAGGCAGATTCGGGTACTTTTAATGGCCTGTTTCACGGAAGCGATCATTACTCGGACGTTCAGTGGAATGACGTCCAGCCACGTCTGGGCATCGCATATCAATTCAACAACAAAACAGTGTTACGTGTTGGCGGAGGCCGCTACTTCTCTCGCCTTGGTGTGAGCGACTCCATTTTCCTGGGTGGAAATCCACCTTTCCAGCCCAACGCCAGCGTATCCTTCGGCACGGTCGACAACCCGGGGGGAACCGGGACAAACCCGGTCCCGTTGGTAGTAACCACTCAAAGCAAAGCTTTCAAGAACCCAGAGGCGTGGGCGTGGAATGTCACGATCGAACGGGAACTATTCTGGAAGTCACTTCTTAACCTGAACGCGATCCGGCCCTTTAAGGGTTTCGGCTCCATTCGGGAAACGGACAACGTGGCCAATTCCATCTACAACTCGCTGCAGATCGCCTGGAACCGCCGCTTCAGCAACACGTTCCAATTCGGCGTGTCCTACACCCTCTCAAAAAGCATGGATAATGGCTCCAACCAGCGTGATGTTGTTCCCGATACCTATGACGTGAGTATGCTATGGGGTCCATCCGAGTTCGATGCCCGCCATATCGTGATCATCAACTATCTTTACCAGCTGCCGTTTTTTCGCAAGCAATCCGGCTTCGCTGGCAGGGTCCTCGGTGGCTGGCAAATCAGTGGCATCACGCAATTCCAAACTGGGCTGCCTTGCAGCGTTATAGCGCCGAACGTTGACTACGCTGGCGTCGGGCAGGATGCCAACTGGGGATGTGGAGGCAATGGCCAGTTCTGGGTCGTCAACGGAGATCCCAAAATCATTGGCACATTTGGACCGAGTGGCCAATGGTTCGCTACCACAAATCCCGATGGATCGCCGATCTTCACCGCGCCTGCTGCCGGTACGTTCAACACGCAGCGCGTTCGCAACCTCATCTATCAACCCGGATTTCAGAACTGGAACATGGGCCTATTCAAGACTATTCCCGTCAACGAGCGGTTCCGCTTCCAATTCCGCGCCGAGGCCTACAACGTGTGGAACCATCCGAATTGGTGCGCCAATAGCGGTTGCAACGGCACTACCAATATCGGTCTCAATCCGACCAATACCCAGACTTTTGGCAAAGTTCTCTCTAAAGGCAGCGGCACGTCCGGGCAAGGCGAGCGCAACTTGCAACTCTCGCTCCGCCTTGAGTTCTGACGCCGGCGTCTTTGGCGAACGACGACCACGGCGAGATGGCGTCGCATGGACTTCGAGCCGGGTCTTACATCGATGTTGCCTGGGAACGGTGTTCGCTTCTATAGTGAAAGATGTCCTCTCTTTATGAGGCTCTGTCTCCAGTCCAAAAGGATCTGCCATGGCTACCACACCTCAACCATCACAATCACCTCTTGAAAGACTGGATGATTGGGACGACTTTCTCGAAGGCCGGTACAAGGAAGGAAAAGCGGAGTCAGAGTTTCGCCAGTATGACGCGAAAGCGAATCCGTCGGTGGCAGAGTTCTACCGGGTCAACCACGAAAAACAAACCGTCGCATACGTTCTTGATAAAGAAAAACAATACTTCGGTCTCAATCGAGGCCAGAAGAGCATTTGGGAAGCCGCCGACTATCTCAATACGCTGGTTGACGATAGCGATCCCGATACAGATCTGACACAGACAGAGCATTTGTTGCAGACATCAGAAGCCATTCGCGCGGATGGTCATCCTCGCTGGATGGTGCTGACAGGATTTCTCCACGATCTAGGAAAGTGTCTCTGCCTGTATGGCGAACCGCAGTGGGGAGTGGTCGGGGACACGTTCCCCGTGGGCTGTGCGTGGTCTGACCAGATCGTCTTCCCTGAATACTTCAGTGGCAATCCAGATGCGCATGCGCCGGAGTACCAGACGAAATACGGCATTTACGAGCCGAACTGCGGTTTGGAAAATGTTCACATGTCCTTCGGGCACGATGGCTACATCGCGGAAATCATGAAGCCGTATCTACGCGACGAAGCGCTCTACATGCTTCGCTTCCACTCGT
>WNGG01009883.1_pt1 | contig 12598 bp, 10 predicted proteins | sample 5400661 | NCBI WGS metagenome assembly WNGG01 (sample SAMN13153372, study PRJNA577476) | soil metagenome | isolation source: 100 cm soil or saprolite under Garry oak tree replicate 1 | place: USA:California | collected 2016-06-15 | reverse complement strand
TCCAATTTTTTCGGGTCGTCGCGCACGACACCCAGGTCGATCACTTCGCAGCCCAGGCGCTGCAGCATGCCCCAGAGCGTGTAGCGGTTGGAGTCGTAGACTTCGCCGGCCTTGAGCTTCTTCCCGACCGAGACCAGCTCGTCGCCGGTGGAGAAGAACGCGACGCGCAGCTTCCGCCGCACGCTCACCTCGCCGATGCCGAGCGATGCGATCAATCCGAGCTCGGCCGGGCGCAGCAGCGCGCCGGCGCGCAGCGCGGGCTTCCCTTTTTGCAGGTCTTCGCCCGCGAGCCGGCGGTTCTGCCCCGGCTCCTGCGCGGGCGGGATCGAGATGCGGTTGCCCTCCACCGTCACGGCTTCCTGGATGATCACCGTGTCGGTGTCCTTCGGCATCACGGCGCCGGTCATGACGCGCACGCACTCGCCGCGCCCGACCTCGCCCGTGAACTCCTTGCCGGCGTAAGCCGTGCCGATCTCGGTGAGCGTCATCGGCATGTGCACGCCGAGGTCGTCGTTCCTCACCGCGTAGCCGTCCATCGCCGAGTTGTCGTGCGAGGGGACGTTGATCGGCGAGACGATGTCCTTCGCGAGCACGCGCCCGAGCGCGGCGCGCACGGGGAGCTTCTCGACGCCGGAGACGGGTTTCACGAATCCACGGATGACTTCGTTCGCCCTCGCGACCGGCAGCGCGTCCGGATCGTAGTCGCTGGTGCAGCTGATGACTTCCTTTAGGGTAGCCATTCGCGGAATTATCGCGCGTTGATACCTATAAAGAAAAAGGCCGCGAAGTGCGGCCTTGTTCAGCGCGTCGGCGGGTCAGACGGAAAGCTTGGACCAGTTCTGGCCGCTGTCCCCGCTCTCGTATTTGATGCCGTCGCACTCGACGCCCAGCTTCCGGCCGGCCTGGTCGAAGACGACAGGCTTGCATTTCTGGCCGGGCATCGACTGCTGCTGCCATCGGTCGCCCGATTGCGGGCGGAAGTAGAAATCCTGTCCGCTGAGCATCAGGAACAGGCCGGCCTCGCGCGAGACAAGTAGGGATCGACCGGCGGCTTTGGCGCCGCCGCCCGAGGGCGGATCGATGAGGGCAGGTGGGGCGTCACCGACGCGCAGGTTCAGTATGCGGCTCGGGATGCCGCGCGTTCCCAGCGTGACGTAGAGGTTGTCGACGTCGCCCGCGATACCGATGTCGTTGCGCGGCGTGTCGATCATCGCGTTTTCATGCCGGATCCAAGTCGCGCCGCGGTCCCGCGAGCGCAGGACACGCAGGCGGTTGTCGATGATCGCGAGGCCGCCGTCGCTGAAAGCGGCGAGCCGCACGGCGTGGACCCGGAACGGTACGCCGGCGACCGCGAGCTTACCGTCGTCTACCGAGAGCAGCTTGCCCTCGGAGGTCAGGAAGAGCATGCGTTCATCGTCGCGAACAGCGTCCACGATGTCCGCGAGCGTGCCCGTATTGAGGACTTCCGCCTTGCCCAGCTGGCCGCCGGCCGTGCGCCGCAACATGACCAGCGTCCCGGCGTCGCCGTAGGCGACGGTCGCCGTCGCATTCGTGACTATCTTGCCGCTCTTGAGCTCGCTAGCCGCGATCGCGCGACGCAATTCGGGAAGCCGAGCGATATCCAGATACTTGCCGGGGGCGAGCTGCAGCGACTGCTCGCCGATGGAGGACATGAGCACCGGATAATTCGTTTCGAGATACGTCTTCATCTCCGCGTTGTTGTCGACAGCGACCACCTGAAAGCGCTTGCCTTGCCCTGCCGGCGCGGAACTGGCTGCCCCGGCGGGAGGCGACACCGGAAGGTAGATGAGCAATCCCAGGTTGGTGACCTTGCTCTCCTCGATCATGAATTTCCGGTCGACCGCCAACGTGGTGTAGTAAGTAACGTAGGTGCTGCCGGGCGTATAGGTATAGGTCGGTGCGCGATAGCCGCCGCCCCGCACCTGCCGGAACCCGGCTTCATGCGACTGAGTGCTGGAGAGCTGCCGGCCCTCGACGCGCAGTTGCACGAAGTGATGCTGCCCTGGCGGAAGAGCAATGCCGACGTAGCCGTCCCGGACGTTGGAGCCATAAAGCTTGCCGTCGATGTTGATCTGGGCGTTTTCCCAGGCGAGCGTGCCGGGCACGTACAGGCGCGCGACCAGCAGCCCGCTGTTCACAAGTCCCGAGGGGATATCGGGAACCGAGCCGGTGCTCGCGCAGCCGGCGAAGCGCAGCAAGCGACGCCACAACCGCTAGAAACCTGAGCCGACGCAGCATGGAGCCTTCCTGGAGTTGTCCGAATGCCGGAAGTATAACTTTGAACGCGAATGTCACCAAGGCGGCGCCGAGCCGCCGCGCATTGTGCTGCCGACGATGCGGCAGGAGCCCGTTGTTTGGAAGACGCCCGCGGCGAGCGGGCCGGTGCGCACGGTGAGGAATCCGACGCGGATCGCCTTACGCGGCGACCGGTTGGGAAATCGCGACCGCGGCAGCTGCAGCGAACGCGGACAGCAGCAGCCGGATGAACTTGTCACGCATCAGGACTCCCCGGACGTTTCAGGAATTGTCCGGCAGAGTACACGTTTTTCCATTCCCCGCTCAACCCGGCGGCGCGTTTTCCCAGGTTTGCAGCTCTTCTCGGGTATTGATATTGGAAAACGCCTCCGGCTCGTCGTCGAATCCGACTTCCACGACGTTGAGCGTCGCATACCAGGCGTCGATCTTGCGGCCGCCGTCTTTGAGGAAGTCGGCGAGATGGTCGAGCACCCCGCGGCGCATGAGCGAGAACACCGGGTGCGGCCGCTCGCCCGTCTTCGCTACGGCGAGCTCGGCGCCGGTTTCGTCGATCCGCTGGTACAGGCGCTCGATCAGATCCGCCGGCAGGAACGGCGAATCGCAGGGGACGGAGGCGAGAAAGGGGCGCTTGGAGATCGACAGGCCCGCGTGCAGTCCTGCGAGGGGCCCTGCGTACCCTCCGATCGCATCGCTCACCACGCGCACGCCGAAAATCTTGTACTCCTCGTGGTTCTGGTTGGCGTTGATGATGATGCCGCCAACCTGCGGTGCGAAGCGCTCGTACACGTGATCGACGAGGCGCTTGCCGCGGAAAGTCTGCAGCCCTTTGTCGACCCCGCCCATGCGGCTGCCCCTGCCGCCGGCGAGGATGAGGCCGGTTACAGATGTGTGAGATCCCATTCGAAAGCTCTAAGCGAGGCGTTTCTGCCAGTACGCAGAACCGGTATCGATGGGTTGCATAGGCTCATCGATCCCGTTCGACCGGCGGAAGTCTTCCACGGCGCGCTTGCAGGGCGGGATGGAGAAATCATCTATAACGATGTAGCCGCCGGGGCTGAGCTTTTCGTAGAGGGCGCGAAGCGCATCCATCGTGGATTCGTACATGTCGCCGTCCAGCCTCAGCACGGCAAGCCGTTCGATGGGCGCGACGGGCAGCGTATCCTTGAACCAGCCCTTGAGGAATCTCACTTGGTCGTCGAGCAATCCGTAGTTGCGGAAGTTCTTCTGGACTTCTTCGAGCGGCACCGCGAGCAGCGGCGCCGTATGAAATAACGAGCCGCGGTCCGGCGGATACTTCTCCTCGCTCGGGGGCGGCAGACCCTCGAACGAGTCGGCGACCCAAACGATTCTGTCATCGACGCCATAGGTTTTGAGAATCGCCCGCATGAAAATGCACGCGCCGCCGCGCCAGGCACCGGTTTCGATAAAATCCCCCGGTACTCCTTTGGCGATGACGTCCTCGCACAGCTGCCATAGGTTCAGCATGCGTCGATTGCCGATCATTGAATGAGCAACGGTAGGCCAGTCCACGCCCTGGTCGCGCCAGTCGGCCCGGAATCTTTCGGCCGATGGAGACTTTCCCGGATACATCCCGGGATCTTCGTAGATCCTGCCGATCAGGCAGTCCTTCATCAACTCAAGGTAGGCACCGCGCAACCTTGCAATTTCCCGCCTCAGTGCGACCTCATCGGGGAATTCCGGCTGCACGCTCGGCCCTTGGCGCAACAGTTTTGCAAGCAAACCCATCAGCGCATCGCCTCCGTCGTGAATTTTCTAAGCCACCATCGTAGGCGCGACCGTTTTCCTGAAGCGGTGCTTGCCGGTGAAGAGCAGGTAGTGCTTTCCGCCCGCCGCGCGGCCGATCATGGTGATGCCGACCTTGTTGGCGATTTCGTGGCCCATCTTGGTGAGGCCCGAGCGGGAAACGAGGAAAGGGATGCGCATCTGCGCGGCCTTGATCACCATCTCCGAGGTAAGGCGTCCGGTGGTGTAGAAGATCTTGTCCGAGCCGTCCACGCCGTCGAGCCACATCTGTCCGGCGATCGCATCCACGGCGTTGTGCCTGCCGACGTCCTCGACGAAGTACAGGATCTCGACCCCGGCCGCGGCGTTTGTCGCCAGCGCGCAGCCGTGTACGGCACCCGCCTCCTTGTAGATGGCTTCGTGGCGGCGCACCGCGTCGAGCAGGGCGTGCAGCGCGCCTTCGGTGAGGGTCACGTCCACGCGCAGCTTGATCGAGTCGACTTCTTCCATGAGGTCGCCGAACACCGTGCCCTGGCCGCAGCCGGTGGTGACGGTGCGTTTCTCCATCTTTTTTTCGAGCCCTTTGAGGGGCGTGCGCGTCGTGATCGCAACCGACGCCGTTTCCCAGTCCACCTGCACCGCGGCGATATCGTCGATGGATTTCACCAGGCGCTGGTTGCGCAGGTAGCCGATGGCGAGCGCCTCGGGTGCCTGGCCGAGGGTCATCAGCGTGACGATTTCGCGCTTGTCCACGTAGAGCGTGAGCGGATGCTCGCCCGCGATCGGTGTCGGCACGGCTTCGCCGCGCTCGTTGATCGCCTCGACTTCGAAAGTGAGGGGTTTCGAAGCGTGGCTGAGCTCGGGGCGGTGCGGCGTCTTCATCCGCCGATGTAGGACATCTCGATCTTGCGCAGCTTGGCCGTCTCCGCGGTGCGGATCTCGGAATAGCGGTCGGCACGCGCCCGCCAGATGCGCGCGATTGCGTCCGAGATCTCCTCGGCAGAAGAGCCGCCGCGCAGCGGCCCGCGCAGGTCGTAGCCCGCGGTGGCGAAAAGGCACGTATAGAGCATGCCCTCGGTCGAGAGGCGCGCGCGAGTGCAGGTGCGGCAGAAGGCCTGCGTCACCGAGGAGATCACGCCGATCTCCCCCGACCCGTCCCGGTAGCGCCAGCGCCCGGCGACCTCGCCCGTGTAATTCGGCTCGACCGGCTCGAGGGGCATCTTCTCGCCGATCATGCGGACGATCTCGGCCGAGGGCAGAACGTCGTCCATGCGCCAGCCGTTGGTCGCGCCGACGTCCATGTACTCGATGAAGCGCACGATGTGGCCGCTGCCCTTGAAATAGCGCGCCATCGGGATGACGGAATCCTCGTTCGCGCCGCGCTTCACCACCATGTTGATCTTGATCGGCGCGAGCCCCGCCGCGGCGGCCGCATCGATACCGTTCAGCACTTCGGAGACGGGAAAGTCGGCGTCGTTCATCCTGCGGAATACCATCTCGTCCAGCGAGTCGAGGCTGACCGTGACGCGGGTGAGGCCCGCCGCCTTCAGGGCGCGCGCTTTTTTCGCGAGCACCGAGCCATTGGTGGTGAGCGTGAGATCGATCCCCGGAATGTCGGCGAGCATCTCGATCAGGCGCTCGAGGTTCCTGCGCAGTAGAGGCTCGCCGCCGGTCAGGCGGATTTTCTCGACCCCGTGGTCTTTGAAAACGCGCGCCAGCCGCGCGATCTCCTCGAAGCTCAGCAAATCGCTCTTCGGGAGAAACGCGTAGTCGGGGCCGAACACGTCGCGCGGCATGCAGTAGATGCAGCGGAAGTTGCAGCGGTCGGTGACCGAGATGCGCAGGTCGTGCAGCCTGCGCCCGAGCGTGTCCTGGCTTGAGGGCTCGGATCCACCCGATTCCCCCTTGGGAGGAAAGGGTTTTGTCCTGCGTCCGTCGTTGATGGGGATGACCCGGTCCGTCATGGTTTGCGTAGCCGCATCATGAAATGCGGTTCATAATTCATCGTTGCCTCAAGCGCTCCAGTATAGCCGCAAAATGCCCTACCCAAACCTCGCCGTCGCGGTCGTCATGCAGCGCACGCGGCTCGACAACCGCTGGCAGTCGGAGCAATGGGAGCCGATCGGCGTGCTGGCCGATTCGAGCGAACCCGGCTCGGCGGTGCGCGTATTGCGGCAGGACGGCGTGAGTGCGCAATGGCTGCATCCGGGATTCAAGCTGGAGCTCTTCCACGACGAGTCGGAAGGCTATTATCTCAACCTCTATTCGCCGCGGCCCTATGTGTTCGTGAATTGGCTGGAGGAGGACGGGAAGGGCGTGCCGCAATCGGTGACGGTGAGCTACAACGAAGCGGCGCGCCAGATGGATGGCGGAGCGCGCGTCGACGGCGTGCCGATGCCGGCCGAATGGGTTTCCTGGCTCGCCGAATACGTCGACAAGCACTACAAGCCCGAGCCGAGGAAGAAACGCAGCCGCGCGCCTTCGTTCAAGGGCGCCAAAAGAGACGCGGCGTGAGCACGGACAAGGAGCCGTTCCTGTCGCGCTGGTCGCGGCGCAAGCTCGATTCGGCGACGGAAAAACCCGCGCCGAAACCGGCTGCGCCTGCGGCAGCAACGACGACGGAAAGTCAGGCGACGGTGCCAGCGCCGAAATCCGAGCTGCCGCCGGTCGATTCGCTGCGGGGTCTCGCCTCCGAGTACAAGGATTTCCTGCGCCCTGGAGTGGACGAGAAGCTGCGCCAGTCCGCGCTGAAAAAACTCTTCCACGATCCGCATTTCAAGGTGATGGACGGGCTCGACACGTACATCGACGATTATTCCAAGCCGGACCCGATTCCGGAGGGGATGCTGAAGTCGCTGAAGCAAGCGAACCGGCTGCTTTTCCCGGAGGAAGCGGCGGAAAAGGACCGCGAGATCGAAGCCGAAGCCGCCAGAACGGCCGCCGCGGACGAGGGAACCGTGCCGGCGGTGGAGGCCCCGCCCGCGCAGGTCGCCGCAGACGGCGAGCGCGTGGCGCCCGCGCCCGAGTCTCAACCGGCGGAGCATGCCAAGCCTCCGGCAAAGCCCGCCTGATCATGCCGCTCGAGGACAAGACCCTCAAGCTGTGCAACTGCAACCAGACCATGGCGCTGGACGCCAAGGCGCTCGCGGGAGCGCTCAAGCTCAGGCAGCCGATTGAAATCCACACGGAGCTGTGCCGCAAGCAAGTCGCGAGCTTCCACGGAGCGCTGAAGGACGAAGCCTGCGTCATCGCATGCACGCAGGAAGCGCCGCTGTTCTCGGAGCTGGCGGATCAGGCGGGCTCCACCTCGGACATCAAGTTCGTCAACATCCGCGAGCACGCGGGCTGGTCGAAGGAGGGCGCGAAGGCGACGCCCAAGATCGCGGCGCTGCTTGCTCTAGCCGATCTGCCCGAGGCCGAACCGGTGGCCGGCGTCTCTTACAAGTCGGGCGGCGAGCTGCTGATCGTCGGGCCGGCCGAAGCGGCGATTTCCTGGGCCGAGAGGCTCGCCGAGCAGCTCGACGTCAACGTATTGCTCACTCCGGGGCGCGGCGGAGAGCTGCCCGCCGAGCGGCGCTACCCGGTGTGGTCCGGAAAAGTGGAATCGGTGAAAGGCCATCTCGGCGCGTTCGAGGTCGCCTGGCAGCAGGACAACGCGATCGATCTGGAAGTCTGCACGCGCTGCAACGCCTGCATCCACGCCTGCCCCGAGCAGGCGATCGACTTCTCCTACCAGATCGACATGGACAAGTGCAAGTCGCACCGCCAATGCGTGAAAGCTTGCGGTGCTATCGGCGCGATCGACTTCGAGCGCGCCGACCGCGCGCGAAGCGAACGCTTCGACCTGGTGCTCGACCTATCGAACGAGCCGGCGGTCAAGACCGCGCAAGCTCCCCAAGGCTACCTGGCCCCCGGCAGCGACCCTCTCGAGCAGGCGCTCGCGGCGGCACGGCTTGCGCAGATGGTCGGCGAGTTCGAGAAGCCGCGGTTCTTCGCCTACCACTCGAAGATATGCGCGCACAGCCGCTCCGGCAAAATCGGCTGCAAGCAGTGCATCGACGCGTGCTCGACCGCTGCGATCACGCCGGACGGCGATCACGTCAAGGTCGACCCGCATCTGTGCATGGGCTGCGGGGGCTGTGCCACCGTATGCCCTTCAGGCGCGATGACCTACGCCTATCCGCGCGTGCCCGACTTCGGCGCGCGGCTGAAGCGCCTGCTTTCGGTCTACGCGCAGGCGGGCGGCAAGGACGCGTGCCTCCTGCTGCACAACGCGGGCGAGAGCCGCGCGCTCATCGCAAAGCTCGCGCGGCGCGGGACGGGCTTGCCCGCGCGCGCGATCCCGCTCGAAGTCCATCATCCCGCTTCGGTCGGCATCGACGTTCTGCTCGCGGCCCTTGCCTACGGGGCGAGCCAGGTGCTCGTGCTCGCAACGCCGAAGGAGGCCGGCGAGTACGGCGACGCGCTTGCGAAGCAGATGGGTTTTGCCGAGACCATTGTCAACGCTCTCGGCTACGGCGGCGCCCATTTCAGGCTGCTCGCGGCCGACAGCGTTGCGGCGCTCGAGAAGGAGGTGTGGACGCTCCAGCCGGCAGCGACGGCATCGAAGCCCGCGACCTACAATCTCGCCCCCGAGAAACGCGCCACGCTCGAATTCGCGCTCGACCACCTCGCGAAACTCGCACCCAAGCCGCAGGAGAGCATAGCGCTGGGTGCCGGAGCCCCGTACGGCCAGGTGCTCGTCAACAAGCAAACCTGCACGCTGTGCATGGCCTGCGTGGGCGCCTGCCCTGAATCGGCGCTGCATGACGGGCGCGACCAGCCGATGCTCAAGTTCATCGAGGGCAACTGTGTCCAGTGCGGGCTGTGCGAGAAGACCTGTCCGGAAAACGCGATCACGCTCGCGCCGCGCCTGCTGCTCACCGCGCAGGCGAAGCAGGAGGTCGTTATCAACGAAGCCGAGCCGTTCAACTGCGTGCGCTGCGGCAAGCCCTTCGGCACGCGGCAGATGGTGGCAAATATGCTCGGCAAGCTCACCGGCCACTCGATGTTCGCGGGCGACGGCTCACTGAAACGGCTGCAGATGTGCGGCGACTGCCGCGTGGTGGACATGATGGAAAACAAGGACGAGATCTCGATTCAGGAAGTCAAGAAGTGAGCTCGACCGCCACTCCGCTCTTGTTCCACGCGCCCCGGGTCCAGGAGGACGAGGCGCGCGCCGGATACTACGCGCTGCTCGGGCGGCTCTTCTACGCGGGGCCCGACGCGGACTTGCTCCAGACCATGGCAGGGTCCGCCGAGATGGCCGGCGGCCGTCTGGACGGCCCCTGGAACGCCTTGGCGGCGGCGGCAAGAGCGACGGATGCCGAGGCAGCGCGCGCGGAGTATGACGAGCTCTTCGTCGGAACGGGCAGGGCCGAGGTGACTCCTTACGCCAGCTTTTATCTGGCCGCGACCGGCCGGGAGAAAATCCTCGTCCGGCTGAAACAGGACCTCGCCTCCCTCGGTTTGGGCAAGGCGGGCGCCGCCCGGGAGCCGGAGGACCACTTTGCCGCGCTCTTCGAGGTCATGAGACATTTGATTTCAGAGGGCTCCGATGGTGCTGCGCTGCAAAAACAGCGTGGCTTTTTCAGCGCTTACATCGAGCGCTCCTTTGAGGGTTTTTACGGCGCGGTATCAGCCAGCGAAAAAGCCAAGTTTTATAAGGATGTTTCCAGCTTTGCCTCGTCGTTCTTATTGGTTGAAACCGAGGCCTTAAAGGTGTTCTAATTCCCCGATGCAATAGCTTGCCTATTTGGCGCTGACGATAGGAAGGAGACCGCATATGAAAACAGAAACTAAATCCAGGCTCAGCCGCAGAAACTTCCTACTTGCAGTCGGCGCGGGCGGCGCCGCAACGGCGGCCGCGATCGCCGGCCGGGCCGTCACGACGGACGAGCCCGAAGCAGTCGCCGGCAACGACAAACGGCGCGGCAAGGGGTATCAGGAAACCACGCACGTCCGCAGCTACTACATCACTACAAAAGTCTGACCCGAGGAGGCGTGACCATGATGCTCACCAGGAAATCCGCTGGCGCTCCCGCTCATCTTTCTTCCGGCAACAGCCGTCTTTCGCGCAGCCTCTCCGGGATGCTGGCAAAGACGATCGACCGGCGCGCCTTCCTCAAGCGCTCCGGGCTGGCGGCGGGCGCGGGCGCCTTTGCGACTCAGCTGCCGTTCAATATGATCGGCAAGGCCGACGCCGCCGACGACAAGGCCGGCAAGATCGAAGTGAAGCGCTCGGTCTGTACGCACTGCTCGGTCGGCTGCGCCATCGACGCGGTGGTGCAGAACGGCGTCTGGGTGCGCCAGGAACCGGTGTTCGACTCCCCGCTCAATCTCGGGGCGCACTGCGCCAAGGGAGCCTCGGTGCGCGAGCACGGCATGACCGAGCATTCGCACCGGCTGAAGTCTCCGATGAAGCTGGTAGACGGCAAGTACCAGCGCATTTCCTGGGACCAGGCGGTAAACGAGATCGGCGACAAGATGCTGGCCATCCGCAAGGAATCCGGCCCTGACGCGCTTTACTTCGTCGGCTCCTCCAAGCACAGCAACGAGCAGGCGCAGTTGCTGCGCAAATGGGTTTCCCTGTGGGGCAGCAACAACTGCGACCATCAGGCGCGCATCTGCCATTCGACCACCGTGGCCGGCGTCGCGAACACCTGGGGCTACGGGGCGATGACCAATTCGTACAACGACATGCAGAACACCAAGTGCATGCTCTACATCGGCTCGAACGCCGCCGAGGCACACCCGGTTTCCATGCTGCATTCCCTGCACAGCAAGGAGACCGGCGCCAAGATGATCGTGGTCGATCCGCGTTTCACCCGTACCGCGGCGAAGGCGGACGAGTACGTGCGCATTCGCTCCGGCAGCGATATTCCGTTCCTGTTCGGGATGCTGCACATCATTTTCAAGAACGGCTGGGAAGATAAGAAATACATCCATGACCGGGTCTATGGGATGCAGCAGGTCAGGGAAGAGGTCCTGAAGAAGTGGGCGCCGGAGGAAGTGCACAACGTCACCGGCGTGCCGCCCGAGCAGCTTCAGAAGATCACGGAGATGTTCGCGAAGAATCGTCCCTCGACCATCGTGTGGTGCATGGGCCAGACGCAGCACACCATCGGTAACGCCATAGTGCGCGCCTCCTGCATCCTGCAGCTTGCGCTCGGCAACATCGGCAAGTCGGGCGGCGGCGCCAATATCTTCCGCGGCCACGACAACGTGCAGGGCGCGACCGATGTCGGCCCGAACCCCGATTCGCTGCCGGGCTACTACGGCATCGTTCCCGGAGCGTGGGCGCACTGGGCGAAAGTGTGGAACGTCGATCTCAAGTGGCTGCAGGACCAGTTCGCCTCGCCGGCCATGATGACCAAGCCCGGCATCACCGTGTCGCGCTGGATCGACGGCGTGCTCGAAAAGAACGAGAACATCGACCAGGACCCGAACATTCGCGGGATGTTCTTCTGGGGCCACGCGCCGAACAGCCAGTCGCGGGGCCTGGAGATGCAGGCGGCGATGCACGCCCTCGACCTGCTGGTCGTGATCGATCCGTATCCGTCCGCGACCGCGGCGATGGCGGCGATGCCGCTCGATGAGCAGGGCACGAAGGTTCTCAAGGATGCGGGCAAGGAACCGAAAGCGAGCCGCGCGGTGTACCTCCTGCCGGCCGCGACCCAGTTCGAGACCTCGGGCTCCGTTACTGCCTCCAATCGCTCCATCCAGTGGCGCGAGAAGGTGATCGAGCCCCTGTTCGAGTCGCGCTCCGACCAGTCGATCATGTATACCTTCGCCAAGAAGCTCGGCTTCGGCGACCAGCTGCTAGGCAAGAAGGACGGCAAGCAGAACATCGGCGTGGTGAAGGCGGCCGGGGGCTACGACGACCTTGTGCCGGAGGACATTCTCCGGAACGAAATCAATCGGGGCACCTGGACGATCGGCTACACGGGCCAGTCGCCGGAGCGTCTGAAGGCGCACATGCGCAACATGCAGGTGTTCGACGTGAAGACGCTGCGCGCCAAAGGCGGAAAGGACGCGGCGACCGGCTATGTTCTGGACGGCGACTACTTTGGACTGCCGTGGCCGTGCTTTGGCACAGCGGCCATGAAACATCCGGGGTCGCCCAACCTATACGACACCTCCAAGCACGTGATGGACGGCGGCGGCAATTTCCGCGCCAACTTCGGCGTGGAGAAGGATGGCGTCAATCTCTTGGCCGAGGACGGCTCCTACTCCAAGGGCGCCGACATCACGACCGGTTACCCGGAGTTCGACCACGTGCTGGTGAAGAAGCTCGGCTGGTGGGATGAGCTGACCGACGAGGAGAAGAAGGATGCGGAGGGCAAGAACTGGAAGACCGACCTCTCCGGCGGCATCCAGCGCGTCGTGATGAAGAACCACGGCTGCCATCCGTTCGGCAACGCCAAGGCGCGCGCGATCGTGTGGAATTTCCCCGACGGCATCCCGCAGCACCGCGAACCCCTGTACGGCATTCGCGCGGATCTCGTCGACAAGTACCCGACCCACGACGACAAGAAGG
>WNGG01023768.1_pt1 | contig 12599 bp, 9 predicted proteins | sample 5400661 | NCBI WGS metagenome assembly WNGG01 (sample SAMN13153372, study PRJNA577476) | soil metagenome | isolation source: 100 cm soil or saprolite under Garry oak tree replicate 1 | place: USA:California | collected 2016-06-15 | reverse complement strand
GATCATGGGTAAGCCCGAGATCATGATCCAAAATATCGTCGCGTCCTGTGGCCTCGGAGGCCGCATCGACTTGGAGAAGGCGGTTTACGGTCTGAAGAAGACCATGTACGAGCCAGAGCAGTTTCCAGGGCTCATCTACCGTATGGACGAACCGAAGGTCGTGATTCTCATTTTCACGAGCGGCAAGCTTGTCTGCACAGGAGCCAAGAAGGAGATTCAAGTGTACATCGCGGTGAAGAAGCTAAAGGAGACTCTCGAATCAAAAGGCCTCATCCTCTATGAGGGCTCCGAGAAACCGCAGCTGCCAGCCCCTGCCCACGGAGCTCCTCCTAGTCTGACACCTGGGACGGACGTGGATGACGAATAGGCTGAGAGAGGGAGTTACAGCCTGTCCATTGTAGATTATCGCGGGTAATTCTCTAAGGGCGTTCATGGGCTTCGGGATAGAACGCCCCTACCAGTTCCTTGGTTTTTCTGAACACTCTCTTGTTCCCGATAATAATTTTGACATCATCACCTGATTGAAGATCAATCATGACATGACCTATACCGAACCCTTGTGGTCGTCTCATTACAATTCCAAGCACAAATTCCTTTTTGACTTCGAAATCCTTCTTTCCTTCTATCTGACCAGCTGTAGCCTCTCGAGTGGGCCCTACGATATTCGTAACTAGGAAGATTACTGTACCAAGAGTCGTTGCCGTGCCTAGGACAATAATCGATGGGTCGACAGGAGAAAGAGAAGCGGATGAACCCACACTTTGACCGAGAGAGATAATCCCGCCAGCTGCGGCAATCGCAGGCCCAGCGAGCAACGTTGACCGTGCCCATGTGCTTTTAAAGCCAATCAGGCGAGCATCCGTCACAGCAAGACCGTATCCCCACCGACGTCCCTTTCCTAGAAAGGGACTGGAGAACCCTCCTAGGTACGTTTCGCTCTCCTGCAAGTTTTGACTTCCCCTTTCTTAAGGGAGCCTTCGCATCTCAGGTCCTCCATTACCTAATGTTCCCGGTTGACCGAGGAGCTCCAGTTTGCTCAATTGTGCTAGTACCATCTCCCGTATCTTTTGAGGTGTTCGGAGCGGTTTGGATAGTCGACCCTTTTCAATCAGGGGTTTTAACAACGGACTGGTCTTCTTGCCGCACTTGGGGCAGCTAGGTGCGGGAGAATCAGCGAGCGTCACAGTGTCTACAAGATGGTCGTTGCATCGCCAGACCTCTTTTCTTCCACCTAGCTTCCCTCGTTTCGCAACCGCTCTTCCGTTCGCTTCTACAATGTCCAGGGCGAAGTCGATTGTGGGCGCGTTGCTGACGGATGTTCCTACTCCGAATCCGTCTGCCCCAGCGTCTGATAGTCTCTTGATTGACTCGTCATTCAATCCTCCTGAGACGAAGATCTTGACTTTGTTGAAGCCTCTCGAATCCAGTTCCCATCGCACTTCTCTAATTATCTCCACGAAGTCTCCCCGCCTTGAGCTGGGAGTGTCGAGGCGGACGCCGTAGAGGTCCTCGCCGAGAGCTTCTGCGGCCATTATCGCCTCGGTCTTCTCGTCAAAGTAGGTGTCCACTAGCGCGATTCGTGGAACATTCTTTGGCATGTGCTTGTTGAAGCTCTTCCAAGCCTTCACCTGGTCGCCCATTGCAATGATCAGCGAGTGGGGCATAGTGCCCCTCGGAGCCATCTTCAACAGTTTTGCGCCTATGAGGCTGGAGACGGCATCAAAGCCTCCAATGTAGGAGGAGCGGTCGATCATGGGGGAGAGGGCGGGGTGGGATCTGCGGATGCCGAACGATATGACCGTCTTGGGCCCGGCAGCCTGGCGGACCCTTGCGGCCATTGTGGTTATGCCTGAGGCTTGGCAGAGGAGCCCTAGGAGTGGGGTTTCGTAGAGGCAGAAGTCGAGATACTTTCCCTCCAGTACCATCACTGGGGCTCTCATACCGTGGTGGTCGTGGGGACGGAATATTGATCCTTCAGGATAGGAGTGAACGTTGATCGGGATGTCTTCTAGGAGAGAGGCGGCTTCCTCGACACCGGCTAGTGCGGCCCATTCCCAGTTGTGCGGAAGACCTCCCGTAGTAATTTCCGCGGTTACTCGTAGGTCGGAGAGGCCTTCTTTTTCGAGGATTTCCTTTGTCCGGACAAAGTAGATGTCTGTAGTGGAGGCGTTCTTGATCTCCTCCTCGGTTGCGATCTGGAATCTTCTCAAGATAGGAATCGAGGCTGTTTGCGGCGTTCTTTTGGCTTTCCCACGCCAGAGGGACCTGATGTGCGACAGTTGGGCTTCAATTAGGCGCGCTTGTCCCTAGTTGACAGTCTTCCTCCTCGACACAGGCCAAAGCGAGCCATATCACACGAAATGATATAGCTTTCTGCGAGATTCGGTTGCCGGTTAGGATTCTTCTTGCAGAGCCCGGAGTGGCAGGGCTGAGATATGATGAGATTCAACAGTTCTTGGCGAATGGGAAGATCCCCATGCGGCTGGCGACCATTGGCGGTGAGGGCAGTACTGTAATCTATCCGGTATGGCATCATTATGCGAAGGATCGGCTTTACATGTTCAGCCGCAAGAACGCGAGAAAAATAGAGAACATTGAGCGAAACAATACGGTGTACTTTTCCATTGACACTGAGACTTTTCCCAACAAAGGCGTGAAGGGTAAGGGTACTGCCAGAATGATCAGTGATCCGAATGAGGGCGTCCCCTGGGTGGAGAGAATGTTGGAAGAATACTTGGGAGACACGAAGAGCAAGTACCCGAAAAAAATGATAGAAAGTGTGAGGAAGGGGTCGTCCGTGGTGGTTGAGATTAGACCTCACTATTACACCTCTGGGACTACACTAAGGGACTGTAGTTCGACTGGTCCGACGAAACTAAATCTCTCCTATGGTATCTTAGGGCAGAAACATCAACCGAATTCTCTCTGGCGAGTGTGACGAGGCCTTGTTCAAAACCGTTGAATTAAGTCACTTGTGTCATGTAGGTCGGTCCGATTGAGAATGGAAGCCTCTTCAGGACAGTCTAGCCAGGCAGCACCGTTTGAGGTGGCCATTTGGTGCACTGTCAGCGGTAGAGATGAGGATGAAGTGAAGGAGATTGTCTACAAGTACTGCCAGCAGCTCAAAGAGTTCTCTGACGCGAAACTTGTGGTTAAGGCAGTCGAGGTGGGCCTGCACAGTTTTCATCCAACGTAGACAACGTGCTCGATAACGAAGAACGAATCTCATTCCTTACTGGACAGGGTGGATATTATTAACTAGGTTCAGGGTTACAGCGATCAATCATCTGGACGTCTGCTTTTGAGATCTCTTGAGGAACTCGCCAAGAAAGCTAGTGAACTGAAGGACAAGGGGTTATCCACTTACGAGATTGCTGATGAGTTGAAGGTCCAGGCGGATACTGTGGTCTGGCTGTTGCTCCACAAGGACGCGGGCGAGCGCGGATCGGCCGCTCCGAAACCTAAGGACACGTACGATGTCTATGTGAATTGGAACTCAATCGGCTCCAGTGCCCACAGACTTGCTCTGATCGGAGAAGCGATGGCTGACAACGTTAGAGAAGCCATCGGGAGCGGCGCTATGGAAGAGCCGGAAGTGGTTGCTGGAATCGAGGGAGGAGCCATGACACTATGCTTGATCGTTGCGAAGACGCTTGGCAAGCCTATGGCCATGGTCCGCCCGCAAAGAGTTGGGGAGAAGAAAATTGCAGGTGCGGTCAACACAAGCTTTTCGTCGGTTGAAGGTAGAAAGGTCCTGATCGTTGATACGATTGTTCGTCTTGGAGAGACGATCCGTGCAGCAATGGAGACATTGGAGGCTGTAAAGGCGAAGCCGGTCGGTGTGACCGTCCTCGCTAACAAGAGCGGCAAAGAGACCATTGAAGGGGTCCCTCTCAGGTCACTTGTCGAGCTGCTGCCTGTCTCGCGGCAATAATCTCACCTTCTTGCGCCTCCCCTCCGGGAAGAAAAAGACTGGAGAAGGTCAACCATAATCTGGCCCGTTTGTCTGATTTAAGAACGGATTACTTCCTTACCAAAGGATTCGACAAAAAATGGAGACGAGAGCGGGGAGCGCGCTCAAAAGAGATCCTTCTTAGTATTGTTGTGGTGTGACGGAGACGTTCACCCAGACATACTGGTTAGACTTTATCGTGAACGTCTGTGTGTTGGTGTACCATGATGTCGTGACGACGATGCTGTAGGTCACTTGTTTCCCTGTGTACTTGAATGCATAGCTGAAGGTGCCATCTTGGTCTGTGGTCAGTGTGGCTACGAGCTTTCCATTGTTGTCATAGATTTGCACGGTTGCCCCTGGAATTGGTGTTCCATTGGTGTCCAGAACCTCGCCCGCGATGCCCGGGTCTCGTTTGAACACGTTATTGTTTGTCACTGTCGAGCTCGCATTACCCAGGCTGATTGAGCCGGTAGCCGAGAATGCGTAGTGGTCGTTGTCGCAGATGGTGACTTTTGCGGTCCCTGTGAGGGTTGCGTTGGCATCATTGTCATCGCCCTTACTGGTCTTGGTGAGGTCGCAGACTCGTGTGCCGGTCTTGAGGTCGGCTACGTTCTTGTAGCCAGTGGTCTTCTTGAGTCCGTAGTCTAAGTGGATCCAGATGTATGCCTGTCCGGTAGAGGGTAAGGGTCCGTTCACGGTGACAGTGGTGAAGGTTCCAAAGTTGCCTGGGTAGCTGGATAGGGCGAGTATGCCGGCGGGGCCTGGGGTTATGGTGAACGAGGAGGTTACATCTTGGCCGGGGACGAAGCAGATCCGCCCGTTGAGAGTCACTACGGTGACGGAGTCGTAGATGTGGACCGGGACGGCTCCCTGGGTGATGAACGGGTATGGTATGCTGGCTGTGATGTTGACGCTTGTGCCGTTGAACTGGAAGACGTTGTAGACGAACTGGCCAGGATTGCTTGCGGTCAAGCCGTAGGTGCTGCTCGAGTTTTGGGTGAAGAGGAGGCGGAACTGTTGTAGGGGCTGGTTGGGGTTGGTGTCGAAGTTGCACATAGCAATGTTGCTGCCGAACGGTATCGGAGTGTCGGTGACCGCGTTGACGGGTATGCCGCTCGTGAAGGGCTCGCAGATTCCGGTGGAGGCTCTATTGTTCGAGTCGCCATTGTAGACCGTTATGTAGCCATACGTGCCGAGCGGTAGGACCTGAGGACTGGCCCCGGGAACGATTCCTCCAGACATTGTTACTGTTTGGCTTGAAGAGGGATTACCGGAGCAGAAGCCGTTCGGGTAGAAGTAGTAGGTCACAGTTCCCGTCGGTACGGGGAATGCGCCCGACAAGGTCGCGGTATCATGGACTGCTACTCCTGTGCCTGACATTTTCCCGGTGACGTCTCTTCCGTTAGAGTCCATGACGTTCGTGGTCACGGTCGGGTTTGCTTTGTTGACTGTGAGTGTTTCGCCGTTTGCTCCGCATTGGGCCGTGAACCCGTTATTGTTGGAGTCGCCGCTGTATGATGCGAGCCAGTTGTAGATTCCTGCCCCGGGTGGCGCGTACGATGATGAGGCATAGTTTCCGTTGCCGTTGACATTTACGGTGCTGGTGAACAGTGGGGTCCCGCTGCATGTTTGGTTCGCGCTGAACAGGCTGAAGGTTAGGATTCCGCTTGGACTGGATCCGTTGGATAGGACTGCTGTGTCGCTGGCCCAGCCCGCTGTAGTTGTCAGTGTCATGCTTGAGGGTAATGTGACAGTTGTGATAGTTGGGCTTGCTCGCAGGACTGTCAGAGTTTCCCCGGTGGCTCCGCAGGATGCGGTGAGTCCGTTGTTGTTGGCGTCGCCACTGTACGAGGCGACCCAGTTGTAAGTACCCGGAACTGGGTTGGCGAAGGGTGTTGACTGATAGTTCCCGTTTCCATTCACGTTCACGATGCTCGTGAACACTGGAGTACCGGTGCAGCCTAGAGTTTGGGGAAATGCTGTGAAGGTTATTGTTCCGGTGGGATGCGAACCCCCTGACAGTGTTGCAGTGTCCGATGCTGAGCCTGCAGATGTGATGCTGGACGGGGAAACGGTGGTCGTTATGCTTGGACCAGCCGGTTGAACTGTCAGTGTCTCGCCGTTGTCACCGCAGGATGCGGTGAACGGGTTGTTGTTCGAGTCTCCACTGTATGAGGCTATCCAGAAGTATGTTCCGGCCTGGGACGGTGTGAAGGATCCCGAGTTATAGTTCCCATTCCAATTCACGGGGATGATCGATGTGAAAACTGGACCGGCTGTGCAGGTGGGATCGGAGAAGTACGCCGTGAATGTAATCGTGCCTGTAGGGCTGCTGAATCGCAAGGCGCCGTGAACTGGTTGTTGTTAGCGTCTCCACTGTAGATGGCCCTCCAGCTGTAATGCCCGACTCCCACTGGAGTATACGGGGATGACGTGTAGTTCCCATCCCCGTTTACTGTGATGACAGAGGTGAAGAGAGGCTGTCCGACGCAGTTAGCACTGAAGTAGTAGAGGTTGAAAGTTATGCTTCCGTGTGGAGTTCCGAATCCGCCCGATAGGACTGCTGTGTCTGAGACTGGTGTGGCGGAGCCTGTGAGGGTCATGCTGGAAATGGATGAGGCAGTGGTCACGGAGGGACTGGCTGGTAGAACTGTGAAGCTCTCCCCGCTTGCACCGCAAGGGTCATTCGATGGACTGTTATTGGCGTCTCCGCTATAAGAGGCGATCCACTGATAAGTTCCAGCTCCTGGGGGTGTGAATGTGGATGAGACATAGTTTCCGTTTCCATTGACGCTCACGATGCTTGTGAACAGGAGACTGCCTTGGCAGTTGGTGCCGGCTGGGAATACTTTGAAGGTGATGGTTCCCGTTGGAGAACCGAATCCTCCGGAAAGAGTAGCAGTGTCAACCGCGGTTCCAGCTGTTATTGTCAGAGTGATCGTTGTTGGGGAGACCTGTGTAGAAATGGCCGTCACGGCTTGTTGGACGCTCAGGGTCTCGCCGTTATCGCCGCATGACGCCTGGAAGGGATTGTTGTTAGCGTCTCCGCTGTATGATGCGACCCAGTTGTAGTTTCCAGCACCTGGTGGAGTGAACGCGGCTGAGACGTAATTGCCGTTGCCCGCAACGACTACTGAACTTGTGAACAGAGCGGTGCCGCTGCAAAGTTGGTTGGCAACGAATACCCTGAATGTTAAGCTGCCTTGAGGGTTGCCGAAACCGCCTGAGAGTGTCGCTGTGTCAGTTGCGCTACCCACGGTCATAGCGAGAACCATTGTCGATGGCGAGACTTGGGTGATAATTGTTGGGCTTGCGTTCAGTACGGTTAGAGTCTCTCCGACTGCTCCGCATGGGCTGTTGAACGGTTTGTTGTTCGCGTCACCACTGTAGGACGCTACAAATTGATAGGTGCCTGTCCCGGGTGGAGTGAAGGAGGCTGAGCTGTAGAGTCCGTTTCCGTTGACGCTGACGGTGCTAGTGGATATGGGGCTTCCTGAACAGGTTAGGCTTGCGTATGTTGCGAATGTGATGATGCCTGCTGGGTTGAAGCCTGACGCGAGGGTGGCGGTGTCGTATGCTGAGGTGACGGTTGTAGTGAGGATGATTGTTGCAGGTGCTACTTGGGTGGTTATGGTCGGGTTGGATGTAAGTACGCTAAGGGCTTCGCCGCTTGCTCCGCATGGCGCGGTGAATGGAACGTTGTTGGAGTCACCGCTGTAGCTTGCGACCCAGTTGTAAGTGCCTGCGCTAGCTGGAGTGAATGGTCCCGATGCGTAAACCCCGTTTCCGTTTACTACGACTGTCGAGGTGAAGATTGGATTGCCACCACAGGCGGTGTTCCCGGGGAATACGTTGAAAGTGATTGTTCCGGTAGGGTTGAAACCGTTCGATAACGTTGCAGAGTCAGATGCAGATGTGGCCGAGGTCGTTAGGGTGATTGTAGAGGGAGAAACAGAGGTATTGATGGTTGGTCCGGCGGACTGAACTGTCAGAACCTCGCCATTGTCGCCGCATGCGCCAGTAGCGGGGTTGTTGTTGGAGTCCCCTGTGTAGGAGGCAATCCAGTAGTAAGTGCCAGATGCTGATGGTGTGAATGATGGGGAGGTGTATGCTCCATTTCCGTTGACGGTTACTGGTGAGCTGGTGAAGACTGGGGCTCCTGAGCATGTTGGGTTGTTGTAGACGTTGAATGTGATCGTGCCTGTGGGGTTGAAGCCGCCGGACAGTGTTGCCGTGTCGTGGGCGGAGACCCGGGATGATCCCAAGGATATGCTTGATGGAGTTACGGACGTGGTGAGGCCGGAGCTGGCTAGGACCGCTGTGAATGGTTCGCAGTCACCGTTTGCCAAGTAGTCGGACCCGTCCCCGTTGTAGGTGATGTTGTAGCTGTATGAGCCTACGACGGCTGGGGTGAACGGTGCAGAGTCGGAAATTACCGCGTTCGATACGCTAACTGTCTGTGCTGATAGTTTGGTTCCGGAACATGTGCCGGTGTTCCAGAGACTGTAGGTTGCGGTGCCGCCAGCGCCGCTGGATGAGGCTGACAGTGTTGCTGAGTCGTGGACCGCCATGCCAACCGTTACCGATGTCACTGCTGTTCCGGCAGAGTTCCTGACGATCGTGGACACTCCAGGAGTGAAGAAGATGGCTTGGCTCGACAAAGCGCGGTCTTGTGATCCGGCCGTCGTGCTGTCGAGCGAATCGAGCGCCATGTGATAGGGTGATCCGCTAATCGAGGTCGCCGCCTGACCTACTCCCCAGTCATTTTCGGTGGCGATGTGACCGCTCCAAGCTATTACTACTGTTTGGCCGCCGCTTCCGCTGTGGAAGCCGAGCTCGACATAGGTGCTACACTGCCCTGTTCCCTGGACTACGTTTTGTGCAGTATAAGTAAACGAGTCTAGTGTCGTGCCAGGGGGTCCATAGATGAAGACCTTTCCGGGAATCTGAGAGCCGGCGAATGTGCCCGATGAGCCTCCGCAGTTGACGAATATTGGAGGAGGTACGGTTATCGATCCGGCAGGTGCTGTGGGGATGCACGTGGTCAGCTTGTCGAGACACGGGTTGTCGTTGTTGGCGTGGAATATTGAAGGGGTCGTGGAGAAGGTTTCTGTTTCGTTAACTGAGCCGAGGTAGTCTGTTGCGTGTTTTCCGCCGTGAACAGTGTCATAGTAGAAGTCGATGACATGAGCTCCGGAGCTGAGGCCGGTCGCAGTTACCCTGTACGCTACAAAGTCGCCTTCTCTCCAGTGAGCCTTTGCGCCGTTCGCGTTGCCGTTGACCCAGTCAGAGTAGCTGTTGCCGTTTACCGTGCCGATTATGCCGGGGTTGAGGCTCAGAGGTGGGCCTATGGTCCCGTCGATGCACTGGTCCAGATTCGCCGCTTCACCGGCGTCATGGAAGGTCGTGGTGGCGGCGTTAGTTCCGTCGGTCGCATTGACCGTGTAGGTGCCGAATACGTGGTCCAACTGGTATGTTGTAACGAAACTCCCGTAGGCGTCGGTGCTTACCTGCCAAGACTGTACTGCGTTGCTAGGGTCAGTGACACTAACTGTGACGATGCTTGTAGGGTTGAAACTTTCCCCAAATATTGTGACGATCGTGCCGGCCTGATAGTCCGACTGATCCGTCGTGACTATCGCGTTCGCATGGCCTTTGAGGGCTGGTGCGGCTATCGATAGGACTGCCACTATGATGAATAGTGCGCCAAGACAAGTTTGACTTCGTCTCAAACCCCTACTCTTACGTGTTAACATGGTTCTGAGAGTATGTCTAGTCATACCTCGATTTATCCAGACTCACACAAAATGACTCTCCATGCATCTTTAGATATACAGCAAATCTAGCACGTTTCGATATCGCTAGAAGGCTTCGAAGCCGGACGGTTCTAGTAACGCGCCGGATTTTCAATCTATTCCTGAAAATAGCCCAGCCATGATAACTGAGCCTAATGCGTTATTTGCGGGCTAATGAGGCGAAACTCTGCTAATTTCACTGGTATTGAAACGAGAAGATTGGTGAATAGGCGGATTCAGTGGGCCCTAAAAGTATGTACTTGGATCGAAAAAGAGCTCTGGTGATACTTCCGGAGTCATTCTTTGGGCATAAGAGTACTAGCGAACAAAAGCTTGAGGGAAAACATTGAGGGGATCCTGTTGAGGTCCCTCGTGGAGCAGCTCCCGGTTTCTGGCCAATAACCCGTATTCCCGGATGGAAACAGAATACCTGCTCGAGAACACCCAGTTCTTGAATGGCCTCAGAGACTCTGTTGGCGCGCTAAGCTGTCTAGTGAAGAAACCCATTATGAGGGTTAAGCACAATCGACGTCACAGTGCTCTTGACACCGGAGATCCTCAGGATTCTATTCTTGAGTATGTCCCTGAACTCGTGAATGTCCCGAGCGGAAACCACGCTTATGATATCGAACTCTCCAGTGACCTCATACGTGTCCGTAACATTCTCGAGACCGGAAAGCGCCTTCATGACATCGTCCACGCGTGATGACTCGACAAATATCGAGACTAGGGCGATTAACGATCGGAGCGACCCTGCATTGGCGTTGGTTGCTAGGTTAGGAGCTAGACTTGGGACCAAGGTTCCCACAAGACCAAGTGTATGGTCCGGCGATTTATTTCAGGCCGTAAAAAATGACCATAAATGAATCTTTTGATATCTTTTTGACACTCATGGATGTCGTAAAACCCGTAAGGGGTCGCATGTCCCCGTTTTGAAACTGGTTCTAGAAGCCCCTGAAGCGGCTACTCGTATTCATCCCAACTTCGCCGATTATTTGATCGGACCACCAAATTGACTGGAGAAGTGGGATGGTTGTCGTCATTCGGGGCGATGATGAATAGTCTCTCGAATCGCTTGCTCGATAACTTGAGAGTCCACGTGATTGTCACGTTATCTTCAACCAGTTGAGTTTTCTAGCGCTCTCTGCTTGATCTTTATTCCTCAAATCGCTCGTCAACCTTCTCTATGTCGAACAGTCCCCGTAAATGCGCTTCGTAGTCCCTGACCACAAGCTCCAAGGTTTTCCGGCAGCCCTGGCGAAAGCTCGCCAGCTTTGGGCGGATTGGCAATTCTCGATGCAAGGCTCATTTGACGAGTCTTGTACTCGAACTTCGGTTCCTTTTTGTGCGGAAGAAGAATCGAAGGGATTCCAGTCACAACTATCTCAATTCCCGGTTTCCCGAATCCATGCCTCCTATTGTACTGTCCCTCAACAGTTACATGGAGATCTCTCCTCGGTTCAAGTTTGGTCTTGCCTAAGGCTGATATGAGGACTTTGTTTCTCTCCCCATCTCTCCGCGCGGCGTAGCGTTTTGCTACATCGATTGCCTCGTCAATATCATTGATGCGCTTGTTCTTCCTGTCCTCGTAAACCGAATCGTAATCAACTTCGATTAGCAGAATGTGTTGTAGACGAGTCTCCACCAAGAACTTACGAAAGGCGTCAAGGTACTCATCGACGCCATACTTCTCGATTTGTTTGGAGAAAATCCCAAGACCCGAGGCGAACCAGTGAGCAGCTCCATTTCTCGGCTTCTGAACGTGGCCGCCTTCTAGAAAAATGGAAAGTCTTCCCGACAGCGAAAATAGTCGAATTGGCTCGTAGATTTTTCGAACTGCCTGTCTACGGCTCCCAGGCAGCTTGCTTCGACGATAACCTCCAGCCCCCCACCACACTCCAGCAAAAACGGATCCCGAGCCTCCCACGACTGGACAATGCGCACCAGGTGCCGAGCAGTCTGTCAACTGACCAACCCTCTAGATACGAATAATCAGCGTCGCGAGATAAGGGTGAAGGCGCCAAGGGCGGGTCCGATTAGAAATGTGATTACTCCCGAGAAGAGTGTGAGTGATGAGACGGTGCACACGGTCATTGATGATCCCTGGTTGCATGCTGATATCACGCTCTGGTTTGCAAAGAAATTCATGTAAACTAGGGTTAGGATTGCTACGAGTCCTCCAGCGAGTGTCACATCTAAAGAGTGAAAATTGTGCTGTTTTCCGCTAGGCTGGTGGAATTGGGGCGTCGGAGAACTATGCCTTCTTTCAAGGGGACGGGGAATCTGTGGATGCGAGCCAACTGTGCCTTATCCCAGCCTTGTGCCTCTCGATGTCCTGCGGAAACATGTTCTCTAAACAGAACTACGAGAACTAGCCGGAAAGCCAGCAGTAATTGCTTTTTCTAACCCGAGATGAAATACAGCGAGATCGGCAATGTTGAGAATCAGGAAGGCTACCTCGAAAGACATACCCATAGTGCTCTTGTTCATTCGACAACTCGCGGAATATGAGCGAGAGCCACAAGCAGTCTTGGCTACGGAGAAGGACTTGAGGCGCGATGGCTTCGGCAGAGACCCCAAATTTCGCGCTGTGATCGCTAAATGGAATAACGAGCCCGTTGGGATGGCATTCTACTTCTACAACTACTCCACATGGAAAGGCCGACCCAGAATATATCTGGAGGACATTATCATTAGACGCGAATTTCGCGGAAGGGGAATCGGCAAGGCCCTCATGAGGTATTTGGCAAGGATTGCTGTTGCCAGGAAATGCTACGGGATTAGATGGGAAGTGTTGGACTGGAACAAGCCGGCTATAGACTTCTACAAGTCGTTAGGCGCAGGGTTCA
>WNGG01023854.1_pt1 | contig 12600 bp, 12 predicted proteins | sample 5400661 | NCBI WGS metagenome assembly WNGG01 (sample SAMN13153372, study PRJNA577476) | soil metagenome | isolation source: 100 cm soil or saprolite under Garry oak tree replicate 1 | place: USA:California | collected 2016-06-15 | reverse complement strand
CATAATTGCAGAGTGAATGCTTATTTTGCCGGGTTGATTAGAATCGAAATCTGAAATCTACACTGCGTTTGCCAATTCTCTGCAGCGTTTCTCGGATTTTGCTTTCCTCTTTTCGTTTTCGCGAAATTAGTTTCTAATGCGGCAGATATGCGGAAACTCTATCGTGCAGTTCTGTTCTACTGTATCGCCCCACTTGTGCTCACGTGCGCTGCGGCTGGGCCGGAATCCGACGCCACCCGTCTGATCAACGAGGCGCTCAAACCCTCGTCTCTCGAAACTAATCTGCGCCATCTCACCGACGAAATCGGCGGTCGCGTGCCAGGCACACCCGCCATGCAACGAGCTGTTGAATGGGGCGTAGAAGCATTCAAAACAGCGGGCGCGGACAGCGTCCACACAGAAGATTTCATGACGGCAGCTTCATGGGCGGAAGGCGCAACCCAGATGAGCGTCTCAGCGACTGGAACGGCGGTTGATCCCAAGCTGAGCTCGATTCCTAGGGTCGAGTTCCGAGTGCGTGCCGTGTCGATCGCATGGGCGCCAGCTCTGGTGCCGGCGCAGCATGTTCCTATCTTGGATGTCGGTATGGGAACTGCGCAGGAGTTCAAAAAAGCTGGCGACATCTCAGGGAAAATTGTCCTCGTCCATTCGGACGTACTCAAGACCTGGGCGGATCTCTTCGGGGAGTACCTGCAAGCTCCACCGGTGATCGATGTCGCGGTGAAGGGAAAGGCCAAAGCGATTGCATTCATGGCGACGCGCGAACACGATCTGCTTTATCGACACGCCAACTCCACAGAGGGCGAGATTGATCGCCTGCCGATGGTATTGGTGGCCCGGGAGGACGGAGAACGCATTGCGCGGCTCCTGGCGTCCGGACACCCGGTGTGGGCAGATCTCGCGGTTCCAAATCAGGTCGGCGGACCAATCAAGGCAGCCAATGTTGTCGCCGAAATCAGGGGCAGCCAGAATCCAGATGAATTTGTCATATTAGGAGCGCACCTGGATTCGTGGGAACTGGGCACCGGCGCACTGGACAATGGTTGCAACGCCGCAATGGTAATCGACGCGCTACGAGCTATCAAGGCTTCGGGCCTGCGGCCGCGGCGCACCATTCGCTTCATACTCTTTTCCGGCGAGGAACAGGGAATGCTCGGTTCGCGCGCCTACGTCAAAGCACATCAGAACGTATTGGACAAGCTGGTCGGTGTCGTGGTTTTTGATGCCGGCACTGGCCGGGTCACTGGGTTTTCGCTGGGTGGCCGTAAAGACGTTGTTAATGCGGCGAACCCAATTGTAGGGCCGCTGAAACAGTTTGACGCGGCCACGCTGACCACGGACGCGGGATGGGGAACGGATAATTTCGATTTCATGCTGGAAGGCGTGCCCACGCTGGTAGCCAACCAGGAAGAAGCGAATTACCTGGTCAATTATCATGCAAGTTCCGACACCTTCGACAAAGTAGACTTGCCTCAACTCAAGAAGCATGTGGCGGAAGCTGCCACAGTGGTATTCGCCATTGCTAATGCTTCGGAGCGGCTCGGTCCGCGGCTCAATCGCGCGCAAATTGAACAGGCCTTGCGTGAGAACCATCTCGATGAACAGTTAAAGATCTTCGGGATCTGGAAGGAGTGGCAAAGCGGGAAGCGTGGGCGGAAACAATAGGACTGGCGATTGCCGATTTCCAATTTAGCGATTCGCAGTGCCTTTTTAATTGCCAATTGAAATTGAAGATTGCAAATTCGCGGGTATGCTGGATTTGAATCTCTGGGGTACTTGTTGAACCAGGCTATTTTCTGGGTTCTTTTCAACATCTTCGTGCTGGCGATGCTGGTTCTCGATTTGGGGATCTTTCATCGTCGAGAGCACACCGTCCGTTTTCGCGAGGCGCTCGGTTGGAGTGTGATGTGGATCGCCCTGGCTGGCGCCTTTGCTGTGCTCGTCTATTTCTGGCACGGACGGTCGGCCACGCTCGAGTTCGTGACAGGTTACGTAATCGAGCTCTCGCTCAGCGTGGACAACCTGTTCGTCTTCCTCGTGATCTTCCGTTATTTCCGAGTACCCAACGAGCAGCAGCACAAAGTTCTGTTCTGGGGGATTCTGGGCGCGCTCATCATGCGGGCAATTTTCATCCTTGCCGGCGTAGGACTGATCCGCAGGTTTCATTGGATCGTCTATTTTTTCGGGGTACTGCTCGTTTACAGTGGAATCAAGCTGTTAAGTCAAGAAGATGCAGATATCCGTCCAGAAAAAAATCCGGTACTGCGACTTTTTCGTAGGCTCGTGCCGGTAACTAAAAATTATGTTGGCGGTAAGTTCTTCGTGCGCAGCGACGGCTTATCCGCGACGCCTTTGCTGATTGTGTTGCTGGTGGTGGAGAGCACCGACCTGCTTTTTGCGGTGGATTCAATTCCCGCAATTCTGGCCATTACACTGAATGCCTTCATCGTCTATACATCCAACGTATTTGCGATTCTTGGACTGCGATCGATGTACTTCGCGCTGGCCGGCATGATGGAGTTTTTCCATTACTTGCATTATGGCCTTTCGGTAGTGCTGATCTTCGTCGGAGCGAAGATGCTGGTCTCGCACTATTACGAGATTCCGACTGTCGTGGCTCTAGCTGTAGTCGTGCTGGTATTGGGGATCTCGGTGCTGGCCTCGCTGCTTTTTCCAAAGGCAGAAGAACTTAACCGCTAAGGACCCCCCTTCGGCGTACTCAGGGCAGGGCTACACGACGGAACTCTCTTAAGAAAAGTTCGGGTTGAGTCGGGCGTGCACTTTCCTTTGTGTTCCTACACGAAACGGATGGAATCTCCACGGATGACGGAGTGCTTCAAGAACTTGGCATCATTGTGAGTCGGGTAATCGATGCGGTAATGCGCGCCGCGGCTTTCCTCGCGGGCCAAGGCGGATCGCGCCACCAGCAGGCTGGCGACATGGATGTTCCGCGCCTCATAAGCGCGTCGCGTGCGCGGGTGTGCGAGTCGAGAGGAGAGTTTTTCTAGATGGTGAATGGCTCGCCGAAGTCCAGTGCGGCTGCGGACAATGCCGACATCCGTCCACATCATCTCCTGAATCTGTCCGATTAGCTCTTCGAGTCCTGCGTCCACCGGTCCATTCGAGGAAGCCGCCTGCTTGGGCTTTTGCGGTTTTGTGGTTGCATGCTTCAACTCCTCGCGCATTGCTTGGCCTGCACGCGCGCCGAACACCAGTCCCTCCAGCAGGGAATTGCTGGCCAGCCGGTTAGCTCCGTGTACACCCGTTGCCCCCACCTCACCGGCGGCGTACAAGGCGGGAAGGCTGGTGCGACCCTCGAGATCAGTATGCACTCCTCCCATGGCATAGTGGGCAGCGGGACGAATGGGGATTAGTTCGCTGGTGATATCGATGTTGTACTGCATGCAAGTGGAGTAAATGCGGGGGAAGCGCTTCTTCAAATGCTCGCCATTGAGGTGAGTGAGATCGAGATAGACCATCGGATCTTTGGCCTTGCTGACCTCAAGTTCGTGCACGATCGCGCGCGCCACTACATCTCGTGGAGCGAGTTCAGCCATCGGGTGGTATTTGGGCATAAAGCGGTGCATCTCCAAGTTACGCAAGTACGCCCCCTCGCCACGCAAGGCCTCGGAGAGCAAAAACCGCGGCGCGTTTTTCAGGTACAGTGCCGTGGGATGGAATTGGACAAACTCCATGTCGCTGATCTCGGCGCCAGCGTCGAACGCCATGGCGACACCATCGCCCGTGGCCACAGCAGGATTTGTCGTATTCCGATAGAGTTGTCCGAGTCCGCCAGTGGCCAGCAGCACGGCTGAGGCCGTGATCTCATCGTGAATTCCATTATCACTAATCAGGAAAACTCCGCACACGCGGCCATTTTCCACGCGCAAGGCCGTGGAGAATTGGAACTCGCAAACCGATATGTTCTTCAGTATTTTCGCCTTGGCATACAGAGCGCGGAGGATTTCTCGACCCGTGGAGTCGCCATGCGCATGGAGTATTCGATTGCGGCTGTGCGCGCCTTCGCGGGTAAAGGCCAGCTTAGTCCCGTTGTGATCAAATTCTGTGCCCCACTGAATGAGCTCTTCGATTCGCTCCGGACCCTCCTCGACCAGAATCTTGACGGCTTCGACGTTGCACAGGCCGTCACCGGCACTGAGAGTGTCCTGGAGATGAAGACTGACTTCATCCTCATCACTCAGAGCCGCGGCGATGCCACCCTGCGCCAACTGCGTGGCTGAATCGGTGACTTCTCGTTTAGCTAAGACTACGACGCGCCCGGCTTGCGCCAACTCAATGGCCGCACGCAGCCCGGCAATGCCGGCGCCGATGACCAGGAAATCGGTTTCGGGCGGCGCGGACTTCATGAGGCGAAAATGTTATCACGCGGCGACGGAGCGGAGTACGCCACGTCGATAGGCTATGATGGAGCCCATGACGCGAGTGACAATAGCGGTTTCGCCGCGTCCCTACGAGGCGTGGATCGAAAACGGTTTGCTGACGCGGGCCGGAAAGACCTTGCGCGAAATACTCTCCGGGCGGCGGCAGCAGCTGTTTGTCGTGACTGTGCCGCCGGTGCGGCGAAAATGGAGCAAGAAACTGATCTCGTCGCTGAGTGTGGCTGGTTTCGATCCTAAGCTGGTCGAAATGCCTGACGGCGAGCGCCACAAGAAATTGGCGACCATTGAGTATTTGGCTGAAAAGCTGACGCGACTAGGAGCCGATCGAGAGTCGGTAATCATCGCATTTGGCGGCGGTGTCGTGGGGGATGTCGCGGGGCTACTAGCCTCGTTGTATATGCGTGGGGTCGACGTCATTCAGGTGCCCACGACGGTGCTGGCGCAAGTCGATGCCTCGATCGGTGGCAAGACAGCCGTAAACCTCCGTGCCGGCAAGAACCTTTTAGGAACTTTTTATCAGCCGCGAGCAGTGCTGATCGACCCAGCCGTGCTGCTTACATTGACGGAGCGGGAGTTTCGCTCCGGGCTGTACGAGGCGCTGAAGTGTGGTGTAATCGGCCACCCCGAACTGTTTCGCCAGTTCGAGGAGATGAAAGAAAGCATTCTTACGCGGGATCCGGCAGCCCTCGAGTGCGTGATCGCTGAGTCGGTGCGGTTCAAAGCATTGGTCGTTTCGGCCGATGAGAAAGAGAGTGGGTCACGCCAAGTGCTGAATCTTGGCCACACGATTGGTCACGCGCTCGAGGCCGAAACCGGCTATAGGAGCCTGCTACACGGTGAGGCGGTGGCTTGGGGAATGATTGCTGCAGCTGACATCGCGGTCCGGACTAAGAAGACGAATGCGAATACAGCCCGGCGCATCCGGGATGCCGTACTGAACCTCGGACCTCTGCCTCAACTTACGGTGCGCAGTGGAGTCGAGATAGTGAACGATGTGCCGGAAGCCGTTGTGAGCGAAGCGGTGGACGAAATCCGGCGACTCTCGCGGCAGTGACTGACAAAGACCCTTCTGAGTTCCTACTCTATTTTCGTGCATACATACTTCTCTTGAACTCAGGTTGAGATTGTCGTTTTGTTGCGGTTGCGAGCAGTTGAAATGAGTGATGAGAATAAGCCCGCGATCATTGGTGCGGCGCCGGAGGGTACCCGCGATCCGCAGTCAGCCGCGCGAGCTGTGCGGGAGATGTTTACGTCTATTGCACCGCGATACGACCTTCTGAATCACATGTTGTCGTTCAGTGTGGATCGGCTATGGTGGTGGCGCGCCGCGCGAACGTTCGATGGCATCCTTGAACGTCCTGAGACTCGTGTCTTGGATGTCTGCTGCGGAACGGGAGATATGACGTTTGCCTTGCGGCAGCGGGCCGGCGGGGGCTCTGCGCAGATACTCGGGACAGATTTTTCGCACGCCATGTTGCAAAGGGCATCCAGCAAGTCAGTGGCTAGAACTGGGCTGCGTTGGATAGAGGCCGACGCCTTGCGCCTGCCACTTCCGGATGCCCAGTTTCATCTGGTGACTGCTGCGTTCGGCTTTCGGAATCTTGCTGACTATGACGCTGGACTACGTGAAATTGTGCGCGTACTCAGACCCGGCGGTGAATGCGGCATTCTGGATTTCGACGAGCCGAGCGGCTTAATTGGCAAGCTGTACCGAATCTATTTCAAACGAATTCTGCCCACCGTCGGCACATTGATCTCCGGGGTGAAAGGGCCGTACGCATATCTTCCGGCCTCAGTAGAACGCTTTCCGGCACCCGAAGAAATGCTGGAGCGCATGCGACGCGCCGGTTTTAACAGCCTTTTTCAATAACTGGCTCAGACTCTGGATGTCTTCAGGGGTGGCGTCACCCACCACAAAGTAGCGCAGCCCATCCTGGCTCCAGGTCTTTGCGTTGAACGAAAGCTTTCTCATGACCGGCGTATCCGTGCTCAGGTCGCGGCTTAGCGCCCGATCCTGAAAAATAAAAACTGAGATCTGATGTTTTCGTACCTGGTAGATCAACTGCGCTCCGGGCGTCTGTCCTAAGTACGCCACGCGCCCGCCCACCAGCACGAATTCAGAGTCCTTCAATTCAGGTAAATTGAATGTGAATGGAATCTTTCCCTGGAACCATGGCTTCACGGTATGCCGGTCAGATGAAACTACATCTACTGGTGTAGGACTGGCCAGTGTCGTCACGTGCAAGTCGGCCAACTCACTGAAAACTTGCTCGCGATGTAGTTTCTGAAGCCCTACGTAGAAGGTTAGTGCTCCGGCGATGAGGAGCGCGGCCACCGTGGCAGCAGTCAGCCAGCCCCAGCGAAATGTGGGCCGTCTCCGAATTGTTATGCTCTTCTGAATCCTCTCGCGGAATTCGGTAGTTGGCAGATAGCGTTTGGCGGCCGAAGCTTGGACAGCGCGTTTAAGCTGGAGTCGGTTTAGCACCTCAGCGGCGCACGAGGGGCAGCTTCGAACGTGCGAATCTAGTTCGCGCATCTCCTCAGCTGGAAGTTCGCCGTCCAGGTAAGTGTCAAGTTTTGGTTGCCACTCGTCGCCTGGCATCTATTCTCCTTTTATTTTGCGACGCAAACTCTCGCGAAGCGCGTTCCGCGCGCGGGAAACTCGCGACATCACTGTGCCCATCGGAATGGAAAGGGTCTCTGCGATTTCCTTGTACGACATTTCCTCGACCTCACAGAGCAAGAGGACTTCCCGTAAGTGTACTGGGAGTTGCTCGATTGCGCCTTGCACCAGTTGCTGATTCGAGCGCTCGATCAGGATTGTTTCGGGCGTGTTGGCCGGCGCCAGTATGGCAGTTTCTTCCTCATCAGTACTCAGCGGAACCGTCATGCTCGCCTTCAGCCCGGTTCGAGAAGTGAGAAAGGTGTTACGCAAGATGCGATAGATCCAGGCGCGAAAATTTGTCCCTGGCTGAAAAGAGGAGAAGCCTTTCAGCGCTTTCGCATAGGTCTCCTGCACCAAATCCTCGGCTTCTTCGCGGTTTTGGGTCAGCCAGTGCGCGAAGTTATAGAGCTGGTCAAACAGTGGCATGGCCAGCTCTTCAAACGTCGCAGCAGGCACGCGGTCCTCAGGCACCTCCATAGGGTAAACCTGCGAAATGCAGTTTTATTCCCGAGTGCAAAAACAAATATTCTGCGGAATAAAGCGCCACCGATCCAGTTATCCACACTGCAACCTCAACGCAAGGAGATCGCAATGCAACGTTCGGACCGCAGATCGTTCCTGAAGATGGCTGGGACTTCGCTGGGCATCGGCGTCCTCTACACGGCCGTGCCGGCCGCAGCAGCGAGTGGTGAAATAGGAGAGATGTTTGACTTCACGGGAAAGAAAAATGGTGAGCGAGTGACCCCGTTCACCTTTGTCCAGCTCAGCGACGCTCACGTCGGTTTTAATGGCCCGCCTGACCCGCTGGGGACGAAAGCCTTCGAGCGCGCCGTCGAAATGATCAACCAACTCCCTCAACAGCCTGACCTCGTCTTGTTTACGGGCGATCTGACGCACGACAGTGAGGAGAAGGATGTGCACGCACAGCGCATGAAGCAATTCCTGGAAATCTCGCGCCGCATGAAGGTTCCTAAGATCATGTACGTTCCCGGAGAGCACGATGCCGGCCTCGATGGGGGCACGCTGTATCGCGAATTCCTGGGTGAAAGCAATTATTCGTTCGACCACCGGGGTGTGCACTTCATCGCGCTGGACAACGTTTCCCGCGCCAAACCGGAGGTGGGGCCCGAGCAGATTGCGTGGCTGAAGAAGGACCTCGCGCGTTTCCCGAAATCCGCGCCGATCGTGGTCTTTACACATCGTCCGCTCTTCGATCTTAAGCCGGAGTGGGAGTGGTTCACGAGCGACGGCGATGAAGTGATGGACGTCCTTTCACCATATGAAAACGTAACCGTCCTCTACGGTCATATCCATCGCGACCACGAACAGGAGCAAGGACATGTCCATCACTATGCCGCCCGGTCGCTGATCTTTGCGTTTCCCGACCCGGAGAACGCGCCAGAAAAGAAACCCATTCCTTTTTGATAAGGACCACCCGTTCAAGAATCTCGGCATTCGCATGGTTCATGAAAAAGTCGGAGCCCGCCCATTGTTAAATTCGGTCGCAGTCGAAGATGTGGAGCTGACGGTGCGCGAGTTTTCCGGCATCAATGGCGTGCAGCAGATCCTGAAAAACCCGAGTCTGTAATTAACGGAGGCAATTCGATATGAAGAGATCTAACTGGATCAAGTATTCAACTGCAATGGTGATTCCCGCGCTCCTGCTTTTAGTTTTTTCCTTAGGAGCGCCTCACAAGGCACAAGCGGACGAGAATCCACGTGTCATCGAAATCACCGCAAAGCGATTTGGTTTCACCCCCAACCAGATCACATTGAAGAAGGGCGAAACGGTGAAACTGCGACTCACTAGTGAAGACGTGACGCATGGCTTCTTTCTGCGCCCCTTGAAAATCGACGAGGAGATCGTTCCGGGCAAGACGACCGAACTGACTCTTAGGCCAGAGACAGCGGGGACTTTCACCACGATCTGCGATCACTTCTGCGGTGTGAACCACGGAAACATGAAGATGACGATTGTGGTGGAGTAGGTCATGCAGGCATACCAGCCGCGCTCGGCTGCGCACCTATTGTTACTGGGACTACTGCTGTCCCTCGTCGCCTGCAAAGCTCGTGAGCCCGGCTCCTTGGAGACGGCCATGGCCCGCAATATCAAACAGAGAATCACGGTTGGCGGGAAACATAAGAAAAACCCGCTGCCCACAACCGAGGAAAACATACATGCCGGGCGCGAGAATTTCTCGCATTACTGCATGGTTTGCCACGGGCTCGATGGTCAAAACACGGGTGTGCCGTTTGCGGAGAAAATGTCACCCCCTGTGCCTTCGCTGAACTCAACCGCCGTCCAGGGCTACACCGATGGGCAACTGAAGTGGGTGATCGACAATGGGATTTTTCCATCAGGTATGCCCGCTTCCAAAGGCATTCTCAATGACGAAGAGATCTGGCAAATCGTGCAGTACATCCGGCATCTGCCGGCGAAAGGAAGTTTGGGGGAAGCCGCGGTGTATGGAGGATTTCCCGCGGAGATAAAATCGTCAAGGCATTGGACCAGATGACGAAGTTATGTTGCCGCCGAAGTTTGTGCGGCAGCAACCGGAACTGCGGAAGCGAAACAATCGGCGAAGGCATCGGCAACCGTGTATCGGATCACTTCTTCGTAATTGGCCCCCAGAAAGTTGCGCAGCCGCTCTGTGTTCATAATGTACTGCCCGGTCATGTAGGGGACCGCTTCCGGCGGAATCGCAGAGATGCCTCGTTTCCACAAGACCTGCAACAAAAGTCGCATGGCCGCTTTCCCCGGCACGCGAATCAGTTTGGCGCGCGCCATCTCGATACACTGCGCAAAGGTGAGTGGCTCGCCGCGACCGGCGACGTTAAACACAGTGAGTCGCTGCGCTTCTGGTTGTCGACGAAGGACGTGAGCGATCAGCCGGGCCATGTCGTCCACATGTAAGAACTGAATCTTGTTCTCGAGATAGCGTTGCCCAAAGGGCAGCATGCAGGGAAGCCGCTTACCCTCCTCGCGCATTCTGACAGCGCGTTTGCTTTGCCCATTGGGTGTGCCGCGAAATGCGCCGATAAGGTAATTTTCCACCGTGGCGCCGGCAAAAATATGTGGGCGAAAAATGTAAACACTGCAGCCGCGCAGCGCCGATGCCCGCTGCTGGACGACTCGGTCAGACTCCTTTTTGTGAATGACGTAGGGCAGGGTGTGACCACCGAGAGGGAAGTTTTCCGTGACAGGCTTGGGCAGGTCAGAACCATAGGCTGAAACACTGCTGGGAAATACGAACTGCCTCACGCCATCGTCTTGGTTGCGATTGGCTTCGGTAATGGCCTCCATCACGCGCGCCGTGCCGGCCACATTGATTTGCCACATGCGGTCGAGGTCCAGGATTCCCGTGCGTACAGGGTCAATCACGAAAGCCAGGTGTATTAAGGCGACTGGTCGGGTCTCGCGGATGAGGTGATACAGGGTCCGGCAAGACTCCTCGAATCCTAAATCCATGGGCACAAACCGCAGCGGGGCGCTCGTTTTCGGCTCGTTGATGTCCACTCCAACCACGGAAAAATCTTGCAGTTGCGGCAACAGTCGCAGCCCGAGGTTACCCGCGATGCCGGTTACGATTACAGTTGGCTTTGTGAAGGCCATTATTTGGGCTGTGGGGGCTTGGGTTGCGGAGATTCCTTGCTTCCACCCGTCTTGGGTTTGACCCCGCTAGGCCCGGGCATGGAAGGCGAGGCGCCGAAATAGGCATCGTTCAATTCCGGGGTAGCCGATTGCTGGATGCTTTGCATCGTATCGCGCATTTTCTGATTTTGCAAAGTATTGCGGATTTCGTCCTTCACCTGCTCCAGCGGTTGCACCTCTCTGGACACCATTTTGTAAATGTAATGCCCACTAGGGTCGGTGATGACTTGAGAGACTTCGCCCGATTTGAGATCCATGGCGGAAGCCTGGCTGGGAGGCAGAGTCGTTCGACGGACTTTTCCTATGTTCGACGATGGTGGATTTGCCTTCAATCCGGCAAACTCAAAAGCTTCCTTTTGCAGCTTTTCGAAGTCTTCTCCGCCAGTGGCGCGTGCGCGCAGCTTATTTGCCTCCGCGATCATGGCTTCTTCGGCGGCCTTTTGTTGGGCCGGGGAAGTATCTTCTTTCTTAGTGTCTTTTCTATCGTCTTTAGGAACTTCGATCTGCTTGTTGCGCGGAACAAAAATCCTTTGCAGTGTCACCTGTTCAAACCCGGCTGGGTTGTCATGATAGTACTGCTCGATTTCTTTTTCAGGAACTTGCGAAGTCTGTTCCTGGAGCGCACGGTTCAGTTGTTGACTCAGAATCTGAAGGCGGGCAAACGCCATCATTTCCTGGAAGCGGGGCTGCTTATCCAATCCCCGCTTTTGCGCCTCGTGAGCCATCAGCACCAGCCTTGGATAGGCGGTAGCCAACTGTCGGCGCACTTGGAGCGACATGCCGGGCTGGAGCGCGTCTGCAAGCTTCTCGAATTCCGCACGACTAATTACAGTCTGACATCCAGCTTTTTCACTGCTTCGGGTGGCAGTGGGCGAATTTTGATCGCATAGTCCCTTAATCGTGATTACTGCTGCGTCCGGTGGAACTTTGGAAGTGCTAGGCACAGCTTCGGATCCTTGCGCGGCCTGTGGCAAAGCAGGTCTTTTCTGCAGTCCGGCAGGACTTGAAGGTGCCGTTTGGGCGAAAGCCACGTTGGCAAGTAATAGAAAGACAAACCAGCAAAAACGCATGAGGAGATCCCTCCGGACATGATGAAGACTATCCGAAATCCTAGCACAGACATCGGTTTCCTTTGGTGCGCATTTACAGATTCAGAATGGGGATGAGGTTGGCTATAAAATGCGCGAACAGCGATAATTTGTAATATGTCCAGTTCGCCCGCCGTCTATAGTCCCGACTCAATGCGCGCGGAAAAACGCGCAGTGGCAGGCAGTTCCGTACTGGCGGCAATGGCCATTACGTTGCTGAAGATCGTAGTAGCTCTTACTACGGGCAGCTTGGGCATTCTTTCCGAAGCCGCACACTCGGGGCTTGACTTGATTGCCGCAATTATCACGTTCTTTTCGGTGCGCGTTTCCGATCTGCCGGCCGATGCAGACCACCAGTATGGCCACGGTAAAGTGGAGAACTTTTCCGCATTTATGGAAACGGGCCTGCTGCTGCTCACCTGTGTTTGGATTGTCTACGAGGCTGTGAGGCGGATTTTCTATCATCATGTGGAGATTGAGCCCAGCATTGCGGCTTTTATCGTGATGTTCCTGTCGATGTGCGTTGATTACTGGCGCTCGCGAGCTCTGGCAAAAATTGCTGTCAAATACGACAGCCAGGCCTTGGAAGCAGACGCTCTGCATTTTTCCACCGATATCTGGTCGAGCGGAGTTGTCGCTTTGGGCTTGTTCCTGGTGCTGATCGGGCGCAATTACCGCATCGACTGGCTGCGCGACGCTGATCCCATCGCCGCTTTGTTTGTTGCCGGAGTCGTGGTGTATGTGAGCTGGCGGCTCGCGCGTAAGACCATTGACGCTCTTCTCGATGCCGCTCCA
>WNGG01007339.1_pt1 | contig 12601 bp, 18 predicted proteins | sample 5400661 | NCBI WGS metagenome assembly WNGG01 (sample SAMN13153372, study PRJNA577476) | soil metagenome | isolation source: 100 cm soil or saprolite under Garry oak tree replicate 1 | place: USA:California | collected 2016-06-15 | reverse complement strand
GACCGTCGGCATTGTTTCGAATGCGGATCCTTAGGGGTCTTTCTTCACCAGATTTCGTTTCATATCTGATCCATTCCTCGGGGTAGGATTTTAGCTTCTCTTGCAGTTTGACTAGCCCATTTTCCGACTGTTTATCCGTATCTGTGATCGAGAGGTTTGCCGGCAGAAGTATTTCGACTCGATCTGTTTTCGGATCTATAGTCGTTCGGCCGCCAGGAACGGGATTCTTGTAGACTATGACGGCTCCTTTCGTGTCGAATGCCTTGCAGATGGGTTCTACAAAACTCTTGAAGTAATTGACGGCGAATGCCTGAGGCACACTGAAGCCTGAGGCACACTGAATTTACTGATGTAACCAATCGTAAAGAACATAGCGACAAACGGGAGTATACCAACCTTGAACCCGAGAATTCCGACGACCCAGTATACGGGAATGGAGGCTTTGGCCAATAATTCCCATCTGTTCCTCGGGCGCGAGAAATTGAGTCCACCCATCAGACTCTTAGGTGAGATTCTGTTCATGACCTGATATTGCTCCCTCCTTCCAAGCAATGGCCAGCGTACTTAACCTAAGGAAGCGTCTCCTGCAAACGATTGTCCCTCCAGTTTTGTAGCAGGTCATCTCCCTTAGGATTCAAGAATCATGTCGAGGAGAGAACCGAGTAAGGAGTTTACTTCAGTAGTGACTTGAAAACGGGTCAGTGCCAAAGCTCCTACTCGGGGCGGAACACACCAGTCCCGCTTATCCTGCCCGGCAAGCCCCTCCTCTTCGAGCAATTTTCGGGATCGATGGATGATCCGGAAATCCTAGGCGCGTGAAGCAGCAAGCCCGGGAAAAACATGCGGTTCTCGAATTGTAATTTTCGAGCTCTACGAATCCAATTTCTGGATGTGCAGCCTCAAAGAATATTCATATCGCACTGGACCTGGGGATAGGTTCCGGGTAGTGGCCGTTTCCCGAGTCCATCCCTGATTCTATCAAGGGGGTAATCTTCGACTTAGACGGGACCATTGTTGACAGAGACCGTCTTGTTGTTCATTGCACCCTTGAAGTTGCCAAGGGGCTGCTCGGTAAGACCCTGAACCCTGATCAGATCTCTTGGGGCCTCCACGAGACAGATACGATTCGAAGACTCACGCGTCAACTCTCGCGGGATCGTTCCGAACAAGCACTCGACGCCTACGCTGATTGCTTGAAGACTAACCTGAAGATGTGGGAGGTCTTCCCAGGAATCCCAGGACTATTAGAGAGGCTCGGAGAATCCGGCAGGCAGGTTGCCTTGGTGACATCGGTTCCGAACAGAACCCTGGTCCGTGAAGCTTTGGAGGGTCTAACCCTGAAGCGCTACTTTGCAACGGTGGTGACGGGGGAGGATGTGTCGAGGAGCAAGCCGGACCCTGAAGGCATCCAGATGGTCCTTGAGAGAATGGAGGTTCCTCCGAGCAGGGTGATCATGGTTGGCGATTCGGCCTCCGATATTCAAGCCGGGAGGAACGCTGGAGTAGTCACTGGCGCAGCCCTCTGGGGTTCCAGGGCGATGAGGGACTTGTGGGGCCCCATAGCCTCACAGGCAAGGCCCGATTTCGAATTTCAAACAGTGGCCGAATTTGGCCGCTTCCTGTTTCCAGCTCCGGTCTGATCAATCCGACCAAGGAACATCCTCAAAGCGGTGATGAACCTGCCAAAATCAGGCTGGGAGACATTGTGCCCCGAATCACTGAATATGATTACCTCCAGGTTCCGCAGATGTTGATGGTACTTGTCAACGTGCTCTCTCTTGAGGAGAGCGTCAGGCTGTCCTCCTCCAATCACCAAAACAGGACAGTCTATCCAGTCCAAGTCTTCCCAGAGTAGAACTTCTGAAGATTCCTTTTCCAGCCCCCGGAGGGCCGTGATCCTGTCTGGCGTGTCCATTATTGAGGGGTCGGACGCCCACCGCTCCGCCCAACCGGCAGAATATTTTGGATGACGAGCTTCATAGTCGAGGAGTATTAGCCCAGAGAGCTTCTCAGGGTATCTAGACGCAAATCCGATGGAGTAGGGTACCCCCATGGACCAGCCCACGAGACAGAAATTCGTCAGGCGCAGATAATCAACAAGGGCTTCAATATCTGAGACGTTGTCGTTGAATGTGTAGCCGGATTCAGGGATGTCGCTCTGGCCTCGGCCCCGGAGCCTTACCGAGATGCACCTCCTCGGGGCAAGAGCCTCCATCTCTTGCAGGAAGCCCTCGGTGCCCCCGTAGGCGCCGTGTATGTAGACTAGCGGAGTAAGCCTAGACTGGGTGTCTGGCGCGCTTTCGGTGTAGTGGAGTCTAACGGTGCCATTCTTGGCGTAGCCCTCGCGGATCAGAGGGCCAGTCAACTGGCCGGGCTCCCCCTACCCGATTCTTTTGCGGAACACCTCAAAGAGTTCAAGCTTCTTCCAGTCTCGGGATCGGACCCTTCCTTTATCATAGTAGCTCAGGTTGTCATCACAGCTCAGGCTAAGAATCAAAGATTCCTGCTTCATCCAACATTACCACTTGCGTTACCAGACCCCGTTACCATTCAAGAAACGTGAAAAGCAGTTGCTCTTTGCGACAGGGACTGCCTAGACCGAAAGCGCCCGGAGGAGAACGTGGTTAGCTCTGTTAGAGTCTCTGTAATAGTTCTTGTTCGAGCAATACGTTCCGAAGGCGAGATTCTCTTTCCAACTAGGCGTCAGACAAGTTTTTCAGTTCTCTGATAAGCCCGGCCGCTCTCAGTATCCTAGTCCGTCCCACCTGCCGTAGGTCCAAAAGGTCCGGGTCGCCCGTGACAAGATAGTCCGCTCTTCCCGTGTGCGCACAGTCCAGGAATTTCTGGTTATCCTTGTCGCGGCACTTGACCTCTGACTCCTTGATGTTGAGCATGACTTGGCATTTTCCCAGTATGGTTTGGAAGATGGCGAGGCCTTGTGCAGGCGAGAGATGGAATTTTGGTCGCGAGAGAGTCTCTCTAAGCTCCTCTAGGGTCTCGAGGCTTGCTAGTAGCCCCGCCCTATCCTCTAGGATTAGCTTGAGAACCTGGGCCTCGTTTCCTTTCTCGAAGAATATTCCGGAGAGCAGGACGTTTGTGTCGACTACCAGCAGCGGTTTCAACGGGCCCGCCTGGCCCGCTCCTTCCTCACCGCTCGAATCTCCCTAGAAACATCCTCACGGGTAACACGCAGCTCCCGGATCTTCTTCCTGACAGACGCTAGAGTCTCCCTAGTCTCCTGGGACGCAAGTCCGACCTTCTTCAGGATGATCGTGTCACCTTCCCCAAAGACCAAGAGCCTGCTTCCACCCGTTAGTCCCAGCCGTTCTCGGATGAGCCCCGGAATAACGACTTGGCCCTTGCTGGAGACCCTAGTCATCTCTAAATCCATACGCACCATCCTAGATTAAGACAGGTCTTACTTTTAAACAATCAGTGCTCGCCCTGTTAGTGTATTTTCGATTTGTAGCCAGATGGTTCATTCGGTTGTGTTGTAGTTTGATTGCTATTTCTTGTTCCATTCGTGAGGGGTTGGAGTGTAGTTGTTCGCGCCAGTCTGGGTGTTCGATGCTAGCCAATACAACGCAAGTGAATCGCAAGCTTTAACCACAAAACTGATATCTCGAGCTGAATTACTATCCGTTCGTGGTCTTCTTGAGAACCCCAATCATTCTGTTGTCCCTCTTTCTGCTCCTTGCAGGCATAGTGTCTATGGTCCCCGTATCCCTCTCTGCTGGCGTGGCCCCTGCTGCTACTCCGGACTTTGCGATGAGCGCCTCTCCATCGAATCTAACTATTACCGCTGGTTCCATGGGTTTCTCAACCGTTAGCGTGACGAGTCTGAACGGGTTTGCCGGGAATGTTACGCTCTCGACTTCAGCCCCGCCCGTCGGATTCGGAGTGGGAATAAGCCCGTTCATTCTAACACTCAGAGGAAACGGAACGGCGCAGGCGCACGTGAACGTTAATGATAATTTCAACGGGACCACGACATGGTTCCTCAACATAGTTGGATCTAGCGGTAGTCTCTCACACACGACGACCATCCAGATCAACGGGGAACCATTCATCGCTCCCACCTTCACGATCAGCGCCGTCAACCCGTTCGTAGTCGCTCAGGGTTTCTCAAATTCTACAGCTGTCGTCGTCTCTAGCCAGCACAACTTCAACGGAACAGTCAGCCTTACCGCCAGCGTCTTTCCCAACGTTTCCGGGGGACCGACGCTGACCCTTTCACCGACGCAGGTCAACGTTCCGCCCGGAGGCTCGGGAACCTCAACCCTTACCGTGTCAACAAGTTTAGCGACTCCCATCGGATTCTACAACTACACTCTGACCGGCACCGCCCCGCAGAGTGGGGGTTTCATCACGGCCCAGTTCAACGGAGCTCTCACGGTTGAAGCCAGTACCCTATCTGGATTTACGATTTCTGCGAATCCATCGAGCCAGAATGTTCCGGCTGGTGCAAACGCCACCTCAACGATTCTACTATCGAGCGTAAACGGATTCAGCGGAACGGTCACACTCTCAACCTCTCCCCCGCCATTGTGCGCGTCCTGTCCAAACTGGGGGGTTACCCCGACCAAGGTTGTACTATCGTCAGGAGGGAGGGCCAATGCGACGCTGGTGTTCTTCACGGTTCTCGGCTCTCCACCGAACACGTACACCGTTACCGTGACGGGTGTGAGTGGGGGCCTGTCTCACAGCGTAAACGTCGCGTTTACGATCGTATCATCGAAGCCTGACTTTTCTATCTCTGCGAATCCGTTGAGCCAAAATGTCCCGGCTGGTGCAAACGCCACCTCAACAATCTTGCTAGCCAGCATAGACGGATTTAGCGGAACGATCACACTCTCAACATCTGCTCCGCCGCTCTGCGCGTCCTGTCCGAGCTGGAGGATTGTCCCCACCCAAGTTGGACTCCCGTCAGGAGGCCAGGCAAACGCGACACTGGTGTTCTTCACGGTTCAAGGCTCTCCAGCAACGACGTACACTGTCACCGCAACGGGTGCAAGCGGCAGCCTGTCTCATAGCGTAAACGTGGCATTCACGATCATCTCGTCGAAGCCCGACTTCTCCATCTCCGCAAACCCCACCACTGTTGTCTTGCCATCGGGAGGCAAGGGAAATTCGACGATCACTCTGACAAGTCTTAACGGATTCAATGGGACAGTCTCGCTCCACACGTCACCCTCACCCCTGTGCCCAACGCCCGGATGTACTGTATGGTCGATCACGCCTACGAGCGTCAACCTCACGCCGGGAGGAACAGCGTTCGCGACGCTCAACATTGTCGGTGGATCAGCAGGAAGCTCTGGAAACATCACGGTAACCGGCACCAGCGGCAGCCTGACACACTCGGTAAATGTACTCTTCAAAATCTCCCAGTCTCCTCCACCAGACTTTTCCATCTCGGCACTCCCCGGAAACCTTACAATCACACAAGGCTCTTCCGCCACCTCCACAATCACGCTGACGAGTGTCAACGGCTTCAACGGCACAGTAACGTTGACCGATACTGTCTCGTCGAGTATGATTATCGCGACCCTTAGCCGGTCGAGCGTCCTCCTTCCTCCAGGCGGATCAGCATCCGTCACCCTCACGGTATCAACATCAAACTCGACAACGCCGGGCAACTATTCAGTGACTGTTACCGGCGCGAGCAGGGCTAGCTCTCACGAGGTACAGGTTGGGGTCCTTGTCAAAAGCGGGACCACTGGAGACTTCTCTATCTCAGCCAATCCTTCTAGTCTGACGATTCTCCAGGGCTCCTCTGGCAAGTCCACGCTGACCATCGCTAGTCTTAACGGGTTCGCCGGGACCGTCTCCATGTTCTCCATGGCAAGTCCGCCCGGACTCTCTATGAGTCTGAATCCTGCGAATGTTACTCTCCTAAGCGGCGGCACTGCCAACTCAATCCTGACGGTCTTCACTACCAACGGCACTGGTCTTGGGACGTATCAGGTTACGGTCACAGGATTCTCCCCCGGTCTCAGCAGGTCTGTGACCCTGGCAGTCACCGTCACGTCGCCTCCTCCTCCGCCAGACTTCACCCTCGCCGTATCTCCAACAAACCAGACCATACACAGAGGGTCTACCGCAACCTACACGATAACCGTCAGGGGAACAAACGGATTCAACGGGACCGTGACACTCTCTGCAACAATCTCGCCCGTGAACCGTCACGGGCCCACGCTGTCTCTTCCATCAACAGTCGGCCCATATTCAACTTCGACGCTAACAGTTTCAACCGGACACAACACACCTCAAGGACTATACACAATCACAGTCAAGGCCACCAGCGGATCACTGGTTCACACGTTCACCACTACGTTGAATGTAACTGCCTAGTCTTCGTCGACGAGAGACTGTAGAACAGGAATCCAGTCCTAGATTCTGGGACAGTTAATAGCAGTGGCTAGTCTCTGTTACAGTCTCCGCAGTAGTTCTTGCTCGGATAGGACTGTGAGGCCTGGTGTTGGTTGGAAGTGTTCCTTGTTCTCGGTTGCCACGGCGTAGCCTTCTTGGAGCGCTAGAGATTACTCGAATAGGAGTCGCATTTTTTTATCCCTAGCGGCTTCTCCGGAGGACTGGTCCCGGCTTGACTCGGTCAGTGATGATTATCGGTCTGATTGGTGGTTCTCTCTTCCTCCTAGCCGGGTTCTTGACCCTCCTTCCGTGGACGCTGAGCGGCTCTATCGCTGGCGTCTTGCTTGGGAGCTGGTTTGGAGGAGAGATCAAGAAGCGGCTGGACAGGGGGAACGAGGGGGGGAAGGAGACCAGGGTCATCAGGTTCAGGAAGAAAGCCCTGCTTGAGGATAATGTGTCGGAGATGAGAACTGCGGGGTGGGAGCCGAGATGGGAATCGTACCGTGAGACCCAGACAGGCCTTCTAGTCCGTCGGATCGTATACTCGGTCGTAATGGAGAGGAAACAGCGAAAACGCAGAGGACTCAAACAGCTCTCGAAACTCCTATTCCCGAGCAAGCAGCACTCTTAGCAGACCCGAAACCCAATTTCGACCCAGGAAGGGCGGGAATTCCTCCGACGCATTTACGCAGCCTAGGCATGTTTTTTCAGCTGATTCGAAACGTTTAGGTCGCGTTGGCGAAAGACCGTATGTTCCCGAACAAAGCCAAGATGGTCAGAAACGCGAACTTCCTTTTTGTGACATTAGCTGTTGCGCCCGTGCTGTATCTGGTGACAGCAGTTCTAGCGACGTTTGGGAAACCGGGCCTCGCAAGAGATCCGAACATCATTCCCTGGCTCTTCCTTGGGCTTGCCCTTGTCTCTCTAGCAAACATCGGTGTCACAGTCTTCGTTCAGTCCAGCACGAAGCTGATGTCAGAGAGGGCTCGTTATGACCCGATCAACCGGGCCTACCTGATCATGGCCACAGGCGCTGTTCTGTCTGAAGCACATGCAATCTACGGGCTCGTTCTAACGCTCCTTTCGGGCTCAATATTCTACGAGATTGGATTCACCATTGTCGCATGGGCAAGTCTCTTGTGGGTCCGGAGACGGTTCAGGCAGAGTCTCGCAAGCCTTCCGGACGCGTAGACCCAACCGGTCCGGGTTTTCTTCCTTGTCTGGCCCATCGTGACTCGAAACGGTCAGTGAGTTTTTGGTTTCGTAGATGCGATTTCTTCGTATCTCTTCTTGACGAACGGCATTACTTGTTTTAGGTCCTTCCGTGCTTTAAGGGGTGTGACCCATAGTCTGCCTGTTTGGCCGGCCATTTCGAACGGCTTCCCGCCTAGCCTAGTCTTCAACGCGTCCTGATCTTCGTCCGAGAGTTTCATCAGTACAATACCGTCTGTTACGAGGAAGCAGATGAATTTTCGACCGCGGAAATAGCATTGGCAGCCCATCATCGGCTTGGAAGTTACTCCTTTCCATTCTAGAACCTCTGAGTCGAACGCTTTCTGAATGTCAGCCATCTTCAGCTCGTCGAAGTACTTCATTAACCGGCCTGTCCATATCCCGCCTTGGCTTGAAGCGCTACACGAAAAGTTACTGAAAAGGTTAGTCTAAAGGTCTAAAAAGCGTTCGGGCTTCACCATTTTCGCAATATGCGCGCGGAAAGTCTCGCAATCCTAACTTTTGTAATCTCGCTTGTCTCTTATGCTTCGATAGGTTGGCTATGGTTTCTTTCTGACTCATACTATGGATTGGGCACAGGTACATCGTCGTTTCTTACAAGAGCTACAGAAGTTCAAATCGTTGGTTTCGCCGCGTTCGTTGCCGCTGTAGCAACAGCGTTGGTTGTCTTTGCGATTGAAACTCACAAGCTTAGAGCGTTCATTCGCCGGACTCGAAGCGCTCTTGGAAAAACTACTTGAACGAATGACCTAGGCCTCGGAAGTGTTTCTTTTGATCGTGGCCTTTCTCAACACTATCGCTAACGTATCGAGCTAAGGGTCACTCCGCAAGGCAGCTGTCCATTCAGATACTCTTCCTACGCGGTCTGTTTTCTCAGCACGACATGTGCCGCTCTTGCTGAGGGGACGTATTCTACGCAACGATAACCCATTTTTGCCAAGTCAATACCGGAAAGTAGATGTTCACCTGCGCCTAGCAAGGTTGGTATTATTGCTAGGTGGATTTCATCGACTAGCCCGGCCTTAACGTATTCTCGAACAGTCGAAACGCCGCCCCCAAGCCTAACGTCCTTGCCATCGGCCTCTTCAACAGCTTTCTTCAGCGCCGCCTCGATTCCATCGGTGACAAAGTGGAAAGTTGTCCCGCCTTTCATTTCGATCGGCGGATGTTCATGATGGGTCAGTACAGCTACGCCAGTGTGGAAGGGTGGGTTGTCTCCCCACCAGCCTTTCCAGCTATGATCTGGCCATTGTCCCCGAACTGGACCGAACATGTTACGGCCCAAGATCCACGCCCCAATATCACGGAATCCACGCGCACCAAACTCTTCATCAACGCCGGACTCATCTCCACCCTCCGCTCCATGCATCCTTCTCCATGTTCGCGAAGCTCTGGACCAGTCAAGAAGAACCTGACCACCAACACCCAGCGGATTCTTGAGATCTTGGCAGGGACCCGCTCCATAACCATCTATTGATAGACCAAGACTGAGAACCCGTAACTTGGTCATACCATCCACGATGTGCTCTGAGAATTGTTGTGATCCTTACGAGCTTTGCCCTTCGCCTAAGCTATCTTCGATTTCTCCGGAGACAACAAGCAGACCTCCGTCCCGTTTTCGTCTGTTAGCTACTCGACGAGCCGTTCGAGTTGCTAATCTTCCCCGACTTTGTGCCAGTCGACGGGATTGATCCGTTTTTCGAATTGATCTCGGGAGCCCGGAATCTTTTCGCCTTGAACGTAGAAGAAGTGGCTTGGCGTGTAAGTGATTTTCGTCGTGATCCCATGTGCTAGGAAGGATTCTCGAATCTCCTCGGGAGGGTAGAAGTGCTTGAACACTTTGAATCTCTTTCCATTGTCCAGAGTTCGCCACGCGACTTCTCCACCGGATCGAACTAGATCTTCATGCTTCATTTTATGTGTCTGTTGGTCCACGAAAAAGATCTTGCCACCAGGCTTTAGACAATCGGACAGTTTTGAGACAAACTGGTCGAGTTTCGAAGCTGGGACGTGGGATATCCAGAACGAGAAGCTTGCCGCATCATACTCTTGGTCAGGGATCCAGTCGTAAAAGTCCGCAACGACATATCTCACTCCAGGATTTGCTCCGAGTCTTGACTTGCATCTCTCCAGCATTTCTGGAGATGAATCTAATGCAGTTACGGAGTTCGCCGTCTTGGCGAGAGCTTCAGTCCAGATGCCGGTCCCGGAGGCAATCTCAAGAACCGCACCCTCCAGGTTCTCGGCTTGAAGTGCATCCAGAAGGATCTTCGCCTCCTCGAAGACGGACATGTCAGGTTCGGAGCCCCCGTCGTACTCGCCTCGATGCCAGTCCGCGAACTGAGCAGCCCTCTGACGGTAGTACTCTTTGGTCTCTTCAAGTATGGAAGAAGTCTCCTCAGAGTCATCGCTCACCACAAGCTCACACTCTAGGGCAGGTGTTGAGTCTCTGACTTATCTGTGATCGTGGTCTCGCAAGCCTTCCGAGCCCGTGGACCCAGCCGGTACCGCTGAATTGGAAAGAGTTAACTTCGTGAAAACCAATCTGCAGGTGGCTGAGGGTTCAGCCTTTGATGATACTCTGGTGGGGTCCGATCTCGGTAATCGGGCTTTACTTGTCCGCGTGCTTGGTATTCGGGACCGGGCCGCTCTATCTAGCTTATGGCGCCGTTTCGGAGATCGGCGGGCTGTTTCTCGTGGCCGCGATTCTAGTGGGCGCGTTCTGGGCTTGGATATTCGTCGGGAGAGGTTTCCTCAGGACAGCAGCGATCGTAGTCCTTGCCTACATTCTGGTGGGGAGCACACTCTCTACGGTAATGGGCTATTCTTTCTCTCCACTGATCGGTGATCAGGTCACGACTGCGCTCACGGATTCCCAAACCGTTCTCATTCAGCCGTCAATCCTGATCTTTGCCTTTCCCGGTTCTTGCGTGTTGAGAGCTGGCAATGAGTCGAATTCGCAATCATCTGGCTACCACGTCTTTTCCTAATCGCATGCCCAATCAGCCAGCTTGGCTAACTGCGACGGATTCGGCTATCTTCAACTCGAAACATTCGCGAGCGGAATCGGTGCATCCGCCTCGGCAGAATCCAACATATGGTGGAGTACTAAAGGCATCAACGTGCCCAGAACCTCTAGCGGTTACTCGCTTCTCAGCGTTCAACTGGACCTCTCCATCAACGGCTGGCAACTCCCAACTAGCGGATCAGCCTCAAACAGCCAGGCAACTCTTCAATACGCGATGAAACTCGTGAGAGAAGATGGCTATCAAGAGTACCTCTTCAGCAAATATTTCCAGAACGCAGTAGGGTTCGGCGGCGACTACGGACCCGCGTATAACCACATGCTCGTTGAATCGGATCACTCCTACACCATCGTTGTGATGTTCAACGCGACCTCTTTGTCCAGAACCTCAGCGCCCACAACATCCGCAAACACGGAGACATGTTTTGGCTTCCCGTCAACATGTGGCCCTGCCCCGGACGAACCGGGAAATCACGGCTACTGCCCGACAGGCGTACCTAGATCTGGCGGGAATTGTCCTTACATCGAGTGGAAATCAGCGAGTTACAACATCACGAGAAACTACGGATGAAATGTCCCTGTTTAGTGGATTACGAATTTGTCAGTCATAAGGAGTGAACAACCTCTTGATAACTGCTGGATCGTGAGGCTCCGGATTCTCTCAGTTATGTTGGGTGCGGGCCGTGGGCGCAGGGTCCTTCAAGCACTCCAGAAAAGAAAATGAGTACTCGCCTCCTCCGTACCAGCAAGTCGTTGGCCGAGTTGCGAGGCGCGTTCAAAGATCGTGAGAAGCTTGTCAGAGAGGGCATACGTGAGCTGGAACGTGAGAATGGGAAGGAACCAAGAAACTGAACCAGGACCTTGTAATTGACGCGGGATTTCTTTCTCCGCACTTCGTCTCTGACCCGAAGGTGAAGAGATTCTTTGACGATATTGAGACTGGCGTGGCCCGTGGGTCGATCTCTGCTGTCAACCTCTCCGAATTCTACTACTAGACTTGCCAGAAGCTCGGCAAATCGACCGCAGACATCCGCTACTATCGAGTGCGGAACACTAAGGTCGCTGTTGTAGAGACGGACGCGGAACTCTCCCGGGTGGTGGCAGGGCTGGAAAAGTGCAGGCGCGCAGACCTCTCACTTGCCGACTGTTACGTCCTAGCCGCGGCAAAACGACCAAAAGCCACAGTTCTCACGACTGACAATGAACTCGCCAAGAACAAAGAGGTCAAGACGCTTCTCTTTCAACCCTAGACCCTCGACCCTCACTAGCGCAGTTCCTCCGCAATGTTACCATTTTACGGTTACCAGACCCGTTACCATTCAAGAAATCTCAATTATACTTGATCCTCGCGACACGAAACTCGACTCTGGGAGGGAATTAACGAATGGTAATCCTTCCCGACTTGGGTCTTTGTAGAATCAAGATTCGCAGATCGTTTCTTTTGAAACGGAGCAAGCGCAGATCGTGCTTGGATCCGGAATCGGGGCAGGCGATTTGAGATCACGCCTTTTGCACGTTGACCTGCACGCTGAGCTACACCATATCGAAAATAGCCGACCCGCTCATTCTGCGCCCCATTTCGCAAGACCCGCCCGGTTCAGTTTCATCTGGCGGAGACCCTCGCCGAAAAATCTCAAAAGCAGTTGCTCCTCGCGACACAAACCACCGAAACCGCCGTGGGTCCGAGAACGTTTTTTGGTGCGGCCGCCGGGATTTGAATTCCCGGACCATCGATCGGATGGTCTCCCGGGTCGTTGGGTTGGAAGCCCACTAGACGCCCCGAGGCTATGTCCTAGACCAGGCTAGACTACGGCCGCACGGACCACCGCGTCTAGCTCTGGGTTCATCTATCTTACGATTCTCAAGCTAACGACGGTCAACAATCCGCATTCGAAGAAGAGTTTAGACACGAGCCAAAGGCAGCGAGAGCCCAGTGTTGTCCTCGCGTCCTAATGCGAGTCCGCAGAAGCGGTG
>WNGG01012144.1_pt1 | contig 12602 bp, 11 predicted proteins | sample 5400661 | NCBI WGS metagenome assembly WNGG01 (sample SAMN13153372, study PRJNA577476) | soil metagenome | isolation source: 100 cm soil or saprolite under Garry oak tree replicate 1 | place: USA:California | collected 2016-06-15 | reverse complement strand
GGCTTAAACCAAATAGTGCGTGCGATTCCTGGCGACCAACTGGAGCAAATTTTCCGTGTTCGAGTTCTCCGCGAATGTAATGCGCTCGATCGCTGTCGTTCGTTAAATCCACAGTTAACCTCGCCGGCACGTGCGGCAGATCGAGATTGGTCGCGCCCATCATTTTCAAAATCGCAGGGCGCACAAATTGCAGAAAGGTGACAAAGGCCGATACAGGATTACCCGGTAACCCGAAAATGAAGCAATAGTCACGACCCGTCATTGCATCTTCACCGGGCGCTGTCGCGTCCGCCTCCCGGGAACGCGACCGGGCGGAGCGTTGAGAGGATTGAGGTGAGGGTTGGCTCTGCTGCGTGCGTCCAAACAGGAATGGCTTGCCCGGTTTGATCGCCACTCGCCAGATGTCGATCTTCGCTCCGAGCTCGTGCAGCGCGTCCTTAACCAAGTCGTGCTCGCCGACTGAAACACCGCCGCTGATAATCAGAATATGATTTTTGGTCCCGCGCTTGATCGCGTCAATCAACGACTCGCGTTTGTCGGGACAATGCTCTACCGCTTTCACGATCGCGCCGCTGCGTTGCAGCAGTGCATCAAGCAATGCCGAATTGCTTTCGTAAATCTGTCCCGGCGCAATCTTTTCTCCCGGCTTCGCCAACTCGTCACCCGTTGAAATGATTGCAGCGTTTACATGGCCGCCAACAATCACTTCGGCCAAACCTTGAGAACCCAGCAGAGCAGTCGTCGCTGCGCGAATTCGTTCGCCTTTAGCCAGAATTTTCTGGCCCTCTGCTAGATCGCAGCCGCGTACCCGGACAAACTCGCCAGGATCAACATCATCGTTTAGCACGATCTCATCGCCCTCACAGACGACGTCTTCCTGCATTACTACCGCGTCTGCTCCCGAGGGCATGGGCGCCCCCGTGAAAATCCGGATGGCTTCGCCTGGCGAAACACTGAGTCGCTTGTCACGGCCGGCTGGTTGTTCGCCGATCACGCGCAGCCGCTGGCCCTTCTTGCACGAACTTGCCACCACCGCGTAACCATCCATCGCTGAATTGTCGAAGTTCGGCAGCGGCAGCGACGAAAAATAATCCTCAGCTGCAAAACAACCAAGCGCCCGCGTGATCGATAATCGTCGTGACGGCAAAGGCCGAATTGTTTCCAGAATTTTGCTGCGGGCTTCTCCCTCGCTGATCATCACGAATTTATTCAATTAGCAATCGGCGATTGGCAATAGGCATTTCTTCGCGATATTCTCGCAGCTGATTTTTGGTGAGGTGGCTGAGTGGTTGAAAGCAGCGCTTTGCTAAAGCGCCGTAGCCCAAAAGGCTACCGAGGGTTCGAATCCCTCCCTCACCGTTTCCACCGTAACACGACCGCGATAGGGCAAATGCATAACGCCTTTGCATAACATATCCACTGATTTCCGCCTTGTTTGGGGTTGTGCGCCAACGTCACCAAATCCGCAATTCTGCCCGATATGTACGGCTCGCTGCCATCAACGCCACCGGCAATTTTATTTCATGGTCATGGCCTCATGGGTGTGCCGGCAAATCAGGGAGTGAATGTCCTCTCTCTCCCTCGCGCGCGCGAGGCATGTCGCATAGGTTCGCTTTGCACCAGAGGTTCCCCAGAGCGGCGAGGACGATCCGACGGCCGAGCCGTTGTCTGTACATGCAGCATGGTCACCGGCGCGCATCATCACGTTGCCTCAACCACGTTCGACCTGCCCCTCTTCCGTGAGCGGAACCGGCCGACTGATCGACAGCTCGAATATCTCTTGTCGATTCTGCGCGATGGCCGCTGGCATACCGCGAAGGAGCTCAAAGTTTACGGCTTCAGCGATCGCGAGCTGCGTGATCTGGTCGAAAACAGCGATGGGCAGATCCTCAGCTTCCCTGGCTCTCCGGGCTACAAGCTGTTCGATCATGTAACCATCGACGAGATTGAACAGGCAAAGGCGCTCCTGAACCAAGGGCGGGCTATGATTCGCCGATTTCTCCGCTACCGTAAGCCTTATCATCGCCGCACATAGAAAAGCCAATGATCGATGTAAAACAACCTCCATACAGCGCGGTCGGCGACGGTGTAACCGACGACACTCAAGCAATCCAGAACGCCATCAACGCGGCGCAGGCCGGCGAGGTGATCATGCTATCGAGCGGCAAATACCTTTGCGGGCCGCTCGTCGGTAGGTCTGACAGGCCGCTCCTGCTCACCGGGACAGTAGGCGCGCAGATCATCGCGAAACCGAACACGCGCACCTTGCTCACCATTCGGTGCTCCGCGTCAAATGTGTTCCAGCTCGAATTTATCGGCGCGGCGCTCACGTCGGTGCAACCGTTTCTCGCGTCTAGCTGTATCCGGGTAAACGACGGACTTAGCGGCGTCGTCATCGAAGGATGTAAGGTGTCGCAGTTCAGCGGCGCGGCGATCATCGCCAACGCGAGCATGAGCTTGCGCGTCATGAATTGCGACATGAGCACCGGCCAACTGTGCGTGCAAGCCGCGCGCGCGCGTAACATCGTGCTAGGAGGAAACACTTTTCACGACTTGGGCCAGAGCGGGTTCGCGCTGCACGGCGACGGCATCATAATCCGTAACAACGTGTGCTACAGGGCGGGGCCGGTAGGCGGCTTCGGCGCGGTGCAGGCTGGCAGCAAGAATATTCTGATCACCGGTAATCACTCGACGGACGGCGGCGGCGGATTCGAATTGCAGAACGAGAATGCGCTGTCCGCCACTGAACCAAGTGGTTCAAGCTGCGTCGTGGCCGGGAACTCATTCACGCGCACGTTCGCGGCAGGCATCGACCTTTTCCGTTCCGGCGTCGTACTCACCGGAAATGTTTTTAATGATTGTAATTTCGCCGCCGGTTTACCGACCGCATTCACGGTGCAGCCTGGTATCGTGCCAGACCTCGCCGGTCCCGGCAGCGGCTATCAGGCGGGAGACATCCTCACGCTGGGTGGCGGTGTGTTCACCCGACCGGCTCGCTTCGTGCTCAACGCGCCGTCGCCGAACGGCGGCTTGTGCGACCCGGCGCGACCAGCCACGAACGGCAATACCTACGTTATCGACATGGGCGACTACAGCGTGTTCCCGACCAATCCGGCGAACGTTACCGGCGGCCACGGAACGGGCGGCAAAGTTATTTACACCAACGCCAACATCAAAGCGCGGGGTAGCGGGTACAAGTCAGGCGACGTGCTGCGCGGCAGCACAGGCACGAGCCGTTTTCCCGTCCTCGTGCGCGTAAATATTATCGACGCAAACGGCGCAGTGCTCGAAGCCGAGATATTATTCGGTGGATATTACACTGGCACGTTGCCTACCGAGATGGCGTTCGCGGCGTATGACACGGTTTCCTCTGGCTCCGGCTTCACACTGCTTCCCTGCTTTGGCAACCGCTATGCTATGCAGTACTCTAAGCCTTCGATGGCTAGCGGTGGTTCCATCCTTGGTATCGGCAACCGCAACGTCATTGTCTCTGGTAATTCAATCGTCAACCACTCGCCGAGCCATGATTGCGGAATACTGTTCGTAAACTTTCTGAACGCGCCGGTCAGCCGCTGGGCTATAACCGGCAACGTGTTTGGCACGTTCTCCAAGGGCGCGATCAAGCGCTACAACTTCGGCACGCTGAGCTACGACACGGCGTGGGGCGCTGGCATGGTAATCTCCGGCAATGTCGGTTATCCGTAAAAAATTTGGTGGCAAGGGGTGTCAAAATTTTTGACACGTACTTCCCACCCTCTTGAGATGGGAAGTACTGGGAAGTCAAAACCTAACCAAGCGCTCCAGCTAACCGCTGACCGGCAAAATCAATCGGACCTAAATCGGATACTACTTACTTCCGGCTGCTCTTTTTCTTGCTGCCCAGCGAGCTTTCATGAGTTGCGAAAGCCTCTTCCGTCCAGCAGGGGTGATTCCGCCTTTCTTCCGCGCTGATTTGCTGACGCCGGTACGTTTTCGCATTGCCCATCGTGCTTTTGCTGCGGCGGAAAGTTTTGCTCTCGTAGCGGCTGACATCCTTTTCCACCAGTCCTGAACGCTGAACGCGATAAACCTGTGCCGAGAAGTGAAGCGAGACGTTTTTCCAGAGTGTCGATCTGCCGGCGAATCGAAAGTGCTTCTTCCAACGATCTGAGGGATGTGTCCATGTCCTGTGGACAAAGGTTTCCTTCGTTTTCGGCAACTTTTATTCGCGTTTCTACATGATGCTGTGATTCGCGTTTACGTGAAACAATCTATTCCTCGGTCAGTTCATCGGCGTGCGGCCGCACATCTTCCGAATCGCTGAGTCCGCGCCGCCACTCTGGTCGAGCGAATGGTTCGCCCCAATAATCCGCCACACGGGTCACTCTTCCATCTTGCAGTTCCCCGATGCTCACGTTCCGATAAACGCGGCCGTCGCCGTAATCGCTGTTCCATTCGACCACGATGACGCGCCCACATGCGTGCCGCCGCGTGACGGCCAGCTTCAGACCTTGAAAGCGCGATTCCACCTCGGCAATGCGGGCTTTGCCACGAAGGATTTCACCACTCTGCGGCCATCTTCGAACAGCGTCGTCGGCCAACGGTGCACCCAGCAGCCGCTCCACACGAGTCTCATGACTTGGTTGTTTCATTTGCGTATCAATCTCCGATTCGTCCTCAAATTCAACAACCGCCCTTTGGAGAGCCTTGGTATGACAAGGCGAATGCAATCGCCTACGCCAAGTTTTGCAGCCGTTCACATGACGCCGTGATTGGGGTGTACGATGAAGCGGGAACGTCATTGAAACACATGAGAAAACGGGGATTTTAGGGGTAGCCGCATGAACGCCGTCAGTCCACAAAGCATGTTGGTACTTCTCTTCATGGTGCTCGCCAGTAAACCATTTTCAGTCTCCGCCGAATCACTCTCCCCTCATCAGCAACTTGCCCGCGACATCCTTGCGGAACTGGTCGAGATCAATACGGTGACGGCGACTGGAGATACCGCCAAGGCCGCCGAAGCGATGGCAGCGCGACTCCGCGCCGTAGGCTTTCCCGACGCCGACGTTCAGGTATTCACCCCTGCGCCCCGCAAAGGTAATCTGGTGGCACGGCTGCGCGGCACTGGTGCACGCAGGCCCATTCTGCTGCTTGCGCATCTCGATGTGGTGGAGGCCAAGCGCGAAGACTGGTCGGCCGATCCATTCAAGTTCCTGGAAAAAGACGGCTACTTTTATGGCCGCGGCAGCTTCGACGACAAGGCGATGGCTGCGATCTTTGTCGCTAATCTGATCCGCTACAAGCGGGAGGGCTACAAACCCGATCGTGACGTTATCCTTGCGCTGGAGACGGATGAAGAGGTTCTGGATGCAAACGCGCTGGGGATTCAGTGGCTGCTCAAGAACCACCGGGATCTAATCGACGCCGAGCTTGCGCTCAACGAGGGGGGAGGCGCCTTCTCGAAGGACGGCAAGCCCTACTTCAACGGCCTCCAGACCAGTGAAAAGGTGTCCGTGACCTACAGGCTCGAGGTGAAGAATCCCGGCGGCCATAGCTCGCTGCCCGCGCGCGACAATGCCATTTACCACTTGGCCGATGGGCTGGCGCGGTTGGCCAAGTTTGAATTCCCAGTCAAACTAAATGAAACGACTCGGGCGTCCTTCGAGCGGATGTCGGCCTTGGAGACAGGACAGCTTGGCGCCGACATGAAAGCCGTAACGCTTGCGAGGCCCGACCCGGAAGCGGTAGCGCGGCTTTCAGCCAAACCCATCTACAACGCAGAGCTTCGCACCACCTGCGTGGCAACGATGCTGGAGGGCGGCCATGCATACAATGCACTGCCGCAACTTACCCGCGCCACTGTCAACTGCCGCGTACTGCCCGGGGAGCCGGTCGAAGAAGTACAGAAAACACTAGTGCGCGTGCTTGCGGATGACCAAATTTCCGTGACGCAAATTGCACCCTACACACTGAGCCCGCCGTCACCGCTCAACCCTGAGATCATGCAAGCCGTCGAAAAGCTCACGGCCGAACTTTGGCCCGGCATTCCCGTTGTGCCAATCATGTCTCCTGGAGCGACGGATAGCTCGTTCCTGCGCAACGCCGGTATACTCAGTTACGGACATTCCGGGCTGATGGTCGACATCTTTGACAACCGCTATCACGGCAAGGATGAACGCATCGGCGTCAAATCCTTCTATGATGGGCTTGAATATTTGTACCGGCTCGTGATAGCCCTTTCCTCCAAGAAGTAGTTTGGCCCACCAAGCCGCTCGTTTCTTGTGCGTAAATTTTATCGCTAAGGTTGACAGCTCGGGATTCTGACCGCGCGAATCGCAGATTCGAGTTCGAGAAAGGCGGTCAATTTTTCATCCGCACGCACAATGAAACGCTTTCCGTCGCTACAATGTGCATCTGCAATGAAGATTGTTCGCCCGTTGGAATCCGCAGTTGAGGCGCAGCCCCAACTCCAACCGGCTTTGCTGAGATTGTCAGCGATAATTTCCCAGTACTTCGCGCGCGGCGCGCCGTTATGCCTTTTTTGTTCTCCAAAGGCTGGCACCTGATTGCATCGAATGATTGCGGCTGCACATTTATCGCTTGTGCACCGGTCAATGGGGGATGCTGCCACCCTCCTTTACCTGCCGATCATCTTCGAGACCCCGCGTGGTGGGGCGGTCCGGCTGAGGAAGTAGCAAGGGCGCTGAATGAAGGCAAGACGCACCTGTGAAGCGAACGCCAGTGAACGAACCTATGGGCCGTTTCTGGGACGACCCACGCACAATCGCAAAGGCAGACGGGCCACAGGCCCGTGGGTACAGGAGCATCGCTTTTGCCGCGTATCGGGTATTTCTCCTTTTGCCATCGACAAGTAACCGACGCCGATATCTCCCGCGAGATTGGAAAGCGTGCCGCCTACTTCGGCGCGAGGGACGCGACGATCTTATCGAAGCGCGGGTCACCGCGCAGCGGATCCCAAAACGGCAGCAGCTTCAGTTTGCCATAGCTGACGGTGCTCGGGGGACGAACGACGGTGGCAAGCTGTTCGCACGCGAGATCCTTATCGCCCACCCACGCAGCGATAACCGCCAAATACTCGATCATGAGCGGACCGTTAATTGCATCTTTTTCCACGGGCAGTAGCTCGACCGCGCGCCGGCCTTCGCGCAGTGCTTCCTCTTTGCGTCCAAGACCAGCGTCAATTAAACCAAGGACACATAGCGGCGGGCCGTAATCTGGTTCAGCTTGCACAGTTTTCTCCTGCTCCGCGCGTGCCGCAGTGAAAGCCGAGCGTGCTTTACCCTCGTTTTTCGTCATCCGAGCGAGAACGCCCTCTATTACCAACCGGTTTAAGTGAACAGCGTAATCGGTTAGGGGTGTTTCGCCCAGAGCGACTAAAGCATTTTTTGCGGCACGGGCGTCGCGCTCGGCCAGCGCGCAATTGAGCCAATCATCGGCGATATGCGGCACCGCGTCGGGATTTGTGGCCCGAATTGAATCAATCGTTTCACGCAACGGTAGGGTATCTGCTTTCCAATGGAATTCTACAGAGGCACTCGCTGTTTTTGTATCGATATCATTCGGCTCGATGGCCAACGCGCGATCCAACATCGCTTTTTCTTCCGCGTAGCGCCGGAGATATCCGTAACTGATCGCAATCTGTTGCAGCATGAAAAAGTTGCGCGGGTCGAGCTCGATCGCGCGCTCGAGGTTTCGTGTGGATTCTTCCCAGCGCCCTTGGCGCCTCTCGATATAACCCTTCAGCTCGAATACGCGGAGATCATTGGGCAGGGTCTGGCGGGCAACTTCCAGTTCAGCCAGTGCGCCGTCATAATCGAGATATCCTCGATAGAGATTTCCGGCACGTGCGAGGTGTGCTTCGCCTGCATCGGGCCGGAGGCGAAAGGCCGCTTCGACGGCGGCTCCCGCCAAGGCCAAGCGGGCGGGAGTATGGTCGAAGCCAAGGGAATAAAGCGCGTCATGCGTGTAAGCGAGTTGACAATACGCTTGGAAAAACGATGGGTCATGCGCGACAGCCTGATTCAGCAGATCGGCCGCCTGGAGGAAATTCGCTTTCGCGCTACTGCTAAAGCTTGTCGTTAGAAGAAGATTTTTGGCGCGCGTGTAGAGATCGAACGCCGTGATGTCGCCTGTCGGGGGACGTTCGATTGCGTTCTCTTCACGTGGCGAGAGTTTCGCCTGAAGCTGGTCGGCAATGGCCTTGGCGATCTCACTTTGAATCGCGAACACGTCCGTAAGATCGCGGTCATAACTCTGCCCCCAGAGTTGTCTGTCGGTCCGCGCATCGACTAACTGGGCGTTGACACGCACGCGATTGGTAGAGCGCTGAACGCTTCCTTCCACGACATGCGCCACCCCGAGTTGCTGGCCGATCTCGCGCAAATTCCGCGCAACTCCGCTCTTGTATTGCATCACTGAGACGCGGCTGATTATTTTCAGGTCCGCGATCTTGGCCAGGAGAGTGAGGATTTCATCCTGCACGCCGTCTGCGAAATAAGCGTTTTCTTTCTCGGCGCTCAAATTTTCAAACGGTAAAACCGCGATGCTCTTTTCGGGAATAAGAACTGCCGTGCTACCAGCTATTGCCACGGGAGCGGTGGATTTGGTCTGAAACGGCGATGCTCGATGGAAAAAGATCAAAGAACTGATCACCAAGGCGAGGGCCGCTACAACTAATGCAACTGCAATCAGGAACTTTGGCCACTGCGGCGGACTGACTGGGCGAACTGCATCCGTTTCCTTCTTTCGTCCTCTTCGCTTTAGTTTGTCGGGGACCTGTGGATTGCCGAGGCCATCTTTATAGAGATTAAACAGGTGCAGGCGCAGCCCGTGCTTCACCTCGCACTCGCCCAGATCCTGCAAGTACGGCTGCCAGTGCCGGTACTGGGCTAAATCTTCCGCTACGCGCGCGGACAAAAGAACATGCCCCGCGTCGCCGCAATCGAGCACGCGCTGCGCGACGTTGATCCCCGCCCCCGCCATGTTCGTCTCGTCGTTGACATCCCCGACCGGATTGACCGGCCCGCTGTGAATTCCCATCCGCAACTGAATGTGCGGCTGCTCTTGCAAGACTCTACTGATCTCAAGCGCACAGCGCACCGGCTCTTCCGGACTGCGGAAAAACAGGAGCGCCATGCCGTCTCCGGTCGGCACTCGGATGAGTTTGCCGCTTGCTTCTGCCGCACGAAAAGACTGCGTTCCGTGCACGATTTGGTTCAACTCTTGCAGCAATTCAATCTCGATTTGGTTCAACTCTTGCAGCAATTCAATCTGCTCGTTGACCAGGAGTTTTGAATAACCCACTACGTCGATTAACAAGACGTGTGCGATCTCGAGTTGGAGATCCGGCTTAGTCTCCGCAGACGTGTCTTGGGGGTTCACGCTTTTGCGAACCTTAATAGTACGCTCGCCTGCGGCCGAGAGCAATAGCACAAGCGCCACGGGAAAACCGAGCGCAATCGCCGTAAATCCACTTTGGCGTGTGCTAGGATGCTCTGATCGGCGTTTACGATATGGCAGGCAATGTGATCGAAACCCACGAGCAAGCCGGCGATTTCAAAGAGCGTGAAGTTCACTTTTTTCGTCGCGCCGGGCGTCTGTTGGTGCTGTTTCTTTCGGCGCGAGCGAAACGGCAATCTCTTCAAAGCGCGGATCGGCAATGGATTGATTAACACAGGATGTATTCCGGGTGTCGCAAATCCCGAAGCAAACGTGTCGGTCATAATTTGTCTTGCCAATGGGTCTCGCACACTTGTGCTGCCTGCTTCGCCTTCTCGGGTGGCAAATATTCTTGCCAGTTAGCGATCGTGAAATGCCACCATTCAGTGGGCAATCCGTAAAAGCCGGCATTTCGCATTGCGATCTGCAGCAAATGTACGTGCGAGCGAATCTCGAAATCAGGGCCTGCGTAATGCCACATTGCGGCCGGGGTGAAATCATCAAAGTCGGTGGGCATTCGCACGGGGCGATTCCACGCATCAACCAAGGTAGCATCGACAGCGAGACCCCAGCTGTGCAGTGAGCCAGCGCCGGTTTCAGGGTTAGCCACATAGTCATTGTTGTGCACGGCCTGCCAAAGTTTTACCTGCACGGCCACGGGACGGTAGGCGTCCCAGATTTTCAGTCGATACTGATAATGCCGCAGAAAGGTCTTGGCCTTGCTCAAACGCGACGCCACTTCGGGACGGACTAAGGCGCGTGTGCCGAGCGGATATAATGGATGGCCGGTAAGATTATTCCGACCAGCGTAGCGCAATTCGACGAGAATAGTTGGATCAACGGATTTAATATCGACCAGCGGGATCGCAGCTTGCGCAGCTGCGAATTTCATCGGCGCTGTCATCACAGCAAATGCCATCAAGGAAACGTTGAAGCATCTCATTTGCCCAACCAATCAAGGGATTGTCACCACTTCCACAGAGTCTGTTTTTGCAATGCGCTCGAGCAGAAGTCGAGCGCTATTCTCCGGGACCGTGAAAAAGGGGCATCCTAGAGCGTCCAAATCAATCTCATGCGCTAGAGGCCCGGCAGTTTCAGCCGTTCACATGACGCTGTGATTCGCGTTTACGATGAAGCGGGCAACGTGACTGAAACGAACGAGCAAGCGGGAGATTTCAGGGAATGGTGAGCGCTTTGTTTCGCATCAGGTCACGCACGCGATCAAACAGCTTTTCGGCTTGCTCCCGGATTGCGCGTTCCAGTTCAATAAACGCCATCAACGTTTCATTCGCGCGCACCGCGCACGGGGAACCCTAATCGGCCGTCGAGAACCAAATGTCCCGAACCATCTCCCATCGCTGTGAAACTGTAGATCTGCCCACTTCGCGCGTCGAGAGTCAGTTGCCACGGGATCCGCCACCGCGGGTTTGGAGCGGGCAGCACCGATAAAATATGCCGGCCGGGTGCCAAGAAAGCTTCATAGGTGTGGCCATATCCGATGGCTGTAGCCGGCACGCCATCGATCCACAATTGAACTACTACATCGTAGCGTAGGTTTGGTATTCGCCTTATGATTAAACGAGCAGCGCCCTCAACAGGTTGCACTAAACCGGGGCCTGCCACTACGCCGCTAGGTAACCGCATGTCCAAGCTCGTCGCCTGACAAGCAGCATATGCACTAAAAAAGAGCCAGGCGACGACCAGAAGGAGAGCGTTGCGGCTACTATCGCTGTATGTCTTCATCGATGTCTTCACTGTTTATCTCGCTGCCACAGGATAGCTTTGTGCGACAGCCATATCAAATCAGCGTGTTGGTTGGGCGGTGGGGTCTGTTGGTCACCAGAACCGCTATCCTGTCAAGACACAGCGCCGCGACACCGAGTAGCCGATTCAAGTTCTACAAAAGCGCTCAGCTTTTCATCTGCACGCACAACGAAACGCCTTCCGTCGTCGCGATGCGCGTCAGCAACGAAGATCGTCCGACCGTTGCAATCCAAGGCTGACATGGAGTGTCGACTTGCTGAAGCCGGCGGCCCGCTCCCCGACAGGTCATGGCTGGAGGAAGACCCCGCAGGCAGTCGCCAGATCTTTCCAGGGCGAGCTGCTGCTTTTACAGTCCAGCGAGCAAGGTGCTTCTGGTTCGGCATGCCGCGCCCCACGTCGAGATTGCTTTCGCCACAATCAAGGGCAATAAGGCGGGGGCGGAGCCGGCAGAGAATCCCCGTAAGGCTCGATGATCGGCAGGAAACCCTGCCCAAACGCCATCACGCCCGATCGGTAGTAAAGCTTTGACGTCACGGTGAAGTTGGCTCCGTCCCTCACCGATGCGAGATAGATGATATTGTCCGGAGTGACCGGCGGTCCCGCCGGCGGCAGCTTTCCAAGCGGAATCGCTCCTACGTATTCCAAGCCGTTCCACAACAGAGAGACGTAGCCGAAATCATGAACCGTAGAAGGCCTGGTGTCGATCTGAGAGGCGTAATAGAGTTTTACATCTTTGATTGCGCTCCCACCGGCAGGAGCGGTCACGTGAAAGAGCATCTTCGTCGGCTTCACCTCCATGCGGATCGTCGGCGTGCCGGGTGGCCGCGATCCATTCTTGAAGCAATACTTAAACCAGGAGTCGATGTTCTGGATGAGCTCATACACCTCTGAAAAGGAATTTTCATCCACGACGCCGTGCTTCCCGTTCGGCTTCATCATAATCCGCTTCAGGAACCGCGAGCTCGTTCCTGCAGTGGCAATTCGGTCGTAGGTGGAATTGATGGCCGGTTCGGTGAAGTACTGGTCATGTGTGCCGACGATGGTCATCAGCGGTCCGTGCTGCGTCGGTGCATAGGCGATCGGGTCAAAATAGTTCAGGAATGTGGTAAGTGTCGGATCGGTACAGAAGTTCGAGACGGTGTTAAGGTAGTCCAGTCCGCTTTTCAGCCCGTCCCGCGTGTAATAGTAAAGACCGTGATAGAGCCAGGAGCCAGGATAGAACGCGATGTGCCGCCAATCACCCGCCACCGCAATTCCCACCGCTCCCTTCACTCGATCGTCCACCCCGTTAATGTAGTAGGTGAACTGTCCCCCCATCGAAGCCCCGATCACACCCAAACGCGTCCGGTCGATGCGGAAGGGGTTCAGGAAAAGACCTGACAATTTCTCGAAAAGGGTCA
>WNGG01009247.1_pt1 | contig 12602 bp, 12 predicted proteins | sample 5400661 | NCBI WGS metagenome assembly WNGG01 (sample SAMN13153372, study PRJNA577476) | soil metagenome | isolation source: 100 cm soil or saprolite under Garry oak tree replicate 1 | place: USA:California | collected 2016-06-15 | reverse complement strand
AACATTGAACGTGTTCTGTATCGCTCCTGTCGTGGCATTCAGCTTGAAAAGCTTGCCCTGCACTAATGGACAATCCCCGAGCGAAGCGAGACCTATGTAAATGCTGCCGTTATAGAAAGCTGGTGAACTCCAGATGAAGTGAGCAGGTGACGTACCTAAAGACGTTTTCCAAATGATTGCACCTGTATTAGCGTTGAGTGCATAGAAACTGGCATCACCTCCGCCTACAAAGTCCACAGGCGTACTCTTCCCACCAATACTCACAGTAGCAATCGTAGCCGTGCCAGATATACCGACAAGGGTATTGCACTGGCTACTAAATGTATAGCCAAGGCCGGTCTTCCAAACCTGCGTACCATGTGTATTCGTCGCATGTTCAATGCCATCCCATGAACCCCAGTAAATCAGTCCGTTAGCCTCAACTGGCTGTACACTGATGAAGTTCACGTTAATATATCCACCCGCCTGGTATTTCCAATCTATCTTCAGTTTAGGTGCCGAGGTAACATTAATGATAGTTTCAGCGCTATTGAATCCGCTGCGCTTAATATTCTCTAAATATGTCGGCCAGTTCCCTGTTGCTGCTGCATGCACAGCTTGAAAACGTGGAAACATCACGAACATGCTAGCCATCATGATACCGAGCGCAAGCATGATGAAAGCTATATTTCGCTTTTTTCTAAAAAAGCATACCATGATTGCTTTACAAGTCCTCTCAAGCAGATTAAGAATCTTAATGAGTAGTTTAAATGCTGCAATGTAAAGGTAATGTTGAGGAAAGGTTATGGAATGGTTATGAATGCAAAAAGGGTTGAGAAGATTGACAACCCCCTCACCACCCTGTTACCCTCTAAATAGAACAACAATAACGTATCCTTACAACGAAGGAGACACCCATGACCCAGCCTCTTAATGGCATACGAGTACTCGACCTCTCCCGCCTGCTCCCAGGCGCCTATGCTTCACAAATGTTAGCTGACTACGGCGCAGACGTCATCAAAATCGAAGAACCAGGCAGCGGCGACTATGCACGTTTTATGCCTCCACAGCTAGCGGGAGGTATGAGCTTGTACTTCGTGGCCATCAACCGCAATAAGCGCAGTATGACCCTCAACCTGAAATTGCAAGCAGGGCATGAAATCTTCCTGCGCCTGGTGTGCCAGGCTGATGTAGTGCTCGAAAGCTTTCGCGCAGGAGTCATGGATCGTCTGGGCCTTGGATACCAACAGCTCAAAGAAATCAACCCGGGGTTGGTCTACTGCGCCATCAGTGGCTATGGACAAGACGGACCCTACCGTCTGCGTGCCGGGCATGACCTCAACTACGCAGGCTACGCGGGACTGCTCGACTACAATCGCGGACCTCGTGGCGAACCGGCCATGCCGCCAACTCAACTGGGCGACCTCGCAGGCGGCAGCTTCATGGCCGTGATCGGCATCATGACTGCCCTGTACGGACGTACCCAGACCGGCGAGGGACGTATGATCGACGTATCAATGACCGAAGGCGTCCTGTCACTACTACCTCTCACCGCAACAGTCTATTTAAATACAGGGCAGGCGCCGCAACCTGGAAAAACACAGCTCGATGGGGGACTACCCTGCTACAATATCTACGAAACCCAGGACGGAAAGCACGTCACCCTGGCCGCGCTCGAATACAAATTTTGGCACACCTTCTGCACGCGCATCGGCCATCTTGCATTGCTGCCATTCCATACACCAGTTGGCCCAGGCGAGCGCGAAGAAGCCCTGGATGTGCTCCGAGCCATCTTCAAAACCAAAACACGTGCCGAATGGCTCGCGGAACTGGCCGACATCGATGCCTGTGTCGGCCCCGTACTCACCATTGACGAAGCCCTAAACGACCCCCATGCCCAGGCCCGGGGGACAAGCGTCACCTCCGCGCCAATAGACGAAACCGGCACATCATTTCACACCCTACCAAGCTTCCCCCGCATCTCCGGCATCGAAAACGAACAACGCTACCCACCTCCCCAACTAGGTCAACATACCACCGAGTTGTTGGGTCAGATGGGTTATAGCGATGACGAGATTGAGGGGTTAAGGGAGGAAGGGGTGATATGAAAAACCACCACGATATAGAACAAGCAGAAAAACACATGGACGAATACCTCCACGACCTCAAAACCATCGTCAACATCGACTCCGGCACCTTCACCAAAGCAGGCATCGACCGCGTCGGCGCATACTTGCAAAAACGATTTCAAACACTCGGTTTCTCCACCCGCTTCGACAGGCAAGAGCAGTATGGTGATCACCTCATCGCCACACATGCAGGCAAATCACAGCATGGCCCCCGCATAGTGCTAATCGGGCACATAGACACCGTGCTGCCCGATGGTGAGGCAGAGCGCCGTCCATTTACCATCAACCAGCACAATGGCATGCGTATCGCCACGGGTCCTGGAGTCCTCGACATGAAATCAGGCGTACTCATCGGCATGTACGCGCTGCGCTTGTTGATCGAAAGCCAGGAAGCCCATTACTCAAACGTAACATTCATCTGCAACAGCGACGAAGAGATAGGCTCTCCTAGCAGCAAAGCACTTATTCAGGAACTGGCGCAGCAAGCCGACGCCGTATTAGTCCTGGAGCCTGGCCGAGCTGTGGAATCCATTGTCTCTTCTCGCAAAGGCTGCGGCCAATATCGCGTTGAGGTACATGGTGTATCGGCCCACGCAGGTGTTGAACCTGATCGCGGTAGCAATGCCATCCTTGAACTCTCGTACCAGGTTCAGAAAATGCAAGCGCTCAACGGCACCATCCCTGAGGCAACACTGAGTGTTGGCATTATCCGGGGTGGTGAGCGCACCAACGTCGTGCCAGATTATGCCTACTTTGACATGGACGTGCGAGCGACTGATCAGGCAAGCCTGAAGGCGCTGGAAGTTGCCATGCGCCAGGTTACCTCTCAGAACATGCTGCGGGATACACACATTATGCTCAGTGGTAGTATGCTTTGCCAGCCTTTTGAACGCAACACACGCAACAAACACCTGGTTGAGCTGGCAAAGGAAACAGGAAGTGAACTTGGCTTAAAGATTCAGGAGGTGGGCAGTGGCGGGGCGTCCGATGCTAATACGACTTCGGCGATGGGGGTGCCTACGCTTGACGGCCTGGGCGCAGGCGGGGGGTTGGCACACAATCCCGGTGAGTATATTGAGCTGGATTATTTGCCGACGAGGGTGGCACTGGTGATGGGGGTGGTGAGGAGGATTGGTGGGTAGAGAAGGAGCTTTTCAAATGCAAATAAAAAATCTTCTATCATTTTCAAAAAATTCACGCAAAATTGGCTATGTTTTCCTCTGTATTTTTCTTATCGCACTTCCCTTAACTTTTTTTGTTGCTCAAAATTTCCGAGAAGAACGACAGCAAGTTACGAGCTTATCAATGCCTTCTGATGGTCAAGGTCTTTATGAGAGCTGCCCACTGCATTGGGGTACTAGCTGCCTTAATCGATTAAAGCAAATCGCCTCTGGTGGATTCAAACTTGTTCTTAATTATGATCAGATGGCTGGTAGCGCTACCCAGGAGATTGCTTATCTTGATCAGGCGCAAGCTCTTGGCATGAAAGTGATTTTTGCTATGAATAATCCAGCGCTTTGGGATGGAACGAACTTACTCAGTTGGTATGCTTCTCTTGGCGTTTCATGCAATTGCAATGATAATGTTGGGTTTATTGAGTATGTGGTCAATCTGGTAAAAAATCATCCTGCACTCTGGGGATATTATATAGGCGATGAAGTAAACCCTGCCAATCATACTGCCTTGAAAGCATTTAGTGATCTTGTACATCGGACTGATCCAGTACACCCTCGATTATTTGTATCATGTTCGCAATGTGCGCATACAGACCCGCCATTTGTTGCCTCCCTTATACCTATGACTGATAGTGCAGATGTTGTAGCAACAGATTATTATCCTGTAGGCTCTGATGGTTGGCCTATTACTGATACTGGCACTGTTGCCGCTGCTTTGCAATTAGTTGCCAATCGAAATAGTAGACAATCTGCTATGGTTTTACAAGTCTTTGGCTGGGCTCAATACGTTAAAAACAGTGGACATACTTGTTTTTTCTGGCCTTTTTGTGCGACTTTTCCAAGCTATGCTCAAATGCGGCAAATGCGTGATCTTGTATTGCAGAACTCTCACCCTCGCCTTATTCTCTGGTACAGTTACTTTGACATTCTGAGGTCCGATAGCCCATCGACACACTGGAAGGATCTTATTGCGGCTGCGAGTACAAATGTAACTCCTGAGCACACATCCTACACCTATACCTACATTTCGTCGATGAATCGTGATGATCCAGATCGATCTCTCCCCTATAATCAAACAACGAAGTAAAGAAACGTTAACCAATTTATTCTGTTCACAACTATATTTTAACTTGATATCTACCAACTAATTCTCCTATTACCACTATACTTACATCACTTTGGGCATGCCGCTCCAACGGATAATGGCTAAACCGAACGCTTTGTCGGCGTCTTCAAGTTGGCTGAGCAAGATAAGCAGAAAGAGTTTTGTGTAAATGATTCCATCTCAACTTGTCAGTCTTCCATCACATACTGATGTACTAATCGAATTTCCTCAATGGGTTGCCCCTATTTTATTAACTGCTGAGGTGTTACATGGTAAAGATGAAGGATGCACTAAAAGTTATTCCCTTATTATTGATGTTTGTTCTCGTTGGCCGGATATTAGTATACATTGCACTTCAAATGTATTTTTGGGCTGCTGTGACTGCTACGAGTTTTTTGATCCTGCTCTGCTTACTGGCTTGCCTGAGCTATATCAGCCCAGATATATTTGAGTGGACAGGGATTGCTGAATCTACCAAGGTGGTTAGTAGCAAACGCCGGGAAAGAACGCTCTGGGATTGGTTGGGCTTATGGATTATCCCCTTCATAATTATCAGCCGGAGCCATTGGTTTCACCGCGTACCAGTATCAGGCCAGCGCTGACTATAATCAAAAGCAGGATAGCATTGCAAGTGCTCAACAAGCAAACGACAGAACGATTGCCCATATCCAGGAGCAGCAGAACATCGTGCAGGCCTATCTCGATCGCATGTCTGACTTGTTGCTTCTCAATCCGAACATCCGAAACGGGAAGGGGGGTGATGTCAGGATTCTGGCACGCGCCAGGACATTGACAGTGCTGCAAGATCTGGACCCGGACCAGAAAGACGTTATCGTACACTTCCTCTATTATGGAGACCTGATCGGACTAACCTCGCCGCAGACTCCGTATCAGCCTATTGTGAATCTCGACAGCGCTAACTTGTTTGGTGTCAAACTCGATCATATTAATCTCGAAAGTGCTAACTTCCAGGTCGCTGATCTGAGTGGAGCCAGCTTGATGGGCGCCAATTTGAGTGATGCTTACCTGGCAAAAGTCGATTTGAGTAATGCGCACCTCCAACAGGCATATCTCTGCTACGCAAGTTTCATTGGTGCGCCGACCGAGACGTCTAACTTGCATTTAACCAATCTAAGCAACGCGCATCTCAGCGGGGCAAACCTTATTGGAGCTGACCTGACGAGGGCTAACTTGAGCGGAGCCAACCTTAACTCAACCGATATTGATCCATCATGTCCACAAGGAAACCCTCCCTTGGCTGCTAATCTAACCAATGCTAATCTGAAAGGAGCCAGGATGAGTGATGCAAATCTCACAGGGGTCATATGGGGAAACACAATCTGTCCAGATGGCAGGAAAAGTGACGATGTGGGAGATTCCTGTATAAACGACCTGATCGTGCAATAGCAACTTCCAACGCATAAGCATCTATTGGAACCACCTTGGGGAGGATAGCTCCGGTAGAAAGGAAAATATCGTATGATCCAATATCGATCGGCAAATAAGATTCGGATGACCGTGTCGCTCGCCCTTTTGCTTCTCCTCATTCTTGTTGCTTGCTCGACCTCACTAACTTCGACAAACGCGGCATCGAGTAACAGTAGCATATCAAATACATGGAGCGTCAGTCAAAACGGCACTCTTCTCGAGATCGCTTATGGCAGCGGTACATCGTTTCCCCAATATGCTGCACTTGATCTGAACAGCAGTTATTTTCGGATGATTTACTCCAGCAGCGCAGGGTGGGGGACTTCGGTGATCCTGCTTCCTGTTTACTGGAGCCAGACTTCGTGCCCACCACCTGGACTGTGCCAGGGTGCTCCAATAACTGCCCACTGGCAGATTGTGAATACTGACCTGGTACTCTCCACTAGCAGCTTGTCGGAGAGAAGCAGGCATTTCCCAGCTGTAATGGTATACTGATGGGCATGAGTAGAACCTTCAAAACCGTGGACTACGAGCAGGCGCTCGATCTGAAAGTGCGGCTGGGCGACTGTCTGCCCCCCGAGCATTTGGCTCGCTTCGTGGTAGACAGCGTAGCGCTGCTTGACGTCTCGTCCTTGTATGCCCATTACGGGTCGCGCGGCGGGGAACCCTACGCTCCGGAAGTGTTATTGGGCTTGCTGTTCTATGGCTATGCGACGGGTGTGTTCAGTTCGCGCAAGATCGAGCGGGCTACCTATGAGGCGGTGCCTTTCCGTTTCATCGCAGGCAACCAGCATCCCGACCATGATACCCTGGCCACGTTTCGGCGCACGTTCCTGCCTGAACTGAAGGACCTCTTTGTGCAGGTGCTCTTGCTCGCGCAGGAGGCGGGCGTGCTGAAACTGGGGACGATCAGCCTGGATGGGACCAAGGTGCATGCTGATGCCTCCCGGCACAAAGCGGTCAGCTACAAGCGTCTGCAGGAGTTGGAGACGCAGCTGCGAGCCGAGATCGAGGAGCTGTTCCTCCTCAGCGAACAGAGCGACCAGCGAGACATCCCCGATGGGCTGGTGGTGCGCGAGGAGATGGCACAGCGAGAGGACCGCCTGGCGCGGCTGGCGGAGGCTAAAGCGGTGCTCCAAGCTCGTGCCGTGGAGCGGCTGGCCGCAGAGCAGGCGGACTATGAGGCCAAGCTGGCGCAGCGCGCGGAGCGGGAGCGCACGACGGGGCGCAGACCTGGTGGCCGACCGCCGAAGCCGCCTGTGCCAGGGCCCCGTGACAGCGACCAGTACAACTTCACCGACCCGCAGTCGCGCATCATGAAAAACCCGACGGATGCCGCTTTTGAGCAAGATTACAACGCGCAGGTTGCTGTGGATCAGGGGAGTCTGCTCATCGTCGGATGGGCCCTCTCCAATCACCCCAATGACTCTCAGGAAGCCGAACCCACGCTTGATGCTATTCCCTCGGCGATTGGCATGCCGGAGGCGGCGGCACTGGATGCCGGGTATTTTGGCCCCGCGACCTTGGCGGCGTGTGAGAAGCGGTGCATCGAGCCATACATCGCGACTGGCCGTGATCCCCATCATGCCAGTTGGCAGCAGCGGTTCGCCCCACTCCTCGATCCCCCACCCGAGGACGCGAGTTCCCAGGTCAAGATGGCCTACAAGCTCAGGACGGCGCTGGGCAAAGCCATCTATGGCGCACGCAAATGCACGGTTGAACCGGTGCTCGGCATCATCAAGGAGGTGCTGGGCTTTCGCCAGTTCTCCTTGCGCGGTATCCAGGCGGTGGCTGGCGAGTGGTGTCTGGTCTGTTTGGCCTTCAATCTCAAGCGCTTCCATACCTTATCCCGGGCCTAATGCGGGGATGGTGGCATCCTTCTAGGTCATGCGACCACCATCTCCCCCTTTTCGGCCGGCCACCTCCTTCTATTTCGTCGCCTCTACCTATGCCATGAAGGGCACCCGTCCTGATCGAGCGGCTGGTTTGGCTGCCGCTCTGTTCTCTCCGACAAGCTGCTAGGAGAGGACCTACACAGTTTACATCACAGATCATTATTCCATCCAAATAAGCTCCGGCAAAGAGCGCTCCTCTCAAGTCTGCTCTTTCTAAGCACGCATCTCTCAGGTGAGCTTTTTCCATGAGGGCAAATCGAAGATATGCCCCTTCCAAGCTTGCGCACATCAGGTCAGCGCCTTCGAATTGCACCCATCTGAGATAGGCTCCTTCGAGATGCGCTCCTCTGAGTGAAGCTCCTTTCAGAGATGCATCCTTCAGGTCAGCCCCCTCTAATCGCACGGCAGCCCCATTGCGCTGTTCTTCAGTCGCATGTTCCCACTCTCTGTAGTTTAACCCACCTCTGAGAAGTGCAAGAGGGAGGTAACTCAAGTCTGTATGAGCCAGATTGGCTCCTCGTACGTCTATTCCTTCATGCTCTCGCAGAAGTACGTCTTTCCAATCTACCGTTCCAAGTACAGCGTGTGTTGCTAAGAGCCATTCGACATCAGCGCGGCTCAGTCTCATGTCCTTGAAAGGATAGATCCCACGCTCAATATCGGGTGTGATACGGTGCCGCTCAGCAAGAATTTTTTGCCGCTCATTGTCAATCTCCGGTTCAGTACGCCAGGGTTGGCCTTGTGCTTTCCAATAGACTTTCCATGCTTCAGTATCATCAGTAGTAGGACGTTGTAATGTAGATGCTTGAGTAGGGTCTCGCTCATTCATAGGATTTCTCTCTTCCTGGAAGAACCATGAAACCTCAGCCTGAGTTATTATATTCCATTTCAGGTTGGCCGGAGAAAGAGATACATAATACAAGCGTTGCTTTTCAGGAAATCTTGAAACATCTTCCCTACCTGATGAGCTTTGCAAAAGACATTTTCAATAGTCTGGGCAGTTTGTTAAGACGTAGCAACCGAGCGACAAAATGAACAGGAAACCAGCATGAAAACTTCAGCAAACGGTCGTTTGTTGCTACTGAGCGACCAAGTGGCAAAATAAACAAAACCAACATGACAACTGCAGAAAATAGTCGTTTTTCATTCCTTCGTATAATTCACAGTGGCCTCTCTTGTTTGCACTACGACATCAGTGCTCCCTTTTCTCCCCTCAGGTTCGTCGTTGTTCAAGTGAATGATGTGGTTGCTCACTGAGAACTACTGTAGGAGATGGCACCGATCTTTTGTGCCCAAGGATACGAGGAGCAGCACAAGACCTAGAGCATAAGGACAGACCGTTCCTCAGACCAGATGATGTTCCAGCGCGTAGCGGGTGGCGGCGCTGCGTGAGGTGACCCCAATCTTGTCATAGATCGAGGTGAGGTGTGAGTTGACGGTTCGCGGACTGATCACCAACTGTTGGGCCACCTGTTCATTGGTCAATCCATGTGCCACCCTGCGCAACACCTCCACCTCACGGGCCGTCAGTCCTGCGTGATCTGTCGATGGCAGTTTCGTAGAGGTGGTTCGCGAGCGTTCTGTCAGCATTGGTACAGAGAGTGGTGCTTGGCCCTGAGCGGAAAGAGCCTGTTCCAGCGTCATCTGCTTTCCCTCAACCCAGGCAGCGGTAAAAGCCCTCGTTCCAAGAGCGTCGCGTACAGCTGAAACTGTCTGCTCATACTCAGCCCGATGAATCGGGAAGATCGATGTACCCAGCGCGTCACGGAGGGTCTCCGCCACCCCCCAGAGACGTGCAGCCCACACGAGTTCACCCTGCGCAGCAACAACCTTCGCCAAACCTTCCAGGGAGAAAGCGATATCCCACTTGCCAAAGCCATTTTTCAGACATGCCAGGCTCTCCTCATAGTGGGCACGTGCTGCTGGGTAATCACCCCCGCACGCTTCCACTTGTGCCAGGTAGGCTGCCACATTGCTCATGCGTGTGGTGTCTTTCGCCTCATTCCAGAGTGCCTGTATCTCTCCAAAGAGCGCATGCGCCAGTGCCATCTTCCCCTGATGAAGGGCTATCTGACCTAGGAGATCAAGCGCGTCCACTATATATCCCGAATCGTTCATCTCTCTTGCAAGCGCCAGGCATTCCTCAACCAGAGCTTGCGCTTTCACCACATTGCCTTGGGAGTAGAAGTGAATTTGTGCCAGCAACCACAGGGTTTGGGCAATAGCTTCTGCATTCCTTGCCTCCTGAAAGAAGGCCAAACCCTCCTCGGCCAGCGTAAGAGCATTCAGGTATTTGCCCTGATAGAAGCTCACATATGCCAACCACCACAGCGGCCAGCCAATGCCCATCGTATCTTCTACCTCCCGGGCGATCGTCAAGCTCTCCTCGAAATAAGCGCGTGCTGCTACAAGCTCACTGTTCCAAAAAGCGATGAACCCGAGATGACTGAACACATGTCCTACCTTTTTCCGGTCTCCGATCTCCTGGAACAGCGCCAGACTTTCCTTGCAACATGCTTTTGCCTGATCGAAGTCGCCCATTCGAGCGGCGAAATTCCCCACAACGTAGAGTGCTTTCGCCCGTAGAGCTCCAGCGACCCCTTCGCTTCTGGTCAGTGCTTGCTCCAGCAAGATCCTACCCTCACTTGCAGGGCCGCGCGAATTCCAGAACCACCACAGCGCACAACCTAGACGCAGAGCCATTGCTCCCTCTTCTCTCTCGAGGAACCACTGCATGACTGCCCGGAGGTTGTTATATTCACGCTCCAACCGTTCCCACCAGATAGCTGGATGCGGACCCTCCAATTCTGGCTCTGCCGTCTCCACAAGGCGTAAAAAGTATGCTGCGTGGGCCTGCTGGACGGCTTCCATCTCCCCGCTTGCCATGAGCGCCTCCAGCCCATACTCGCGGATCGTCTCCAACATCACGAAGCGCGGTTCCTCGCCTTCTTGCTTTCTAACGAGCAGCCACCGACGAAGACCGAGAGCCGTCGGAAGAGCCGCTGCTCACAGGCCTCTAAGAGGTGATAGCTCCACTGGATGGTATTGCGCAGTGTTTGCTGGCGTGTGGGCACATTCCTCGCTCCGCTTGTCAGCACAGAAAGCCGCTGCTCGAGCCGTTTCAAGAGGGCTTGCGGAGGAAACATTTTGCTGCGTGCGGCAGCAAGTTCAAGCGCCAGAGGCAGTCCATCGAGGCGCACACAGATCTCGGCAACTGCACGCACATTGTCCTTCGTGAGCTGGAACGTAGGCCTGACCGCCTGCGTTCGCTGCAGGAAGAGTGCCACCGCTGCATACTGCGCCACGGTTTCGAGGTCGGGAAGTCGCTTGAGATCAGGAACTGCCAGTGGAGAAACAAGGAACTCTTGCTCACCCTGGAGGTGCAGCACAGCCCGGCTAGTGATCAGTATCTTCAGTTGGGGGCTGCATGTCAACAGATTGGCCAGAAGGGAGGATGCCGTGATGACTTGCTCCCAGTTATCGAGCAGCAGCAGGAGGTGTTTGTCGCGCAGAAACGCGTGCAGCAGGTCTAAGAGAGATTTCTCGCCGACTTCCTTGAGGTCAAGCGCCTGGGCAATGGTCGGCAAGACCAGCTCAGGGTCGCTAATGGGTGCCAGCGAGACGAAACAAATGCCATCGGCAAAGTCGTCCACCAGATCAGCCGCTACTTGCAGCGCCAACCGCGTTTTCCCGATGCCGCCAGCGCCAGTGAGCGTGAGCAGGCGAACCTCTTGACGGCGCAGGAGGTGACATACTGCCGCCTCTTCTTGCTCGCGCCCCAGCAGTGGAGTCAGCTGGATAGGTAAGGGGTAGAGATACCTGAGTGCAGGCTCAGTTGGCTCCCGCCAAGGAAGGAGAGAAGGCTTGTCTTGCATAGCCGATGTTCCACCGCAATGTTTTTGTCAATGCCTCGTACGATCTGTTGTATTGCCCGAAAAGACGTTTTCTTTCACCTTTGCATTATTATACACTATACCGCGTTCCTCCGTTGAAAGGAAGTGACCAGGTAGATAAAAGCAGGATGAGCAAGAGATGGTGGTGAGCGTGGATAAGAGAGCAATCGCACTACTACTCCCGACAAGCTTATTGTGCCTTCTTCAACACGCTGCATTGATTATATACCCCGCTCCCATGAGGAGTATGCTCATAACAAAAATAATTGGTTCCATAGAACGCAGTTTTCTTATGGTTCTAGAAACCAAAAATCAAAAGCCCTCATTTTTGCCAATCTCGAAAAACGTCCATTTGTTGAAACAAGCGAGCGGTTTTAACATAAAGTAGAGAATGGGAAAAATGTCTCTCGTCTCAAAAACTCGTTTCTGAAATCAAAGTCTTATTTACGTACTCTTTACACCGTTTTATGATACATTTTGAAAACTATGGTTTGCTCATCCGTATCCGTTGGTACTCGAGAGTGTTATTCACAATTTTTCTGTAGGGTTGGTTTACTCATCATCGTTCCCAAACCAATCGTCCATCTTCTTCATTGTGCATGCTAGACACACGTGCGCATAAATACTCAGAGTGATACTGATATGGCTATGTCCCAGAATCTCCTGGACAACTTTCGCGGGAATACCCATACTTAGTAAGATCGTCGCAGCTGAATGCCTCTTGAAGCAAAACAATACTTTATGTAAACTATCTCGCAATATGACCTTCGGGTAATTCATTGACCCTTTAGATATGCCTGTGTATGATACACGTTAATACATGTGGATATTTGGATGAATGAAAGGCAATACCAGGAGGTAATTATGAGTGAGCAGCAGATTCAAAAAGTTCGAGTGAAACGGTTAGCGCATGTGGGTTTCTGGGCAACAGATGTCGCTGCCCAGACACGATTTTACCGCCAGGTGTTGGGCTTTAATCTGCGGGCCACAGAAATCAA
>WNGG01006916.1_pt1 | contig 12605 bp, 11 predicted proteins | sample 5400661 | NCBI WGS metagenome assembly WNGG01 (sample SAMN13153372, study PRJNA577476) | soil metagenome | isolation source: 100 cm soil or saprolite under Garry oak tree replicate 1 | place: USA:California | collected 2016-06-15 | reverse complement strand
ACCTCCGGGTGCGCCGCCAGGGACTTGAACCCCGAACCCGCGGATTAAGAGTCCGCTGTTTCGCATCCCCGGATGTCCACCGGCGTCCACCCATGCAGGTCACCGCCCGGCATGCACCCCCATGGACCGTGCTGGACGCAGGTGAACTGCAACTCAAACTACAAGCTAGTCTCCCCGTCCGGCGCCCGGAATCCCGTTGTTATAGGCAGCCATGGCTTGACTGGCGAGGATGTCACGTAGCTCGTACGTGACGCTGTCTGGGTACCGGTCAAGAGTCGCTTCAAGATCGCACCGCTGGGCCGGGGTTGAGTATCCGGCCAGCTCGCGCTCTAGCTCAGAGCGCCGCTTGCGGTCCGCGGCGGGCCGGGCAGGGATTAGCAGGCCGGAATAGAGGAACACAAGTCCGGGGACGAGAAGCGCGCCCCATGCGCCGCCGCGCAGCATGACGCCGGCCACCGTGAGTACCCCCCCGCCAAGCAGGGGCCGCCAGCGGGGGCGCACGGCGCGTGCCAGACGCATCAGGCCGATAACCGTGAGCAGCGCGCCAGTACGGATACCCCTGTGGATCCGCCTGGTGCGTGGGAGCCGCGTGAGCTTCGGGGCACCGTACGACCTGTCGGCTGGGCCGACGGACGGGCTCCACACCACCAGGTTCCGCCGATGCGCTCGCAGTCTCATCGCAGCCTCCTGCACCCCGGCTCCGCGCTGCGTGTCCTCAATGGTACGCTTCGGCGCTCTTTAGGAGGCGTGCCGCGCACGGGCTAAATACAGCTCGCACAGAAAGCCCGATATTCGTCGATAACCTCCCCTGAGATTCCGTTGAAACGCCAGCTACCTTGCCCCAGCCCAGCGCCGTGCCCCAGTATCGAGGAACTTCAGCCGCGTTGTCGGGGGCTCGTTGGGCTGCGCATCCTCGGCAACCGGGGAGCGTGGAGGTGGGAATGCGCCGTCCCAGGCCCGGCGGAGCCGATCGCGTTGACGGGCGGCTAGGGTGGTGAGCCATGCCGGATAACCCCGCCGATCCCGGTTCTCGCGGCGGCGGCGCGTCACCGAGCCCGCCAGCAAGGATAGGGCGGCGCGTGGTCGAGCGCCTGGATGAGCGCGAATGCCTGCAGCTCATCGGCACGGAAAGGATCGGGCGCCTGGGCTACACCGGCCGGTTTGGTCCTACTGTGCTGCCGGTGCTGTACAAGCTGCACGAAGGGTCGATCGTGTTCCACACCGTGCAGGACACGTTCACCGAAGAGGACCTGCGCACCGGTATCGCGCATGCCGAGTACCGGGTCGCGTTCGAGGTTGATCAGTTCGATCCCGAAGCGGGGGGATGGGTCGTTCAGGTGCTGGGTTCGGCGCACCATGTAGACACCGAGGCCGAGCGCGCCTCGATCATCAACGCCGGGGCCGACCCGTGGCCCGAGGTCGAGTCTGAGCACCTGGTCCGGGTACAGCCCCACCGCGTCGACGGTCGCCGCAGCCACCGCGTGTGATGTCACCGGCGACAATGACCGCTCTTCACCGTCTTTGCTCTATCCCATCGTTCTTGATCTAGGCATGGCCTGGTTCGGCAACGTCGTGTCAGACCGGTGACCTCCTCGGTGTGAACTACAAGGCAGTGGTCCTTATCCTCCGCTCTTAATCCGAGGGTGCCGGTGCCTCGCTCGCCGCGCTCGCGCACCAGCCCATCGCCGTCGATATGCCGGCCGGTGATGTTGCGGATCCCGAGAAACAGCAGCTTTATCGCCGCATGGTGCCCTCGCCATTACGTGGCTGGGGCCGGTCGCGCCAGCGGTCCCTCATCTGGGCTGGCAGTGTCATCCCGGCCTCCCTAAATGGCATGTGTCGGCAGAGCGGCAGCGCGGAGTCCCGGATCTGCTGCCTCAGGTCTCCCGCGATCCGATCGCGGCTGGGCGAGGTGCTTGTCCAGATCGTCGAGCCAGCCGGTTACGGTAGCGATCCGGAACTCCGGGGCTAGCGTAAGCACCGGGCTGACCTGTTCGGCGGCACCGTCAAGCGAATCTTGCTGCAGGTGCGCAATGGCGGCACCGGTGCGGACCTGCGCCCACGTGCCGGGAATGTACAGGTCACCGGCCTTCCAACCTTGGTCCGCCTCTGCCGCGGCGGCGAGCGCGCCATCTGGATCACCGGTGCGCAACAAGACGGAGAGCCGGAAGATAGCCCGGCGTTCGGCCGGGAAGGACCAGGGCGAGCTGGCGGGTCCTTCTGCGGCCACCGCCTCGGCGATTTGGTCGGCTCGCATCAGGGCTTGGCGGGCGCGATGCTGGTCGCCAAGCAGCGCGGCGGAATTGGCCTCGTAGTAGGCGAGTTGAACAGTCATTGGGTCCACAGGGCCGGGCTCGAAACCTTGTTCGGCAACGTCGGCGGCCATGGCGTAGTCATGCTGCCACCGGGCAGTTTTGGCCAGGGCGTACATGGCAGTTTCCGTGCGGGCGTCGGCTTCCTGCAAGAAGACCAGGGCCGCACGGCCGTAGTTTGTGGCTTCCTGGTCCTGGCCGGGGTCGCCAAGAAGGACGCTGGCGAGGGAGAGCGTAGTTCCGTCGATCCGAACCAGCTCGCGTGTTTGTCGCAGGCGCTGCCGTCCACTGCGCAGCAGCAGTTGCGCCTTGCCATGCACGGCGAGCACGTGGGGCAGGAGCCGCCGGGCAGGAACCTGGGTGTGCCGTTCCGCGAGGGCCATGGCGGCGCGTTCGACGTGCTGGATCGCTTCATCGCTTGCATTGGTGGCGGTGATCCACGCTGTCAGGCTCGCAACGTCCTCAATTTGCGCCGCTGTGGAGACCTTGTGCCGTCCGGGGCCGTATTCGCGTTCGGCGAGGACGAGCGAGAAGTGTGCCTGCGCGGATGCTGGAGCCATAGCAAGCGCGGTGTCGAGGACCTCTTGCATGGCGGGCCGCACGTCCCCTGGCGTACGCATGGTCCTTTCTCAGCGCCGGGCTCAGGCCTGTCCCCCAAGGACTAACTACATCGGCGCTACTGGAAGCGAGGCGATGCGCTCATTCGAGGCAGCCACTTGCTCGTGGTCGATCTCGAACCCGATGTATGAGCAATCTAGGAGACGAGCTGCGCTCCTGGACCACATCGCCGCTGGTCAGATGCCGTTTTAGATGCTCCGCGCGGAGGGCGTGGGATTCGAACCCACGAGGACCCTCACGAGCCCTAGCGGTTTTCAAGACCGCCGCCATCGTCCACTAGGCGAGCCCTCCCGTGCTGCTAACCCTAAGGTGTCATGGCCAACCGTGTCCGGCGAGCAGGGTGCCGCGAGCAACGTCCGGCGAGCACGGTGCTGGCTCGGTGGCAGATCCTGGCTGCGAGCCAGCCGATGGGGTTGTTAGCTCGCTGCCGCCCGTAACCGCCTGGGCCAGGCAAACCCGTCGCCGACGGTTGCGGCGAGCGTCAGATACGCGTCGGCCGTCTCCGGGTTCATCAGCTCCAGGTCTACCTCGGCACCTTCCTCAAGGTGCGGGTCGTAGGGAATGCGCGCCACCGCACGGCACCGGGCGGCGAAATGCTGTTCCAGACGGTCGATGTCGACAGTGCTCTTGCTGCGCGGGCGGATGATCGAAAGGACCACAACGGCATTGCGCACGAGGTCGCCGTAGTCGTGCGCCTCCAGCCAGTCAAGGGTGGCGCTTGCGCTTCTCGCACCGTCAACGGACGGCGAACTAACCAGGACGATCTGGTCGGCAAGCTGCAGCACCCCGGCCATTGCCGAATGCAGCAACCCGGTTCCACAATCTGTGATGCAGACCGAGTAATAGTGCTCAAGCACGTGAGCAACGTCGTAGTAGTCCGTCTCGCTGAACGCGACCGAGACGGCAGGATCGCGATCGGACGCGAGCAACTCAAGCCGGCTTGGAGCCTGCGAGGTGAACGCACGCACGTCGGCATATCGCTGTATCTGCGTCCGCTCGTTTAGCAGGTCACGCACGGTAGCCGCGGTCTCCAGGCGCACCTTGTCGGAGAGGGTGCCGCGATCCGGGTTGGCGTCAACCGCGATGACCCGGTCACCGCGCAGTGAGGCGAGCATGGCGCCGAGCCCCACGGCGGTGGTGGTCTTGCCGACGCCACCCTTCAGGCTCATTACGGCAACCCGATGATGGCCGCCAGCCACCGGCGTTCTCGCGCGGTAGATCAGTTCCTGTCTGCGCAGCTCGGCTTGGGACTCGCCAGGCCGAATCAGCCCTGCGGTCATGCGGTACACGGCCCGGCGCCACCCGGGCGCAGGCGCTGGCTTCTTGGTCGGCAGCAAAGACTCGGGCGTGAGACTTTCTGCTGTCTCCCTTGGCGGCTGATCTGTCCAGCGGGGCGGAAGCGGTGTCAGCGCCCCGGCCGGCCCATATAGCTGCCCGGCCGGCGCGTCGGCGTAATCGCCAGAGCCGCCGTGACCTGCCGCCTCTCGATGGCCTCCATGGACATCCGGATATCCGGTTGCCGCTCCTCGCGGCGGCTCCGCCTGCTGCGGAGATTGGGGATATGCGGCAGCACCGTACGGCGGTGCGGATGAGTAATGCCCGGGGTCGGCGTAGTCCCAGCCGCCATCGTGTTCGGGGTTGGCGTAGGAGCTGCCAGCACCGTCCGACGACTGGCCGGGACCGCGATATGTCGGACCCTGATCGCCATATGCCGGGCCCGGAGCATTGGCCCGGCCATGGTCGCCGTAGGCGGAGCCGGGCGCGTAAGCCGTGCCCTGGTCGCTGTAGGCGGAGTCGTGAGTGTATGCCGTGCCCTGATCGCCATAAAGGGAGCCGGGAGGACTATACGCCGTGCCAGCATTGCCGTATGCCGAACCGGGGCCAGCATACGGCGAGCCTGGACCCGCGTCGGGCGAGCCTGGACCGGGGTAAGGCGAGCCCGGACCAGGGTAAGGCGAGCTGGGATCGGCATACCGCTCCGGATAGGACTGACCTGGATCTTCGTAGGACCGGCCGTATCCGTAATCCGGCGCCTCGTACGACGGCCTGTGCCTGCCCGGATCGCGGCTGCCATGGGTTGGCTGGCCACCATCGCCGTAGCGAGCGCCATAGCCGTGCTGGGGAGGCACTAGATGGTCTGATGACTCCGCGTGCCCAGGCGGCGGGTGCGCCGACCCTGGCTCAGGTGCCGCGCCAGGTGCTGCAGGCTCGGCCGCGGCGGGGTAGCTGGCAGCATAAGTCGTGCCAGCATCGCCGCCACGAACGCCGGCCTCGCCGCGACGAACGCCGGCCTCCCCGCGACGCACGCCGGCCTCCCCGGAACCGGTTCCAGCTTGTCCCACGCTGGAACCGGTCGCATCGATACCAGGGTCGGCCGCGCCGTTGGCAGGACCCGCCTCGCTCGCGACGGGACCGGCCGCATCGGCGGAGACCCGCTCGCCCGCCTCAGTCGGCGTATCGTGATCCTGGTTGGTCACAGGTCCTTTCCCCCAGCTTCGTCATAGCAGAACTCTGCCCGGGGGGCGACTAGGGGGCTGCCCCAGAGCCCTCCGTGGGATCATCCCCGGCTTGGCCGGGATTCGTGCTTTTACGCCGAGCCTAGGCCACTGCGGCGCCGTCGCCATACCCGCGCAAGCCGAATCACACCTGGGAGCCCTGCATGCACGCCATTGTCATCACCGAACCAGGTGGGCCCGAGGTGCTCAAGTGGACCAGAGTTCCCGATCCCGTGGCTGGACCAGGCGAGGTGTTAATCGACGTCGCTGCGAGTGCGGTTAACCCGGCTGACCTGCTGCAACGTCAGGGATTCTATCCACCGCCGGCCGGTGCACCGCCGTACCCGGGTCTAGAGTGCTCGGGCCGCGTCGCCGAGGTCGGGCCGGGCGTGACCGGATGGCACGAGGGCAACGAGGTGTGCGCGCTCGTGGCTGGTGGTGGTTACGCGGAGCAAGTGGCGGTGCCTGCGGGACAACTGCTGCCCGTACCTCGTGGTGTTTCTGTCATCGAGGCGGCGGCGCTGCCCGAGTCTGCCTGCACGGTCTGGTCGAACGTGTTCCAGCTGGCCCACCTCGCATCTGGTGAGACGCTCCTCGTCCACGGCGGCGCGGGAGGCGTCGGCACCCTGGCGGTTCAGCTCGCCCGGGCATGGGGCGCGCGGGTGCTGTGCACCGCTGGGTCAGCGCACAAGCTGGCCCGCTGCGTCCAACTAGGTGCGGACCGCGCTATCTCCTATCGCGACGAGGACTTCGTCGACGTGGTGCGCGAGGTGACCGGAGGCCACGGCGTGGAGGTCATCCTTGACATCATGGGCGCGAGCTACCTGGCCCGTAACCTTCAGGCGCTCGCCGCCGATGGCCGCCTCGCGGTGATCGGCCTGAAAGGCGGCACCACGGCCGAGCTTGACCTGCGCACTGCGCTGCGCAAGCGGGTCAGCATGCACGCGACGACGCTGCGCGCCCGGCCGCCCGATGCCAAGGCCGCCATCGTCGCAGCGGTCCGTGAGCACGTCTGGCCGTTGATCGAGACGGGTGCGGTATCCCCGGTCGTCGATCGCGTGCTCCCGATGGCCGAGGCCGAATCCGGGCACAGGGTCCTGGAGGCGGGCATCCAGGTCGGGAAGGTCCTGCTCGTCACCTGACCGCCTTAGCATCTCAATTTGATCCCTAACGGCTGCCGCGGCGCGGACCTCCAGCGGGCCTGCGGGGATCCCGGGCGTCGCCTCCCACGGCGAGCGCAGCGGTAACGGCTGCCGCCCGCGGACCACCTGTGGATACGGTCGCGTGGCGATTACCTGCCCCGGGTGCGAGCACTGGCGGTCATCCGCCAGACTTGAGACATGAACGACCGGATGAATCCAGGACAGCAGCGGCCCGAAGTAGTTGTGGTCAACCCGGAAGACATGGGCACAATCGGCTCCGCGGACAACGACCAGGAGAGCAACGAGCGTCCGGTCACCGAAATGGTCGAACAGCCGGCCAAGGTGATGCGCATCGGCAGCATGATCCGCCAACTGCTCGAGGAAGTGCGCGCCGCGCCGCTTGACGAGAAGAGCCGTGCCCGGCTTAAGGGGATACACGAAAGCTCGATCAAGGAATTGGAGGACGGCCTCGCGCCGGAACTCATCGAGGAGCTTGAACGGCTGTCCCTGCCGTTCACCGAGAACGAGCTGCCGAGTGAGTCCGAGCTTCGCGTCGCGCAAGCTCAGCTGGTTGGCTGGCTGGAGGGCTTGTTCCACGGCATCCAGACCACGCTGTTCGCACAGCAGATGGCGGCACGGGCGCAGCTCGAGCAGATGCGGCGCGCGCTGCCACCAGGGGTGCTTCAGGGCGCAGAAGAGGGGCATCCGACGCGACCAGGTTCCTCTGGTCCGTACCTGTGAAGCCGCGAGCCTGGGCACCCAGGCTCTAGACGCGGCCGTAGCGCAGCCGGGCCAGCCAGGCGGCGGCGTCAGCAAACTCCGCGTCGGACGTGCCGGGGCGCACGGCCGTGGTGCCGCCGTCGCGGCGCTGGTAGCTGCCGAGGAACCGCACGTCGGCGCAGACGCGGCGCAGGCCCATCAATGCCTCGCCTACCCGCGCCTCGTCGATGTGGCCCTCACAGTCAATCGAGAAGCAGTATCTGCCAAGCACATCACCGGTCGGCCTGGACTCAAGCCGGGTGAGGTTGACACCGCGGACGGCGAACTCGGTAAGGATCTCCGCAAGAGCACCCGGATGATCTTCGGCGAGAAACGCGACGAGCGAGGTGCGGTCGGAGCCCGTTCTCGCAGGCAGTGGCCCCGGCGTGCGCACCACGACGAAGCGCGTCACCGCGCCGTCATGGTCGTTGACGCCGTCCGCGAGCACATCGAGCCCATACCTGGGTGCGGCGAAGGCGCCAGCCAGTGCTGCGCCGATCTGCCCGTCCGCAGCAAGCCTCGCAGCCTCCGCGTTGGAGGCTGCGGGCCGCCATTGCGCCGCTGGCAGGTTCGTGGCTAGCCAGCGACGGCACTGCGGCTGCGCGTGCGGATGCCCGCCAACCGTCTTGATCGCGTCAAGCTGGGTACCGGGCCTGCCAAGCAGAGCGAACGTCACCTGCAACAGGATCTCGGCGCAGATGACCAGGTCGTGACCGGCGGCGAGTTCGTCAAGCGTGGCCGTGACGGCACCCTCGACCGAGTTCTCGATGGGGACCACGGCGCGGGCGGCCTGCCCGTTGCGGACGGCCTCAAGCGTCGCCTGAACGGTCGGGTAAGGCGCGGGCTCGATCTCCACCGCCTCGGCCAAGGTAGCAAGCGCCGCCTCGGTGAATGTCCCTTCCGGCCCCAGGTAGGCGTACCGATCTGGCATGTGGCTCATGATGTCACCGGCGTAGCGCACAGCCGAAACTGAATCCGTGCTTGCCCAGCTCGGCTCCCTGCACGCTCATGCGCCGATGTCGGCGGCGGTATTGATGAGCCGCTCGTCTTCTGAGGCTGTCTGGGCGGGCACGGCGGGCCGCTGCTGGCCGAGAAGGGCCGACCGCACCGACTGCTCCTCTTCGGGTGAAAGCGGCTGGACGCCCCTCCCGCCAGAAACGATCTTCGCGTACGTGCGCGTTTCGCTGCGCCCGTTGATGGAGGTGAGCACGAGGCCGTCACCCGCGGCATCCAGCAGCGCCACCGAGAACGAGAGCTGACCGGCCATTTCCTTGAGCGCGTCATACCGCACCACGCTGACATGCCTGATTGCCCGCGGGTCTACCGTGCCCGCCACGTTGAACTGGCTCCTGATGAGGTCGGCGCTCTCTGCGATGATCTTGTCAGCCCGCTTCCTGGCCGCGATGGCGAGCGCGATGCCAATACCCCCGGCGATCGGGCCAAGCACCGAAAGTGCGACCGTTATCACGGGACGGAGCCTAGCGCCTGGTACTTTACTCAGGCATCGATACCGTAGATGTGACCTGGGCCTTCTCCTGGCCAGCCGACGCGGCCGCCGGTTGGCCACAAGTTAGGCCTGCCGCCCTCACGGCTGCTGCAGAGCCTGCGTCAGGACCGGTACCCGTACCAGAGCCACCCCGTTGGTGTGCCCACATAATCAGCGGGATCAGCGCGACCGCACCGAAGCCGAACGAGCTTTGCACGATCCGGCCGGCCAGCTTCGGCAGCCAGCTCACCTTCATCAGCGATAGTCCCCACCACGGCAGGGTCACCGTGTAGAACAGCGCGATACCAGCCGCAACCGCCAGCCTGCGGCGGTCGCGGCCGTCGCCCGCCACGGCACCGATCGCCACGGCGACCCAGGCTAGATGGTGAATCCAGGCGACTGGCGAGAGCAGGACGGCGAGGAGACCGGTTATCGCCACGCCCGCCATTTCGTTGCCGCCCTGTGCCATCCGGCGGGCGGCTACGAAGCCAACGGCGCCCACTACTGCCACTGCGATGATCCACAGCGCGCCTGGTGCCGCGGACGGGAGGAACATCCGCAGCAGGATGCCGCGCAGCGACTGATTAGATGTGCCGGTGTTGGAGCCAAGGCGGTTGCTGTCGAAGATCGCGCTCGTCCAGTAATAAAGCGAATCCCTCGGCAGCAGCACGAACGCTGCCGCCGTCCAGACGAGACTGCCGAGCGCCGCCGTCTTGGCGGCACGCCTGCGGCCAGAGATCCATAGGTAGACGATGAACACGCCGGGTACGAGCTTGACGGCCGTGGCCAGGCCAATCAGCGCCCCCCGGGGCCATCGCGGTGCGATCGCCGCGCAGTCGGCCACGCAGAGGGCCACGAGCAGTATGTCGACCTGGCCAAACCTCATCTGATCGCGGAGCGGGAACAGGTACGCGCACACCGCGAAAAGGCCAGCGTACGCGACCGGCGCATACTGCAAGGTGCGGTCGAGCAGCGGCCGGAACGCGTAGCGGATCGTGACCGCGAGCGGTATGTAGATGAATGCGACCCAGATCAGTTGTGCGGCAGGCCAGGCCGCCATGGCGAGTGGGACCGCGAACACGGCCGCAATTGGCGGGTAGGTAAACGCAAGCAACTGTGGTGCCTGGGTGAGCACGTGGTACAGCGGCTGGCCGTGCAGCACGCTGACGCCGCCTGAACGGTACACATCCAGGTCCGGCATGCGCTGGTCCGGCGCGTTCGTGAGATAGCCGATCACCAGGGGCCATACCACCGCGATCGCGGCAGCCCAGGCCAGCACGCCAAGCGTGCCGTGCCGCAGCCAGGGTGCCTGGAGGCGCCGGGCTGCCGCCGTGCGCCGCAAGCTCGGCACCGCCCACCGCAGACCCTGCCTGAGCGTGGCGAGCGCGTGCGCAGCGGCAGCCCTGAGCCAGCGCGGCGCGGCGGCCGTCACAGATGACACGGTTGCCATTGTGCCCCGTTCGGGAGCCTGAACGGCTGCGGCGTGCAGCCGCCGGCCCGTGCACAGGGATCAGCTCCATGATCGTGGTCGATTGCCCGCGACATGAACGGAAAAGTCACCACGATCATTGGCTGCCAGGCGGAGCGGGCCAGCCACGCACCTCACAACGATCACGATAGTGAGCACGGCAAGGATTGCCGGCGTCACGCCGGTGCGTACCACCGACTGCAGCCAGCCGAGATCGGCGGGCAGGTGGGCGGCGGGTCCGCGTGCGGGCAGGTAGCCGAACGCGAGTGCCGCCGTGCGGGCGAGGATCAGCCAGTCCAGCCACGACCAGGCGATCAGTGGCAGCAGCACCCAGGCAAGCGCGTCGTACCACGGCAGCACGTACGGCCAGGCGAAGAGCCAGGCGAGCGTCAATGCGAGCGCCGCGCCCGCCGCCGCGGACTGTGTCGGCTGGTCCGGCAGGCCGCGCAGCAATAGCACAACAAGAATGAGCGCGAGGATGACCGAGCCCACCGACACCACCGAGTGTGCTGTGCCCGCACCAAACACCGCGCTGAGCGCCGCACGTGTGGGCCGCCAGGGTGAGCTGATCGACACGAATCTTCCGCCGCGCATTGTCTGCCCAAGGACGTGCGGCCCACCGGCGGCAAGCGCCATCCCGGCCACGACCACGAAGCCGATGGCAAGACCAAGGAGCAGCCGCCAGCTTCGCCGCGCGGCCCAGGCGAGTCCACCGCCCGCGAGTGCCGCCGTGAGTTTCACCGCCGCGCCGAGCCCGCAGAGCGCTCCAACGGCGACGCAGCGGCGGACTGCGCGCCAGCGAGCGGAGCCGTTCGGGATAATTGAAGGGAAGCTGGCCACGGCGGCGAGGACGAACACCGCCGCCTGTGTGTCCACATGCGCTCCCGCCACCAGCTCGTAGAGCAGCAGCGGGTTGACCGTCCACAACAGCGCGGCGCGGAGCTGACGTAGCCGGTCGCCGCGGGCCAGCCAGTGCAGCAGCAAGCCGGCTCCGGCAAACGCGGCCAGATTGAGCAGCGACAGCACGAACACCGTCAGCCGGACCGAGGTGCCCCCAATCAGCGCGGCGGTTGCCTGACCCGCGGTGGCGAGCGGACCATAGACCGACGGCGTGGTGCGCCAGTCTTCCACCGCGCGGGCAACCGGATCGTGGCCGAGCACGTCCGGGCCGGTCGCGTAGGGGTCGTGGCCAGTCACCAGCATCCGGCCGTAGCCGGCGTAGCTCAGGTGGTCAGCCGATCCGAACGGTGGCAGGAAAGCGAGCACCGCTGCCGCGACGATCCCCGCGATCAGCAGGGCGCGCGGCGATGGTGCCCAGCCGCGCCGCGCCGCGTACACCGACAGCACCAGCCCCAGCGTTCCCGCCGCGAGCGCCGCGGCTGCAAGCGCCACAACGAGGTCGGCGGACGGGTGGGTGACCAGCGAATACGGGGGCTGACCCGGGTGCCCCGCGAGTGGTGGCTCCATGGCCGAAGGGCCGAGCAGCGCTATCAGGGTGGTTAGCCCGATGCTCGTTCCTGTCGTGGCCAGGCCTACTGAGCCAAATCTCATTTGCGGGCAGGAGGCGATCCGCGGGGCAGTAGAGAACGGGCGGCCAGCGCTGCCGCGACATCAGCGAACTGGCGCGCGCGGTGCAACTGGCCATGCCAGTCGGCGCCTGTCGCCCGGTGAGCGAGATCCACCTCGACCTCTGTGACCCGCATGCCGCGGCGAAGCAGGTCGATGGTGAGCGCGGTCTCGGCGCCGAATCCCCTGGCAAGTGGGCGTGCGGCCTCGAACGCGGCGCGCGTCAGGCAGCGCTGTCCGTTCAGCGGCTGGCTTGGCCGCCAGCCGGTCGCGCGGCCGATGCCTGCCGCGGACAGCCGCACCACGAACCCGTGGCCGGAGAGCTTCACCCGGTTTGTGAACACGGCGATCGTCATGTCTGTGGTCCCGGCGCGGACGGGTTCGATCAGCGGATGCGCGTTACGTGCCGTGTCCGCGAGATCGCCGTCGAGAAACAAGAGGTGACGGTGCGACGCGCGGCGCTCAGCGCCGTCGAGCAGGCGGACCGCTTCAGCCCCTGTCTCCATGGCCGCGCCCTTGCCGCGGCTCCTGCCGTGCGGCACCACCAGGGCACCTGCGGCCTCCGCGATGGTTGCGGTCTTGTCACGCGAACCATCGTCGACCACGATCACGAGGTCGATACCGGGCAGCCGGGCAGCCGAGGTGACGGTCGCCTCTATCCGGTCACCCTCGTCCTTGGCGGGGATAACCACCGCTGTGTCGCCGGAGCGAGCCATGGCGCCGATCCTATTGGAGCGCCTGTGCGTTTCGCTGTGTGGA
>WNGG01006915.1_pt1 | contig 12606 bp, 8 predicted proteins | sample 5400661 | NCBI WGS metagenome assembly WNGG01 (sample SAMN13153372, study PRJNA577476) | soil metagenome | isolation source: 100 cm soil or saprolite under Garry oak tree replicate 1 | place: USA:California | collected 2016-06-15 | reverse complement strand
GGCAGGTCCTTCTGGGGGTCCTTCAGCTCGCTCCCCGCGAACCCCACATTGTTCCAGGCGCCCATTGAGAAGAGCGAACCCACCATGGCCGCCCCGATGGCGCCGAGCCCGACCGCAACGCCGCCCGTGGCCCAGAAGTTAGCGCCGAAGTTGGCCGCGAGCGCCTCGGCATGCCGGCCGATGGTCAGCCCCAGCAGAATCAGCGCGGCGAGGGCGGCGGTCTTGATCGTCGTGAGCGTCGTTTGGATGACGGCGGCGGTCTTGACCCCGCGCACGTTGATCCAGGTGAGGAGGGCGATCGACAAGATCGCGAGCACGCGTTGTCCCGAGAGGCCCACCGGGTAGGGGCCAAGCACGAGCGCACCGAGGCGCAGGGTGACGGTGTTGCCCAGGAAGAGATCCGGCGAGAGCGACGGGAACAGCACTGCCGTGAACCGGGCGAACGCCACCGCGACGGCCGCGATCGTGCCGGTCTGGATGACCACGAACAAGGTCCAGCCGTACAGATAGCCGAACAGCGGCGAGATGCCCTCGCGCAGGTAGACGTACTGGCCGCCGGCGTGGGGGAACATCGCCGCCAGCTCGCCGTAGGTGAGGGCGCCCATCAAGGTGACGACGCCCGAGAGCGCCCAGACGACGAGCAGCAAGCCCGGGGCGTGGACTTCGCGCAGGATCTCCGCCGAGACGATGAAGATCCCCGAACCGATCATCGACCCCACGACGAGCGCCGTGGCGTCGAGCCGGGAGATGGCCCTGACGAACTGGGCCTGCGGCTGTTGGGTCGTGGTCATCCCGTGGTCCTCGCCCTCGGTCAGGGGTATCGCGCGTCCTAACCTAGTGGCTCCCGGCGGGAGCCGCTATGTTGTCGGACGCCGGTTTCGCCTTTTTGCCTGGAGGACTGCCGTGCGCCTACTGCCCCGGGAAGAGGAATTCTTCGATCTGTTCGTCGCAGTCGCGGACCGCAACAAGGAAGCGGCGCGCTTTCTGCGGGAGCTGTTCGAGGCCGCGCCCGAGCGGCGCACCCCGCACGTCGAGGCGATCAAGCGGCTCGAGCACGAAGCGGATCAGATCACCCACGAAGTGGTGAACCGGCTCGATCGCACGTTCATCACGCCGCTCGACCGCGAGGACATCCACCAGCTCGCGTCGGACCTGGACGACGTGATGGACGCCATCGACGGCACCGCGCGGCGCTCGCAGATCTTCCACCTCGGCGCGGCGCCGCAGGGCGTGAAGCAGCTCAGCGAGGTGATTCAGCGGATGGTGGGCGTGCTCGCCGAAGGCGTGAGCCGCCTCAAGAAGGGCGACGATGTGATGCGCTATTGCGTCGAGGCGAAGAAGCTGGAAGAGGAAGGCGACGCGATCTACCACGAAGCGCTCGGAGAGATGTTCGAGACCGAGCGGGACGCCCTCGAAGTGATCAAGTGGAAAGAGATCTATGACAATCTTGAGATGACCCTGGACCAAGGCGAGGACGTGGCGAACGTGCTGGAGTCGATCACTCTGAAGCACGCCTGATGGCGGACTCCGTCGCCTTCGTCCTCGCGATCGTCCTGATCGCACTCGCCTTCGATTTCATCAACGGGTTCCACGACAGTGCGAACTCGATTGCGACCGTGGTGTCCACGCGAGTGCTCAGCCCCACAGCGGCCGTTGTGTGGGCAGCGTTCTTCAATTTTGCCGCCGTGTTCTTGTTCGGCACCGCCGTGGCCAAGAACATTGCAAAAGGGATTGTGGACCCGTCAGTGGTGGACGCCAGCGTGATCCTCGCGGGCCTCATCGGCGCCATCAGCTGGAACCTCATCACGTGGTATGCCGGGTTGCCGTCCTCCTCTTCGCACGCGCTGATCGGCGGCTACGCTGGCTCGGCGATCGCGAAGGCGGGCACGGCGGCGCTGGTGCTCCCCGGCAAGTGGATCTCCACGCTGACGTTCATCGTCGTGTCCCCGCTCCTCGGCCTGACGGTAGCCTTCCTGCTGACGGTGGGGCTCTCTTGGGCCCTGCGGCGGGCGCTGCCACGTCGTGTGGACAAGGCGTTTCGCCTGCTGCAGCTGGTCTCGGCGGGGAGCATGTCCCTGAGCCACGGCAGCAACGACTCCCAAAAGACGATGGGGATCATCGTGAGCCTGCTCGTGGCCGAGCAGGGCGCGCTAAAGGGTTTCCCGATCCGCGCGTTTCACGTCACGTCTGCCGACAGCGTCCCGGCGTGGGTCATCTTCGCCGCGTACCTCGCGATCGCGCTCGGCACGATGGCGGGCGGCTGGCGCATCGTGAAGACCATGGGCCAGCGTCTCACCAAGCTGAAGCCGTTCGGTGGCTTTTGCGCCGAGACCGGCGCGGCGGCAGCGATCTCACTCGCCTCGCACTTCGGCATTCCCGTCAGCACGACGCACACGATCACTGGGGCCATCACGGGAGTCGGTGCGGCGAACCGGATCTCCGCCGTGCGCTGGGGCCTGGCGGGGCGGATCGTGTGGGCGTGGATTCTCACGATCCCTGCGGCCGCGGGGATCGCGGGGCTGGCCTATCTCGTCCTGCGGGTGCTGGTGAGCTGAACGTCGTCCGTCATCCGTTATCCGTCGTCCGTTTGTTCGGGTGATCGGGGAGGTGACGGATGACGGATGACGGACGACGGATCACAGTCCCAGCACCTCCACGACGGCTTGGGCGATGGCGGCGTCCTGCACGCCGACGCCGGTGAGGTCCGCCACCGTAATTTCACTCTCCTGCTCGCGCCCGGCGAGCCGCCCCGCAGCCAGATCGCCCAGTTCCGCGTAGACCTTGTCGCGCGTGACCGCGTGCGCTGCCACCGCGTGCCGCAGGTTGCCGTAGCGCTCGGTCTGCCACACGCGGTCCGCGACGAGCTTGTCCGCCCGCGCGAGGAGCGCGGGCTCGAGCTCAATCTTGTCCGGGCTTCCCGTTCCGACCGACGTGACATGCGCGCCTGGGCGCACCCAGGCGGCCATCACGAGCGGGGTCGTGCTCGCGGTCGCCGTGACGATCACGCGGTGGTCGCGCACCGCGTGCTCGAGCGCCGGCGCGACGCGCGTGGCGACGAGCGGCGCGACCTCTCGCGCCAGCGACTCGGCGCGCTCGCGCGTGCGGTTCCACACGGTCAGCCGCTCGAGCGGCAGCTCGGCGAGGATGGCTCGGGCGGTGAGCCGCGCCAGGGCGCCGGCCCCCACGAGCAGGGCCTCGGTGGCGTCCTTGGGCGCGAGGTACTTGAGGGTGAGCGCGACGGCTGCGGCGGTGCGCAGATCGGTGAGGTAGCCGTGCTCTTCGAGGAGGAGGTCGGGAGCGCCCGTGTCCGCGTCGAGCAGCAGGAACATGCCGTCCCCCGATGGCAGCCCGCGCGCGCGGTTGCGATAGAACCCCGTCGCCAGCTTGAGCACGATGTGGCGCCCACCGCGGAGATGCGCGCCCTTCACGTGCACTTCCGCCTGCTGGGCCGGGAGCTCCATCACCAAGGGATCGGGGAGCGTGGCCTCTCCCAGCCCGAGCGCGCGGAAGCCCCGCTCCACCGCGCCCACCGCCACGGTGAAGGGGATCTTGTCGCGGAACGCCTCCAGCGGGACGACCCGCATGTCAGTCGGTGAATACCCGCTTCAAGCCCCGCTCCGTTTCCGCGAGCGCTTCCTGGAGGTGATGCAGCTCCTCACCGAACCCGAAGCGCAGGTGGCTCGGCAGACCGAAGTGCTCGCCCGGGACGAGCAGAACGCTGTGCTCGGCGCGCACCTTCTCCACCAGCTCGAGCGCGCCGATGCTGTGGCGGTACTTCACGAGGCAGATCGCGCCGGCCTGTGGCGGGTGCCAGGTGAACGTGTCGCCGAAGCGCTTCAGCCACTCCTCGAGCACCGGGTAGTTGGACTTGAGAATCCGCCGCGTACGCTCCAGCAGCTTCTCGCGCACCCGCGGCTCGAGCGCGACGGCGGCGAGGTGGTCGCTCGCGCCCGCGGGCCCGATGACCGTGTAATCGTGGCGCGCCCACGCTTCCGCGGAGAGCGCCGGCGGGGCGACGATCCAACCGATTCGCAGGCCGGGCAGGCCGTACGCCTTGGACAGCCCGTTCACGACGACGGCGCGCTCATAGCTGCCCCAGAACGACGGCGTCGTCGTGCCGTCGCGCTCCGCGCCCTGGTACACCTCGTCGGCCAGCAGCCACGCGCCGACTTCCGCCGTGCGCTCCACGATCAGCTTGCGCATCTCGTCCGACAGCACGTGACCGGTCGGATTGTGGGGATTGGTGACGACGACGAGCTTCGTGCCCGGCGTGATCGCGCTGCGCACTTCCTCCGCGAAGGGCTCCCACTGCGCTTCCGCGTGCAGCGCGAAGCCGCGCACCTCGGCGCCGAAGCTCTGGGCCAGCCCCCACGTCTGCAGGTAGTTCGGCATCATCATGGCGACCTTGTCGCCCGGCTCGATCAGCCGCCAGCAGATCAGGAAGTTCGCCTCCGCGCTCCCCGTCGTGACCAGGATCTGGTCGGGGGATGCGCCCGTGTAGAGGGCGGCGATCCGCCCGCGTAACAGCGCGGTGCCGTTCGACTGGCTGTAGCCGAGCCGCACCTCGAGCAGCGGCAGCGCCGAGGCGCCGGCCAGGCCGAGCAGCTCCTGGATCGACAGCGGATGCACACCCGACTCGGAGAGGTTGTAGCGGACCTGGTTCTCCCAGGTGCTCTGCCAGCGTTCCAAATCGAAGGGGACGAAGGGCAATGGGCCTCCGGTCGTCAGTCGTCGGTCGTCAGTAAACTGAGGTCTTCTGGTCGCTCCAGCCAGTAATCCGGATGGAGATCGGCGAGGTGCGACCGGTCGAACGGTCCCCACAGCGCGGCGGCCGTCGTCACGCCGGCGGCGCGGCCGCACTCGATGTCGTGGCGCGAGTCGCCGATGAATACGGCCCCGCCGGCCGCGGCGCCGAGGCGCTCGAGCGCCGTCAGCACCGGCTCGGGGTGCGGCTTGGGGTGCGTCACCTCGTCCGCGCCGACGATCACGGCGAACGCGTCCGCGAGCGCGGCCACCTGGAGGCCGCGCAGCGCGCCGCTCCGCGTCTTGCTGGTGACGAGGCCGAGCACCTTCCCGCGACGTTGCAGCTCGCGCACCGCCGCGACCACGCCCTCGTAGGGCCGGACCAGCGCGTCGTGGTGCGCCAGGTTGTAGACCCGATAGGTGGCGACCATCGCCTCGATTTCGGCCGGGTCGTCGCTGAAGTGCCGGAACTGCACCCACAGCGGCGTGCCCAGTCCCTTCATCCACACATCGTCGGGCGGCTCGTGCCCGCGGTGGAGACGCATCGTGTGGCGGTAGGAGCGGAGGATCAGCTCGACCGAGTCGATGAGCGTGCCGTCGAGATCGAACAGGAAGGTGGAGAGCGCCACGCCGGAAGCTAACTTTGGAAGGCACAAACGCCATGCACAACTTCGAGACCGTCCTCGCGCTCTTGGTCGGCGTCGCCTTCCTGGCGCTGTTGGCCCGCCGGCTGGCCGTCCCCACGCCCGCCCTCTTCGTCGCAGGCGGGCTGCTCGTCGCTTTGGTACCCGGCCTTCCCGCGGTCCGGTTCGACCCGCAGCTCGTGTTCCTTGTGTTCATTCCGCCGCTCTTGTACCGCGCCTCGCTCTTGGCCTCGTATCGCGACGTGCGGGCCAACGTGCGGCCGATCCTGTCGCTCGGGATCGGGCACGTGCTGTTCGCGACCCTCGCGGTTGCCTGGGTGGCGCACCGCGTGCTTCCGGGCCTGCCGTGGGCGTCGGCGTTCGTGCTCGGCGCCGTCGTGTCACCACCGGACGTCGCAGCGGCAACGGCGTTCCTGAGGCGGCTGCCGATGCCGCGCCGCTCCGCGACTGTCCTCGAGGGCGAGAGCATGATCAACGACGCGGCGGCGATCGTGGCGTACCGCATGGCTGTCGCCGCGGCGGTCACCGGCACGTTCTCGCTCGGCCAGGCCACCGCGCGGTTTGTGTTCGTGGGCGCCGGCGGCGTCGTCGTCGGGCTGGCGGTGGGGTGGCTCCTGGCACAGGTCCGCCGTCACATCCACGATCCTGAGGTCGAAAACACGATCTCGCTGTTGACCGGGTACGCGGCGTATCTGCCTGCGGAGCAGCTCGGCGTGTCGGGCATCTTAGCGGTGGTTGCCACGGGGCTCTACCTCAGCCGGGTGGGCCCCCGGTTCGTGGCAGCCGACACGCGCGTCCAGAATTCCGGGATGTGGGATGTCGTCGTATTCCTGCTCGAGGGGCTCATCTTCGTCGTCATGGGACTGTCGCTGCGGCCCATCCTCGGCAGCCTCGGTGGTGCGGTCGCGCGGGAGCTGGCGCGGGCAGCAGGCCTGGTGAGTCTCGCGGTGATCGTCGCGCGGTTGGTATGGATCTACCCCGCGGGGAATTTTCGCTGGCTCTTCGGCCGGCGGCTGCGGCCGCGCGAGCCGCGGCCGCGGTGGCAGATCTTAACGGTCGTTGGCTGGGCTGGCTTGCGGGGCGGCGATTCGCTCATCCTCGCCGCCGCCATTCCCACCACGACCGCCGCGGGGGCCCCGTTCCCCGGCCGCGACGCGATCGTCGCCATCACCTACGCCGTGATCCTCGTGACCCTGCTCGGCCAGGGCTTCACGCTCGCGCCGCTGCTCCGCTGGCTCGGTGTGCGCGAGACGGGCGACGAGGAACGCCGCGAGGAGACCGCAGCTCGGCTCCGGGCCGCGAAGGCCGCCCTGGCGCGGCTCGACGAGCTCGCCACGGCGGAGTGGATGCACCCGGAGACGCTGGCCCATACGCGCGACCGCTACCGCCATCGCGCGCGCCGGCTGCACGGCCAGGCGAAGGGCGTCGCGGACGGCGGTGAGGAGACGATCTCCGTCGCCGACCGGCGGCTCGCGCGCGAGCTGCTCGGCGTGGAGCGCCGCGAGCTGCTCCGGCTGCGCGATGAGGGGGCGATCAACGACGCCGTGATGCGCCGTGTGCAGTACGAGCTCGATCTCGAGGAGCTGCTGCTCGGGCCGGACTGACTCACGGCGGCCCAAAGAGCACGCCGGCCACCAGCGCGACCTGCGGCGGTTCCGCGCCGGCCCCGAGCGGCGGCAGTCGCTCGTGCCACGCCAGCGCGTCGCGCACGGCGAGCGGACCGCGGCGCGCGAGCAGATCGTCCAGCAGCAGCTCCTCCCCGGCGGTCATGCCGTGCGTGAGTCGCGACACGAGTGCGTCGAGATGGGCCAGCTCGGCGTGCGCGCCTCGCCGGGCGGCGCGGCGCGCGGCCGTGAGCACCCACGGGATGAGCCGGCGGCTCAGCCGGTGGCGATCCTCCGCGCGCCAGCGAGCGGCTTCCACGGCGCCGAGGCGCGCCCGCAGCAGCGGCGCCGCGCGCTGCATCGCGTGCTCGAGCCGGGCGCGGTCGAGGCTCGTGGCCGGGGCGCGCGCGGCCCGTTCGAGCAGCAGCGTCGCCCGCGCGGGATCGGCCCGCACGCCTTCGTCGGTCACGACCAACGCCTCCACGAGGCCTCCCACGCGCACCACGAGAACCACGGCGTCCTCAGGGTCGGTGACGGCCGCCCACGCCGGCGCGCGCCCCCCGGTCCCAGCGAGGTCCTGCAAGCGGTCGCACCAGTCGAGCGCGTGCGGCCCGGCGCCGGCGCCCGCCTGCGCCCGCGCCTTGTCGAGCAGCCGGCGCTCGAGCGCGAGGGCTTCCGCCAGCGGTGGCGGCGGGACGAACGTCACGGTCTCGATGCGCGCGTGCGGCGAACCTGCGCGGTCGACCCGGCCCACACGCTGAACGAGCCGGGCGGGACTCCACGGCAGGTCGTAGTGGATCACCCGCGCCGCGTCCTGGAGGTTCAGGCCTTCGCTCACGAGATCGGTCGCGATCAGGATGTCGGTCTCGAGCGCCGGCGCCGGGGCCGGCGCGCCCTGAGCGCGCGGCGCGAAGGCCCGCAACACGTCGGCTCGTCCCACGGCGTCCCGTCCGAACAGTCCCGCGTCGCCCATCACCGCCGCGACCCGCCGTCCCGCGAGCCGCCGGAGCAGATACCGCGCCGTCGCCCGCGACTGGACGAACACGATCGTCTTCCCATCCCGCTCGGCGAGCAGGCGCGCGAGGGCGTCGGCCTTGGGGTCTGCCGTTTCGGTGGAGAGCTGGCGCAGGCGCGGCACCACGGTGCGGTCGCGCGCGCTCGCCGCCGCCGCCCCCGGGGCGAGCAGCAAGGGGAAGAAGCTGAGCTGCAGGTCCTGAGCTTCGCCGCGTGGAAACAGGCGCTGGAATTCGCGGCGCTCGAGCGAGCGGCCCTCCGCTGCAGCCGCGCGCGCGAGGTCGAGGAACGCCTCGTAGCGCGCCAGCGACGCGCGGAACGCCGGCAGGCTCGACGCCAGTTGGGAGAGCAGCACGAGGCGCAACAGCCCGCCGGCGGCGCGCCCCCCCTCGAGCTGCGCCACGGCCCGCACCAGCTCGCCGAGCTGCGGCTCCGGCATCGCCCCCGCGCGCATGACGTCGCCCGCGGCGCGCTCGGGAAACGACAGCGCCACGGGGCCGGCCCGGTAGCCGGCGCGCGCCCGTTCGCGCGAGCGCGCCACGCCGAGTCGGGCGGCCACGGCGGCGAGGGTGTGCGGGTCCAGTTCGCCTCGCGCGGCACGGCGTAACGACGGCACGCCGAGGACAGTGAGGTCGTGATCTCGCAGGAACAGCCGAAACAGGTGGAACAGGTCCGCGACGCGGTTGTGCACCGGCGTGGCCGTCACGAGCAGGACCCTCCTGCCCACGGCGAGGCGGGCGAGCGCCCGGTACCGGTTCGTCTCAGGATTCCGAAACCGGTGGGCCTCGTCGACGACAAGCAGGCGGATAGTGGGGTAGGCAGTTAGGCGGATAGCTGAACCGCTCAGGGCTTCGTGCGTCAGCATCGGCGCCTGCACGTCGTGCTGAGCGAGCAGGGCGCGCCACTGATGGATGAGCACCGCCGGCACGACGAGGGCGAAGGGCTCCCCCAGCCTGAGCGCGACCGCCAGTGCGACGTACGACTTGCCGAGGCCGACCGCGTCCGCGAGCAGCGCGCCGCCGTACCGCGCCATGATGGCCCGCAGCCGCGCTGCGGCGGGGACCTGGTGCGGGGCGAGCCACGCCGGCCACGCCGCTTGCGGTGCCGCCAGCGGCTCTAGGTCGAGCAGCGCCCGTGCCGCGAGCGCGGCGACGGCGTCCGGCGCGGCCGCTTCGCCCGCTCGCAGGAGGCAGGCGAGCGGCTCGGGGACCGGCGCGAGATGCTCAGCGAGGATCCGGCGTGAGTGCGGCCAGCGCACGGCGGTCGCCCGCGTCGAGCTGGTACAGGTCGGCGATCGCGGCGTCGTCCGTCACGTGATCCCGCCCCCGGGCCGCCAGCGCGCCCCACGCGGCCGCGTCCGCCGGCACCGGCAGCTCTCGCACCACTGCGGCGTTGAAGCGCCGAAAGCCGCCGCGGGCGGGATCGGCACGGAGCCACGCCAGCGCCGTGAGCCAGCGCGAGTTGAAGAGGGCCGCGAGGGCGTGCGCGTCGTCCGCCGTGCGCGTCACGATCCCGTACACGGTATTGAGCGGCACGACTGCCGCGTCGGGAACCACCGCCGCCAACCGCCGGGCGAGATCGGGCCACAGCACGCGGTGCGGCGCGTGCGCGAGCGCCGTGCGGAACAGCTGCCACGGCGGACCCGACCGGTAGTCGCTGCGGCGGCGCAGCCGATCGAGGTGCGGCTCGAGCGCGCGCGCGACCTCGGGCGGAAGCCGCTCCAGGGGGCGGCCGTCGGGCGCGTGCGTCCACAGCACGTGAGCGCGCAGGGTGAAGCGCCAGGGACCGAGATCGCGGCCCCGCGCGGCGGGTCGGGTCCACGGGTCGGACCGCGGCACGACGAAGACGTCGTCCGCTCCGGTCTTCACGCCGAGCCGGGCGCTCCAGCGGTCACCCACCGTCGGGAGCGTGCCCCGCAGGTGCCGCGCCACGCGCATCGCGTCGGGTCGGAGGATCCAGGGGCCATCCGCTTGGAGCACCCGTTGTGGCACCTGCGGACACTCGCTCTTCGGGCCGAGCGTCGTGGCGAGCTGCTCCCGGCCGGCGGGCTCGGCGCGCGCGGCGACGAGCGCCATCGGGTACACCGCGGCGCCGAACGCGCTGCCCGTCGGGTCCACCGGCGCCACCCGCTCGAGCCGCGTCGCCTGCGCGAGCCGTCGCCGGAGCGCTTCGGCGTAGCCGCTCGACGTGAGCTTCGCCGGCACGAGGAGCGCGACCGCTCCGCCCGGCGCGGCGAGCTCGAGCGCCCGCTCGACGAAGGCCACCGCCAGGTCCGGGAGGTGCGCGAAGCCGTGCTGTCTCGTCGGGCGCCAGGCGGCGTAGCGCGTGGCGAGCGTCTCGCGCACCTGGGACGGCAGCCGCTCGCCACGCACCCACGGTGGGTTCCCGGCGACGAGATCGAACCCGCCGCGCGCCAGGAGGTCGCCGAAGTGCGACTCGAACGCGAAGAACGGCGCGCCGCCGTCGCGTGCGAGCCGCCGCGCGGCGCTCCGCAGCTCGCGACGGCTTGTGCGCAGCTGCCGCAGCCGCGTCCGCTCGTCCGCTGTGAGGCCACGCCGCCGGCCGAACAGGTCGCGGTCCTTGGCGGCCGCCACGAGCTCTGTGATGCGGGCGTCGAGCGCCTGGATGGCGAGCTCGAACGACCGGCACGCCAGCGCCCCCTCAGCAGCCGCGAGCTCGGCCAGCGCCTGCCGCTTCGCCGGCCCCGCGAAGGTGAACAGCGCGCGTCGCGCTGTAGCGAGCCGGTCAACTTGCATCGCTCCGCCCTGACGGGCGGGGCTGCCTCCGGAGAGCGCGCGCGCCAGGGCGAGCGGGTCGATCAGCGCGTCTCCCTGACGCACGTGGCCGTCGAGGTTCGGGAGCGGCGCGATCCGCGTGAGGTCGGCCGCGTCCTCGTCCGCGACGAGCGCGAGCCACAGCCGGAGCTCGGCGAGCCGCACGGCGGTGACCTTCAGATCGACGCCGAACAGTGACCGCGCCAGCACGTCGCGCCGCACGGTGCAGGGCGGGCCCTCGCGGCCCGCGTGTCGCAGCCGCGTCAACTCTTCCAGCGCACCCAGCAGGAAGGCGCCCGAGCCCACGGCGGGATCGAGCACCGCCAGGCGCCCGAGGTCCGGGAGCTGCGGCGGCGGCTCGCCGCGGTAAACCCACCGCTCCGCCGCCCGGGGCGCGAGCCCGAAGCGGTGCACCAGGGTCGCCTCCAGCCCCGCCCGCACCACATCGCGCACCAGGGCGGCCGGGGTGTAGTAGCTGCCGCTCGAGCGCCGTTCGTCCGGGTCCATGACGCCCTCGAACACCCGTCCCAGCATGTCGGGGGCGACGAAGTCGCCGTCCTCGGCCTCGCGCGCCGAAAAGTGGAATCGCTCGAACAGGTCGTCGAACGCGTCGCGCCAGTCGGCGTTGCTCCATCGCGCCGTACCGTGACGGCGTTCCAGCGCGGTCGGCTCGAACAGGCCGCCGTTCAGGAACGGCAGGCGCCCCAGGCCGCGCGCGGCGCGCGAGCGCTCGTCCGGGGCTCGGTTGAGGGCGCCGAAGCACAGCGGATCGAAGATGTGGCGCTGGAAGTCGCGGCGCGCGGCGAGCCCCGCGTCGAAGCGGTGGATGAGGTAGCGCCGGTCGCCGTCGAGCCATCCTTTCGCCTGCACGAAGTACAGGAAGAGCACCCGGGTGAGCGCGGTGAGCGCGAGGGCATGACGGTCCGTGCGGCTGCGGGGTGCCGGAAGGCGGTCGGCGAGCCGCTCGAGCACCGCCCGGAACGCCTTGAAGAAGCGCGGCGTGACGCCTTCGCTCGCCAGCGCCTCGCCGATGCGGAGGCTGAGCGAGAGGGACGTTTCTCCCGGCAGCGGCGCGAACCGCTCCAGCGTCTCGAGCGAGCCGCCGGAGGGCCGGTCGAGCGGGATTGCCGCGACGCGCACGGCGGGGCCGCGGCTGGCTGCGCGCCAGCTCGCGCAGATCAGGCGCCGCGGCGCGCCGCCCAGGGCGCACGCGAGCCCCCGCTCCGCCCGCCCGGCGAGCCGCTGCGCCGCGGCCCGCGCCGCGCGCTCCGGGTCCGCCGCCGCAAGCGCGAATACGCGAAACGCCTCGTGCCGCGCCACCAGCGCCACCCGCGTCACCCCCGCGCCTTCCGCCTGCGTCGGCCCGAGCCAGGGCCCGGGTGGCACGTTCTCCCACGCCGCCGTGAAACCGAGCGCCCCAAAGAGGTGGCGAAGATCGTCGATCTGCTCGGTGCGGACGACAAGTTCCCGCAACACCACGGGGCCCCTGGTTCGGACGGGGCTAACCTGGTGCCGCAGCTGCTCGGATTAGGTACCCGGGTGTTGCAAGGAGGGCTGAATTACTGCGGGAGTGTGGAGTGGGGAGCGGGACCTATCGGTGCATGGGAAGGTACTGCTCCCCGCTCCCGGCTCCCGTGCGTCAACTGGCCTTTCTCAGCCTGATGCTCCCGTTCACCGTCGAAAGCGCCAGCTGCCGCCCGCCGCTGCCGATGGTGCCGCGCAGACTGCGCGGGCCCAGCCGCCCCGTCACCGTGAGCGGGAAGTCCGTCTCGATGTCGCCGTTCACGGTCGAGGCGCGGACCTCGGTCGAGAGGCCTGCCGGCAGGT
>WNGG01002608.1_pt1 | contig 12609 bp, 10 predicted proteins | sample 5400661 | NCBI WGS metagenome assembly WNGG01 (sample SAMN13153372, study PRJNA577476) | soil metagenome | isolation source: 100 cm soil or saprolite under Garry oak tree replicate 1 | place: USA:California | collected 2016-06-15 | reverse complement strand
GAACTCGGCCGGGAAGCGATTGTAATGCTCGGGGTTCAGGCCGACCCGTTCCATCAGGTCCTGCACCGCGCGCTTGCGCTCGGCACTGGCCGAGGTCTTGTGCACGGCGAGCGGCTCCCCGATGATCGCGCCAATCCGGCGGCGGGGGTTCAGGGAGCCGAACGGATCCTGGAAGATCATCTGGATATCCCGGCGGACCGGCTGCATCGCCCGCCGGGAAAGATTGGTGATGTCACGGCCGCCGAAGATCACCCGGCCCGAGGTGACCGGTATCAGCCCAGCGACGCACCTGGCCAGCGTGGTCTTGCCGCATCCGGTCTCGCCCACCAGCCCCAGCGTCTGGCCACGTCGCACCGTCAGCGACACCCCGTCCACCGCCTGGACGTGGGCAACCGTCCGGCCGGCCAGTCCGGCGCCGCGCACCGGGAAGTACTTGACCAGGTTCTCCACGCGCACGAGCACGTCGTCTTCCGCGCCGTCCGGCGGGGCGCTGGCGGCGCTCGCCCGGGCAGGGACGGAGGGGTGATCACCAGTCATGCGATCACGCTCCCTTCCGCCTCCGGGCTCTCTGCGATCGCCTCGGCCACGGCGGCGGCCGCCCCGGTGCGGCCTGCGGCCACGGTTTGCCTGCGCAGTTCCTCCGCCTCATCACTGACCCCGGCCGCCGACGTGGGCAGCCAGCAGGACGATCGGTGATCACCGTCCCCGGCCACGGCGCGCAGCGGGGGCTCCTCGGAAAGACAGCGGTCCATGACGTAGGTGCAGCGCGGGTGGAAGGGGCAGCCCGCGGGCAGCCGGATCAGGCTGGGCGGCTGGCCGGTGATCGGCCGGAGCCGGTCCCGGGCCGCCGAGCTGCGCGGGATCGATTCGAGCAGTCCTTTCGTGTAGGGGTGGTGCGGCCGGTAGAAGATGGCATGCTTGCTTGCCATCTCCGCGGTCTTGCCGGCGTACATGACCATGACGGCAACTGCGATGTCCGCCACCACCCCAAGGTCGTGGGTGATCAGGATGAGCGCGGTGCCCGAATCCCGCTGAAGCCGCAGCAGCAGGTCGAGGATCTGCGCCTGCACCGTGGCGTCCAGAGCGGTGGTGGGCTCGTCCGCGATGATCAGCTTGGGCTCAAGCGAGAGGGCCATGGCGATCATGGCGCGCTGCCGCATGCCGCCGGAGAACTGGTGCGGGTAGTCGCGCAGCCGGTGGCGGGGCTGCGGGATCCCCACCCGGTGCAGCAGTGCCACCGCGCGCTCCTCCGCCTGCGCCTTGCTCACCGACTGGTCGTGCGCCCGGATCATCTCGGTGATCTGCCACCCCACCCGGTACAGCGGGTGCAGGCTGGTGAGCGGGTCCTGGAAGATGACCGCGATCTGGGCCCCGCGGATCTTGCGCAGTGCCTCGTGGCTCAGCCCGATCAGGTTGATGCCGTCGAAAACCGCCTGGCCGGACACTTGCCCGCCGGCCGTGAGGCCGAGAAGCGTCTGGGTGAGCACGGTTTTGCCGCTGCCGGACTCGCCGACAATTCCCAGCGTCTGCCCAGCATCGATGCCGAAGGACACACCGCGCACCGCTTGCACGACGCCGTCCGAGGTGGGGAAGCTGACCCGGAGGTCAGTCACCTCGAGCAGGCTCACGCCACCCTCCCATCGGCCCCGTGCCACCTGCTCAGTGCATGCGGACCCGGGGATCGATCACCGCGTACAGGATGTCGACGACCAGGTTGGCGAGGACCACCCCGGCGGACGCGATGATGACCACCCCGATGATCACGGGCAGGTCCTGCTGCTGGATCGCCTGGACGGCGGTGTAACCGAGACCTGGCAGGGCGAAGACGGTCTCGGTGATGATCGCGCCGCCGATCAGCACCCCCACGTCCAGGCCGAACTGGGTGACGACCGGTGTGAGCGCGGCCCGCAGGTTGTGCCGCCAGATGACCCGCCGCTCGCTCATCCCCTTGGACCGGGCGGTGCGGATGAAGTCTTCGCCGAAGATGTCCAGCATGGCGCCGCGGGTGAGCCGGGTGTAGGTGGCCGCCGATACCAGTGCCAGCGTGAACCAGGGCAGGATCAGGTCACGGGCCCACGCCAGCGGGTTCTGCGTGATAGGCGAGTAGGTACCCGGCCCGGGGAAGACGGTGATGTGGTTGATGGTGAGCTCGTAGTAGAAGCCCAGGATGAGCAGGAAGCCGAGCACGAAGCTGGGCATCGAGTAGAACAGCAGCGCCAGCGTGGTGAACGTCCGGTCGTAGAGCGACCGGGTCCGGACCGCGGAGACCATCCCGCTCAGCACGCCTATGGTGACCCAGAGGATCGAGGCCCCGATCACCAGTGACAGCGTGATCGGGAACGCGCTCGCGATGACCGTGTTCACGGACTGGTCGTGGTAGTAGTCGTAGCCGAGGTTGCCGTGCAGCAGCAGCCAGATGAAGTGCCAGTACTGCGAGTACACCGGCCGGTCCAGCAGCAGCCGGTGTGCGACCAGGGCAACCTGGGCGGGCGTGGCCTGGCGGCCGGCCAGTGTGCGCGCGACGGCCCCGGGACCGGGACCGATGAAGAAGATCAGGAACACGGTGAGCGTCATCAGCCACAGCACTAGCAGGCCTTGGCCGCTCCGGCGGAGAAGAAATCGGGCCACTGAACGCTCCTAGACGAAGAGGTCGCCGCGCGGGTCGAAGGCGTCTCTGACGCCGTCGCCGAAGATGTTGAAGGCCAGGGTCGTGATCAGCAGCGCCACGCTCGGGAACACCAGGTACCACCAGGCACCGTAGAGGTACACCGACGACGCGCCGGCGATCATGTTGCCCCAGTCGGCGGTCGGCGGCTGAATGCCGACGCCAAGGAAGGACAGCGAGGCCTCCCCCACGATGTTCAGCGGGATGAGCAACGTGGTGTACACGATCAGCGGCGCAAGCAGGTTCGGGAGGATGTCGATGAACATGATGCGCCAGGGTCCCGCGCCCAGCGCCCGGGCCGCCTCGATGTACTCCTTCTCCCGGATCGACAGCACCTGACCGCGGACGATCCGCCCGACCGCCGCCCAGCCGAAGAAGCCGAGGACGATGATGACCACCGGCAGCCCGGGCCGCAACGGGCCGATCGGGTGTATCTGCACCACGGAGACCAGCGAGATCGCGAACAGCAGGAAGGGCACCGCGAGCAGCCAGTCCATGAACCTGGCCAGCAGGCTGTCTACGAGCCCGCCGAAGTAGCCCGCGGCCATGCCGATCACCAGGCCCCCGAACACGGTAACCGCCGTCGAGACCACGCCAACGATCAGCGAGATCCTCGCCCCGTAGGCAACCCGGACCATCAGGTCCCTGCCCTGGTCATCGGTGCCGAAGAAGAACGTGCCGCTGGGCGCGACCGGCTGCCCGAGCGGGGTCAGGCCGGAGGTGCGGAACTGCTCGAAGTTCCCGTGCCCAGTAATGGTCGCCACCACGAAGGCGAAGATCGCTACCAGCACGATGAAGATGACGATGCCAAGCGAGATCATCGCGGCGGTGTCACGCCGCAGCCGCTGCATGGCCAGCACCCACGGGCTGCGGCCCTCGATCTTCTTAGCCGCCTCGCCCTCGGCGACGGGCGCGGCTGCCTGTCCGGCCAGGGTGTCGGCCTCGGCGTGCTGAATGTTGAAGCTCATGAATTCCTCCGGCCGCCGAATCAGGACTTGCCGACGAGCCCGCTCTCGATGATGCGCTGCTCGGCGCCGATAGTCGGCCTGGACTTGGAGATATCCTCGCCATCCTCGACCGGGAAGTGGCAGGCAGCAACATGGTCCGCTTCGTCACCGAGCCTCGGTATGAGCTCGGGAACATCATCGACGCAGCGCGGGGCCGCCTTGGGGCACCGCGGGTGGAAATGGCAGCCGGACGGCGGGTTGATCGGCGAGGGCACGTCGCCCACCAGGATGATCCGCTCCCGGCGGTCAGCACGCACCGGATCGGGAACGGGGACCGCCGACAGCAGCGCGTCGCTGTAGGGATGCCGCGGGTGGGCCCACAACTCTTCGCCCGGGGACCGTTCGACGATCTTCCCGAGGTACATGACCGCGATCCGGTTGCTGACGTGCCGTACCACGGACAGATCGTGGGCAATGAAGATGTAGGTGAGGCCGAGTTCGCGCTGCAGGTCGGAGAGCAGGTTGATGATCTGGGCCTGGATCGACACGTCGAGCGCCGACACCGGCTCGTCGCAGACGATCAGCTTGGGCTGGAACGCCAGCGCCCGTGCGACACCAATCCGCTGTCGCTGGCCACCGGAGAACTCCGCCGGGAACCGGTTGAAGTGCTCAGGGTTGAGGCCGACAAGTTCCATCAGCCGCTCGACGCGCTTCTTGCGGTCGGCGCCGCTGGCGGTCTTGTGAATGGCGAACGGGTCGCCGATGATCGACCCGACCCGCCGGCGGGGGTTCAGAGACCCGTACGGGTCCTGGAAGATCATCTGTATCTCGCGGCGGAATGGCCGCACCTGGCGCGGCGGGAGACGCGTGATGTCATGCCCCTCGAAGACGACCCTCCCAGAGGTGACGTCGTGGAGCCGGGCGATGCAGCGGGCAAGGGTCGACTTGCCGCAGCCGGTCTCTCCCACCAGCCCGAGGGTCTCGCCCCGGCGCACCTCAAGGCTGACACCGTCAACCGCGTGCACGGCGTCGCGCTGCCGCCCGAAGAGCCTGGTTGCGGCGATCGGGAAGTACTTGACCAGGTTTTCCACCCGGAGCAAGACGTCGGTGTCCCCGGTCTGCTGGTCCGGCCCGGTGGCTGCAGCCGCCATGTCCGCGTTCATTGCCTTCCTCACGCCTCCGCACTGATCGGCAGGGACTGGCCGATGACCTTCCCGCGCAGCGCCTCACGGCTGGCCCGGTCGTGGGGAAGCCAGCATGCCGAAAGGTGGCTCTGATCCGCTCCGGTCGGCGCCAGTGGCGGCACCTCGGTGCGGCACCGGTCCATCACATACGGGCAGCGGGGATGGAAGGGGCATCCCGAAGGCAGGGTGATCGGGCTCGGCGGCTGCCCGGGGATCGACCGCAGGCGAGCGCGCTCATCGCCGTATGCGGGCAGCGATTGCAGCAATCCCTCGGTGTAGGGGTGGTGGTAGGCGGTGAAGGTGGTCATCCGGTCCGCCTGCTCCATCACCATCCCGCCGTACATGACGACGACGTCCTCGGCGACATCGGCGATGACGCCAAGATCGTGGGTGATGAGGATGACCGCCGTCCTGAACTCCTCCTGCAGGCGCTTGATCACCTGCAGGACCTGGGCTTGCACGGTCACATCGAGCGCTGTCGTGGGCTCGTCGGCGATGAGCAGCGCCGGGTTCAGCGCCATGGCCATCGCGATCATCGCCCGCTGCCGCATACCCCCGGAGAACTGGTGGGGGTAGTCGTCAATCCTGCGCTCGGGCTGCGGGATGCCCACCAGCCGCAGCAGATCGATGGCCCGCTTGCGCGCGCCGGCCTTCGAGATCTCCTTGTCGTGCAGGTGGATCATCTCCGTGATCTGCCAGCCCACCCGGTAGAACGGGTGCAGGCTTGACAGCGGGTCCTGGAAGATCATGGCGATCTTGGCGCCCCGCACCTGCTGCATGTCCTCGGGCTTCATCGTGAGCAGGTCCCTACCCTCGAACAGGGCACGGCCGGAGATCCGCGCGTCCCTGGTCAGGCCCATGATTGTCTGCGTGGCCACGCTCTTGCCGGACCCGGACTCGCCCACAATGCCGAGGGTCCGGCCCTGATCGACCTGGAAGGACACACCCCGAACCGCCTGCACGATCCCGTCCTCAGTGCGGAACGAGACGTGCAGGTCCTCCACTTCAAGGAGCGCCACGCTGCCCACCCTTCGCGGAAATTATGCCCGGACCTGCCACGACACTCAGATGGTGTCCGCTTTCCCTGGCTTAGAAATACCCCACAACGAACATTACGTCTAGATCAGCACTAGATTCCCGCCGTCGCTTCGTGGAATATGCCACGAAGCGACGGCGGGAATTTGCCCTAGCGCGCTGGCTCAGCCGCCTGGGGCGCTCAGCCAGACATTGGTGGGATCGAACTGCTGGATCGCCGGCACGTACACAGCGTTGTGCACGTAACTGGCGTGGTAGTTCGGCTGCAGGGGCTGCGTGATCGGGTAGATCGCCGCGTCCTTCATGACCTGCAGGTCGAGCTTCGCCCACAGGGTTGCTGCCGTGGCAGCGTTCGCCTGGGACGCAGCCGTCGCGGACTGGGTCGTCACCGTCGGGTTGTTGTAGAACCCGAAGTTGCTTCCGTTCGGCGGGAAGGACGACGGGCCGGCGAACAGCGGCAAGAAGAACGAGGTCGCCGCGTCACCGTACCAGTCGGGGCCCCAGCCAGCCAGTGAGACGTCCCAGGTGCCTGCCTTGGCCACGCTCGGCTCCTCAAGGTACTTCGTGTAGAAGTCGGCATCCGGGACGCCAAGGCCCTTGAGCTTGATGCCAACCTTGCCCAGGTCCGCCTGCAGCGTCTGGAACATCTTGGACGACACCGAACTCGACGGGCGGTACAGGAACTTCAGACTGAGCCCACTGGAGTAGCCCGCAGCGGCCAGCATCGACTTCGCCTTGGCCACGTTGTACGGGTAGGGGTCGTAGCCCTTGGGCACGTCCTGTGCCCCGTTGATGCCATCCGGCAGGATGTGGGTCAGCGGCGGGCTGATCTTGGGGCCGCTGTCGTCCTGGATCAGGTGCGCCCGGTTGATCGCGTAGCTGATCGCCTGACGGACCGCTACCTTGCCGAGCGCGCCATTGTTGTTCGGCGAGTTGAAGTTGAACACAACGTAGGGGTTGGTCGAGAAGGTCGGCCCCATGTTCATGTTCTTGTCGCCGTGCAGCATCCGCGTGACCAGCCCTGGCAGCGCGTCCACCGGCGGGAAGCTGTCGAACTCCATGCCGCCGTTGGCCGAGTTGGTCTGCAGGATCTGCTGGTTGGTCGTCTGGTTTCCGGTCTCGGTGACCACGATCTTGTCCACGTAGGCCTTGCGGATCGGGTCCGTCGAGGCATTCCAGGCCGGGTTGCGGACATAGATGATCTTGCGTGCCGGCACGTAGGTCTGCACCTGGTACGGGCCGTCCGCGATCGAGTGCTGCGCCGCCTGCGCGCTGGCCGGCAGGTACTTCAGGCTCTCCACCGGAGCTGGGAAGAACGGGTCGAGCGCCAGCATGTCGGTGAAGTACGACGCCGGGTGAACCAGCGTGTAGGTGATGGTCTGACCGGAAGCGGTCACGCCCGAGATCTGATGGCTGTCGATGTAGCTCTTGAGCCCCGCCACCGTGGGCTTGGCCTTGGCGAACCCGTCGCAGAAGGCCGAGTAGCCCTTGATCAGCGTCTCGAAGTCAGGCAGCCCACCGAACGGCTGCACCGGGTTGCACGCCCGCTTGAGGCCGAGCAACGCGTCCGCCGCAGTCACCTGCCGTGGCGGCGAGGTGTTCCACTGCGCGCCCTGACGGATGGTCACCGTGTACGTCAGGCCGCCATTGCTGATGGTCGGCTCGGCCGTTGCCAGGTCGGGCAACGGGGTCGTCACCTTGCCCGGGACTGCCGGGTAGGCGTACAGGCCGCGTACCCACTCCCGCTGGCCAAGGCCGCCGATCGTGTAGTAGCTGATGTTGTAGTCCACGTAGTCGACATCACCGATGCCGAGCATGTTGAGCGTGCCGCCCTTCTTGGGCGTGCCTGTTCCGGGGTTGAGTCCCTGCAGGCCCGAGTTCAGGGTCACCTTTCCGCCAGTACCGCTAGGCGAGGTGCCGCTGCTTCCACAGGCCGAGACAGCGAGCGCGAGGGCTGCAAGGCCCGCAAGGGCACCGAAGCTCCGCGTGCGTGTCCGCATAGACACTCCCCTCCTCCCTTTTCTCCGCGAGGTTAACGCGTAGTTTGTCCGCGAGGTTGACGCGTAGCCGCAGGCCCGTATGCCTGTCGGCCGGACAGCATGACGACATCCCACCCATCGCGAGCCGTCGCGTCATAGTAGGAGCTTCAAGACCAAACAGGGAACACCGTGCGGCAGGGCCGGGTCAATCGTGATGTGACGGTGACCTGCTGATTATCTGTTCGCTACCGGCCGGGCTGTGATCACCTACAGGCAAGGCGAACGAGCTCCCGGCGCCGCACATCCCGCGGGTGACCCGCACCGCTCGCTCAGCCGCCCAGCGAACGCCCACTCAGCCGCCCGGCAACCCTCGCTCAACCCCCGACGGCGTGGACACCGCCATCGGCGTGGACGATCTCACCCGTGGTGGCGGGGAACCAGTCCGACAGCAGCGCCACACAGGCCCGGGCGGCCGGCTCGGGGTTGGAAATGTCCCACCCCAGCGGCGCCCGCCCCGGCCATGCTTCTTCGAAGCCCACGAAGCCAGGGATGCTCTTGGCGGCCATGGTGCGCAGCGGCCCGGCGGCCACCAGGTTCACCCGGATCCCCTTGGGCCCGAGGTCACGGGCCAGATAACGGGCACATGACTCCAGCCCCGCCTTGGCCACGCCCATCCAGTCGTAGGCGGGCCATGCCTTGGTCGCATCGAAGTCCAGGCCAACAATGGCCCCGCCGCCGCCCATGAGCGGCAGCGCCGCCATGGCCAGCGCCTTGAGCGAGTACGCGGAGACCTGGACGGCGGTGGCAACGTCCTCCCACGCGGTGTTGAGGAAGTTGCCGCCCAGCGCCGACTGGGGGGCGTAGGCGATGCCGTGGACGACCCCGTCCAGCCGCGGAACGTGCTCCTTCACGCGCTCAGCCAGCGAATCCAGCTGCCCGGTGTCGGTCACGTCGAGTTCCAGCACCGGCGGCGGGTCCGGCAGCCGCCGCGCGATCCGCTCCACCAGGCTGACCCGGCCGAACCCGGTCAGCACCAGCGACGCGCCCTCCTGCTGCGCGATCCGCGCCACGTGGAACGCGATCGAGGCGTCGGTGAGCACGCCGGTCACCAGAATCTGCTTGCCGTCAAGGATGCCCATTCCGCCTCTCTCCTAGTGCCCCATGCCAAGGCCGCCGTCCACCGGGACCACCGCGCCGGTGATGTAGGCGGCATCGTCGCCTGCCAGGAACGCCACCACGCCAGCGACCTCCTCCGCCGAGGCCAGCCGCCCCAGCGGCACACCCGCCAGGATCGCCGCCTTCCGGTCCTCCGGCAGCGACGCGGTCATGTCGGTGTCCACGAACCCTGGCGCCACCACGTTGCACGTGATGTTCCTGGAGCCGAGCTCCCGGGCCAGCGAGCGGGCCAGGCCCACCAGGCCCGCCTTGGAAGCGGCGTAGTTGGCCTGCCCGGCCGACCCGAGCAGCCCCACCACCGAGGAGATGAAGATGAGCCGCCCCCGGCGCAGCCGCATCATGCCGCGAACCGCCCGCCGGGCTACCCGGTAGGCACCGGTCAGGTTGGTGTCGAGCACGGAGGTGAAGTCCTCCTCGCTCATGAGCGCCAGCAACTTGTCCTGGGTGATCCCGGCGTTGGCCACCAGCACCTCGACCGGTCCCTGCGCGGCCTCCACCTCTTTGAACGCGGCATCGACGGCGGCCCCGTCGCGGACGTCACACGCGTACGTGGCCAGTCCCTCAACCTGTTTCCCCAAACGGGAGGTGATGGCCACCCGAGTGCCCTCGGCAGCGAGCCTGCGTGCGATAGCAAGGCCGATGCCACGGTTGCCCCCCGTGACGAGCGCTGATCGGCTCATCGCGGTTCCTCTCTGATTGAAGATCCTGGCCAGACCCCGGCAGCGTACCGGTTGTCACACGGAGTGAGATAGGTTGCCTCACGTGGCTGACACCGTTGGTAGCTCTACTGACCGTATCGACCCGGAATTCACCTCCTACCCGTTGCGTGAACTCGCCAGCGCCGCCTTGCAGCGCGCGGCCGACCTCGGCGCCCAGCACGCGGACTTCCGTGCCGAGCGCATCCGCGGTGAGCGGGTCGTTCTTTCTGACGGCAATCTCGAGACCCTCTTCGATGCCGACGAACTCGGTTTGGCGGTGCGGGTGGTGGTGGACGGCACGTGGGGGTTCGCCTCGGCGGTCGACATGACCCCGGACGCGGCGGCGCGGGCAGCGGAGGAGGCGGCCGAGGTCGCGCGTGTCGCCGCCGCCATCAACTCGGAGCGCATCGAGCTTGCGGACGAACCTGCCTATGGCGATGTGCGATGGGTCTCCGCCTACGATGTGGACCCGTTCGACGTTGGCGTGGCCGACAAGGTCGCGCTGTTGAGCGAGTGGAGCGCCGGGCTGCTCGCCCATGACCGGATCAGCCATGTGGACGCGTCCCTGCACCAGGTCAGGGAGTGCAAGTTCTACTCCGACGGTGCCACGACCACCCTTCAGCAGCGGGTGCGCGTCCACCCGGTGGTGACCGCTGTCGCGGTCGAGCCGGACGGCCGGTTCGAGACCATGCGCACGCTGGCCCCACCGGCTGGGCGCGGACTGGAGTATCTGGGCGGGAGCCCGTGGGACGGTCGCGGCACCGGCGCCTGGCAGTTCCCGGCTGAGCTGTCCGAGCTGCCCGGCATGCTGGCTGGCAAGCTCGCCGCCCCCAGCATCGAGGCGGGCCGCTATGACCTGGTCATCGCCCCCAGCAACTTGTGGCTGACCATCCACGAGTCGATCGGCCACGCGACCGAGCTGGACCGGGCGCTGGGGTATGAGGCGGCCTACGCGGGCACCTCGTTCGCCACCCTGGACAAGCTCAACACGCTTCAGTACGGGTCGCCGGTCATGCGGGTCACCGGCGACCGCACCGCCGAGCATGGCCTCGCCACCATCGGCTATGACGACGAGGGCGTCGCCACTCAGTCGTGGGACCTGATCACCGGCGGGGTGCTCACCGGGTACCAGCTGGACCGGCGGATGGCGCGGATGCAGGGTTTCGGCCGGTCCAACGGGTGCGCCTTCGCCGACTCCCCCGCTCACATGCCGATCCAGCGGATGGCGAATGTGTCACTCCAGCCCGCCGAGGGCGGCCCCACCACCGAGGAGCTCATCGCCGGGGTGGAGAACGGGATCTACATCCTCGGTGACAAGAGCTGGTCGATCGACATGCAGCGCTACAACTTCCAGTTCACCGGCCAGCGCTTCTACCGGATCTCCGGCGGCAGGCTCGCCGGGCAGCTGCGCGACGTCGCCTACCAGGCGACCACCACCGACTTCTGGAACTCGATGGAAGCCGTCGGCGGCCCGCAGACCTACGTCCTCGGCGGCGCTTTCAACTGCGGCAAGGGCCAGCCGGGCCAGGTCGCCCCGGTGAGCCATGGCTGCCCGCCAGCGCTCTTCCGGGGCGTACGCATCCTCAACACGGCGGAGGAGGGCGCATGAGGGCGCAGGACACCGTCGAGCAGGCGCTGGCGGCAGCCCGCTGCGACGATTGCGTGGTGATCGCGGACGAGACGTCGACCGCGAACCTGCGGTGGGCGGGAAACACGCTGACCACGAACGGGGTGTCCCGGTCCCGCCAGCTCACCGTGATCGCGGTCAGCCGGCAGGGCGAGGGGGCCAGCGTCGGCGTGGTCTCGCGGGCCGGTGTCCGCGATGACCAGATCGAGGATGTGGTGCGTTCCGCCGAGAAGGCGGCTTCGGACAGTTCCCCCGCCGAGGATGCGCGGCCGCTGCTGGGGGCGGGTGACCGCCAGGCGTTTGGTGGCACTGGGAAGGAGGGTGCCGGGCAGGGGGGCTGGGATGACCCGCCCGCGAGTACCGGGATCGGGGTCTTCAGCGACTTTTCACCCGCGCTCGGGGCGGCGTTCTCGGCTGCGGCATCGGGCGGGCGCAAGCTTTACGGTTTCGCCGAGCACGAGATGACCAGCACCTTCCTGGGCACGTCGGCTGGGCTGCGGCTGCGCCATGACCAGCCCACCGGGAAGGTCGACGTGAACGCCAAATCGGCCGACGGGACCCGTTCAGCGTGGGCGGGCCAGGGCACCCGCGACTTCGCCGACATTGACGTGAGCCGACTCGATGCGGACCTGGCCCGGCGGCTGGACTGGGCGCGGCGGCAGGTGGACCTTCCGGCCGGGCGCTACGAGACACTGCTCTCGGCCAGCGCCATGGCCGACCTGTTCGTGTACTTTCTCTGGTCGACCGGGGCGAAGGACGCACTGGACGGGCGCACGGTGTTCAGCAAGCCGGGCGGTGGCACCCGCGTCGGCGAGCGGCTCACCAGCCTGCCGGTGAACCTGCGCAGCGACCCGGGTGCACCGGGGCTGGAGTGCGCGCCGTTCGTGATCGCCCACGCGTCGCGGCGGACGTCCTCGGTTTTCGACAACGGGCTTGCCCTGGAGCCGACCGCATGGGTCCGCGACGGCGAGCTTGGGGCGCTCATCCAGACCCGGCACACAGCCGAGCTGTCCGGGCTTGCGGTGACCCCGGCGGTGGACAACCTGATCTTCGAGGGTCCCGAGCCGGCCGGGGCCTCACTCGACGACCTCATCGCCGGCACCAGCCGCGGCCTGCTGGTCACCTGCCTGTGGTACATCCGCGAGGTCGACCCGCAGACCCTGCTGCTCACCGGCCTGACCAGGGACGGGGTCTACCTGGTGGAAAACGGTGAGGTCACCGGCGCGGTCAACAACTTCCGGTTCAACGAGAGCCCGGTCAGACTGCTGGGCCGTCTCGCCGAGGTAGGCGGCACCGCC
>WNGG01008375.1_pt1 | contig 12612 bp, 10 predicted proteins | sample 5400661 | NCBI WGS metagenome assembly WNGG01 (sample SAMN13153372, study PRJNA577476) | soil metagenome | isolation source: 100 cm soil or saprolite under Garry oak tree replicate 1 | place: USA:California | collected 2016-06-15 | reverse complement strand
GCCGGCTTGATGTGGGGTCTATCGCACATCACTATTCCTGGGCCATTTGACACCCCCAAAATTGTTCCTGCCTCTGCGGCCACCGCCATCCTGGCGCTTTTCATTGCCGGCACCGTCGCTGGTCTCTACCCCGCGAAGAAAGCGGCTGATCTTACGCCGGTGGAAGCACTGCGGCAGGAATAGCATGGGTTACATAGCATGGGTTACGTAAAATGCTGCGAGATCTTCTTACCGAATCCTATAGCGCCCTGACTTACAATCGCCGCCGCGCTTTCCTCACCATGCTGGGTATGGCTTGGGGGATCGCCACCGTAGTGATCTTGCTCGCCTACGGCACCGGATTCGAGCGCGCTATTTTTCTGGTCTTCCGTTCCTTCGGAAACAACACCATCTGGGTATCGCCGGGACGCACTTCAATGCAGGCCGGTGGCATTAAGGCGGGCTCGCAGATCCGTTTCACTCTGGAGGATGTTGATTACCTCCGCGGCGAGGTGCCCTTGGTAAAGGGCGTGAGCCCGGCTACCCACTTGCGCGCCACCATCCATCACGAGAACCGCACCCTGACCCTGCACGTCAACGGCATCTTTCCGGTCTTCCAGCGCATCCGCAACATGAAGCTCGATCAGGGCCGCCTGTTGAGCGAGGACGACGAAATTTCCCACGCTCGCGCGGTGCTGCTGGGCGACGAGGCTAAGATGAAACTTTTTTCCGGCCAGCCTGCGATCGGCGAGAGCATCCGCATTAACGGACTCAGCTTCCAGGTCATCGGCATAGAGCAGCACAAGGTGCAGGGAGGCGACGATAACGACAACAGCATGTTGCTCATCCCCTTTACCGCCATGGCCGATTTGAAGGACGTCCGCTACATTGACAACATGGTAGTGGACTACGAAGGTGACCATCTCCGCGTAGTCAAGGGAATACGGCAAGTGTTGGGAAGCCATCACAACTTCCGTCCCGAAGATAAGCGCGCCATCTTCGTCGGCGACCAGGCGGAAGAGATCGCTGAATTCTCGGTGATAACCATGGGAATCAAAGTGATGCTGGCATTCGTCGGCACCCTCACTCTCGGCATTGGCGGCGTCGGTCTTACCAACATCATGCTGGTAGCGGTAAGCCAGCGCACTCGCGAGATTGGTCTGGAGAAGGCCCTGGGCGCCCGCAAGCGGCACATCCTCTTTCAATTTCTGGCGGAGGCCCTGGTCATCACCTTTGTAGGCGGAGCGGCCGGCATCCTGATTTCCTACCTCATCTCCTGGACAATCGGCTCACTGCCGCTGTTCAGCGCCTTTTCCGATAACGCCAAAGAAGGGGACATTTACCTGCGCATTGACGCCTTCACCCTCGGCATCGCCACCCTGATCCTCGGTCTGGTAGGCTTGGTCAGCGGCATGCTTCCCGCCATCAAGGCTGCGCGCTTGCATCCCATCGAGGCCCTGCGCTACGAGTAGCCGTTGCCATCCCAGCAGCAGTTAGAATCACTGCATGGCGGAGGACCTCGGCCAGCAGCGCCTGCAGCGCGTTCGCGAGCAGCTTCGCCTCTATGAGCACCCCCTGCTCAATTTTGACGCTCGCGCCAAAGACCATGCCGTGGAGGTGGTGATCACCTTCAAGGACCCGGCGGTGAAGGTGCACACCTACGTCTTCGAACTCCACCCCCGCGATCTCGACCATCCCCAGTTCGAGTGGACGTTCCAGCGCCAGTTGTTCGACTGCCTGCACGACTACCTGATCGAGATGTTCGTTCGCACTCCGCAAAATCGCAGTGAGCGACAAGAAGAAGCCCGCCAGCGAAAGCAAAAAACGTGAGCCTGCGCCAGCGCATCGCGCAAGAGATCCAAGAGCGTGGGCCCATTCCGTTCTCCCGCTATATGGAACTCTGCCTATACGATCCCCAGTTCGGCTATTACTCCCGCTCCCAGGAGCAATTCGGCAAGGCGGGAGACTTCTACACCTCTAGCGACGTCCACGCTGTTTTTGGCCGCCTGCTCGCCCGCCAGTTTGAAGAAATGTGGCGTATGTTGGTTTGCGACCAGCGCCAAGCCCAACCGCTCGAGATCGTGGAACTCGGCCCGGGCCGCGGCCTGTTTGCCGCCGATGTGCTCGACTGGTCGGCAAAGCAATTTCCTGAGTTCTTCCGCGCGCTGCGCTACCACCTGATCGAGCGTTCTGCCACTCTGCGCCAGCGCCTGCAAGAAAAGCTCGCAGAGCATGTTTCAACCGGGAAAGCTTCCATATTTCCCGATCTGCAATCACTGGAGACGCTCACCGGCAACGCTGTTTTCTTCGCCAACGAGTTTTTTGACGCCTTGCCGGTAGAAGTCGCGAGTGACAAGGGCGAACTGCGAGTTGATTTCCAAACCGCAGGCTTTACCGAGAAATTTGTTCCGCCCTCACCCCAGGTTTTGGAATTTCTCGGCCGCTACGGCGTGCAACCTGAGCCAGGGGAGCGAGTCGAGGCAGCTCTGGCGGCAGCGGATTGGATAGCCCGCATCGCTTCCCGAATATCCCGAGGATTTCTCCTCGCCATCGACTACGGCTATACCAGAGATGAGCTGCTCGCTGGCCGGCATCGAGGCACGGTCACCGTATTCCGGCAACACGCAATCCAGCGCACTCCTTACCAGGCCCCAGGCGAGCAGGACATCACAGCCCAGGTAAACTTCACCGCCTTGCGGGGTGCTGGCGAAAACGCCGGCCTTGACCATCTGGCCTTCATCACTCAAGCACAATTTCTGATGGGCATCGGCGAGAGCACCCAATTCTCCGACGCATTTGAAGATTGCCACGTGCCCCAGGAGCGCGCCCAGGTCGCGCTTCAGCTCAAACACCTGGTTACGCCCGCGGGCATGGGAGAAAACTTCAAAGTCATGCTCCTGTCTAAAGGAGTTGAAAAAGAAAAGGCCGCCCATTTGAGCGGACTTAAATTCGCATCACTCGCTGCAACCTCGTACTGAGCCTGGAAGTGAAATTGCGCGAAGCGCACCCCGCGAACCTCCCGCAGGAACGAACGTCCCTCTGGGCCGCGCCTCGCTAACGCAAACTCTCTTCCGCTTCCCGCAGCCACTCGGGACGCTTCAGCACCTCGCGGGGTTTGGGGCCATCAGCGGCGCCGACAATCCCATCCTGCTCCATCAAGTCGATGAGGTGCGCGGCGCGTCCGTAGCCAATCCGCAACCGCCGCTGCAGCAGGGAAGTGGACGCCTTCCCAAACTCCAACACCAGCCGCACCGCATCCTGATACAGCTCGTCGTTTTCATCGCCGCCGCCATCGCCCGCGGAATCCGCCTCTCCGCGAACGCCATCTTCTTTGGGCGCCTCCAGAAACTTCTGCTCATATTGCGCGGTTGCCTGCGCCCGCCAGAATTCAACTACCGCGGCAATTTCTTTTTCCGTGACGAAGGGCGCATGCACCCGATTCACCCTCGCCGACCCCGAAGGCAGGTAAAGCATGTCGCCGCGCCCCAACAGCGCCTCTGCTCCATTGGCGTCGAGGATCGTGCGCGAGTCCACCTTCGTCGCCACGCGGAACGAAATCCGCGCCGGAAAATTCGCCTTGATCAGCCCCGTAATCACGTCCACCGATGGCCGCTGCGTCGCCAATATCAGATGGATGCCCACCGCCCGCGCCATCTGCGCCAGGCGGGTGATCGATTCCTCCACGTTGGATTGGTCGAGCATCATCAGGTCGGCGAGTTCATCGATAATGATGACGATGTACGGCAGTGGCTTCTCTTCGTCGCCGCGCTCGAACAGGCTTGGGGTGGCGCCCTCGTCAAACAGGCGGTTGTATTGCTCGATGTTGCGGCAGCCTTTTTCCGCCAGCGCCTTCAGGCGGCGCTCCATCTCCCGTACCGCATTGCGCAGCGCATAAGCCGCCAGCTTGGGTTCGGTGATGATGGGCGTGTGTAGGTGAGGCACACCTTCATAAACCCCCAGCTCCAGCCGCTTGGGATCCACCAGGATGAGCCGTACTTGCTCGGGCGTCGCCTTGTACAAAATGGACATGATCATGGCGTTGATGGCCACACTCTTGCCGGCGCCGGTTGAGCCCGCAATGAGCAGATGCGGCATGCTGGTAAGTTCCGCCACCACAATGCGCCCGTTCAGGTCTTTGCCCATGGCCAGGGTCAGCTTGGAACGCGAAGCCGCAAACTCCTGCGCCTCGATCACCTCCCGCAGCCAAATGGTTTCGCGGTCGCGGTTGGGCACCTGGATGCCGACGGTGGATTTCCCCGCCATGCGCTCAATGAGAATGCTTTCCGCGCGCAACGCCAGGCAAAGGTCGTCGCTCAGGCTGGTGACCCGGCTGTACTTGATGCCCGCTTCCGGCTTGAACTCGAACGTGGTCACCACCGGCCCAGGATTGATTTGTGTCACCAACCCGTGCACCTCGAACTCCTCGCATTTCTCGGTAAGCACTGCCGCCAGAATTTTTAATTCTTCTTCGTCGGTGGACCGCCGTTCATCCGGGCGGTGCAGCAGCGCGCTGGAAGGCAGCTTGTATCCGCCGGCAATTTTCGGCAGCGTGGTTTTGTGCTTGCTGGAAGTATCGGCGCGTGCCGTCACTTCGGGCTGAAGTGCCCCTCCCGCAGGAATGGCTTCCTGAATCGAGGGCAAAGCTTTCTCCCTGGCAGCCGCTTCCGCCTGCTCAAGCTCCTTTTCAATCCCGGTCTTCGGTGACATCTGTTTGGCGGTGACCAGTTGCGCGCTCACCGTAGGTCGCGAGGCTCGGCGCGTCTCCCATTCGCGCTGGGCTTTGGCTTTAGCGCGAGCGGCCCGCCAGTCAAGCAGCCGGTGCCACGCCGCGAACGCGAAAGCAAACCTGGTTTGCACCCACAAACGTACTGCGCCAAAAGAAAATGCCGTCGACAGATAAAGTGAAACTGCAACCAGACTGAACGCGATAATGTAAGCACCCCCCAGATTGAAATAGTGAATAAGAGCGTCGCCGAGAATGCGTCCCAACAAGCCCTCGATCGAGACTGCATGCCGAAATCGCAATGGCCAGGGCAGCAATGCCAACAAGGCTGGCAGAAAGAAGAGCAGTGCAGCGCCGCCCAGCGCTTTGGCGATTGGGGAATCCACCTTGCGCGACCAGAACCAGCGCGTGCCCAGCGTGGCCAGCAGCACCGGACCGAGAAAAATCGAGAGGCCGAAAATTTGCAGCAGAATGTCTGCCGCCCCCGCGCCCACCATCCCCACCCAGTTGCGCGCCGGGCGTGGTCCCGCAGAGGCTGCGGTGTTCAATGATGGATCCAGCGGAGAATAAGAAACCAGGGCGAGGAAAAGGAGGGCCGCGGAGACGAACAGCAAGAACCCGATCAGCTCGTTGAGCCGGCGGTTGCCGCTGGGAGTAAAGACGCGGGAAAGATACTTCATTTAGGCGTACCGCACCTCGTCCCCGGCGCAGGCTCGAATCAGCAACGGCCGGCGCTGGCGGACAAGAATACGTGCGAACCACACCAGAGCAGCCCGATTATCCGCAAAAATCTGGCTGCCGCACAACTAAATTGTGCGCCCCAAGGGTATCAACTCAATGCATCCCGGTGCGCGCCCAATACAGCACGGCGATGCCCAGCAGAATGCGATAGACGGCAAACGGTGTAAACCCGCGCCGCCGCACCCATCGCATAAACCAGGCGACAACTCCGTAGGCGACCGCGAATGAGATCACGAAGCCGATCGCCAGCAGCACCCAGCCACGGGCGTCCGCCGGTGCGGCGCCGATGATACTGCCCTCCGGGCCGTGTCCCGGGCGCAAGGATTTGTAGAGCTCATAAAGCGTGGCTGCGATCATGGTAGGGATGGAAAGAAAGAATGAAAATTCCAGCGCCGCCGCCCGCGACATTCCCGCCACCTGCCCGGCGGCAATGGTCGCCATAGACCGCGATGTCCCCGGGAAAACTGCCGACAATATCTGGCAGGCGCCGATCCAGATCGCTTGTCGCGCGCTCATCACTTCCATGGCCTCGGTCAGGTTGGGTCGCGCGCCGTACATCATGTCCACCACCCACATCACCACGCCGCCGATGATCAGCGCCCAAGCCATCAAGGTCACGCTCTCCAGATGTTTTCCAATCACCTTGGTAAGAAGAAATGCAGGCCCGGCAGTGCACACGAATGCAATCATGGTCAGGGAGAGCGGATGCGTGAACAGATTGCGCTCGCCGCCCTCGCCGCCAGGAAATGTGCGCAGGAATTTTTTAATGCGGCTGCGAAAATAAATTGGCAGGCAGAGGATCGCTCCCAATTGGATGACGATGGAAAACATCTTCCAGTATCCGTTGGCCAGGTCCACGCCCAGCAGGGCTTCCCCAATGCGAAGGTGGGCGGTCGAACTGACGGGAAGAAACTCCGTAAGTCCTTCGATGATCCCCAACCCCACCGACAACCAGTAGTCGTTCAATATTGTCTCGCAAGTCGCTCTATTGAATAGTATTGCCGTGCGTGGGTAGATCCTGCTCCACCAGGAAAACCAGGCGGTAGGCGCGCGCCGCCCAGTCCGTCTGCGGATGCTTCTGGATTATGGATTGCGCCAGCGCTGTCGCCCGCGACTTGGCCTCGCCCATCCGGCCGGTCTGGCCTTCCGTCTTATAAATCTCGACCAGCGCCGACCTCCTCCAGGCAGCTTCGTAAAGCGCTTCCGCCGCCTTGGGCGATTCCGGATGTTCGGTTGCATACTTCTCGTAGATTCCCGCTTCTTTTTCTGGACAACTGGAGCGGCCCTCCCAGGTCCCGCAGAGCTTGTTGTCAATCAGCGCGTAGGCGGCCAGATCAGACCATTTGCTATGTGGAAACTTTTTCATGACTTGCGTCATGTGCTCTTCATCAATTTCCGGCCGCATCATGGGATCGCGCTCCTTCGCCGAGGGGCGCGACATCACCTCTTCGCGGTCGAGCTGCCAGCGGATATCGGCGGAGCGATAGAGGGCTTCGCCGGCAATGGGCGAATGGGGAAAATATTCTGCCGCCTGAGTGTAGAGTCGCATGGCGTCCTGCGCGGCCCCCCGCCGGCCGCGACGGCGGCTGGCTTCGGCTTCCGAATCAACTGCCTCGCCGAAAAGAATGCGGTCGCCGTTGGGGGTGGAGGCGCGCACTACACCTTTGTCCAGGATCCATCCCGTCACCTCCTTGCCCACGTCCACATTGGCAAAGACGTGCAGCCATTCGCGGCTCTTCTCCAGGATCGCGACCTCGCGTCCGCGCGCAACATTGCCCATCTTCGCGGAGGTGGCGTCGGGGGCCAGATAGAGAAAAGCTTCGCGTACCAGGATGCCGTGGTCGGCAGGCGCAGCCCAGGCTGAAGGCGCAAGCAGCGCCAGGAAAAGCAAAACTAATATCCGAAAATTGCTCATTGGACTTTCGCCCGCTGGCGCGCGCCCAGAATTTCCGCCAGCATTGCCGGCTCCACATTTCCTCCGCTGATGATCACTACACACCGCCGCCCCCGAGCCCCCTCTGGCGTATGGGCAAAAAATCCTGCCGCTGCTACCGCCCCGCTGGGCTCCGCAACCAGCCGCGTCTCGAACGCAATGCGTCGCATGGCGGCGCGGATCTCATCTTCATTCACGGTCACGATTTCGTCCACATATTGCCGGATGTGCGCGAATGGGATTTCGCCGACACTCTGCGTGCGCAAGCCGTCGGCAATCGTGCGCGCCGTCTGCTCGGCGGGAAACTCAATTACATGGCCTGCGCGAAAGCTCGCCTGCGCATCCGCCGCCAGCTCAGGCTCGACTCCGATGACCTTTGCCCGCGACCCCGCAAGCTTGATCGCCGCCGCAATGCCGCTAATGAGGCCGCCCCCGCCGATTGGCGCGAAGATCGCATCCACTTCCGGCAAGTCTTCCAGAATTTCCAACCCGATCGTGCCCTGTCCCGCGATGATCTTTTCATCGTTGAAAGGTGGGACGATCACGTAGCCGCGTTTCTCCGCCAGCTCTTCGGCGTGGCTCTGGCGCTCTGCGCTGCCCGGGCCGACCAGCACAATCTCCGCTCCCAGCGCCCGCGTGCTGTCGATTTTAATTTTCGGGGAGGTGCGCGGCATCACGATCACCGCGTGCACGTTCAGCGCCCGCGCCGCGTAGGCTACGCCCTGCGCGTGGTTTCCGCTGGAGTATGCGATCACCCCGCGCCCGCGCTCCTGCTCAGAGAGCGATGCGATTTTGTTGTAGGCGCCGCGCAGCTTGAAGGAGCCGATGGGCTGCAGATTTTCCGGCTTCAGCCACAGGCGGCGTTCGGCGTCCTGCTCAGGCCACGCCAGCAGCGGCGTGCGCACCGCAATGCCGTGCAAGCGGTTGCGTGCTTGTTTGACGGCTTCGAGGCTGACGATCGGAATCTCCAAAATCGGCGGGTTGTTCCGTCCTAAATTTCCAGGATCACGGGCATGACCAATGGGCGCCGCGCGGTGCTCTTCACAATATATCGCTTCAAATCCTGGCGAATCTTTTCCTTGATCACGCCATAGTCGCCCTTTTCTTCGTCGCTGGAAAGCTCAAGAGTTTTCATCACGATCTCGCGCGCCTGTTCCAGAAACCCGTTTTCCGGCGTCGCCGCAAAGCCGCGCATCACAATCTCCGGGCTGCTCTCCACTCGGCCAGTCAGTTTGTTGATGGCGATAATCGGCAGCACGATCCCATCTTCGCCCAAGTGCCGCCGGTCGCGGATCACCAGGTCTTCGACTACGTCGCCCATGGAGCCGGAATCAATGCAGACGCGGCCCACCGCTACTTTGCCCGCCGTGCGTGCCCCCAGCTCGTCAAGCTCCAGCACTTCGCCGCTTTCCAGCATCAGCGCCTGCCCAACCGCGCCGTGCATGCTGCTGGCCAGCTCCGCATGCCGTCGCAGTTGCCGGTACTCCCCGTGGATAGGAATAAAATAACGCGGCTTCACCAGATTGATGATCAGCTTGAGTTCTTCCTGGCTGGCGTGCCCGCTCACGTGCACCGGCGGCGTGGAGCCATCTTCATAAATCACGTGCGCCTCGCGCCGGAACAAATGGTCAATCATCCGGTAAATCGCTTTTTCATTTCCCGGGATAATGCGCGACGACAGCACCACTGTATCGCCGCGTTCGATTCTGGCATGCTTGTGGTTATCCACCGCTGCCCGCGAGAGCGCCGACATGGGCTCGCCCTGGGTCCCGCTGATGAGCACGCAAACCCGCTCCGGCGCAAAATCCTTCATCTGGCCGGGATGGATGAGCACTCCGTCAGGAATGTCGATGTAGCCCAGGTCCTGCGCAATCTCGGTGGACTCCATCATGGAGCGCCCTAGCAGCGCCACTTTGCGGTTGTATTCGTGGGCCAGCTCCAGCGCCAGCTTGATGCGATGGATGGAGGAAGAAAAACAGGAGATAAAAAGGCGGCGCTCGGTGCGCGCAAACACCTCGTCAAATTTTCGCCGCACCGCGCGCTCGCTGGGCGTGTATCCCGTGCGCTCTGCGTTAGTCGAATCCTGAAACAGCGCCAGCACTCCTTCTTTGCCATACTGCGCGAAGGTGTGCAGGTCGAAGAGGCGATTATCGGTGGGCGTTGGGTCCACTTTGAAGTCGCCGGTATGGATAATCACCCCAATCGGCGTGTGGATGGCCAGCGACACGCAGTCCACCAGGCTGTGCGTCACCTGTATGGGATTAATAGTGAACGGCCCGATGCGAAATCGCTCTCCCGGCCGGATTTCATGCAGTGTGGCCCTCTCCAGCAATCCATGCTCGTCCAGTTTGCCGTCCACCAGAGCGAGGGTGAACTCGGTGCCATACACCGGCACGTTCAGCTCGGAAAGAATCCACGGCAGCGCTCCGATGTGGTCCTCGTGTCCGTGAGTGAGCACGATCGCGCGCACATGCTGCCGGTTTTCGATCAGGTAGGTGATGTCAGGTACAACAATATCCACCCCCAGCAGCTCGGACTCGGGAAACATCAGGCCGGCGTCGATGATGAAGATGTCATCGCCCCAGCGCACGGCCATGCAATTCATGCCGAACTCACCCAGGCCGCCCAGCGGCACGATATGGAGTTTTCCAGCAGGCATTTTGGGAACGCTTGATGCTAGCACAGCAGCCTTGGAGGGAACGCTGCCCTAGGAACGCTCATTCAAAGCGGGCTCTTTCGAGCGCAAAGAGTGTGCACCTAATCCGTAGCGCAGAGCATCGCTCCCGCATTAGCGCAACCAATCTTCTAGCTCTATCCCGCGCTCCGTTTTCTGGTCGCGATATTTCACGATCACGGGCGTGTACAGCGAGAGTTTCCACTCCGCGGCTTTGCCTCGCTCCAACCCCCGCGAGCCGGGCACAACCACGGCATCTTCGGGAACCACCAGCGGAGCTTCACCCCAAGCCCGATAAATCTGGCCGCGCACAGTGTCGTAGAGAGGAGTTGAGCGGGTGAGGATCGTCCCCGCCCCCAGCACCGCGCGGGCCCGCACCTGCGTGCCTTCGTAAACTCCGCAATTGCCGCCTACCAGCACATCGTCTTCAATGATCACCGGCGATGCGTTCACCGGCTCCAGCACGCCTCCGATTTGCGCCGCCGCGCTCAAGTGAACTCGTTTGCCAACTTGCGCGCATGAGCCTACCAGCGCATGTGAATCCACCAAGGTGCCTTCGTCCACATACGCGCCCACGTTGATGTACATCGGAGGCATGCAGATGACTGAGGGCGCGACGTATGCACCCATGCGCACCGAAGAACCTCCGGGGACGACCCGCACCCGGTCGGCAACGCGGAATTTGCGCGCTGGAAAAGTGTCCTTGTCAACGAAGGAAAGACCGCTGGCTTCGCCCATTTCCTCCAGCTCGCCCAGGCGAAATCCCAGCAGGATGCCTTGCTTCACCCACACATTGACGCGCCACTCTCCATTCTGTTTTTCGGCGGCGCGAATTTTTCCCTGTGTCAGAGCGGCGCGAAACTCGGCAAAAATTCGCCGTGCCTCTCGCGGGTCAGGCTGGCCTTCCGCTGCTCCATCTACCAACCTTATTATGGCGTCCTTCAACTCTTGCATTGCGCGGCAGTATAGCGGATTGGCTACTTCGCGGAGCGACGGCCGCAGCGAGTGTGACCTCATCATAAAAAGCTGCATCACATTCCCAGATGGAATCCGCGAAAAAGCTTTCAGCCTTGCTGGGCATCTGGCAGAAGTTCGGCTCGCGCCACGAGTATGCCTGCATCCGCCGCGAGGAGGCCCGGCGCGCGCTGGCCACCGTGAAAGTTTCGCAAATCAACTTTCTGGCCCAAGATGACGGCAGCAACACTTTTGTTGATCAGGAACTTTTCCGCGTTCTTCCGGCGGCAATGCATCGCATCTCGGCTTTGATTACTTGCCTCTGCCCCGAGGTATTGCTGACCCTTGCCTATGAAGGCGGCCATCCCGACCATGACTGTTGCAGCTTTATCACTGCTGTGCTTGCCCGCGAACATTCTCTGCCGGCTTGGGAGATGCCGCTTTATCACCGCTCCACCGATGGTGTCGTCGTGCGCCAGGATTTCCATTCGCCCAATGGTGAAGAAGTTGTCTTCCAGCCCACGGCGGCGGAACTGGAAGGCCGGCAGCGGATAATTAGCGCTTATGGTTCGCAATCGAAGGTCTTGGGCGAATTCACCTCCGACCTGGAGCGCTTCCGCCCGTTGGCTTCCTACGACTATTCACAGCCGCCGCACGTTGGAATTTTGAATTATGAAGCCTGGCGCTGGTCGGTGAGCGGCGCAGACCTCTGCCGCGACTTCGCCGCTTTTTTCGAATCAAGGCAATTGCAAGAGGTTCACACCCGGCGATAATCGTTACCAGCATGCGCATCCTCTACATTGCTTATCCACTGGCGCCCGTAAGCGCGGAAAGCTGCGGCGGCGCCGAGCAAATAGTTTTCATGGTCGAGCGGGAGTTCCACCATCGCGGCCACGAGACCACTCTTGCGGCTTGCAAGGGTTCCAGGGCCTCTGGCGAGTTGCTCGAAACCGGGGCCTGTGGCGACATGGACTCCTTGCCCCGCCGCGATCCCGAGCACAGCGACCACATACTTGAGTTTCTTTCCCGCACTCAGAACACTTCCGCCCGCTTCGATCTCGTGCACGATCACAGCGCCACCTTCTGGAAGCATGCCGGCCAGGTTGATGCTCCCGTGCTGGCCACGCTTCACCTGCCGCAAGGGTTTTACCCGCAAGAAATGTTTGCCCGCCTGGCGCCAAACTTGTTTTTTAACTGTGTGTCGCACTCGCAAGCGCAATCGTTTTCCGGCCTGCCGCAGATGGCAGGCGTGACGCCTAACGGCATCGTAATCGAGAATTTCCCCCTGCATGCCGGGAAAGAAAATTACTTACTATGGCTGGGACGCATCTGCGAAGAAAAGGGCGCGCACATTGCCATCGAAGTGGCTGCCATGGCGGGGCTGCCGCTGCTGATTGCCGGCACGGTATATCCATTCTCTTATCACCATCAATATTTCCTGCGTGAGCTGGCGCCCAGAATTGCAGCGTCTGTCTCAGGGGTTCGTTTTGTCCAAGGGCCCACGTTGGCGGAAAAAGTCGAGCTGCTGCAGCGCGCCCGGGCAGTGCTTATCCCCAGCCTGGTTGCCGAGACCAGTTCGCTGGTAGCCATGGAAGCCATGGCCTGCGG
>WNGG01006909.1_pt1 | contig 12612 bp, 7 predicted proteins | sample 5400661 | NCBI WGS metagenome assembly WNGG01 (sample SAMN13153372, study PRJNA577476) | soil metagenome | isolation source: 100 cm soil or saprolite under Garry oak tree replicate 1 | place: USA:California | collected 2016-06-15 | reverse complement strand
CCGGTGGCCATGCCGATCTCGTTGCGCTCTTCCTGACGGGAGGCCCGGTAGCGGGGGATGCCGAGGTGGGCGGTGACGTTGTCGTTGCCGATCTCGACCTGGTAGCCGCGGCCGTCCAGCACCACCTTGCGCGCGACCTTGCGGCAGATCGACGAGATCTCCCGCTCCATGTTCCGCACGCCCGCCTCGCGCGTGTAGCGGCGGATGATCTCCTGGAGCGCGTCCTCGGTGAAGGAGATGTTCTCCGTGCGCAGGCCGTGGGACTTGAGCTGCTTGGGGATCAGGTGGCGCTTGGCGATCTCCACCTTCTCCCGTTCCGTGTAGCCGGGCAGGCGCAGCACCTCCATGCGGTCCTGCAACGGCTGCGGGATCGTGTGCAGCACGTTGGCGGTGGCGATGAAGAAGACCGACGAGAGGTCGAACTCGACGTCCAGATAATGGTCGGTGAAGCTGTGGTTCTGCTCGGGGTCGAGGACCTCCAGCAGGGCGGCCGACGGGTCGCCGCGGAAGTCCATCGACATCTTGTCGACCTCGTCGAGGAGGAACACGGGGTTCCGGGTCCCCGCCTTCTTCATCATCTGGATGATCTGGCCGGGGAACGCGCCGATGTAGGTCCGGCGGTGGCCGCGGATCTCCGCCTCGTCCCGCACGCCGCCGAGCGACATGCGCACGAACTTGCGGTTGGTGCAGCGCGCGATCGACTTGGCGAGCGAGGTCTTGCCGACGCCCGGCGGGCCCACGAAGCAGAGGATGGGTCCCTTGGGCTTGTTCACGAGCTGGCGCACGGCCAGGAACTCGACGATGCGCTCCTTGACCTTCTCCAGCCCGTAGTGGTCGTCGTTCAGGATCGTCTCGGCCGAGAGCAGGTCCTTGCGCTCGCGCGTCCGCCGTGACCATGGCACCGCGATCAGCCAGTCCAGGTAGTTCCGCGACACCGTCGCCTCCGCCGACATCGGCGGCATCGACTCCAGCCGCTTCAGCTCCTGCAGGGCGCGCTCCTCGGCGTCCTTGGGCATCTTGGCCATCTCGATCTTCTTGCGGAGCTCTTCGATCTCGTTCAGGCGGTCGTCCTTCCGCCCCAGCTCCTTCTGGATGGCCTTCATCTTCTCGTTGAGGTAGTACTCCTTCTGGGCCCGCTCCATCTGCTTCTTGACGCGGCCCTGGATGCGCTTGTCGACCTGCAGCTTGTCGACCTCGGCCTCGAGGACGGTCAGGATCCGCTGCAGCCGCTCCTGGGGCGAGAAGATCTCGAGCAGGTTCTGCTTCTCCTCCACCGGGACGACGAGGTGCGAGGAGATCGTGTCGGCGAGCTTGCCGGGCTCCTCGACGCGGACGGCGGCGAGCATGGCGTCGTAGTGGAGGTTGTTCGACAGCTTCACGTACTGCTCGAAGAGCGCGATGACCTTCGACATCACCGCCTCGATGCCGCCGCCCGTCTCCACCTGCTTGGGGATGAGCTTCGCCACGACCCGGAAGAAGCCCTGCTCCTCCTTGAACTCCAGCGCGCGGCCGCGGTCGAGGCCCTCGACGAGCACCTTCACGTTGCCGTCGGGGAGCTTGAGGCTCTGGACGATGTTGCAGATGGTGCCGAGGGTGTGGATCTCCTCCGGTCCCGGGTTGTCGCGGGTGGCGTCGTGCTGGGCGGAGAGGAAGATGCGCTTGCCCTTCACGAGCGCGTACTCGAGGGCCTTGATGGAGCTGGGCCGCCCGATCACGAACGGGATCATCATGTGCGGGAACACCACTACGTCCCGCAGTGGAACCATCGGCAGGGTCTCAATCACGTCGGTCTTGTCTTTCTCTTTCCCGAACATTCCCCAAGCACACCGAAGCCGTCACCAGTGCGACACGACCAGGAGCCCGGAGGGGCGGGCCGCCCTAACCGACCTTCTCGATGAGGGTGATGGGCTTCTCGCGGTCGAGCACGACCTCCCGGGTCACCACGCACTCCTTCACCTTCTTCATCGAGGGCAGGTTGTACATCAGGTCGAGCATCAGGTCCTCGATGATCATCCTCAGGCCGCGCGCCCCGATCTTCCGGACGATGGCGAGGTCGGCGATGGCCTCCAGCGAGTCGTCCGTGAAGCGCAGCTTGACGTTCTCGTAGTCGAACATCCGCTGGTACTGCCGGATGATCGCGTTCTTGGGCTGGGTCAGGATCTCGACGAGGGCGGGCTTGTCGAGGTCGTGGAGGGTGCCGATGACGGGCAGCCGGCCCACGAACTCGGGGATCAGCCCGTACTTGATGAGGTCCGTGGGCTGGATCTGGCCGAGGGAGGCGGCGGCCTTCGCGGTCGGCGCCTTGGGGGCGGCCTCCGTGCGGAAGCCCAGGCTCTTCTTGCCCACCCGGCGCTCGATGATCTTGTCCAGCCCGACGAACGCCCCGCCGCAGATGAACAGGATGTTGGTGGTGTCGATCTGGTAGAACTCCTGGTGGGGGTGCTTGCGGCCGCCCTGGGGGGGCACGTTGGCCACCGTCCCTTCCAGGATCTTGAGGAGGGCCTGCTGGACCCCCTCGCCCGAGACGTCGCGGGTGATGGAGGGGTTCTCGTCCTTGCGCGAGATCTTGTCGATCTCGTCTATATAGATGATGCCCTCCTGGCACTTCTCGATGTCCCCGCCCGCCGCCTGGAGCAGCTTCAGGATGATGTTCTCCACGTCCTCTCCGACGTAGCCGGCCTCGGTGAGGGTGGTGGCGTCCACGATCGTGAAGGGGACGGAGAGGAGTCGGGCCAGGGTCTGGGCGAGCAGCGTCTTGCCCGTCCCCGTCGGCCCGATCAGGAGGATGTTGGACTTGGTGAGCTCGACCTCGTTCTTGCCCCGCTGCTTCGAGATCTCGATGCGCTTGTAGTGGTTGTAGACGGCGACGGCCAGCTTCTTCTTGGCCGTGTCCTGGCCGATGACGTACTCGTCCAGGAACTTCTTGATCTCGTGGGGAACGGGGAGGGACGACTTGTAGGTGCGGCCCTCGACCCGGCGGTCGTCCGCGATGATGTCGTTGCAGACATCCACGCACTCGTCGCAGATGAAGACGGTGGGGCCGGCAATGAGCTTCCGGACGTCGTTCTGATCTTTATTGCAGAACGAACAGCGGAGAATCTCGGATTCCCCGTTTTTCTTCATTCGACCCGGCCCTGAGGGCTCATCGCTCTCGCCGAGAAATTACCTGGTCAACGATACCATACTCCTTGGCCTGGGTCGCATCCATGATGAAGTCCCGGTCGGCGTCGCCGGAGATCTTCTCGACCGGCTGCTTGGTGTGGAAGGCCAGGATGTGGTTGATGCGGTCCTTGATCCGCAGGATCTCCTTGGCCTGGATCGCGATGTCCGAGGCCTGGCCCTGGGCGCCGCCCCACGGCTGGTGGATCAGGATCCGGGAATTGGGCAGCGCGAAGCGCTTTCCCGGCGTGCCCGCCGCCAGCAGCACCGCGCCGAACGACGCCGCCTGGCCGACGCAGATCGTCTGCACGTCCGGACGGACGAGCTGCATCGTGTCATAGATCGCCATCCCGGCCGTCGTCACCCCGCCCGGCGTGTTGATGTAGACGTGGATGTCCTTCTCCGGATCCTCGGCCTCGAGAAAGAGGAGTTGGGCGATGATCAGGTTGGCCACCATGTCGTCGATGGCCGTCCCGATGAAGACGATGTTGTCCTTGAGGAGCCGGGAGTAGATGTCGTACGCGCGCTCCCCCCGGGCCGTCTGCTCCACCACCATCGGGACCAGCGTGCCCGCGTACGGACTGGACGCGCTCATTCGGTGTCCAGTCTAGCATTGGCCCTCAGCAAGTCAAGGGTCTTGTCCTCGCGGATGCGCGCGCGGAGCGCGCTCAAATCGCCTTCCTTCTCCATCTGCCGCCGCAGCGTCTCCTTCGGCTTGCGCAGCCGCTCCGCGAGGCGCGCGACCTCGGCGTCGACGTCGGCTTCGAGCGCCTCGATGCCCTCGCGGCGGGCGATCTCGTCGAGGAGGACGTCGGCCTTCGCGGCCTTCACCGAGTCGTCGCGCTGGGCCTCGCGGTAGTTCTTCCAGTCGACGCCGGCCTTGCCGGGGTCGACGCCCTGGTAGAGGAGTCCCCGCGCGGCGCTCTCGGTGCGGGCGTTCATGTGGCGGTCGACGAGCGTCTCCGGCACCTCGAACGTCGCGCGCTCCACCAGCGCCTCGACGAGCGAGTTGCGCACCTCGCGCTCGACCTTGCGCTCCTCGGCGGCGAGCAGGCGCTCGCGCACCTTGTCCCGCAGCTCGCTCAGGGATCCGAAGTCGCCGAGGTCCTTGGCGAACTCGTCGTCGGCGGGCGGCACCACCTTCTTCTTGATGTCCTTCAGCACGACCGTGTAGTCGACGGCGCGCTCGGCCTTGGGCGGCGACTGCTGCGCCTCCTCCATGACCACGTGCACGATCTTGGTCTCTCCGGGCGCCATGCCGACGAGCGCCGAGTTCAATTCCTTGTGGTTGTCGGCGGCGCCGATCTCCACCAGCACGTTTTCGTCATGCCGGGGCTTGCCCTCCGCGGTCGTGAACGTCACGTCGAGGACGACGAAGTCGCCGGTCGCGGCCGGCCGCGGCTCGACCGGGTCGTAGCGCGCGGCGTCCTCGCGCAGGCGCGTGATCTCCTCGTCGACCTGCGCCTCGGTGACCTCGGCCTTGCGCGCCTTCACGCTGATTCCCCGATAGTCGGGCAGCTCCACGAGCGGCAGCGTCTCGAAGACCGCGCGGAAGGTCATCGGCTGGCTCTCGTCGATCTTGAGGTCGGTGACCTTCGGGCTGGCCAGCGGCCGCAGGCCGCGGCCCTCCAACTCCTCGAAGACGACCCGGTTGACGATGGCCTCGGCGGCGTCCTCGAGGACCTGCGAACGGAAGCGCTTCTTGATCACGTCGGGGGGGACCTTGCCCGGCCGGAAGCCGGGGATGCGGACCTTCCGCGCGTAGTCCCGGGCCCGCTTCTCGACCTCCTTCTCCACGACCTCGGGCTCGATCTCGAAGGTCAGCGACTTGCGGACGGACGTCTCCTCGTTGTACTCGACTTTCACTCGGTCGTTCCCCTCGCGTTATGCGGAATAGAAGAGGATAGCACGACCGAGACGATTGCCCTTTAACGCAGAGGACGCGGAGAACGAACGCAGAGGACGCGGAGAGCAGACAGGGAACTGCGGGCGCTTCCGGGTTCGCGACTCTTCATGCGCCACCCGCCCGCTTAGGGCGACCCTTCGCGCCTCCTCCTGTTGTCCATTCTCTGTTGTTCTCTGCGTCCTCTCCGTTTTCCTCTGCGGCCTCCGCGTTAAGAGGCAACGCTAGCGGCAGCGGGCGGCGATGCGGGTGGAGATCTGCAAGGAGGTCGGCGGGTTCTCGCCGAGGCCGAGCGTGTGGAGCGCCTCGTGGATGACGACCACCTCCGCCCACGTCCGGTCGTCGCGGTAGGCGCGGGCGAAGCGGTGGCACACCGAGACGAGCCGGCTGCCGGTCGTCGTGTTGGCGAGCACGTTCTCGTCGCCGCAGCGGCCCTCGTCGGAGCCGTCGGCGAAATAAATGAGCGCGAGGTACTCCGGGCCGGTCAGCCGGTAGGCGTCGAGCTTTTCCTGCAACGGGCGCCCCTGGTCGTCGGCGAAATCACGAAACACCTCGGCGCACTTCGGATTGGCAAGGCGGCGGGCCGCGCCCTCGCGCGCCATCACGACCGATCCCGCCGTCGGGCTCGACGCGATCATGCGGCCCCTGGGGTCGAGAGGAGCGGGCGGGGCCGCCTCGCTGCCCCCGGCCAGGAGCCCCGCCCACGCCGCCATCGCCACGACGCTTCCGACCCGCACGGCCCGCCTCTTCCGGGCCCGCGGGAGGGACGTCCTTGCCGGGCCCCGTGCCGGAGACGTACGAGGGATGACATTTGGAAGTCGTGGCCAAAGCCTGAGGCTTTCGCGAAGCGGGCCTTGACGGAACGCGGACCGGGTGACACCGTCGTGGATGGTCTAGCGACGGAGGCGATCATGCGCGCTCACACGGGATCCCCGGCATTCCTGGCGGTCCTCTTCGGCATCGTCATCGCGGCCGTCCCTGCGGCCGCGCAGTCCACGAGCACAGGCATTCGCGGCACCGTCTCCGACGAGACCGGCGTGCTGCCGGGAGCGACCGTCGTGGCCCGCGACACCCAGAGCGGGTTCAAGTACGAGGCGGTCACCGATACCCAGGGATTCTTCTCGCTCTCGGGCATGCGGCCGGGGAGCTACGAGATCACCGTCTCGATGAGCCAGTACAAGCCGCAGTCGAAGACCCTGCAGCTCGTGATCGGGAACAACGTGACCCTGAACTTCAAGATCAGCGCGGAGCTCGTCTACGCCGAGCAGGTCGAGGTCGTCGCCGGCACCGGCCGGGTGGTCGACCTGAAGACGGCCGAGATCGCGACCAACGTCACCAGCGAGCAGGTGCGGTACTTGCCGCAGAACCAGCGCAACTTCCTGAACTTCGCCAACCTCGCCCCGGGCGTGAAGGTGACGCAGGACGAGACCAACAAGCAGGTGACGGCGGGCGGGCTCGACGGCAGCCAGATCAACGTCTTCATCGACGGCGTGAGCTACAAGAACGACGTGCTGCAGGGCGGCGTCGTGGGCCAGGACTCGAGCCGCGGCTCGCCGTTTCCGCAGAACGCGGTGCAGGAGTTCCAGGTCCTGACGCAGAACTACAAGGCCGAGCACGAGAAGGCCTCGAGCGCCGTCATCACCGCGGTGACCAAGAGCGGCACCAACACCTGGGCCGGGGACCTGTTCCTGCTCTACCAGAACAAGGGCCTCGTGAGCCTGGACAAGTACTCCGCGGCACGAGACCTGCCCAAGCCGACTTACAGCCGCTACCAGCCGGGGCTCTCCGTGGGCGGCCCCATCGTCAAGGACAAGCTGCTCGTCTTCGGGGCCTACGAAGAGAACCGCCAGAACCGCGACTCCCAGGTGTTCCTGGGCGGCACGCCCGCGCCCGCCAGCCTGAACCTCCAGCAGTTCCAGGGCACGTTTCCGTCCCAGTTCCGGGAGAAGCTGGGCTTCGGGAAGGCGACCTACCAGCCGAAGGTCGGCCAGGTCGTGGACCTCAGCTACAGCCTGCGCACCGAGTCGGACGTGCGCAGCTTCGGCAACCAGACGGGCTTCGAGGCGGCCGAGGACGTCCAGAACCGCGTCGACTCGGTGCTCGGCCGCTGGCTCGTGCCGGGCCACGGCTGGTTCAACGAGTTCACCACGACCTACCAGCGCTTCCGGTGGAGCTCGCAGCCGCTGAACCCCGACCTGATCGGCCGTGACTACCAGGGCGTCATCCGCGTGGGCGGACGCGACACGACCCAGACCTTCATCCAGAAGCGCCTGTCGTTCCGCAACGACTTCACGCGCCAGGCGAGCTGGCACGGGACCCACGCGTTCAAGGGCGGAGTAGTCGTGAGCTTCCTCGACTACGAGGTCACGAAGCTCTTCAACGGCAACCCGCTCTTCCAGTTCCGCTCCATCGAGAACTTCGCGTTCCCCTTCCAGGCGCTCTACGGCACCGGGAACCCCGACCTCAGCGCCACCAACCGGCAGCTCGGCTTCTTCGTCCAGGACGACTGGGGGCTGACGCCGCGGCTGACGCTGAACCTGGGCCTTCGGTGGGACTACGAGACGGACATGCTGAACAATGACTACGTGACGCCGCCCGACGTGCGGGCCTGGGCGACGCAGTTCGGCGTGGATCCGAGCCAGTACTTCACCGACGGTACCCAGCGGCCGCCGTTCTACGGCGCGTGGCAGCCGCGCATCGGCTTCTCGTACGACACGACCGGCCAGGGGAAGTACGTGCTCTTCGGCGGCTACGGGCGATACTACGACCGGATCTACTACAACGCGGGCCTCGACGAGAAGTTCCGGCTGCAGTACGCCGTGCGCACGTTCCGCTTCTCGGCCAACGGTCTCCCGGACCCCAACGGGTTCTCGACGATCGCGTGGAAGCCCGAATACCTGAGCAAGGCGGGACTCGACGCTCTGATCGCCGCCGGTGTCGCGCCCACGCCCGAGGTCTTCCTCATCGACAACAAGACCCGGCCGCCGGTGTCGGACCAGTTCAATGCCGGCGTACGCGCCGCGCTGCCGAAGTCGATCTTCATCACTGCGAACTACGCCGGCATCCGCGCCCGCAACGGCTTCACGTTCATCTTCGGCAACCGCCAGCCGAACGGGAACTGCTGCCGGCAGATCCCGCCCTTCAGCAACCTCCTCATCTCGACCGACACCAAGAAGAACTGGTTCGACGCGCTGTACCTCACCGCCGAGCATCCCTTCGACGGGAAGTGGGGCGCCCAGCTCGCTTACACCCTCGGCAAGGCGGAGGCGATCGGCGGCGACCTCTTTAGCCTCGACTACCGGACGCCGGCCGACTATCCCCGCCACCCGACCCCGAGCGACGAGCGGAACCGCCTGGTGGCGACGACGATCTGGGGCCTGCCTGCCGACTTCTACCTGAGCGGCATGCTCACGGTCGCCTCCGGTCTCGGCTTCACGATCGCCGACTTCTCGCAGGGCGGGGCCTTCGGCCAGTTCAACATCCTGCTCAACGCCGGCCGGCCCGACCACAAGCTGGCGTTCCGCAGCGTGGACCTGCGGCTCGAGAAGGTGTTCAAGTTTGCTAAGACTCAACGGGTGTCGGCCGCCGCCGAGGGGTTCAACATCTTCAACTACACGAACGACGCGTGCTTCGACGGGTTCATCCCGACGCTGCCGTCCACGAACCCGAACTTCGGGAAGGCGAGCTGCGCCGTGGACAACTCGTCGCGCCGGCTCCAGCTCGGCCTGCGCTACACGTTCTGAACGTCGTGGGCTCGGCGCCGGCCCGGGCGCGGCGCGTCCTGCCGGCCGCGCTTGCAGTCGGGGGGAGCCTCCTGCTCGGCGGCGCGCTCGCCGCGCCCCCGAGCGACGTCGAGCGGCGGATCGACGGCCTCCTCGCGCAGATGACGCTGGAGGAGAAGCTCGGCCAGCTCCAACAGCTCGACGGCGAGGCGCAGGGCTCGTATCGGCCCGAGCACCTGGAGCTGGCCCGGAAGGGCCGCCTGGGCTCGACGCTCAACGTGCGGGGCGCCGCCAACGTCAACGAGCTGCAGCGGGCCGCCGTCGAGCAGTCTCGACTCCGGATCCCGCTCATCTTCGCCTTTGACGTGATCCACGGATACCGCACCGTGTTCCCGATCCCGCTCGGCGAGGCCGCGAGCTGGGATCCGGCCGCGGTCGAGCGCGCGGCGTCGATCGCCGCCGCCGAGGCGAGGTCGGCGGGCCTGCAGTGGACCTTCGCGCCGATGGTGGACATCGCCCGCGACGCGCGGTGGGGACGCATCGCGGAAGGCGCGGGCGAGGATCCGTTTCTGGGCCGGGCCATGGCGCGCGCACGCGTACGCGGCTTCCAGGGCAGCGACTACAGCCGTCCCGACAGGGTCATGGCGTGCGCGAAGCACTGGGTCGCGTATGGAGCGGCGGAGGGCGGCCGCGACTACAACACGACCGACGTCTCGGAGCGCACGCTGCGCAGCGTCTACTTCCCGCCGTTCCGGGCCGCCATCGAGGCGGGCGCGGGTTCCGTGATGAGCGCGTTCAACGCCCTCGACGGCGTGCCCTCGTCCGCGAACCCGCTCACGTTGACCCGGGTGCTGCGCAAGGAGTGGGGCTTCGACGGCGTCGTCGTGAGCGACTACACGTCGGTGACCGAGCTGATCAACCACGGGATCGCGGGCGACGAGGCGGACGCGGCGCGGCTCGCGCTCTCGGCGGGCGTGGACATGGAGATGGTGAGCCGGTCGTATGGCAGCAGCGTTCCCCGCGTCGTGAGCGAGGGCCGCTTGCCCGTGTCCATCGTGGACGAGGCCGTGCGCCGCGTCCTCCGCATCAAGCTCCGGGCCGGTCTTTTCGAGACGCCCTACGCGGATCCGGAGCGCGAGCGGGCGACGATGCTGAAGCCGGAGTTCCGCGCGGCCGCCCGCGAGATGGCGGCCCGCTCGATGGTCCTGCTCGAGAACGACGGCGCCGTGCTGCCCCTCGCCCCCACCGTCCCTCGTCTCGCCCTGATCGGAGCCCTGGCCGACGACCGCGCCGAGATGATGGGCAACTGGACGGGCGACGGCCGCGCCGAAGACGTCGTCACGCTGCTGGCGGGAATCCGCGCCGCGGTCTCGGCGGCGACGCGCGTGACGTACGCGCGGGGCGTGACGGTAGACCTGAAGGTGCTCGCCGACCCCGCCGCGTACGATGCCGCGGACCGGGCGGGCATCGAGGAAGCGGCCGGGGTGGCCCACGCGGCCGACGCGGTCGTGCTCGTCGTCGGCGAGACCGGCGCCATGAGCGGGGAAGCCTCGTCGCGCTCCTCGCTCGATTTGCCGGGACGGCAGCTCGAGCTGGCGCAACGGGTCATCGGCGCGGGCCGGCCGACGGCGGTTGTCCTTCTTAATGGCCGCCCGCTCGCGATCCCGTGGCTCGCGCAGCACGCGGGCGCGATCCTCGAGGCGTGGTTCCCGGGAACGGAAGGCGGCAACGCGGTGGCCGACGTGCTCTTCGGCAAGGTCAACCCGGGCGGGAAGCTCACGGTCACGTTCCCGCGCACGGTCGGCCAGGTGCCGATCTACTACAACCACGCGAACACGGGGCGGCCGCCCGACGAGAAGAACAAGTACACGTCGAAGTACCTCGACGCGCCTTGGACGCCCCTCTACCCGTTCGGTCACGGCCTCAGCTACACGCAGTTCCGTCTCTCGAACCTCCGCGTCGAGCCGGCGCGGCTCCGTCCCGACGGTCGCGCCGAAGCGTCCGTGGACGTCGAGAACGCAGGCTCGCGGACCGGCGACGAGGTGGTGCAGCTCTACGTGCGCGACCTGGTGGCCAGCGTGTCTCGCCCCGTCCGGGAGCTGGAGGGTTTCGAGCGCGTGACGCTCGGGCCGGGTGAGCGCAAGACCGTGCGCTTCGCTCTCGGCCCCGATCAGCTCGGCTTCTTCGATCGCGAGATGAAGTGGGTCGTGGAGCCGGGGACCTTCCGCGTGCGCGTCGGGACCAGCTCGGAGGGCGGCCTCGAAGGCGCGCTCGAAGTGGTGGGGAACTGAAGCCAGCGCACCCGCTCCCGGTTGCTTTCCTCGTCGTCGCGCTCGTGGGCGCGTGCGCGCATCCCGCCGCGCGGCCCGCGCTCCCGGCGCCGGCACCGCGGCCCGCGGTTCTCGCCGCCGCCGACGAGGCGCTGCTCGAGGACCTGTCGCAGCGGGCCTTCCGGTTCTTCTGGAGCCAGGCCGATCCGCGCACCGGGCTCGTGCGCGACCGCGCGCGCACCGACGGCTCGCTCCACGACGAGGAGCACCGCGACGTGGCCAGCATCGCCGCCACCGGCTTCGGCCTGTCGGGCCTGTGCGTAGCCGCCGAGCGCGGCTGGGTGCCGCGGGCGCAGGCGATGGACCGCGCTCGCGCCACGCTGCGCTTCCTCGACGCGGGCCTCTATCAGAACCACGGCTGGTTTCATCACTTCGTCGACGCGCGCACCGGCGAGCGCGTGTGGAAAAGCGAGGTCTCGTCGATCGACACCGCCCTCCTCGTGGCCGGAGCCCTGACCGTGCGCCAGTGCTTCAATAATGATGGGGAGATCCCGCGCCTCGCACGGCAGGTCTACGAGCGCATCGATTTCACCTGGATGCTCGCTGGCGATCGGCTTCTCCTGTCCCACGGCTGGCAGCCGGAGTCCGGGTTCCTGCAGTCGCGGTGGGACCATTACTGCGAGCTGATGATCCTCTACCTGCTCGGTATCGGCTCCCCGACGCATCCGATTCCCGCCGCGTCGTGGCGCGCGTGGTCGCGCCCCGTGATGACGTATGGCGGCTACACGTACGTGAGCGGCCCCGATCCCTTGTTCGTCCACCAGTACTCGCACGCCTGGATCGATTTCCGCGGCCGGCGCGAGAGCGGACCTTCCGGCGTCGATTGGTGGCAGAACTCGGTCGCCGCGACCCGCGCCCACAAGGCCTTCTGTCTCAGCTTGGCGAAGGAATTCCCCGGCTACACCGAGAACGTCTGGGGGATCACGGCTTCCGACAGCCCGCGTGGCTACGTCGCGTGGGGCGGGCCGCCGCGGCACCCGGCCATCGACGGCAGCGTCGTGCCGGCCGCGGCGGGGGGCTCGCTGATGCTCGCCCCCGACATCACGCTGCCCGTCGTGCGCGAGATGCGGCAGCGCTTCGGCGAGCGCGTGTACGGCCTCTACGGCTTCGCCGACGCGTTCAACCCGAATACCGGCTGGGTGAACCCCGACGTGATCGGCATCGACCTCGGGATCACGCTGCTGAGCGCGGAGAACCTCCGGACGGGGCGCGTGTGGAGCTGGTTCATGCGGAACGAGGAGATCCAGCGCGCCATGGAGGCGGCCGGAGTTATGGCCAGCGCAGGAATGGGCGGATAATCGCTCCCGGCGGAAGTGGCGGAACGGCAGACGCACACGGCTTAGGCCCGTGTGCCCGAAAGGGCGTGGGGGTTCGAATCCCCCCTTCCGCACCACGCCTCAAAGGCCCTGGAAGCGGGGCCTTTTCCATGTGCACTGCCGGAAAGGCTAACGGATAGCTAACGTGGCACTCCAGTGTCTGCCGGCTGGTGTTGTACGCT